>Ga0209571_1000545_pt1 | contig 36575 bp, 39 predicted proteins | sample EBPBio102011_DNA_FD_185866 | JGI IMG/M metagenome (GOLD analysis project Ga0209571, IMG submission 185866) | Wastewater treatment Type I Accumulibacter community from EBPR Bioreactor in Madison, WI, USA - Reactor 1_1/10/2011_ DNA (SPAdes)... | ecosystem: Engineered > Bioreactor > EBPR >... | reverse complement strand
GGCCTGTCCGATGGCATCGCATGGTCCGCGCGTCCCTACCATCGAACCGCTCCCCCCTTCAACGGATCGAACCGAACATGCCCACATGGATTCGTGGTAATTCCGCCGGCACGCGTCGTGCCTCGCCAGGCAAGGTGTCCAGCGACACCCTCAAGGGCAGGCGCACGTTCGCCTCGCTGGTGCCGGCGGCCCTGTACCGCCGCCAGCTCCTGCGCAGGATTTCGCAGAAGCAGGGCCTGGAGGCCGGGCTCCGCCTGACCGTTGCGGCCGGTTACGAGGCGAGGGTGGCCGCGCTGCGCCTGGCGCACGACCACTACGTGCGGCGCGGCATCGAGCAACCCACGGCCTGCGGGTTCCGGTTCAACCCGTTCCACCTGTCGCCCGGCACGACGATGTTCACCGCGCACCTGGACGGAGCACTCGTCGGCACCATCTCGTTGATCGAGGATTCGCCGATCGGGCTGCCGATGGACCTCGTCCATCCGGACGAAGTCACGCGGCGGCGGCAACTGCACCGGCGCCTCGCCGAGGCCGGGACGCTGACTGTCTCGCCAGACGTGCGCGGCGCCGTGGTGTCGTTCCTGCTGTACAACATGATGTTCCGGTGGGCGCGGTTCCATCGCGGCGTCGACGACCTGCTCATCGCGGTGCATCCCCGCGCGCAGGACGTGTACACGAAGGGCCTGCTGTTCGACCGGCTGGGACCGGTCAGGCAGTACGCATCGCTTTCCAACGCCAGCTCCGTGCCGCTGATGCTCGACCTGCCCACCGCCGCGGAGCGCTTCCAACGGGTCTACGCGCGACCGGGCATGCAGTTCTCCATGCGCGGCGTGCGGACCGATCTCTACCGCTTCTTCTTCGCGGACGCGAACGATGAGATCGAGCTCCCGGCGCGCGGGGCATTCCCGTTCTCGCTGTCGCCGACGATGCCGTGGTCGCGCGAGGACATCGCGCGATACCTGGCGGAATGCCAGGCAGGTCCCGAGGCGCTTCGCGGCTTCGCGCCGGACGCGCAGGCACGCGCGTCCGCGAGTGGCGAACCCCGGCGCTCGGCGGCCTGACGTGGGACAGCCGAGGAGGACGGCATCCCGGTCCGTGCGCGACGGGTTCCCGCGATGAGCGCGACCGCAGGCGCGGAGGGCGCCCCGGATCCACTCGACGCCGCGCTGCTGGCTTGGCGATCCATCCTGCCCGAGGCGGGCATCCTGACCGCGCCCGCGCAACTGGCGGCGTACCAGGCCGACACGTCCGACTTCAGCCAGGCGCCGAGCGCCGTGCTCAAGCCCGCCAGCCGTGACCAGGTCCGGCAGGTCCTCGCGATCGCGCGCGAACACGGCCTGCCTGTCCATCCGATCAGCACCGGGCACAACTGGGGCTACGGCAGCGCCAACGCCTACGTGGCGGGCTGCGTCGTGCTCGACCTGTCCGGCATGACGGCGATCCGGCACTTCGAGCCCGAACTTGGCCTGGTGACGCTGGAGCCGGGCGTCACCCAGGCGATGCTGCGGGACTGGCTGGATGCGCGTGGATTCCGCTTCATGGTGCCCACCACGGGCGCCGGTCCGCGCTGCAGCCTGGTCGGCAACGCACTGGAACGCGGCTACGGCCTGACGCCGCATGCCGACCACTTCGCGGCCGTGACGGCGCTGGAGGCCGTGCTGCCGGATGGCACGGTGTATCGGTCGCCGCTCGCCGACGAGGCCGGTGGCAGCGGCTTTCGATGGGGCGTCGGGCCGTACCTCGATGGCCTGTTCTCACAGGGCAGCCTCGGCGTCGTCACCGCGATGACGATCGCACTCGCGGCGCGACCGGCACGCGTCGAGACGTTCTACTTCTGGATCGATCGCGACGCGGACCTCGAACATTGCGTCGCCGTGGTGCGTGACACGCTGCGCGACGCGGGCTCCTCCATCGGCGGAATCAACCTGATCAGTGCCGCGCGCTTCCTGGCCATGGCCGAGCATGAGCGCGAGCATGGCCTTGCCCCGCGCGCGCGGCCACTCGGGCAGGCGGAGGTCGAGGCGCGGGCCAAGGCCGCCGGTGCCGCGGCCTGGATGGGCATCGGGGCCATCTACGGCACCGCCGCCCATGCCGCCGCGACGCGCAAGCTCGTCAGGGCCCGCATCGGCGGCATCGCCAGGCGGCTGGTCTTCGCCACGCGAGGCAAGGCACGGCTGATGGAGCGGGCGATGGCGTGGCTGCCCGGCGAACGCAGCCGCCGGCTGGGCCGCACGCTGCGGCTCATGCGCGAAGGCCTCGAACTGCTCGAAGGCCAGCCGCGCGAGGTGGCACTGCCGCTGGCGTACCTGCGATCGGGCAAGACGCCGGAAGGACAACCGCGCAACCCGGCGCACGACGGCTGCGGGTTGCTGTGGTACGCGCCCATCGTCGCGATGACGGGGACGCGCGCGAGGGAATTCGTGGACATCGCGCGCGCGATCTGCCTCGAGCACGGGTTCGATGCGTCGATCACGCTCAGCAGCCTGTCGGAGCGTTGCTTCGACTGCACGTTGCCGATCCTCTTCGATCGCCACGATCCCGCGGATTGCGCACGTGCCGACGCCTGCTGGCGCGCGCTGTACCACGCGGGCCTCGCCCGGGGCTTCCGCCCCTACCGCGTGCATGCGCGTTACGCGCAGCTGCTGGCGAGCGAGGCAACGCCGTTCTGGACGGCCGTCGACACCATCAAGCGCGCACTGGACCCGGACGATCTCGTCTCCCCGGGCAGATGGCAGGCGCGCGCCGGCCGATGAGCGCCGGCGCGGGGATCACGGCGCGAGCGGCGGCCCGCCAGGCGGGGAGGGCCCGGGGCGGGGTGTCGCCATGCGGGTCACGTCGTCCGCCGCATCCGGCGCGCCGCCCGGCCGATACGGCCACCGGCCCGGCGAGGCGGTCAAGGACGGTCTGGCTTCGATGGAGTTCATGCGCATGACGCTCGACGTGAGGTCCCTCAGGCGCCTGGTCGACGACCTCCGTGCCCCGCGACCTAGGCGCTACCTGCTGGACATGGTGCTCGCCGCATCGGCGAGCTGGGCCACGGTCGCGGTCGTGGCCACCACCCGATCGCTGCCGCTGCGCCTGCTGGCTGGCATCGTCGCCGCCTTCCTGCTCTACCGGGCGGTGTCCTTCATCCACGAGTTCGTCCACCAGCCGCAGCTCGACCGGCTTCGCTGGCTGTGGCACGCCGCGGTCGGGGTGCCCATGCTGCTGCCGCTGCTCATCTACCAGCCGGTCCATCGCGCCCACCACGGTGCGAAGGTCTATGGCACGAAGGCCGATGGCGAGTACGAGGACTTCGGAGGCCGCCTGTTCCCGATGGTCGCGAAAACCATCCTCATCAACCTGGTCACGCCTGTCGCGCTCCTCCTGCGTTTCATGGTGCTCGTGCCGCTGGCCGCGCTGGTGCCCTGGGTCAGGCGCGAGATCCTGCCTTCGGCCGTGCATCTGTCGCTGCGCGTCCCCCACCGCGTCGACGGATCAAGGCCCGTCGGGACGACGCTGGAAACCACCCTGGTCGAATGGGCCTGTTTCGCCTGGGCGAGCGGGCTGGTGTTGCTGGCGGTCGCCGGCCACCCGCGATGGCTGCTCACCTGGGCGGCGCTGCTGGTCGCGGTCGCCATGCTCAACACGGTCCGCTTCCTGTGCGCGACGCATCGCTATCTCGAACAGCCGGCGGGACGGGAGACCGCCGCGCAGATCGACGACTCGGTCAACGTCTCCGGCGGCGTGCTGGCACCGTTGCTGTGCCCGGTGGGCCTTCGCTACCACGCCTTGCACCACCTCGCGCCGTTCCTGCCGTATCACGCGCTGCCGGAGGCGCACCGGCGCATCATGGCGGCGCTGCCGGCCTCGTCCAGCTACCATCGGGCGACGGTGGCCAACATGCGGGAAGGATGGCGTCGGATCCGGGCGGCCACCCGGCAGGCGGGCTCGGTGGGGTGATCGCGTGCGTCGGCCGGCGCCGTTCGGGCCGCGCCGGCATCAAGGGCTCGGCGCCGCGCGGCGCGCACGCGCGCGCCGGCGCTGTTCGGCCACGCCCGCCCAGAAGCCGAAGCCGTGCAGGCAGGCGAGGCACAGCAGGAGCAGCGTGAACGCCAGATCGAGCTGCAGGTAGGTGTTCGACGCGCGGTCGAGCCAGGCCCAGCCGGTGCGACGCATCACCACGTTGCCCTCGCCCAGCAGGCCATGTACGACCTGGCCGATCGCCGGCGATCCCCAGTCGCCGTGCCTCGCCAGGCCCGCGATGCCCACGACCAGGCAGGTCGCGAAGGCCAGGCCGAGCGCGCCTGCCAGCCACGGCAGCACGCCGGCTGCCCGGCGCATGCGTGGCCACAACTGCAGGGCGCCCAGCCCCCAGGCCAGCGCAAGCAGCAGCAGGGCGAACGGCAGGGCCATCGATCCGGGCTCCACGACGGAATTGCGCGCCAGCATGGCAAAACGGAACCGCAGGCCGACTGAACGCGCCGCGCGCGATGCGGCCGCCGTGGGCATCACCGAGGTTCCACTTCCTGCGTAGAATGGCCTCCCAATCGCTGCCACGCCATATGCCGACGATTCAATGCAACAGGCCAGCCTAACGTTTCATGTCAATCGACAGATCGACGTAGCTGAGGCGGCTCGCATCTTCCGGCAACAGGGACTTGTCCAGATCCCGGGAGTATTCGACCCCGAAACCGCGGAAAGACTGCATCGTTGTCTTCGCGAGGATGTGCCTTGGGGACTCGCCTATGAACTTGCGGGAAAGCCGCAGTACATGACCAGCGGGCGGCTTGCCTCCATTGAGCCCCGAGCCCTCGAAGAGATCGAGCGTCAGATCTGCAGCGAGGCCGCAAGCGGATTCCAGTACCGTTACTTCAACTATCCGATCCTGGATGCGTATTTGCAGAAGTGGCCCAACGAGGTTCCGTTGCTGCATGCGTTCATGGATTTCATCAATTCTCAACCATGGCTGGCCATGATCCGGACGATCACCGGCATGCCGCAGCTGGTGAAGTGCGACGCCCAAGCGTCGCTGTACGCGGCCGATTGCTTTCTGCACCGTCACAGCGATGCGCAGAGCCAGGAGGGTTGGAGAATCGCCTACGTCCTCGGGATGACTCGGGACTGGCGGCCCGAGTACGGCGGCACGCTGCAATTCCTTGATGACTATGGCAACACCACGCTAGGCTTGCTGCCGCGCTTCAATACGTTGAACCTGTTTGCCGTTCCGCGCTGGCACATGGTCACGCACGTACCGCCCTATGCGCCGAGGGAGCGCTACTCGATCACCGGCTGGTTCAGGGACCGTTGAGATTGTCCAGGATGGAGCCTTGAGCCAAGTGCCATCGATCCGCATCGCGTTGATCTTCCTGGCGATCGCCGCCAACACCGTGCTGCACGTACCGGTGCTGCTGGTGGCGGCGCTGGTGAAGGCGCTGTTGCCGTCGGCAGGGATGCGCCAGGGATTCAACGCCGTGCTGACCGGGCTCGCCGAGAACTGGATCGCGTTCAACACCTGGCTGATCGACCGCTTCAGCGGTGCGCGCTTCGAGGTGTCCGGGCTGGACGGGCTGCGCGTCGACGGCCACTACCTGGTGCTGGCCAACCACCAGAGCTGGGTGGACATCGTGGTGCTGCAGAAGGTGCTGAACCGGCGCATCCCGTTCATGCGTTTCTTCCTGAAGCGCCAGCTGTTCTGGGTGCCGCTGCTGGGCCTGGCGTGGTGGGCGCTGGATTTCCCGTTCATGGGCCGCCACACGCGCGCGGAGATCGCACGCAATCCGGAACTGGGGCGGCGCGACATGGAGGCCACGCGACAGGCCTGCGAGAAGTTCCGCGACATCCCGGTGTCGATCATGAACTTCGTCGAGGGCACCCGCTTCACGCCCGGCAAGCACGCACGCCAGGCCTCGCCGTACCGCCACCTGCTCAAGCCCAAGTCGGGCGGGGTGGCCTACGTGCTCGAAGCGATGGGCGATGGTCTGCACGGCATCGTCGACGTCACCATCGCGTATCCAGGCGGCATCCCGACCCTGGTCGACCTGATGGCCGGGCGGGTGCCATCGGTGCAGGTCGACGTGCGCCAGCGGCCGTTGCCGCTGGAGATCCTCGACGACGCCGGCGACGAGCGCGCGCGGCGTGCCCGGTTCCAGCAATGGATCAACGCGCTGTGGCAGGAGAAGGACATCGCGCTGTCGCGGGTGCTGGACCGCGCGCGCGAAGCCGCGCCGGTGCCGGCAGGCGATCCGGGAGCGCGATCGGGCTGACGTTGCCGATGGCGTGCCGACGCGCGGCCTATCCCGCCAGCCCCTGCAGGTGCATCCACAGGAACACCGGCGCCATCGCCACGAGGACGATCGCCATCGCGGTATCCAGCCACACACGCCGGGTCACGAGGGCGACGACGCAGCATGCGGCCGCGACGAGGGCGAAGCGCGAGCTCGTGAACCAGTCGCCGAGGCCGTCGGCCCGGCGCGCGATGACCAGCAGCGCGAGGAGCGAGAAGACCAGTTGCACGGTCTTGTAACGGTGCCCCTGGAGTGCGTGGTACTCGCGCAGGTCCAGCCACTGGCCGTCCCTGGGCTCCTCGGGCATCACCAGGTCGCAGAAGGCGTAGAGCACGCCGACGAACAGCAGCGGCATGAGGATGTCCAGCCCGCTCCAGACCTCGACGTCATGCATCTTCCAGAACGCCGCCCAGTTGCCCAGCAGCAGCATGAAGGCCATGGCCGTCCAGCAGGCGTGCCGCCAGGAAAAACGGACGTGCCCGGCATGCCGGTAGAGCCCCACGCAGCCGCTGAGCAGCCGGGTGAGCGCGAGCGAGGTGATCACCGAGATCATGCCGAAGACGAATTCGAAACTGGTCATGGCCCTTGGCCTTTGCGGGGAACCGCGGAACGGCAGGGCGCCATGGCACTGGGCACGGGCGGAGCGGCGCGCGTAGCCGCATGCGGTCCGGTCACGGCCGATGCTCGCACCAGTACTGCAGTTCGCTGCTCTTGGTGGGTTCGTAGACGTACTGGAAGCCGGTGAACCCGTAGCCATCGGTGCGCGCATCGAACGGCGGCGCGTAGGTGGCCTGGTGGATCAGGACCGGATCGCCGGTGGTCATGCCGTAGGTATAGGCGCGGATGAAGGCACCGGTGGCCGGCTGCCCGGCGTAGACCAGCTTGAACTCGAAGTAGCGGCCGATCTTGCGGCCCGCGACGCGATAGGGCTCGGCCGTGGGCGTGGCTTCGACGGTGAAGTCCTCGCCGCCGTAGATCACGTGGCAGCGTGCGCTGGCGGCGTGCGCCGCGCTGCTCGCCAAGAGGACGCTCGCCGCCAGCGCGCCCGCCGACAGCCGTCCTGCCGTTGAACCGATCACGGCGCGCCCTCGCACAGGCGGACGGCGGTGTCGCCGGCATCGCCGCAGGGGCTGGCGGCAGCGGGCGCCGGCCAGGGCACGCCATCGCCATCGAGCCGGGCGACATGGGTGCGCCACGCGCGCACGCCCTCCGGGCCGATGCGCGCGGACAGCGCCCAGCCAGTGGTGGTGGCTTCGGTGTCGAAGCCGTTGAACAGGAAGTTGCCGAGGCTGTAGATGATCGGCTTGCCCCTGTAGACGTCGGCGCCCTGGGTGACGTGCGGATGCCCGCCCACCACCATGTCGGCGCCGGCATCGATCATGCGCCGCGCAAATGCGCGCAGCCGCGGGCTGGGAGCGGCTTCCTCTTCCCAGCCCCAGTGCAGGTACGGGATCACGACGTCGGCATGGTGGTCGCGGCGCGCGGCGACGATGTCCTCGATCACCTGTTCGTCTTCGCCGCTCCAGGCCACGCCGGGCCGCGTGGCGTCGGCTTCGAACGAACGCGGCTTGAACTCCACGTAGCCCAGCAGGGCGATGCGCAGGCCGTTGCGTTCGAGGATGAGCGGGGCGTGCGCCTCGCTGGCATTGCGTCCGCCGCCGAAGTAGGGCAGCCCGGCGCGCTGCATCCGGTCCAGCTGCTCGGCGAAGGCGGCCTTGCCGAAATCACCGGAATGGTTGTTGGCCAGCGACAGTCCGTCGAAATGCTGCTTGAGCAGCGGCAGCACGCCGGGATCGGCGCGGAAGGTGTAGGGCTTGGCGAGCGCGCTGCCGCCGGTGGCGACCACGCATTCGAGATTGCCGATGCGCAGGTCATGCGCGGCGAACAGGCCGGCGAAGCCGCGGAACGGATCCTCGCCGCCCGCGATCAGCTCGCCGGGGCGTTCGGCGACCATCACGTCGCCGACGAACAGGATCGAGACCTCGCGCGCCGGGGGCGCGGCCGCGGCGAGCAGGGGACACGCAAGGAGGGCCAGCAGGCGCCATGGGTGCATCGGCGGATCATCGCCGGAAACCGGCGCGGCGACAATTTCCGCCGACGCGCGTGCCCGATGGCTGGTGCCAGGCATCCGCCGGAGTGACGCCGGGATCGGCGTTGCCTTACCCTGTCGGCATGACTCGTTTCTCCAAGCTGCGCGCATTCGCAGCCTGCGCGGTGCTGGCCGCCGCCGCGGGTTGCCACTCGACCCGGTCCGCCGACGTGCCCGCGGGCAATGCACCGGCGGCGCACCTGGTGCCGTTGCCGCAGTCGATGCAGGTCGAACCGGGCGAGCTGCGGTTCGCGGGCGCTGTTGCGCTCGATGCCGACGCCAGCGCGCCCCATGCGCGGCGCGCGCTGGAAGACACGCTTGCCGGGCTCGGCATTGCGACGCGCGACGCGGCCGCCATGCGCATCCGCCTGCAGCTCGGGGACGACGCGACGCTCGGCGACGAAGGCTACCGGCTGGTGGTCACGGATGGCGTGCTGCTGAGCGCGCGCACCGACATCGGCCTCCTGCACGCGGTGCAGAGCCTCCGCCAACTGCTGCCGGCGCGGCCGCAGGCGCAGTTCCGGCTGCCGCGCGTCGCGATCGTCGACACGCCGGCCTACCGCTGGCGCGGCCTGTCGCTGGACGTGGCGCGCAGTTTCCTTCCGGTCGAGTACCTGGAGAAGACGCTCGACCGCATGGCCTTCTTCAAATTGAACCGGCTGCACCTGCACCTGACCGACGACCAGGGCTGGCGCATCGAGATCAAGCGCTATCCGAAGCTGGTGGAAATCGGCGGCGCCAGCGCGGTCGAGGGCGGGCGCAGCGGGTGGTACACGCAGGACCAGTTGAAGCACCTGGTCGCGTATGCGCAGGCGCGCGGCATCACCATCGTGCCGGAGGTCGACCTGCCCGGACATACGCAGGCGGCATTGGCGTCGTACAACGAACTGGCCTGCGACGACGTGACCAACCTGGCGCCGTACGCCGGGCTGGAAGTGGGCTTCAGCGTGCTGTGCCTGGACAAGCCGGAGGTGGTGTACCCGTTCGTGCGCAACGTGCTTGCGGAGGTGCTGGCGATCTTCCCGTCACAGGAGATCCACGTCGGTGGCGACGAGATCAAGCACCCGCTGTACGCCGACTTCATCTCGCGTACGGCGGCGATGGTGGACGACATGGGGCGCACCGCGATCTTCTGGGAAGAAGGGTCGGTCGGCGAGATGAAGCCGGATGTGCTGCTGCAGTTCTGGAACGACGGCTACGACATCGCCGCGGCGGTCGAGAAGGGGCATCCGCTGGTGCTGTCGCCGTGTTCGTACTTCTACATCGACCATGGCAATTACGCCGGCCAGCCGCAGACCTACGACTGGTGCCGCAAGGAAGGCGTGCCGCTGGCGCGGCTCTACAGCTTCGATCCAACGCCGTTCAAGACCGCCGTCGGCATCGAGGCGGCGCTGTGGACCGAGCTGGTGCATAGCGATGACGCCGCCGACAACCGCCTGTGGCCGCGGCTGGCGGCCTCGGCGGAGGTGGCCTGGACGCGCACGCCGCAGCGCGGCTACGACGGCTTCCGCCAGCGCATGGCGGCGCTGCGCCCGCACCTGGACGCGATGGGCGTGCGCTACCACCGCGAGCCCGACCTGGGCTGGGCCGACGCGGAGCCACGGCCCCGATAACCTGGGCCCCGCATTCGCCCGCCACCGGCGCCGGACTTTGCGCTCGTCCCGCGGCAGGTGCGTTGACGCGGCGCCGACGCTGGCGCTGGCACGATCCGCGCGCCCCCAACCGCGGAGTGTCCGGATGCGCAAACGCCTTGCCCGCCTGCTGGCCGCGGCCAGCCTGTGCGCCGCCGCGGGTGCCGCCGCCGGCGCATCGTTGCCCAACGTACCCGTGTCCAGCGTCGACCTCGCGCGTTACGCCGGCACCTGGTACGAACAGGCGCACCTGCCGATGTTCTTCCAGCGCCGGTGCGTGGCCGACACCACCGCCACCTACGCCGCGCAGCCCGACGGCACCGTCGGCGTGGTGAACCGCTGCCGTGGCAAGGACGGTCGTTTCGAGGAAGCCCGCGGCGTCGCGCGCACGGTCGACGGGCGCACGTCGACCCTGGAAGTGCGCTTCGCACCGGCGTGGCTGTCGTGGCTGCCGATGGTGTGGGGCGACTACTGGGTGATCGCGCTCGACGAAGCGGATTACCGCTGGGCCATGGTCGGTTCTCCCGATGCGGACTACCTGTGGATCCTCTCGCGCACGCCGCAGCTCGATCCCGCCGTGCACGAACGGCTGGTGGCGCAGGCGCGCGCGATGGGCTACCCGGTCGACGACCTCATCGCCACGCCGCAGCGCTCGCAGGACGCCACGCCCCGCGACTGACCGCGGCCGCGCCGCGCCGAAAATTGTCCGCCGCGCGCTTCTTGCGTACCCTCGTCACGCCATCGGCCCACGACGGGTCAGGGAGGACGGGGCCATGCGATCGCTCGTGCTGCTGCTGTTGGGGTGGATCGCCGCCGTTGCGCCGGCGGCGGGCGCGGAGGTTTCGGCGGCGCCGGACGAGCCGTACCTGTACGTGCTCGGCATCGCGCAGGACGGCAGCTACCCGCAGGCCGGTTGCTTCAAGCCGCACTGCATGCCGGGCTGGGAGCACGAGGACCTGCGCCACCCGGTGGTATCGCTGGGGCTGGTGGATCCGCGGGCCGGCACGAAGTACCTGTTCGAGGCCACGCCCGATTTCCCGAGGCAGTTCTACGCATTGGAGAAGGAGGCGCCGTCGGCGCGCTACGCCTTGGGCGGCGTGTTCCTCACCCATGCCCACATCGGCCACTACGCGGGGCTGATGCACTTCGGGCACGAGGTGATGGGCGCGCGCGACGTGCCGGTGTACGCCATGCCGCGCATGCGCCGGTTCCTGGACGACAACGGCCCATGGAGCCAACTGGTGGCGTTCGGGAACATCGCGCTCAAGCCGCTCGAGGCCGACGTTCCCGTCGTGCTGGGCGATGTGACGGTCACGCCGCTGCAGGTGCCGCATCGCGACGAGTTCTCCGAAACCGTGGGCTTCGTCATCCGGGGCCCCGGGCGCTCGGCGCTGTTCATTCCCGACATCGACGTGTGGGAGAAGTGGGAGCGCCCGCTGCGCGAGGTGCTCGAGGGCGTGGACTACGCCCTGGTCGATGCCACCTTCTACAGCATGGACGAGCTGCCGGGCCGCGACATGTCGCGCGTGCCGCATCCGCTGGTCCAGCACACCATGGCCCTGCTGGCCGATGCACCGGCGAGCGAGCGCGCCAAGGTGTGGTTCATCCACATGAACCATGGCAACCCGCTGCTGTGGCCGGACAGCCCGGAATCGCACGCGGTGCGCGACGCCGGTTTCAACATCGCGCGCGAGGGCCAGCGCCTGCCGCTGTGACCTGTTCCCGCTGATCCGATCCTGGCCATGACCGCGCCCGACCTCGATGCGCTGCGCCGCTACGCCATCGCGCGCACGCTGTTCGCGCCGACGACGTTGCCGCGCGCGATCGAGCGGCTCGGCTTCGTGCAGGCCGATCCGATCCGGGCGCCGGCACGCGCGCAGGACCTGACCCTGCGCCATCGTGTGAAGGACTACCGCGCCGGCGACCTGGAGCGGCGCTATCCGCGATTGCCGGTGGAAGAGGATTGCCTGGTCAACTACGGCTTCCTGCCGCGCGAGCACTTGGCGCTGATGCACCCGCGCCAGCCCCGGCGGGCTTGGGATGCGGCAACGCGGCGCAAGGCCGACGAGGTGCTGGCCTTCGTGCGCGAACGCGGGCCGGTGCATCCGCGCGACGTGGAACACCACTTCGCCCACGGACGCGTGCGCAACTACTGGGGCGGTTCAAGCAATGCCACCACGCATCTGCTCGACGGCATGCACTATCGCGGGCTGCTGCGCGTGGCACGACGCGACAGCGGGACGCGCGTCTACGAGGCCGTCGAGCATCCGCGGCCAAAAGACGGGACCGACGGGCAGGCGCGTCGCGCGGCGGCGCTGCTCGACCTGGTCGTGCGCAAGTACGCGCCGCTGCCGGCGGCCAGCCTGACCTACCTGGTGCGCCTGCTCGGCTACGGCGCACCGCACCTGGCCGCGCAGACGCGGGCCGCGCTCGGGCATGCGCGCGAGCGCCTGCCGAGCGTGCGGATCGACGGCACCACGTGGTACTGGCCAACCGGCGACAATCCGTGCGCGCGTCGCCACGCCATCGACGACACGCTGCGGCTGCTGGCGCCTTTCGATCCGGTGGTCTGGGATCGGCGTCGCTTCGAGCTGTTCTGGGGCTGGACCTACAAGTTCGAGGCGTACACGCCTGCGGCCAGGCGCCGGTTCGGCTACTACGCGCTGCCGATGCTGTGGCGCGGGCGGGTGCTCGGCTGGGCCAATGTCGGGGTGCGCGAGGGCCGGATGCAGGTGGATCCGGGCTACGTGGGACCGCGGCCGCGTGACGCGGCGTTCCGCGCGGCGCTCGAGGACGAGCTGCAGCGCATGGCGGCGTTCCTCGGGCTGGGATGAGCCGCGCATCGCGTGCGGGGGCGACCGCGGCCACAATGGGGTTGGCCGCACGGGCCGGCGACGACCGGATGGAGTGACGACATGGCAGCGAACGCATGGCTTCGATAGGGTCCATTTCCGTCGCCAGTGCCGCGCTGGAGGCGCACCTGCGCGCGGCCTTCGACGCGCCGGACTGGCGCACGGGCGTGCCGGTGGTCTGCCGTACGGTCGAGGCCTTTGTCCGCGCGAACGACCCGGCCGGCCAGCTGCTGGTGTGGCTGTTGCACGCCGGTCCCGATCCGGGGGCGAGATACGATCCGATGCCCTTCCCGGGCGAGTCGTCGGGCCGACGCCCGGAGCTTGCCCTCGGGCTGCAGTACCTCGTGGCGGCGCAGGCGGACGACGCGCTGCGCGCGCAGGACATCCTGAGCCGCGTGTTGCTGCGCCTGCACCGGCGGCCCCGGGTGTCGGTGGCGAGCGATGGGGCATCCGCCCCGCTGGCGTTCGCGCCGGAGCCGACCTCGCTCACGGACCTCGTGTCGATCTGGCACGCGGTCGGCTTCGCGCCCACGCCGTCCCTGGTCTGCCGCACGGGCGTGTCGCTGCGCGACTGACGGCGCCCACGATCCCCTCGGCGACGTGCGCACGGTGGTGGACAGGCGGCCCCGGATTGGCGAGCATCCGGCGCGACACCGAGATCACCGCGGAGGCGGGACACCACGATGACACCCTGGCTGAGAGGCGTGCTGCTGTTGCTGGCGATGTGCGTGGCTGCGCCGCAGGCGCGCGCGACTGAGCCGTCTCCCGTGCTCGGCCGGTGGTCGGTCGACGTGTCGCGACTGCCGATGCCGCCCGAGGCGCGGCCGAAGCGCGTCACCTTCGCGTTCGACGCGGTGGAAGCGGACAAGTGGCGCATCCGGGTCGAGATCGTGCAGGCGGACGGCAGCGAACGCATCTCCACCGCCACCGTGGCGCTGGACGGCTCCACCTCCGCGATCGCCGGCGACACGCTGGAGGCCGATGCCATCGCCGCGCGCCTGCCGCAGCCGGGCGTGCTGGTGCTGGCGTTGGGCAAGGCCCGGGTCCCCGCGTCGACGCGGGTGTACGCGGTCTCCGCCGACGGCCGGCACCTGGTCGAAACCGCAACCCATTTCGGCGCGGACGGCAAGGCGGTGATGCGCATGTTCCAGCTCGATCGCGCGCACTGAAGCCTGTCGGCGCCGGGGTGACTTCCGGCCGTCGCCGACCGGGCGTGTTCGGTCGATGCTCGGCTCCGGGCCGCCGGCGCGGCCGAGGACCTCCGCATGCACAGGCATCGTCCCGCTCCCCGCACCTGGATCGCGTTGGCCGCGGCCTGCCTGTCGCTGGCCACGGCTGCCGCGCAGGCGACGACAGCGTCCCGGGACGAGGCGGCCGCCATCGCCCGCTTCGATGCGACGCTGTCCGGGTTCCGTGCCGCCAATCGCGTTCCGGCCCTGGCCGCGGCCATCGTCCGCGACGGCGAGGTGCTGTGGGAACGCGCCTACGGCTGGTCCGACGACGAGGGTGACGTGCCGGCGACGGTGGACACCACGTTCTCGATCGCCTCGGTCACCAAGCCCATCGCCGCGGTCGCGATCCTGGCCGAAGCCGATGCCGGGCAAGTCGACCTGTCGACCCCGATGCAGGCCGATCCGGGCTGGGCGCGTACCTGCGAATGGCTGTCCGCCAGCGAGATCCTGTTCGGCCACGGCGGCGCGGAGGCGGACGGCACGCCGATCCCGGCGATGGACTGCGCGCGCGCGACGACGCTGCGCGACGTACTCAACATGCGCGTCAACGGCGACGGCGCGCGTTTCGTCTACAACCCGATCAGCTATGCGCGGATCGACCGGGTGATTTCCGGCGCCGGCGGCCGCGACCTGCGCACGATCGTGCGCGAACGGGTCATGGACCACGCCGGCATCCACGATGTCGCGCTGGGCTGGCGCGATCCGCTGGGCGGCTCGGCGCTGCGCCTGCTGGCGCCGCCGTTCGAAGTGAAGGACGGCGAGCCGGTCAAGAACAGCGTTTCCGACGACGACTTCCGCGCCGCCGCGGGGATCAAGGCCAGCGTGCGGCAACTGGCGCAGTTCGATCGCGCGCTCGACCGCGGCGCGCTGCTCTCCGCCGACTGGCGCGCGCGCATCTTCGATGCGCCGCTGGCGACGCCGGCGGGCGACTACCGCTGGGGCTGGTTCGTGCAGGACTGGCAGGGGCACCGCCTGGCCTGGCATTCGGGCTGGGATCCGGGACGCTATTCGGCGATGTACCTCAAGGTGGTCGATCGCGGTCTGACCCTGATCGTGCTCGCCAACACCGAGGCGCTGTGGTGGGGCAATTCGCTGGCGCGCGCGGAAATCCAGCGCAGTCCCGTCGCCGCGGCGTTCCTCGAGGCCTTCGTCGAAGCGCCACCGGCGGGCGAGGCCGTTCGCCCCGCGGGGTAGGCGCGCAGCAACCGTGCGATGGGTCGGCGGGTGTCCTCTCGCCGGCGGGGCCTGCGTGGATACTGTCATCCGTCCGCCGGGAAGGCGGAAGCCCTGGAGTAGATGCATGTCGATCGCGCGCGTGGTCCGTCCCTGCTGCTGGCTCCTGCTGCTGGTGCCGTTCGCAGCAGCATCCCAGGCGCCCGTCGCCCGGGTGCAGCCGGTGACCGACGACTACTACGGCACGCAGGTGGTGGATCCCTACCGCTGGATGGAAAGTGGCCGGGACCCGGACTGGCTGCCCTGGCTGGAAGGGCAGGCGAAGCACACGCAGGCGGTGTTCGCCTCGATGCCCGGGCGCCCGGCGCTGCTGGCGGACGTGGCCGCGAAGTCCGGCGAACAGAGCAGCATCGGCCACGCCGAGCAGGCCGGCGGGCGCATCTTCCTCGAGGTCCGCGCCGCCGGCGAACAGGATTTCAAGCTGGTGGTGCGCGAGGCCGACGGCCGCGAACGGGTGTTGCTGGATCCGACCACGCTCAAGGGCGAGGACGGCGAGCAGGTGATCGACCGCTGGGCCGCGTCGCCGACCGGCCGGCAGGTGCTTGTCGCGCTGTCCAGGCGCGGCACCGAGCACTCAACCTTGCGCGTGCTGGACGCCGTCACCGGCGCGTTCCTGCCGGTGGCGATCCCGCACGCCTGGTTCATGGGCTGGACCCAGGGCGGCGACGCCTTCAGCTACCTCAAGTTCGTCGGCGAGCCCGGTGCGCCGAGCTACTTCGTCGGCAACGAACCACGCCTGCACCGGCTGGACGGGCAGGGCGCCGACACGATCCTCGCGCGCCGCGGCCAGGGCGGCATCGACGCGAAGCCCGAGCAGTTCCTCGCCGTACTGTTCGACCCGGACAGCCGCAACGCGCTGGCGATCGTCCGCGACGGGCGCAGCGAGATCGCCGTGTATCGCGCCGATGCCGCGGCGGCGATGAGCGGAAACGCGACATGGACGCCGGTTGCCGGCTTCGACGACATCGTGGTCGATGCCAGCCTGGACGGCGACCAGCTCTACCTGGTGTCGAAGCGGCGCGCCTCGGGCGGCCAGGTGCTGCACACGTCGGCCGTCGCGCCGGAACTTGCCCGCGCGCAGGCCATCGCCCTGCCGGGCGCGCCGGTGATCGAATCGATCCTGCCGACGCAGGCGGGCCTGCTGGTGCGCACCATCGACGGCGCTGCATCACGCCTGTGGCGGGTGGACGCGCAGGGCCGTGCGGTCGAGGCCGCGCTGCCGTTCGACGGGCAGGTCTCGGCGCTGCAGGGCTGGGCGCGGTCGCCGGAGGTGCTGGTGTCGATCACCGGCTGGTTCACGCCGACCACCGTATACCGCCTCGACCTGCGCAGCGGCCAGTGGCAGGACCTGGCACTGGTGCCGCCGCTGCCGTTCGACACCCGCGGCTACGAGGCGCAGCGGCGGCAGGTGGCGGTGCGCGACGGCACCGAGGTGCCGTACACGCTGGTCATGAAGCAGGGCGTGACGCTCTCCGCGGACACGCCGGTCCTGCTCGAGGCCTACGGTTCCTATGGATACGCGGCGCTGCCGCGCTTCAGCGCGCGCCTGCTGCCGTTCCTCGATCGCGGCGGTGTGTACGTGCTGGCCAACGTGCGCGGCGGCGGCGAGTTCGGCCGCGACTGGCACTACGCCGGCAAGGCGGCGACCAAGGCCACTACCTGGCGCGATGCGATCGACGTCGCCGAGCAGTTAGTGCACGATCGGGTGGGATCGTCGAAGACCCTGACCCTGATCGGCACCTCGGCCGGCGGCGTGATGCTGGGCGGCGCGATCAACGAGCGACCGGACCTGTTCGCGGGCGCGATCGCCAACGTCGGCTTCATGAACCCGATCCGCTACGTGTCCGAGCAGAACTACGCCGACATCGAGGAATGGGGCGGGCCGATCACCGATGCGCAGTCATTCCGTACCATGTTCAACCTCGATCCCTACCAGCACATCCGCGACGGGGTGAAGTATCCGCCGACGCTGGTGGTGTCGGGCCTCAACGATCCGCGCGCCGCGACCTTCCACAGCGCCAAGTACGCGGCGCGCCTGGCCGCCGCGCAGGGCGGGGCGGGGACGGTGCTGCTGCGCATCGATTTCGGCGCCGGGCATGGCATGGGATCGAGCCGCAGCCAGCTGGACGAGGTGTGGACCGACATCTATGCCTTCAGCCTGTGGCAGGCGGGGCAGGCGGCGTTCCAGCCGAAGTAGCGCCCTCACCCGCGGCGGGCGCGGGCCTGCTCGCGCCGGCGCGAAGCCGATGCGCGCTGGCGATCGTCACCTGCGCCGCAGGACCACGTGCATGGCCTGGTCGGACGCGGCCGACTCGACGCATTCGTAGCCCAGCGCCACCAGGTCAAGGCCCTGGAACAGGCTGCTGCCGCTGCCGAGCAGGATCGGGCGGATCGCCAGGTGCAGTTCGTCCACCAGGCCCGCCTGCAGGAACTGGCGGATGGTGTCCGCGCCGCCGCTCACCTGGACGTCTCGGCCGCCCGCGGCTGCACGCGCCTGCGCGAGCGCGGCGCGAGGGCCGTCGGTGACGAAGTGGAACGTGGTGCCGCCTGCCATCTCCAGCGCCGGGCGCGCGTGGTGGGTGAGGATGAAGACCGGGCCATGGAACGGGGGATCGTCGTCCCACCAGCCGCGCCACGCGTCCTCCGGCCACGCGCCGCGCACCGGACCGAACATGTTGCGGCCCATGATCCACGCGCCCACGCCGCGATGCGCGCGCGCGGCGAACGCCTCGTCGATGCCGTCGTCGCCGCCGTCCTGGCCATGCATCCGCCGCCAGCTGCGGGTGGCCACCAGCCACTTGTGCAGCGCGCCGCCGCCGATGCCGAGGGGGTGTTCGAGGTCCTGCGCCGGTCCGGCGCCGTAGCCATCGAGCGATACCGTGAAGCCTTCGACGCGGACGCGTGACATCGTCTGTCTCCCTGGGGTGGATGCGCGGCGTTGGGCGATCCCTGCCGCGGTTGCGCGGGATCATGCGCCGGAAGGCCGCGCCTGTCGCGTGACGACGGATGACGCGGTGCCGGATCGACACGCGCGGCGCGCGCCGCAACCGCCGTCGCCGCGCCGGTATCCCGGGGGCTCAGCGGCCGTTCCGCCGCGCACACCCCGGGAGCATCGATGAAAGCCGCCTGCCTGCTGCTATGGCTCGCCTTCGCCACGCCCGTTGCCATGGCTGCCGATCCGGCCGCCGAGGCCGACGCCCTGCTGCGTTCCCACGACTTCAGCGGCGTCGCCCGCGTGTCGCGGGGCAGTCAGGTGTTGTTCGAGCATGCCTACGGCAAGGCCAGCATCGAGCACGACGTGCACGTGCGGCTCGACACCCGCTTCCGCATTGCCTCGATCAGCAAGTTGTTCACCGCCGCGCTGGTCGAGCGGCTGGTGGAGGAGGGCAGGGTCGATGCCGATGCCGTCATCCATGCCTACCTGCCGGAGTACGCAGGCGAGGGCGGCCCGGTGGTGACCGTGCGGCAACTGCTCACCCATACTTCCGGCATCGCCAACAGCGATACCGTCGGCAGCTTCGAGCAGGCGGTCAGCGAAGGCATGCCGCTGTACCAGTTGCCGGCCACGCCGGCGCAGATCGTCGAGCGCCATGCCAGTGGCCGGCTGGTGCATCCGCCGGGCAGCCATTTCGACTACAACAACGGCGACTACTTCATTCTCGGGCAGATCATCGAGCGGGTCACCGGCGAGGCGTATCCCGTCGCGCTCAGGCGCCTGATCCTCGATCCGCTCGGGCTGGACGGCACCGGCATGATGGACTGGCGGTCGCTGTCGCCGGTCGTGGCCACCGGCTACCTGCGCGTCGAGCCGGGCGCGCCGTACATCCATGAGCTGCCCGTCTACCACGAGCACTGGGGCGCGGCGGGCGGCCTGTACGCGACGGCCGCCGATGTCGCGCGCTTCTCGGATGCGCTGTTCGCGGGCCGCATCGTGGGCCCCGGTCGCCTTGCGCGCCTGCTCGCCGTGGAACGCGACGAGTACGCGGAGGGGCTGTGGGTGGCGCCGGTCAAGGTGCGCGGCCTCGCCGATCGCGTGGCGCATCGCCCGGGGCAGGTAATGGGAGCCAACACCCAGCTGCTGCGCTACATCGACGATGGCCTCACCGTCGTCCTGCTGTCGAACACCAACACCACGCCGATGGACGACACCGCGTTCGCGATCGCCAAGGCGTTCCTGGCCGAGCCATCGGGCGCCACGTTCGCCGCGCCTCGTTGAACCCGCCGCAGGGCGGGGGGCGCACCCTCAGCGTCGGCGCGCCAGCCAGCCGTCGAGCTGGTTGGCGAAAGCCTGCCGGTCGCGGGCATGGAAGGCATCGGGGCCGCCGGTCTGCACGCCGGCCCCGCGCAGGTCTTCCATGAAGTTGCGCACCGACAGGCGTTCGGCGATGTTGTCGGCGGTGAAGCGCTCGCCGCGCGGGTTGATCGCCTCGGCGCCGTTGGCCAGCACGCGCGACGCAAGCGGGATGTCCTGGGTGACGACGAGGTCGCCGGGGCCGGCGCGTTCGGCGATCGCATCGTCCGCCGCGTCGAAGCCGCCCTGCACCTGCATCGCGCGGACGAAGCGCGAACCGGGTGTGCGCAACCACTGGTTGGCGACGAGGGTCACGGGCACCTGGGCACGTTCGGCGGCGCGGAACAGGATGTCCTTCACGGGTCCGGGGCAGGCGTCGGCGTCCACCCAGACCTGGCCGATCCGTGGGGTGTCCGCGGTCATTCCTGCGGCGGGGTGTCCGGCTTGGCCGCTTCGCGTTCGGCGCGCTTCTTCTCGGCCTTCTCGTCCTGCTTCTTCTTCTTTGCCAGTTCGCGCTGCCGCTTCTCGAACGAATAGTTGGGCTTGGCCATGGGGCTCACGTGATCGAAGGTCGGCGCAGTGTAGCAATCCGGTCCCAAGGCGGTGGGCAGCGGCGGGGCAGGCCGGTGCATGGCCGGTCGCACGCGCGATCCGCGGGACACCGATCCGCCCGCCGATCCGCCGCGCATGCCCGTGGCCGTGGCGCGTGGCGGTGATCGCATTCAGCCGGCTTGACGGCGCGGCGCCGGCGCGCCCCCGGCCCGGATGCCTGGACGCGGCCCGTGGCTGCCCGGCGTCGCCACATGGGCGGCCGCGTCCCGCGTGCGCCGCGTGCATCCCGCGCCGCGGCTGGGTCGAACCCGCCGCTGCGGGTGGTCGTCCTGGGGGACATGCCCAAGCCGACGCCGCGCTGTTCGCAGAGATGGATTCCATCGGACATGGCGTGGCGATCGCCCCCCTGCGCCGCAGGACAAGCCAGGCGCGCCGCGGTTTCGGCGGCAATCCGGACGTCGTCGCGGACCATCACCGCTTGTACATCCCGGCACGCGGACGGGTGCGCCAGGCCGCGCTGCGCGAGGGGCCGTCAGCCCGGATCGAACGCGCGGCTCTCGACCTCGCCGGCGCGCTGGTAGTGCGTGACCAGCACGCCGCGTGACGTCGCCGACGACGACGCCAACCGGAACGCGGCCGCGCGTGAGCCGGCGTCGAACAGGCGCTTGCCGCGTCCCAGGACCACCGGGTACACGAGCAGGCGCAGTTCGTCGACGAGATCGCTCGCCAACAGCTGGTGCACCAGTTCGCTGCTGCCCTGGGTGAACAGGTCCGGGCCGTCGTCGTGCTTGAGCGCGCGCACGGCGGCGGGCACGTCTGCCCCCAGCGCATGGCTGCCGACCCAGTCGAGCGTGCCCGGGCGGTGCGTGGCCACGTGCTTGCGCGCAGCGTTGAAGCGCGCGGCGAGCCCGCCGTGCGGCGCCCCGGGCGGCACCTCCGGCCAGTAGGCGGCGAAGATGTCGTAGGTGCGGCGACCGAGCAGCAGCGCGAACGGGCGCGAGAACACTCCGCCCATCACTTCGCCGTCGCCGCCGGCATGGGGCCAGATCCAGCCGCCGTGCGCGAAGCCGCCGCTGGTGTCCTCGTCCGGTCCGCCGGGCGCCTGGATGACGCCGTCGAGGCTGGTCATCGCGGCGACGATGAGCTTGCGCATGGCGTCGTCTCCCGGTTGTCGCGGCGGGCGTTCAGCCGCGGACTGCCGCTTCGATCACGGCGATGTCGATCTTGCGCATGGTCATCATCGCTTCGAAGGCGCGCTTGGCGACCACGGGATCCGGACTGGTCACGGCTTCGCTCAGCACGCGCGGCGTGATCTGCCAGGACAGGCCCCACTTGTCGCGACACCAGCCACAGGCGCTTTCCTCGCCGCCGTTGCCGACGATCGCGTTCCACAGCCGGTCGGTTTCGGCCTGGTCGTCGGTGGCCACCTGGAACGAGAACGCCTCGCTGTGCCTGAACGCCGGGCCGCCATTCAGGCCGAGGCAGGGGATGCCGAGCACGGTGAACTCGACGGTCAGCGGGTCGCCCTGCTTGCCGGACGGGAAGTCGCCCGGTGCGTGGTGCACGGCGGTGACCTGGCTGTCGGGGAAGGTCCGGGCGTAGAACGTCGCCGCTTCGAGGGCGGTGCCGTCGTACCAGAGGCAGATGGTGTTGCGCGGGATCATGTGCGTTCTCCGTGGGTCCTGATGGATCGGGGCGCGGGGCGGGGCTGCGGCGGCCCGGCGATGATCGCAGGGCGGGTGGAAGCCGGCGTGCAGGACGGCCGCGACATCGTCTGCCTGCGGGTACGACGAAGGACGGTGGCCCGGATCGACACGGCACATTGTTGCGCCGGCGCACGGTTGCTACCCTCGGCGCACCTTCCGGTGCCACGGGCGACCCGATGAAACGACGCGACTTCCTCGCCACCTCCTCGCTGGCGGCCCTCTCGCTGCCCTTGTCCGGGGCGGCATCGGGCATCGCGGACAGTCCGCCGGCGCGATTGCTGCCGGTGCCGCTGCGCAAGGGTGACACGGTGGCCCTGGTCAGCCCGTCGGCGGCGATGGACGACCCGCTCGACCTGCAGATCGCGCAGGAGGTGCTGGAGGCCCTGGGTTTCCGGGTCAAGCCGGGCGCGCACCTCGCCGCGCGCCGCGGCCACCTGGCCGGGACCGACGCCGAGCGTGCGGGCGACCTCAACGCCGCCTTCGCCGATCCCGAGGTCCGCGCCGTGATCTGCGTGCGCGGCGGTTCGGGCGCGGCGCGGCTGCTGCCGCTGCTGGACTACGACGCCATCCGACGCAATCCCAAGGCGCTGCTGGGCTATTCCGACATCACCGCGCTGCACTGCGCGCTGCAGGCGCAGACGGGCCTGGTCAGCTTCCACGGTCCGAACGGATCCGGCAGCTGGAACCGCTTCAACGCCGACCAGTTCCGCCAGCTGTTCCTCGAGCGCCGGCTGATGCTGTACCGGAACGTGGCCGATGCCGGCGACGAACTGGTGCAGCGCCGGAACCGCACGGTCACGCTCACCGGCGGCAAGGCACGCGGCGCGCTGGTCGGCGGCAACCTGACCGTGCTGACGGCGCTTGCCGGTTCGCCCTACCTGCCGGATTTCGAAGGCAGGATCCTGTTCCTCGAGGACGTGTCGGAAGCGCCGTACCGCATCGATCGCATGTTCAGCACGCTCAGGCTGATGGGCGTGCTGGATCGCATTGCCGGCCTGGTCTTCGGCGAATGCACCGACTGCGATCCGGGCAACGGCTATGGCTCGCTGACGCTGTCGCAGATCCTCGACGACTACGTCAGGCCACTGGGCATCCCTGCCTACACCGGCGCCATGATCGGCCACATCCGCCAGCAGTTCATCCTGCCGGTGGGCGGCCTGGTCGAGCTGGACGCCGACGCCGGCACGCTGCGGATGCTGGAGCCGGTGTTCCGTGCGTGAGGTGCGCGGCCCTGCACCCATGCCAACCCGGAGCCGCATGAGGTTGCGCGCGCTGCTGCTGTCCGTCCTGCTGGCCGGCGTGCCGGGCCTTGCCGCGGCCGCGACGCCAGTCGTCACCGCGATCCGGGGCGTCCCGCAGGACCACGCCGCGGCGCCGTTCACGGCCGGCGGACGCGTGGCCCGCGCTCCGGACGGCGTCGGCGTCCTCCACCAGTGGCCCGGCGCGTACTTCGAGACCGCGTTCGAAGGCGAGGGCATCGTGTTCGTGAACGGCCCCGGCGACGTGATCCTGCACGTGCAGGTGGATGGTCGGCGCATCGACACGCTGGACAAGCCGGTCGGCGCCTTCCGCATCGGGGGACTGGCGCCGGGCGCGCACCGCGTGCGCGTCGAAGTGGCGACCGAAAGCCAGTCCGCCGCCAACCGCTTCGAGGGCTTCCGGCTGCCGCCCGGTGCGCACCCCTTGGCGATGCCCGTGCGCGCGCGCCGCATCGAGTTCATCGGCGACTCGCACACCGTGGGCTATGCCAACCTGTCGACTCGGCGCGAGTGCGACGATGCCGAGGTGTGGCGCACCACCGACACCACGCGCGCCTTCGGGCCGCTCGTCGCCGCGCACTACGGGGCCGACGTGCGCGTCAACGCGATCTCCGGACGCGGCGTCGTGCGCAACTACGCCGGCGGCGCCGGCGACACGCTGCCGGTCGCGTATCCCTACGTGCTGTTCGACCATTCGTCGCGCGACGAGGACACGCGCTGGCAGCCGCAGGTCATCGTGATCGCGCTGGGCACCAACGACTTCTCCACGCCGCTCCGGCCGGACGAACGCTGGGCCACGCGCGACGCGCTGCGCGACGACTACGTGCAGGCCCATGTCGCCTTCGTGCGGTCCCTTCGCACGCGCCATCCCGACGCGCGTTTCGTGCTGTGGGCGACGGATGGCGCCGATGGCGAAATCCGCGCGCAGGTACGCCGCGTCGAGGCGTACCTACGCGCGCAAGGCGATGACGGCGTGTCCTTCGTCGCCGTCGACGGTCTCAAGATGGATGCCTGCCACTGGCACCCCTCGGCGGCGGACGATCGCATCATCGCCGACCTGCTGGTCCGGCACATCGATGCCATGCCGGTGTCGCCTTGGCCCGATCCTTGACGACGCGGTACCCGCCGGGCCATCGCCGGTTCACCCCGGCCGCGGCACGATGCCACCTCGACACGCCTGGAGGAGCGACCGCTTGAACACCTGCGGAAGGTTTGCGCACGCGAGGTTCGTGCACGCGCTGCTCGCGGCTTCGACGCTCGCGATGTGCGGCTGCGCGACGCGCCCGCCCACGACCGCGATCCCGGAAGGCGTGATGGTCTCGCTTGACGGCGTCGTGGCCGGAATCGACACCCGGCCGTGGACCTACGACGGCAACGCCGTGGTCCAGGTGGACACCCCGACGCACGGGCGGGTCGCCGTGCAGCTGCCGGCGCGCTGGAACCTGTGCCAGGCGTCCCCGGTCGACGTGCAGGCGCTGGCGGTGGGCATGCGCGTGCAGGTCGTGGGAAGCGGCGCCGGCGCGGGCACGCTGGTGGTGTGCCGGGACGCCGCGCATCGGCTGGTGCCGGCGCCGTAGCCGCCGGCGTGCCCGCCACACGGTGCCGGCACGCGGACGATCAGCGCTGACGGGCGCGCATCCCGGCCTCGTCGTCGAGCCAGTTGCGACCCTTGTTGGTGAGGAAGCACGCGTAGACCACCAGCGACAGGGCGATCATCGCGGTGGCGTAGAGCACGAAGGCGTCGACGTGCCCGGCGCGCAGGCTGGCCTGGTACAGCAGCGGCGCGGTGCCCCCGAACGCGGAGTTGGCCAAGGCATACCCGAGGCCGACGCCCAGCGCACGGATGTGGGTGGGGAACAGTTCCGCCTTCACCACCGCATTGATCGAGGTATAGCCGGTGAGGATGACGAAGCCCAGCGCGAGGATGCCGAACGCGGGCAGCCAGTGCGTCTGCTGCGGCAGCCACAGCACCAGCACCCAGGTGTAGAGCACGCCGCCGATGCCGAAGTACACCAGCAGCGTCTTGCGGCCGACGATGTCCGACAGCCAGCCGCCCAGTGGCTGCAGCAGCATCAGCAACGCCAGCGCCCCGAGGTTGATCAGGGTGCCGGTCATCACGTCGCCGCCGGCGAAGGCGGCCTGGATGATCTTGGGCCCGTTCACCGAGTAGGTATAGAACGCGACGGTGCCCCCGGCGGTGATGAAGAAGCACAGGAGCAGCGGGCGCCACTGGTGCAGGAACAGTTCGCGCAGCGATCCGGCCTGGCGCGCGCCACCGGCACGGGCTTCGGCGATGGCCGTGGTCTCCAGCGACTCGTCCATGCTGCGCCGCAGCCAGAACACCACGATCGCCGCCACTCCGCCCAGGCCGAAGGCCACGCGCCAGCCCCAGTCCGAGATCTGCCGGCTGTCGAGCGTCAGCAGCATCACCAGCAGCGTCGCCTGCGCCAGCACGTGCCCGCCGACGAGGGTGACGTAGTGGAACGAGGACAGGAATCCGCGCCGGCCGCGGATCGCGGCCTCGGACATGTAGGTCGCGCTGGTGCCGTACTCGCCACCCGTCGCGAACCCCTGCACCAGGCGCGCCAGCAGCAGGATGATCGGCGCGCCCATGCCGATGGTGCCGACGGTGGGCGTGATCGCGATGACGAACGAACACGCCGCCATCAGCGACACCGAGACCGTCAGCGCGAGGCGGCGCCCGTAGCGGTCGGCGAAACGCCCGAAGTACCACGCGCCGATCGGGCGCATCAGGAACGTCATCGCGAAGATCGCCCAGACGTAGAGCGTGGCGTTCCTGTCGTCGGGGGTGAAGAACTTCGCTTCGAAGTACGCGGCGAACACCGAGTAGACGTAGACGTCGTACCACTCGACCAGGTTGCCGGCCGAGCCCTTGAGCGTGTTCGAGACCGAGCGGCCCAGACTGGCCGGCCGGCTGGCGTTGGCGTCGGGCCGCGCGCGTGGGTCGGCGCCTGGGTGTTCCGCCATGCTGTGCCTGTCCGGATGCGACGGGGTCGAGTATAGGCATCCGATGGACAGGGCCGGGTCGGCGGCGGACCGCAGGCACGTCGCGGATGCCCCCGGTCATCGGGGTCGCCGCAGCGCGGGTCGCGCCAGCCGGGTGGCGGTGGTAGTCTCTGGTAGCGCTAACATTCGGTCGGGGGCGGCCCGCCGGTCCCCGCCAGGTTCACCGCAGTCCTCTGGAGGGAATGCATGTCGACCACGTCCCCGGCGCCCGGTGCGCCGCGTCACCGCCTCGTACGCCGCTGCCGGGCGATGCTGCTGCTCGCGTGCCTGTCCGCAGTGGGCGCGACCGTGGCGCAACCCTCCGGAGGGCCCTACGGGCCCATTCCCCAGTCCTATCCCGTGCCGCAGGCGGGCACCGTGTACTTCGTGGCCCCCGACGGCGCCGCCGACGCGCCCGGCACCGCGCTGGCGCAACCGACCACGATCGAATCGGCGATCGCGCGCGTGGTCACCGGCGACGCCATCGTCCTGCGCGGCGGCACCTATCGCACCGGCGGCCTGCAGCTCAACCAGGGCATCACGATCCAGCCCTACCTCGACGAGCAGCCGGTCCTGAAGGGCACGCGCGTCGCCACGGAGTGGGAGGAACTGCGCGATGGGGTGTGGCGCACGAGGTGGAACACGCTGTTCCCGGCCCAGCCGCTGCCCTGGTGGCGGCGCGAGCGCGAGGGCATGCGCACGCCGCTGCACCGCTTCAACAACGACATGGTGTTCGTCGACGGCAAGTTGCTGCAGTCGGCTGGCTGGGAAGGCGCGCTGGGCGAGGGCGGGTACTACATCGACTACGAACAGGGCTACGTCTACCTCGGCGCCGATCCGGCCGGCAAGCAGGTGGAGATCACGGCGTTCGACATCGCGCTGCATCGGCCGTCGCGAGCCGTGCACGGCAAGGCGTCCGATGGCAAGGGCCCGACGATCCGTGGCATCACCTTCACCCAGTACGCGTTCCGCGCCATCGACATCGAGGACCGCAAGCCGTCCACCGGCCCCAACGACGAACCGACCGACGATCCGGTCGGCCCGTCGCCGCGCTCCGAGCACGGCAAGCAGGTCGTGCGCACCACGCTGGAGCACGTCACCATCAGCTTCACCTCGCGCGTGGCGGGCTATTTCCGCGGCGACCACCTGGTGATCCGCAACTGCCTGGTCAGCGACACCGGCACCGAGGGCATCTACCTGATTGGCTCGTCTGGTTCGCTGCTGGAGCGCAACATCGTCCGCCGCAACAACATCGAGCAGCTGACCGGCTACTACGCGTCGGCGGTCAAGATCTTCAACCAGTCGCACGACGTGGTGGTGCGCGACAACCTGGTGATCGGGCACCCGCATTCGAACGGGGTCTGGTACGACGTCGGCAACCGCGACGGCGTGTTCGTGGACAACTACGTCGAGGGCACGGGGATCGGCTTCTTCTTCGAGATCTCGAAGGGCGTGGTGGTGGCCGGCAACGTGTTCGTCGACAACGAGCAGGGCGTGCGCATCCTCAACAGTGCCGACGCGCGCGTGTACCACAACACCTTCCTCGACTCGCCGGTGCAGTTCGACCGCGACGAGCGCAGCGCGAAGGACGACCATTTCGGCTGGCATCCGCAGACCGGGCCCGACGTGGACGAGCGCGAGGGCCACGTATTCGCGGGCAACCTGCTGGTCGCGACCCCGGGATTCACCCAGCCGCTGCTGCATTTCGACCAGCCCGAAGCGCTGTGCGGCACGCTGAAGCGGCCGATGGCCGCGCGCGTGGACGGCAACGCCTACGTGTACGCGCAGCGCAGCCGGGACGAGCCGCTGGTCACCTGGAGCCCGGTGGCGGGCAGGCCGTGCCTGGCGCGCTACGCCACGCTCGACGCCTTCCGCAAGGCGACCGGGCAGGAAGCGCAGGGCGTTGCGCTCACCGGCTTCAACGGCACGCCGTTCCGGAGTGTCGAACTACGCAACTTCGAACTGGCGCGCGTCCCGGAAGCGCTCAAGCCCGTCGCCGTCGCAGCCGAGGCGCGCGACGCGCTCGGCTGGACGGCGGAGACGCACCTGCCGGGTGCGTACGGTCCGGCGCCGGCAGCGGACGCACGCTGACCCGGCGCCGCCGTCCGCAGGGTTCGGCCACGCCTCCGCCTCGACGGGCCGCGGCGCGCTGCAGGTAGACTGCCGCGCGGAGGTGTCGCATGGCCTTGGTCCGGACGATCTGCTGCGCGTGGCTCGTTGCCCTGCTGCTGGCGGGGTGCGCGACGCACGCGATCGACGCGTCCTACGCGTCCGCCGGCGGCATGCGCGATGCCGTCGCACCCTTGCGCGTGATGGCCTTCAACGTGCGCGTCCCGGTCGAGGCCGATGGCCCGGACCGCTGGGAACAGCGGCGCGACCGCCTGGTCGCCACCATCCGCGATGCACGCCCGGACGTGATCGGCACGCAGGAACTGGTGGCCGCGCAGGGGGCCTACATCGTCGCGCAGCTGCCCGGCTACGCCTGGTTCGGGGCCGGGCGTAGCGGCGCGCAGGGCGATACGCGCGACGAGCACATGGGCGTGTTCTGGCGCCGCGACACCCTGCGGCGGGTCGAGTCCGGCGATTTCTGGCTGTCCGACACGCCAGGGGTGGCCGGCAGCATCAGCTGGGGCAACCTGTATCCGCGCATGGTCACGTGGGCGCTGTTCGAACGCGTCGCCGACGGCCGCCGCTTCTACCTGCTCGACACCCACCTGCCGTACCGCGAACAGGACGGACCTGCGCGGGTGCGCGCCGCACAGGCGATCCTGCGCTGGATCGCGAGGCTGCCGACGGACACGCCGGTCGTGCTGGTCGGGGACTTCAACGACACGCCCGCCAGCGAGACGCATGCCGTACTCACCGGCGAACTGCGCGACGCCTGGTCCGGCGCCGCGCACCGCGACGGCCCCGAGGGCACCTTCCACGGGTTCACCGGCACGCCGGGCCAGCGCATCGACTGGATCCTGTCCCGCGGCCTGCAGCCGCGTTCGGCGCGCACGCTGGCCGACCCTGTCGACGGGCGCTATCCGTCCGACCATTTCCCGCTGCTGGTCGAGCTCGACTGATGGCGCGCGCGACGGCGGGCGAATCCGGCGCGCCCGCTCGCGACCCGTATCCGGATGCGCTGCGCGCGTGCGCGCTGATCATCGTCGTCCTCGGGCACTGGCTGGCGACGCTGCCGCGCCTGTTCGATGGGCAACTGGTCGACACCGACCACCTGCTCGCGGTCTGGGACGCGGCGGGGTACTTCACGTGGCTGGTGCAGGTGGTGCCGATGTTCGTGTTCGTGTCGGCCGCGGTCAGCACCGACGGCGTCGCGAAGCGGCTCGGCAACGGCGGGCAGGTGCAGTGGTGGGCGTCGCGCGCGCTCGGCCTGGCGCGGCCGACGGTCACCTACCTCGCGGTGCTGGTCGCCCTCGCGGCCTTGTCGGTGCTCACCGGCGGGCGCCTGCTCGGCGTGTTCAACCAGTCGCTGACCGTGCACCTGTGGTTCCTGCTGATGCTGCTCACGGTGCAGGCGCTGCTGCCGTGGTGCCTGCGCCTGGACCAGCGCTTCGGGCTCGGCGCGGCGGCGATGCTGGTCGCCCTGGCGGCGGCGATGGACCTGCTGCGCGCCGGCGTGTCCTCGTTCGACGACCTGCGCCGGCTCGGCCGCCTGGTGTCGGAGCACCATGCGGGGATCGCCTGGCTCAACATGCTGGTGGTATGGCTGGTGCCGCAGCAGTTGGGCATCGCGTGGAAGCACGGGCGTTTCCGCGGCATGGCGGCCGGCTTGGCCTTCCTCGCCCTGGGCACGGCCTGGCTGCTGCTGGCGATGGCCAGCGGCTACCCGGTGGCGATGGTCGGCGTGGCCCTGGCCGGCAACAACATGCTGCCGCCGACGCTGGCCCTGCTTGGCGTGATGTGGCTGCAGGTGGGCGCGGTGCTGCTGTTCGAACCGCTGGCGCGGCGCCTGCTTGCCCGCCGTCCGCTGGCCCGGGTGATCGCGGTCCTCGGCGCGCTCGGCATGCCGCTGTACCTGTGGCACAAGCTGGCCGAACTGCCCGCGGCGTGGCTTGGCGAGAAGCTCGGCCTGCCGATCGACGCCGGCATGCCCGGCGAGCCGGGTTTCTGGCTCGGGCGCGCCGGCTGGATCGCGTTGTGCCTGCTGATGGTGGCGCCGGTGATCGCGGCGGTGGTGCGGTTCGAACTGCGGCGCGAACGCGACGTGCCGGCGGCTGAAGGGCTCGCGCCGATCCTGCTCGGCGGCGTCGCGCTCTACGCCGGGCTCGCCTCGGCGCTGGTGTGGGGCGTGTGTCCGGGCGCGGTGGCGGGCCTGGCCGCGGTCGCGCTGGCATCGTGGTGCCTGCGCCGGCGCCCGGGCGCGGCCCTGGCATCGCCGCGGCGGGACTAGACTGCGCGCACGCACCTCCGGAGCCTGCCGATGCACCTCGTACCGTCCCGCCTGGTCCTGTTGCTGCTGCTGGCCGCGGGGTGGTCCGCGACGCCGGCATTCGCAAGCGAAGATGCTGCCGCTGCGCCATCCGCCACGACCGGCTTCGATGCAGCGCTCGCGCAGCGCGTCGGCGCGGACGAACGCGGCATGCGCCGGTACGTGCTGGTGATCCTCAAGACCGGCCCGACGCGCGTGCCCGACGGCCCGGATCGCGACGCCATGTTCGCCGGCCATTTCGCCAACATCGAGCGCCTGGCGAAGGCCGGCAAGCTGGCGGTGGCCGGTCCGTTCCAGCAGGATCCCGCGCGCTGGCGTGGCCTCTACGTGTTCGCGGTCGAGGCTGTCGAAGAGGCGCAGGCGCTGACCGAAACCGATCCCGTGCTGGTGCAGGGCGAGATGGTCGCGGAATACCACCCGTGGTACGGCAGCGCCGCGCTGATGCTGGTGCCGGAGACGCACGAGCGCCTGGTGGCACCGGCCACGCCCTGAAGCGCGGCCTGTCGCGGCAAGGCGTCGCCCGCCTCAGGCCAACTGGTCCGCCTCCACCGTGTGCACGCCGGGACGCGCGGCGAGCGCGGCCTCCAGCAGGCTGTCCGCAATGCGGTCGGCGGGATTGATCCGCAGGCTGCGCGGCAGCACGGGATGGAGCAGGCCGAGGACGGCGGCGGCGACGCGTTCTCCTCCGCGATACTCGTCGCGCTCGCCGCCGATCAGGCCGGGACGGACGAAGGTGAGCGAATCGAAGCCGACGCCCTGCAGCGCCTGTTCCAGCTCGCCCTTGACCCGGCTGTAGAAGATGCGCGAACGCGGGTTCGCGCTCTTGGCCGAGTTCAGCACGAAGGCCGGCGTGCCTTGGCGGTGGGCAAGCCGCGCGATGGCCAGCGGGTACTCGAGGTCGACGCGGCGGAAGGCTTCCTGCGATCCGGCGAGCTTGATCGTGGTACCGAGCGCGCAGGCGACGGCATCGGCGCGCCACCAGTCGGCGTCTCCGGGCAGGTGCTCGAAGTCGACGACGGGCGCATGCAGTTTCGGATGCGGCGGCAGCGGCCGCCGCGTGGGCGCCACGACCGACGCCACGCGCGCATCCGCGAGCGCGAGGGCGAGCAGATGGCGGCCGACCAGTCCGGTGGCGCCTGCCAGGATCAGCTTCATGGGGCGTGCTCGGCACGGGCGATTGCCGCATTGTGGCGCAACCGCCGGCCAGCGCGCGCCCGCGCTACATCAGCAGGCAGTCGAGGCCGTCGAGCGCGACGTGGATCAGCAGGCCGATGCCCAGCCAGCGCGTCCGGCGCGGCACGACGAGTGCGCCGTAGGCGGCGATCGCCGGCCAGGTGTGCAGCGGGTGGAAGCCGATGCTGCAGCGGCCCGGCGCGTAGATCGGGTCGGCGAGCAGGTGGTCGAGGTCGATCAGCCAGCCGGCCAGCATCCACAGCGCGGCCCGGCGCCACTGCCCGGGCCAGAACAGGCGGGCGGTGGCGACCGGCACGACGACGTGCAGCAGCAGGTGGACCAGCGGGCGCAGTTCGAATTCGGGCAAGGAGGCGGTCGCGCATGCGCGCGAGGCGGGCAGGGAAGGGCGGCCCGCAGCATACCCGCCCGGGCCGCGCCACACGTGCCCTCCGCGCCCGGATGGCTTAAGGTGCAGGCCCCATCCGACGGAGCACCACGCACCATGATCCAGCGCATCGACGCGGGCAAGCGCATGTCCGAGGCCAGCCTGCACGGCGGCGTGGTCTATCTCGCCGGACAGGTCCCCGAGACCGCGGATGCCGATATCGAGGTCCAGACGCGCGAGGTGCTGGCCGAGATCGACGCCCTGCTGGCGAAGGCCGGCAGCGACAAGACCCGGATCCTGCGCGCGCAGATCTACCTTGCCGACATCGCCGACTTCGACGGCATGAACCGCGCCTGGGACGCGTGGGTGGTGCCGGGGCACGCGCCGTCGCGGGCCACGGTCGAGGCGCGCCTGGCCAACCCGGCGTGGAAGGTCGAGATCGTCGTGACCGCGGTCGCCTGAGCGCGCGGCGACGACCCCGTTTTTCGCCAGGGAGGCGACCATGACGACACCGCGTTTCCATCCGATCGGCACGCCGGGCCAGCCCTGGGGCGCCGCGGAAAAGGCCGAATGGCGCGCGCGCCAGCAGCGCCGGCGCAGCTATGCGGATGACGTCGTCGCTGCGATCGATGCCTTGCGCACGCGCTTCGACGTCGAGGAGTACGGCGAACTCGACGATGCGCGCGATGGCCGCTTCCCGCTGTACGCGGTACGCAGCCGCGGCACCGACGACGACGCGCGCCCGTGGGTGCTGGTCACCGGCGGCGTGCACGGTTACGAGACCAGCGGCGTGCATGGGGCCCTGCGTTTCCTCGATCTGCACGGCGAGCAGTACGCGCGGCGCGTGAACCTGCTGGTGGCGCCCTGCGTGAGTCCGTGGGCCTACGAGCGCATCCAGCGCTGGAATGCCGATGCGATCGATCCGAACCGGTCGTTCCGCGAGCCGAGCCCGGCGCCCGAGTCGGCGGCCCTGATGCGCCTCGTCGCGCCCCTGCGCGGACGCGTGCTGGTCCACGTCGACCTGCACGAGACCACCGACAGCGACGAGTCCGAGTTCCGGCCCGCGCTGGCCGCGCGCGATGGCAAGGCGTTCGAGCCGGGGACGATTCCCGACGGCTTCTACCTGGTCGACGACAGCGCCAACCCGCAGCCGGCGTTCCAGCAGGCGATCATCGAGGCGGTGGCGCGGGTGACGCACATCGCGCCCGCCGACGGGGACGGCACGATCATCGGCTCGCCGTTGGTGGCACCGGGTGTGATCGCGTATCCGCTGCAGGCGCTGGGGCTGTGCGCCAGCGTGTCCGGCGCGCGCTACACCACGACCACCGAGGTCTATCCCGACAGCCCGCGCGCCACGCCGGCGCAGTGCAATGACGCCCAGGTCGCGGCCATCCGCGCCGCGATCGACCACGCGCTCGCCCACGCAGGCTGATGCGACATCGGCGCCCGCGGCCGCCGCCACGCGCGTGGCGGCGCGTTGCCTGCGCGCCGGAATCCGCCTAATGTCCGCGCACCAGGGACGCATCGGGGGACGCATGGAGATCCGGCAGAAGAAGTTCTCGCACTCGACCAGCTTCGGGTTCGAAGACGACGAGCTGCGCTACACGCAGAAGGACGGGTCGGGCAGCCGCTCGTTCACGATCCCCTACGTGGCCATCAGCCGCGACCGGCAGACGCTGGAAGTCCGCAACGACTGGCTGCGCAACGTCGGGCTGCTGTGGATCGCGCTGGGCGTCGGGCTGACCGCGATGGCGTGGTTCGGGGAGCAAGCGCTGCGGATCTCGGTCTGGGTCTGGGTGGGCCTGGCCTGCTACGTGGCCTACCGCGTGCGCAGCACCGGCTTCACCATCCTGCCCACCGAGAAGGGCAACCTGCTGGTCATCGACGACAAGGACGGTCCACGCGTGCTGCAGGAGATCGAGCAGCGTCGCGCGGCGGCGATGCGTCGCGAATACGACTTCTTCCCCGAGGGCGACAGCCCCGAGCAGCTCGCCGGACGCTTCCGCTGGCTGCATCGCGAAGGGGCGCTCAGCGAGGAGGAACTGCAGCAGCGCCTGGCGCGCATCGCCCCGCCCGAGGACGAAATGGCGGCACCCGTCCTGCCGTCCCCGGGGCAGCGCCTGAACTGACGCGCCGGCGCCCGGCCACCGGCATGACCTATGGCGGCCGCGGCGCACGCGGCCGACGCGCATGATGCACGCGCCGCCTCCCTGTCGACGCCCCATGCCCGCGCGCCTTGCCGCCCTGCTGCTGTTGTGTTTGCCGTGGTGTGCGGTGGCGGCGGAGCCCGCGCGCCCACACACGGCGGGCCCGCGGGTCAGCGTGTTCGCGCCGCCGCTGCGGATGCCGGCGTCGCTGTCCGCGCGCCGCCTGCGGGTCTACCTGCCGCCGGGCTACGAGGCCGGGAACCGGCGCTATCCGGTGCTGTACATGTTCGACGGCCAGAACCTGTTCGACGACGCCACCAGCTATGCCGGCGAATGGGGCGTGGACGAGTCGATGGATGCCCTGGCGCGCGAGGCGGGACTGTCCGCGATCGTGGTCGGCATCGACCACGGCAACGCGCAGCGCATCCACGAACTGATTCCCTATGCCAACCCGCGCTTCCTGCCCAACGCGGGCGCGGCGTTCGTCGACGACGTCGTGCACGCGATCAAGCCCTTCATCGACGCCAACTACCGCACCTTGCCCGATCGCGCGCACACCGCGGTGCTGGGCAGCTCGCTCGGCGGCCTGTCCGCGGACTACGCGATCCACCGCCACCCGGAGGTGTTCTCGAAGGCCGGCGTGTTCTCGCCGTCGTACTGGGTCTCGGACGAACCTTTCGCGATCGCCGCGCGCAATCGCCTCCCGGCGGATGCCCGCATCTACCTGTTCATGGGCGGCAGGGAGGGCGCGGAAGCCGTCTCCGGCGTCGAGCACATGGCCCGGATCCTGCGCATGCATCCCGGCGCGGCCGACGTGCACGTGCGCATCGTGCCGGACGCAGAGCACAACGAGGCGGCGTGGCGCGAAGCCTTCCCGCACGCGGTGCGCTGGCTGTTCCAGGACGCCGCGCGCGACCACGACGCTGGTCCGGCGGGGCCGGATTCGCGCTGATTCCTGCGCCAGTTCGCCCGATGGCGCACGGTTCGCCGATGCTCGGGGAGCCCGCGCGGCGCGCTGCGTTATCCTCGGGGGTCAGGCGGGCGCGCATCGCGCGTGCCGTCCTTGTTCCGCTTCCGGGAGACGTGCATTGAAGAAGACCCTGCTGTCCACCGCCGCGCTGGCCCTGGGCCTGTCCGCGCCGCTGGCCGCGCACGAGCGCCACGCCTGCATCGACGCAGCCTGCACCATGACCTCGCTGTTCGCCGAAGGCGACGCCGGTGCCGGCTCCGGCGCTGTTGCCGCGCAGCGCTACGGTACCTGGGGCATGGACACCGACGGCATGGATCGTTCGGTCGATCCGGGCACCGATTTCTTCGCCTATGCGAGCGGCCGCTGGGCGACGCAGACGCAGATCCCCGCCGACCAGTCCAGCTATGGCTCGTTCCGCGTCCTGCGCGACCTGTCCGAACAACGCGTGCGTGCACTGGTGGAGGGTTACGCCGAAGGCGATCCCGCCAGCGACGGCGACGCGGCCAAGATCGCCGCGCTCTACCGCGGCTTCATGGACGAGGCGGCCGTCGAAGCACTCGGCGCGCAGCCACTGCAACCGCTGCTGGCGGACACCCGCGCAGCCGGCGACCACGCCGCGCTGGCGCGGCTGATGGGTGGTCGCGGCGGCCTGCACGCCAGCTTCTTCAACCTGTCCGTCAGCGACGACCAGCGCGACCCGGACCGCTACACGCTGTACCTCTCGCAGGGTGGCCTGGGCCTGGGCGATCGCGAGATGTACCTGCGCGAGACCTTCGCCGAGCAACGCGCGCGCTACGAGGCGTACATCGCGCAGATGCTCATGCTCGCCGGCTGGGAGCGGCCGGCGGAGAACGCGAAGGCGATCCTGGCGATGGAAACCAGGCTCGCCGAGGCGCACTGGACCCGCGCCGAAAGCCGTGACCGCGACAAGACCTACAACCCGCACGCGCTCGATGCGTTCGCCGCCCATGCGCCGGGCTTCGACTGGCCCGTGTTCTTCCGCGCCGCGGGCGTCGACCATGCGCGCCAGGCCGTGGTCCGGCAGGACAGCGCGATCCCGAAGATGGCGGCGATCTTCGCCGACACCGATCCGGCCACGCTGCGCGCCTGGCAGGCCTTCCATACCACCGACCGCGCCGCGCCACTGCTGTCGGAGGCCTTCGTGCAGGCGCATTACGAGTTCCGCAACAAGTTCCTGTCCGGCCAGCCCGAACTGCAGGAGCGCTGGAAGCGCGGTGTCGCCCTGGTCGAGGGCACGATGGGCGAGGCGGTGGGCCGCGACTACGTCGCGCTGTACTTCCCGCCGGACGCGAAGGCCAAGATGGATGCGCTGGTGGCCAACGTGAAG
>Ga0209571_1000539_pt1 | contig 36822 bp, 27 predicted proteins | sample EBPBio102011_DNA_FD_185866 | JGI IMG/M metagenome (GOLD analysis project Ga0209571, IMG submission 185866) | Wastewater treatment Type I Accumulibacter community from EBPR Bioreactor in Madison, WI, USA - Reactor 1_1/10/2011_ DNA (SPAdes)... | ecosystem: Engineered > Bioreactor > EBPR >... | reverse complement strand
TGATCGCGCTGCGGATCACCGCCTCCTGCCAGTCCAGCGGGATCGAGAGGTAGCGTACCCATTCGCGCCAGTAGGCCTCGGTGCGGCCCAGCGCCTCCTCGACGTAGCCCGAGAGCGAGCGGCGCAACGATTCGTCGGGACCGAACACCAGGTGCACCGCCTCGCCGAGCACGAACGGCGTTTCCTCGCGCACGAAGCGGATCGGCACGTCGGTGGTCAGGCGCAGGGTGAACCCGGGCAGCAGCCAGCGCATGTGGTTGCTGCCCCAGGTGGATTCGGGCACGCGCGCGCCCCAGTCGGCGAGCGGCCGCGCACGCACGCGGATGCGCGGCGTGCCGACCAGCGGATGCACCCGGCGGATAATCGACACCGGCCGGTAGATGCGCCCGTTCTGCTTCCAGCGCGGCGCGAAATCGACGATCTCCACCGCGCCGCCATGGCGGTCATGCAGCACGGTGCGCAGCACCGCGGTATTGATCAGGTAGTGCTGCTCGCTGCGCTCGAAGTCCTCCAGTTCGATCGCGAGGTCGCCGCCGGGATGCACCGTCGGCGACAGCAGCGCGCAGAACGCGGGGTCGCCGTCGAACGCGGGCAGGCAGCTCCACACCACGCGCGCGTGGCGGTCCACCAGCGCGCCGAAGCTGCCGTTGCCGATGACGCCCAGGTCGAGCGATGCCTGCGTGGAATCGCGTGCGGTCATGCCTTCACTCCCAGCCATGCGTGGACCGACGCGACGTCCGGCAAGCGATGGGTCGCGGCGCTGCCGCTTCGATCGCCGACCAGGATGCTGGCGCCGCCGCGGGCGTTGACCACCTCGAAACCGTGTTCGTCGGTCAGGTCGTCGCCGACGAAGACCGGCACGCGCCCGGCGCACGGCGCCTCGTCGAGGAACGCCGCGATCGCCATGCCCTTGTCGGCCTGGCGCGGGCGCAGTTCGACCACGTGGTCGCCCGGCTGCAGGCGGTAGCCGGGCAACCGCGCCAGCGCCTGTATCGCGAAGGCCTGCAGGTCGGCCGCGGCGTCGGGCATCGCGCGCCAGTGCAGGGCGATCGCCTCGCCCTTGTCCTCGACGTGCGCGTGCGGATGCGCCTGCAGCAATGCCGTGGCCTGGCCCAGCACCTCGCGCAGCGCGGCCGGCGGATCGGCAGGCGCCGGCAACGGTTCACCCGCGCGTCGTCGCTGCAGGCCGTGCAGGCCGGCCGCCGCCAGCTGCAGCGGCGCGAACAGGCGGTCGAGCCATTCGATCCTGCGTCCACTGACCAGCACTAGCGCGCCGTCGCGTTCGTCGGCCAGCTGCGCGAGGCGCTGCACGAGGCCCGCGCGCACCGACACCCGCTCCGGATGCGCGGCAAAGTCCACCAGGGTGCCGTCGACATCCAGGAACAGCGCGCAGCGCTGCGACAACGACGGTGGCGGCGGCAGCAGGGGGATGCTGTCGTTCGTCATCCCCCCATCATGCCGCGGAGGATGATGGCATCCCGTGAACATGGCCCCGCGAGGGACGGCTCAATCGCGCGCCAGCGCGCTCCCGTCGGCGCTGTCGAAGGCATGCAGGTGCGCGGGCGACGGCCGCAGCCACAGCTCGCTGCCCGCGGCGGGCACGTCCTCGGGCGGCAACCGCGCCACCAGCGGCAGCGCGCCGAGGCGCAGGTTGACGTAGACCTCGCTGCCGACCGGCTCCACCACGTCGACGCGTGCGGCGAAGGCACCGGCCTCGCCGGGAACGGCGCGCTGCAGGTGTTCGGGACGCACGCCGAGGTCCAGCTCGCGCCCGTGCCACGCCGATGGCCCACCTGCGGGCAGCGGCAGGCGGCTGCCATCGGCGAGCAGCAGGTGGCCGTCGCCGCCCGACTGCACGCGCCCGCGCAGCACGTTCATCGCCGGGCTGCCGAGGAAGGTCGCCACGAACAGGTTGGCCGGGCGCGCGTACAGCGCCATCGGCGTGTCGATCTGCTGCACCTCGCCGTCCTTCATCACCACGATGCGCTGTCCGAGGGTCATCGCCTCGATCTGGTCGTGGGTGACATACACCATGGTGGTGCCGAGCCGCTGGTGCAGGCGCGCAATCTCCACGCGCATGCCGGCGCGCAGCTTGGCATCGAGGTTGGACAGCGGCTCGTCGAGCAGGAACACCTGTGGCTGGCGCACCAGCGCACGGCCGAGCGCGACCCGCTGGCGCTGCCCGCCCGACAGCTGGCCGGGCTTGCGGTCAAGCAGATCCTCCAGCCCGAGCATTGCCGCCGCCGACGCAACGCGCTCGGCCACGTCCGGCTTCGACAGCCCGCGCAACTTCAGGGCGAACGCGAGGTTGCCGGCCACGCTCATGTGCGGGTACAGCGCGTAGCTCTGGAACACCATCGCGATGTCGCGGTCCTTCGGCGCGACCTCGTTGACCACGCGGTCGCCGATGCGCAGCGCGCCCGAGGAGATCGCTTCCAGTCCGGCGATCATGCGCAGCAGGGTGGACTTGCCGCATCCCGACGGACCGACCAGCACCAGCAACTCGCCGTCGCCGACCTCGAAGCTCGCGCCGGCGACGCCGACGTGGCCGTTGGGATACACCTTCCGCAGGTTGTCGAGCTGCACGCGCGCCATCATGGCTCCCGTTGGTGACGCCCTGGTCCGGCCCCGGCAGGCCCGTGGCCGGCATCGGCGCCGACCTGCGCATGCGGCCGTGCACGCCCCATCCGGCCAGCGTCCGAATACCATGGGCGCAGGCGATTGCGCTATTCTGGCATGTAATCGTTTTCACGCCATGTTTGCTGCGACGCAGCACGGGGAACCGCTTCGCAATGACCGCATCGACCGACCACGACCCGACCCGTTCGCTCGAGTTCCCGCAGGGCTTCCTGTGGGGCGCCGCGACCGCCGCGCACCAGATCGAAGGGTCGCCGCTCGCCGACGGCGCCGGTCCCAGCATCTGGACGCGCTTCGCGCACACGCCGGGCATGACCTTCAACGGCGACACCGGCGACATCGCGTGCGACCACTACCACCGCTGGAAGGACGACGTGAAGCTGATGCGCGAACTGGGCCTGCAGGCCTACCGCTTCAGCGTGTCGTGGTCGCGGATCCTGCCTGACGGCACCGGCCGGGTGAACCAGAAAGGCCTGGACTTCTATTCGCGTCTGGTCGACGAGCTGCTGGCCAACGACATCGAGCCCCTGCTCACCCTGTTCCACTGGGACCTGCCGGCGGCGCTCGACGACCGCGGCGGCTGGCTCAACCGCGACAGCGCCGACTGGTTCGCCGAGTACGGCCGCGTGCTGTACCGCGCGCTCGACGGCCGGGTGAAGAAGTGGGTCACGCTCAACGAACCCTGGGTGATCACCGACGGCGGCTACCTGCATGGCGCGCTCGCGCCCGGCCATCGCAGCAAGTACGAGGCGCCGATCGCCTCGCACAACCTGATGCGCGCGCATGGCGCCGCGGTGCAGGCCTACCGCGCCGAGGGCAGTCACGAGATCGGGCTGGTGGTGAACATCGAGCCGAAGTACCCGGCCAGCGATTCGCAGGACGACGCGGCCGCCGTCCGCCGTGCCCATGCCTACATGAACGAGCAGTACCTGCACCCAGCCCTGCTCGGCAAGTACCCGCCGGAGCTCAAGCAGATCTTCGGCGACGCCTGGCCGGACTTCCCCGAGGACGACTTCAAGCTGATCGTGCAGCCGCTGGATTTCGTCGGCATCAACTACTACACGCGCAGCGTCACCCGCGCCAACGACAGCTACCCGCTCGAGGCCGGTGCCGTGCGCCAGCCGCTGGGCACCTATACCGAAACCGGCTGGGAGGTATTCCCGCAGGGCCTGACCGACCTGCTGGTGTGGTTCAAGCAGACCTACGGCGACCTGCCGGTCTACATCACCGAGAACGGCGCCGCGTTCTTCGACCCTGCGGTGGCCGAGGGCGGGCGGGTGCGTGATCCGCTGCGGATTGATTACCTGCGAAAGCATCTCACCGCGATCCACGACGCCATCGCCGCCGGCGTGGACGTGCGCGGCTACATGGTCTGGTCGCTGCTGGACAACCTGGAATGGTCGCTGGGCTACTCCAAACGGTTCGGTATCGTGCACGTCAACTACGGGACCCAGGAACGGACCCCGAAGGACAGCGCGCGCTGGTACTCTGGCATCATTGCCAGCCACGGACGTAAGCTGTCCGATCCCCTTCCCTACTGAGAGCGTCCGCCGGCGTCCATGCACGATTCACTCCTGCTGTTTGGCGCCACCGGCGACCTCGCCCAACGCTACCTCTTCCCGTCGCTGCTGCACCTGCTGCGCGACCGCCTGCTGCCGGCGGACTTCCGCGTGGTGGCGATCGGCCGCAGCGAACACGACGACGAAGGCTTCCGCGCCTGGCTGCGCGAACGCATCGGCAACGGCGATGGCCGCAACGACGGCGCGCTGGACGACCTGCTGCGGCGCATCGTGTACCGCTCGATCGACCTCAACGACATCGACGGCATGGCGGCCACGCTGGCGCCGTTCGCCGACCGCCCGTCGGTGAGCTACCTGTCGACGCCGCCCAACCTGTTCGAACCGGCCTGCCTCGGGCTCAAGGCCGCCGGCCTCCTCGCGCCGCCGTCGCGGCTGGTGCTGGAGAAGCCGATCGGCCACGACCTGCCCTCGGCGCGCGAGATCGACGCCACGCTGAAGTCGGCGCTGGACGAGTCGCGGATCTTCCGCATCGACCATTACCTGGGCAAGGCCCCGGTGCAGAACCTGCTGGCGCTGCGCATGGGCAACACCCTGTTCGAGGCGGTGTGGCAGCACCGCTGGATCGAGTCGGTCGACATCATGGTCGCCGAGACCGCGGGCGTGGACGGCCGCGAAGGCTATTACGCCGGCTACGGCGCGCTGCGCGACATGGTGCAGAACCACATGCTGCAGCTGCTGGCGCTGATCGCGATGGAGCCGCCGGCCGCGCTCGACGCCGACAGCATCCGCGACGAGAAGCGCAAGGTGCTGCGCGCGCTGCGTCCGATGACCGCGGCCGACGTCGGCGTGGACAGCGTGCGCGGCCGCTACACGGCGGGCGTGGTCGAAGGCAAGGCGGTGAAGGGCTTTACGGCTGACAGCGCTGTCGAAACCTTCGTCGGGTTGCGCGCCTGGATCGACAACTGGCGCTGGGCGGGCGTGCCGTTCCGGCTGGTCACCGGCAAGCGCATGCCCTCGCGCAACACCGAGGTGATCGTGCACTTCAAGCCGGTGACCCACTGGGTGTTCGATCGCCCGGACCAGGCCCACGCGCAACCCAACTACCTGCGCATGCGCCTGCAGCCGGAGGAAACCATCGAGTTGGGCCTGATGGGCAGCCTGGCCGCGCCGGAATGGGGCGCGACGGAACTGCAGCCGATGTCGCTCGACCTGGCGATGCTGCCGCCCAAGCGCCGCATCGCCTACGAGCGGCTGATGATCGACGCGCTGAAGGGCGACCAGACCCTGTTCGTGCGCGACGACGAGGTGGAAGCCGCGTGGCGCTGGATCGACAGCGTCAGCGCCGCCTGGCAGCAGGCCGGCACCCCGGTGCAGGACTATCCCGCCGGGTCGTGGGGGCCGGCCGCCGCGGCGCCGTTCCTGCCGCGCACTGCGACCGGGCAGGGTCCGATCTGATGAGCGGCACCGCGACGCGCGTGCTGCTCGCCGACATCGGCGGCACCAACGCCCGCTTCGCGCTGGCCGATCCGGCGTTGCCCTCGCCCCTGCTGGTGGACAGCGTGCAGGGGTTCGCCGTCGCCGACTTCCCGTCGCTGGCCGACACCGCGCGCCACTACCTGCGCGAGACCGGGCAGGATGGCGCCGGCATCCGCCACGGCGTGTTCGCGGTCGCCGGCCGCGTCGACGGCGACGAGGCCCGCATCACCAACCATCCCTGGGTGATCTCCAAGCCGCGCACGCTGGCCCAGCTCGACTTCGACCGCATCACCCTGGTCAACGACTTCGCCGCGCAGGCGATGGCCATCCCGCTGCTGCAGGCCGACGACATCGCGCCGATCGGGGGCGTGTCGTGGACCGCCGACGTGGAGCCGCGCAACCGCACCTATGCGGTGATCGGCCCGGGCACGGGGCTCGGCGTCGGCGCGTTGATCATCCGCGACGGCCGCCAGTATCCGCTGGAGACCGAGGGCGGCCACGTCAGCTTCCCGCCCGGCACCCCGGAGGAACTGGCGATCCTCGACCGGCTCGCCGCGCAGTTCGGCCGCGTGTCGAACGAGCGCCTGATCTGCGGGCCTGGCCTGGTCAACATCCATCGTGCGCTGAGCGAACTCGCCGGCGAAGACCCGGGCCCGATGCAGCCGGCCGACATCACCGCCCGCGCCCAGGCCGGCGACCCGCGCAGCATGCGCGCGGTGGACGTGTTCTGCGCGGTGTTCGGCGCGATCTCGGGCGACCTCGTACTCACCCTCGGCGCGTGGGACGGCGTGTTCCTCACCGGCGGCCTGGTGCCGAAGATGCTCGATGCGCTGCAGTACTCGGGCTTCCGCCAGCGCTTCGAGCACAAGGGCCGGTTCTCGCCGAACATGGCGCGCGTGCCGTCGATGGCGGTGCTGCATCCGCATGCCGGCCTGCTGGGCACCGCCGCGATCGCGGTGGCGGAGATCCGCGAGGCGCGCGCACCGTGACCGGAGCGCGCGCAGGCGACAGCGCGCAGGCGCGGCCCGTCGGGCGCGGGCGGGTGCACATGCACAGCTACGAATCGCTCACCCAGTGGACGTGGGGCGCGGCGGTCGCGATCTCCTCCGCCCTCGGACGCGACCTGCAGCAGCACCCGCGCGCGCGGCTGCTGCTCTCGGGCGGCACCACGCCGGCGCCGGTCTACGCCGCGCTGTCGAAGGCGCCGCTCGACTGGTCCCGCATCGACGTGGCCCTGGTGGACGAACGCTGGCTGCTGCCCGACGATCCCGACAGCAATGCCCGCCTCGTGCGCGAATCGCTGCTGCACAACAACGCTGCGCAGGCCCGGTTCGAGACGCTGACCCGGCCCGGCCGCAACATCGACGAATCGGTCAACGCCGCCAACCTGCATGCGCGCAATCCCGCCGACGTGGTGGTACTGGGCATGGGCGAGGACGGCCACACCGCGTCGCTGTTCCCGCGCATGCAGAACCTCGACCAGGCGCTGGCCGCCGCGGCTGCCTACGTGCCGGTCGATGCCACCGGCTGCCCGGTCGCGGGCAAGTTCCTGCGCCGCATCAGCCTGACCCCCGCCGGGCTCGCGCCCGCGCACACGCGCCTGCTGCTGATCCGCGGCGAGAGCAAGCGCAGGCTGCTCGAGCGCGTGCTCGACGGCGACGACGCCCTCGAATACCCGGTCCGCATCGGCTTCACCACGCCCGGCGCGGACCTGCACATCCACTGGTGCCCGTGATCGACCCGACGCGACGCCGCACGCCCCAAGGCCGACGCCCATGAGCCTGCATCCCAGATTGCTGGAAGTCACCGAACGCATCCGCCAGCGCAGCCGCGCCTCGCGCGCGGCCTACCTCGCCGGCATCGAGGCCATGCACCAGGCCGGGCCGAACCGCTCCCGGCTGAGCTGCGGCAACCTCGCCCACGGCTTCGCCGCCTGCGGCCCGACCGACAAGGCGCGCCTGCGCGGCGACGCCACGCCCAACCTCGGCATCGTCACCGCATACAACGACATGCTGTCGGCGCACCAGCCCTACGAAACCTATCCCGGGCAGATCCGCGAGCATGCACGCACGCTCGGCGCCACCGCGCAGGTTGCCGGCGGCGTGCCGGCGATGTGCGACGGCGTCACCCAGGGCCGCGCCGGCATGGAGCTGTCGCTGTTCTCGCGCGACGTGATCGCGCAGTCCACCGCGATCGCGCTGTCGCACGACATGTTCGACAGCACGGTGTACCTGGGCATCTGCGACAAGATCGTGCCGGGCCTGCTGATCGGCGCGCTTGCCTTCGGCCACCTGCCCGCGGTGTTCGTGCCGGCCGGGCCGATGACACCGGGCATCCCCAACAAGCAGAAGGCCGAGGTACGCGAACGCTACGCCGCGGGCGAAGCCACGCGCGAGGAACTGCTGGAAGCCGAGTCGGCGTCGTACCACGCGCCCGGCACCTGCACCTTCTATGGCACCGCCAACTCCAACCAGGTACTGCTGGAAGCGATGGGCGTGCAGTTGCCCGGCTCGTTCGCCAACCCGGGCACCGCCCTGCGCGAATCGCTGACCCGCGCCGTGACCGAACGCGCGTTGCGCATCAGCGCGCTGGGCAACGACTACCGCCCCTTCGGCCGCATCGTCGACGAGCGCGCGATCGTCAACGCCATCGTCGCGCTGATGGCCACCGGCGGCTCCACCAACCACACCATCCACTGGATCGCGGTCGCGCGCGCGGCCGGCATCTCGCTCACCTGGGACGACATGGATGTGCTGTCGCAGGTCGTGCCGCTGCTGGCGCGCGTCTATCCCAACGGCGATGCCGACGTGAACCGCTTCCACGCCGCCGGCGGCATCGGCTTCGTGTTCCGCGAACTGCTCGACGCCGGGCTGATGCATGCCGACGCCGAGACCATCCTGCCCGGCGGCATGCGCGCCTGGTGCGACGATCCCACCCTGGCCGACGGCACGCTGTCGTTCACGCCTTCGGTGTCCACCAGCGGCGACGAGGCCGTGGTACGGCCCGCCTCCGCGCCCTTCGAGGCGCAGGGCGGCCTGCGCCTGCTGCGCGGCAACCTGGGGCGTTCGCTGATCAAGCTGTCGGCGGTCAAGCCCGAGCAGCGCGTCATCGAGGCACCCGCGGTGGTCGTCGACGATCCGCGCGCGCTCAACAAGCTGCACGCCGCCGGCCTGCTGCCGCAGGATTTCGTCGCGGTGGTGCGCTACCAGGGCCCGAAGGCCAACGGCATGCCCGAGCTGCATTCGCTGGCGCCGCTGCTGGGCATGCTGCAGAACCAGGGCCGGCGCGTGGCGCTGGTCACCGACGGCCGCCTGTCGGGCGCCTCGGGCAAGATTCCGGCGGCGATCCACCTCACCCCGGAAGCCGCGCGCGGCGGCCCGATCGGCAAGCTGCGCGAGGGCGACGTGATTCGCCTCGATGGCGAGTCCGGCACGCTCGAAGCGCTGGTCGACGCCGGCGAATGGGCTGCGCGCGAGCATGCGCCCAACACCTCGCACTGTGCCTGGGACATCGGCCGCAACCTGTTCGCGTTCAACCGCGCGATGGTGTCGCCGGCCGACCAGGGCGCGCTGTCGATCTCCTGCGGCCCACCCGCGCGCGACGGCGGCCAGTGGGACTACGACGCCGAGTACCAGCTCGGCGACGATCCCACGCTCGCCGCCGAAGCCCCCCACGAAGCAAAGGACGCCTGATGTCGATCGACACCCTGCAGGATCGCGCCGAACAGGTGCTGCGCGCCACCGGCGTGATGCCGGTGCTCACCGTCGACAGCGTCGACCAGGGCCTGCGCATGGCCGATGCACTCGCCGAGGGCGGCCTGAAGACGCTCGAACTCACCCTGCGCACGTCCGCCGCGCTGTCCGCACTGGCCGCGATGAAGAAGGCGCGCCCGGACATCCTCATCGGCGCCGGCACCGTGCTCACGCCGGAACACGTGCGCGCCGCGATCGACGTCGGCGCCGACTTCCTGGTTACGCCGGGCACGCCGCCTGCCCTCGCCGAGGCGCTGGCGTCGGCGCAGGTCCCGGCCGTGCCCGGCGCGGCGACGCCGACCGAATTCATCGCCCTGATGGCGCTCGGCTTCCGCGTCTGCAAGCTGTTCCCGAGCAACGCGCTGGGCGGGCTGGCGATGGTGCGCGGGCTTGCGGGGCCGTTCCCCGACCTGAAGCTGTGCGCGAACGGCGGCATCAGCGAAGCTACCGCCGCCGACTACCTTGCCGAACCCAACGTGGTCGCCGTGGGCGGCTCGTGGATGCTGGCCAAGGCCTGGCTGGCCGCGGGCGACTGGGGCCAGGTGCGCGACAGCGCCGCCAAGGCCGCGGCGATCGCGCGCGGGGTCGTGCGCGCGGGATAAGTGCTGCCTTCCGGCGAGCCCTGCCTCCGTCCAAGGAACATCCGTCGCGGCTGAAGGCCCCCTTCTCCCGTCCACGGGAGAAGGTGCCCCGCAGGGGCGGATGAGGGGGCTTCGATGCCTTTTCCTGCGCCTTCCGTGCACCCCCCATCCGCCTTCGGCACCTTCCCCCGCAAGCGGGGGGAAGGGACAGCCGGTGGATGTCGATCTCCCGCGGTCCAACGAACATCCGTCGCCGCTCAAGGCCACCCTTCTCCCGTCCACGGGAGAAGGTGCTCCGCAGGGGCGGATGAGGGTCTTCTGACGCGTTCTCGCGCGCCTTCCGCGCAACCCCCATTCGCCTTCGGCCCCTTCCCCCGCAAGCGAGGGAAGGGATAGCGGATGTACGTCGATACCTGAGGGAGGGCGAGCGACGTCGGCCGCGCTCGATCCCTACTTCCCGTCGATCCCGATCCGCACCCGCGCCGGCAAGGCGGTGACGCGCAGTTCGCGGCCGACGCGCGATGCCTCGCCGGTTTCGACCGACACCTCGCCCGGCTCGCCGGCATACGGCCAGGGCAGTACCAGGCCACCCTCGGGCAGGCGCAACCCGGCGTCGTCGACTTCGAGCAGCAGCGCGTCGCCGTCCCTGTGCAATCGATAGCCCAGCGTGCCCTGCGCCGTGCGCAGGCCCGCGATGCCGATGCCCTGCCCGTCCAGCCAGTCGGCCGGGATGCCCGCCGCGAGCACGATGCCATGGTCGGTCTCGCGTTCGTAGGCAAACATGTCCAGCGCCGAGCGCACGAAATCCGACGCCACCCACGCATGCGGCAGGTCACCGAGGAAGAACGGCTTGCGCGGCGTGCGCGAGACCACCTCGCCCCACTGGTTCCAGGCCTGCGGCGCGCGGTCGGCGAAGAAGAAGTCCACCGCCGCCTTCGCGCGCTCGCGCCAGCCCAGGCGCACGAAGGCGCCGACGTTGCGCCACTCGTACGGTGTGTAGTCCTTCCACTCCAGCGTCCCGTCGCGGCGATCGACGAACCGCGTCCAGTACTGTTCGAAGGTGTTGAACAGCAGGTCGCGCGGCAACCGGTCCTGCTCGCCGCCCGGCGCCAGCGCGATCGTGGTCGAGGTCGGGTCGAAGTCGCCCAGCTCGGCCGCCCCCGGCAGGTAGTCGATGCCATGCTGCTCGGTGGCCGCGCGCAGCGACGCCATCAGGTCGGCGTGGAACTGGTCGCGCGAGGCCGCCATGCGCTTCGCCTCGTCGTGCTTGCCCAGTGCCTCGGCCACCTGCACCGCGTCCTTGTAGCCGCGCAGCGCCCAGAAGTTGTCCCAGTACGAATGCATCGGCTTGGCCGAGTAGCCTTCGTGGCTGATCGAGGCCGGCATCATGCCGTAAAAGGCGCGATTGAGGCGGCGGTTGGCGGCAGTGCGCTCGGACAGCCGCAGCTGTTCCATGTACGCATACGCACCCTGCACGTGAGGCCACATGCGTTCGAGGAAGGCGGTGTCGCCGGTGTAACGCCAGTACTCGGCGATGTTGAAGATCAGTTCGCCGTGGCTGTCGTTCTCCGGCACCGGATCGCTGCCGCGGTCGTCGACGCAGCACGGCACCTTGCCGTCGTCGAACTGGAACGGCGCATACCAGTCGACGTATTCGCGCACCACCTCCGGCCGCCCCAGGCGCAACAGTCCTTCGGAAATCATTGCGCCGTCGCGGATCCAGCTGCGTCCGTAAGAGCGCGTGCCCGGCTGCAGCCGCGGCCCGATGCGCGAGATCAGCATGTGCGCCAGCGACGTGCGCAGGGTGTCGGCCAGGGGCTGCCCCTGCGGCGGCACCTGGATCCGCACCTGGTCGAGCTTGTCGCGCCACAGGGCCACGGCATCGGCCTGCAGCAGGTCCGCGTCCCACCAGCGCCGCGCCAGCCCACCGTTGCCGGTCATCGGCACCATCACGTCGATGGTGCGGGTTTCGTATGGCGCCAGCTTCATGCGGTAAAGCAGCGCGCCCGATGCCAGTCCGGTGGCATCCTCGACCCGCTTCACGGCGGGCAGGCGTGGGTCGGCGAGGTGGGACGGGGCCATGCCGGCGTCGAACGCCGTGGCGAACGTCGACGTCGGCAGCTGCTTGGCGAACACCCTTGGCGTGCCCGCGACCGACACCGTGCCGCCGTCGATGGCCAGCGATTCGATCCGGCTGACGCCACCGGTGGTGTTGAGGAACTGGCTGGGCGGGTTGACCTGGAACGGCTGCACCGCGAGCGCCAGGGTGTAGTCGCGTGCCCGGCCACCGGGGTTGGACAGCCGGTAGCGCACGACCAGCTGCGAATCGCGCGGCGTGCCGTGCGCGAAAGCGGTGACGTCCAGCGCCACGTCGTCGTGCTTCCAGTGCACGGTCGGCACCGGCAGGTAGCCATCCTGCAGCGACTGCGACGTCGCGACGTCGCTCCACGCCAGCATCCGGCCATCGACCACCACGAACGGTTCGATGCTGAAGCCGCCCTTGCCCACCTCGACCGCGCCGTCTTCGCCGATCAGGCCCTGCTGCGTGCCACCATCGAGGCCGAGGATCGTCCAGTACGGCTGTTCGCCGACGAAGCCCCGCGGGAACCAGCCGCGCGGCGACTGCGCCGCCACGGCCTTGATGAAGTCGTTGGGATGCGCGGCGAACGACAGCGGCTGCACGATCGCCTCGGCCAGCGCGAAGCTGTTCCTCGGCCCGTCGTCGAGGTCGAGCGCGATGTAGCGCGCCTCCGATTCCGGCAATGCGATCCAGTCGTCGCCGCCGCCGGCCGCGGTCATGCGTCGCGCCTCGCGCCATTGGCTGCCGTCGTCGGACAGCGACACCGCGTAGCGCGACGGGAAGTCGCGCGTGCTCCAGCGCAGGCGCAACCCGCCGAACTCGCGCAGGCGACCGAGGTCGAGCACCAGCCGCTGCGGTACCGATGTGTTCGCCACGCGCCACTCGCTGTCCATGCGCCCGTCCACGGCCGCCGCGGCATCACCCGCGGTCGCGATGGCCGTGGCCACCAGCGGGCCGTCGTCGTCCGCCGGCAGCGGCGTGAACTGCAGGCGGTCGAAGCACACGCTGCCCCGGCCGCCGACGTTGTTGTAGACGGTAAACTCCAGCCTGGCGCTGCGATGCATCACCGGATCCGGGTCCGGTCCCCAGGCCTTGTCGATGTGGCGCCGCTTGTAGCGCACGGGCGTCCATTGCCGCGGGTAGTGGTAACGCGGCCGGTTGACCCACCAGACGTTGTCGCCGCTCGCATCGACCAGCTTGAACTGCAGGTCATTGTCCGGCGAATCGCCGCGCAGCTGGAAATCGAAGCGGTAGTTGTCGGGGTACTCGATTGCAAGGTCGCGCTGGATGGCGGCATAGCCCGACACGCCATTGAAATCGTAGTCCAGGCACAGCGCCTTGCCGTCCGCGCCCTCGATGCTGCGCAGGCTGCCGCTCACCTGGTTGGAGGTCACGACGCGCCACGCCGATGCATCCTCGAAGCCATCGAGCACGGTCGGGCCGGCTTGCGCCATGGCCGCGTTGCAGCAGACCAGCGAAGCGCAAGCAACCATGCCGGCAAGGGCATGTCGCGGGGCTGTTTGCCGTGCCTGACGGGGGTTGATGTTCTCTGCTCGCATCGTTTCAATCACCATTCATCGTCTTTTGCACACCGCACTCGATTCCACGAAACGCCATCCATGGCGAGACCGGATCGTCTCCGGAATGCCCGGCCCGGCCATCCATGGCCGGTCGTTCGGTCGGGCGCGAGGCAGTGCCTCGCAAGCGCCCGCCCTCACCCTTTCACACTCCCAAGCAACAGACCCTGGATGTAGTAACGCTGCAGCAGCAGGAACAGCAGCAGCACTGGCAGCACCGTGACCACGGCGCCGGCCATCATCATCTCCACGTCCATGATGTGCTCGCGCGACAGCGTCGCCAGCGCCACCGGCAGCGTGTAGTGCGCCTGGTCGGTGAGCACGATCAGCGGCCACATGAAGTCGTTCCACGCGCCCATGAAGGTGAAGATGGCGAGCGTGACCAGCACTGGCTTGAGCATGGGCAGCACCACCTGGAAGAAGATCCGCAGCTCGCCTGCGCCGTCGATGCGCGCGGCCTCGATCAGTTCGTCCGGGATGCTGCGCGCATACTGGCGCACCAGGAAGATGCCGAACACGGTCGCCATCGCCGGCACGATCACGCCCCAGTAGCTGTTCACCAGCCCCAGCTGCTTCATCAGCAGGAACAGCGGCAGCATCGCCACCTGCGCAGGCACCACCAGCGCCGCGAGCAGCAGCTGGAAGATGCGTTCGCGCCCGGCGAAACGCAGCTTGGCGAAAGCATAGCCGGCCATCGTGTTGACCAGCAGCGACAGCACGGTGATCGCGCCGGAGACCAGGAGGCTGTTGGCGAAGTTGCGCGCGACGCCGGTGGTGGCGAACAGCGCCCGGTAGTTGTCCAGCGTCGCCATCGACGGCAGGAACGGCGGCGGGAAATGGCTGGCCTCGCCGCGCGGCATGAACGAGACCGAGACCATCCACGCCAGTGGTGCCAGGCTCAGCAGCGCGATCACGGCCAAGGCGCCGTTGACCAGCCAGGCATGCGTGCGCGAGCGGCCGACGTCGCTCATACCAGCGCCTTGCGCCGGCCGAAGCGCAGCAGCACGGTGGTGACCGCGAGGATGATCAGGAACAGCAGGAACGCCACCGCGGACGCACGGCCCAGGTTCCACCACTTGAAGCCTTCCTCGAACATGTAGTACAGCACGCTCACCGTGCTCTGCAGCGGATCGCCGCGGGTCATCACGTAGGGCTCGGCGAACAGCTGGAAGTATCCCGAGATGGTGATGACGCCGACCACCAGCAGCACCGGACCGAGCTGCGGCAGGGTGATGTGCACGAACTGCTGCCAGCGCGAGGCGCCATCGATGCGCGCGGCCTCGTACAGGTCCTGAGGGATCGCCTGCAGTCCGGCGAGGAAGATCACCATGTTGTAGCCGAAGTTCTTCCATACCGCGAACAGCATGATGGTCGGCATCGCCCAGCGCGGGTCGCCCAGCCAGTCGACCGGCGCGATGCCGACGTGGCCGAGCGCCCAGTTGACCAGCCCGTAGCTGGTGTGGAACAGGTAGCGCCAGATCACCGCCACCGCGACCAGGGTGGTCACCACCGGCGCGAACAGCGCGGTGCGGAAGAAGGCGCGCAGCCGCACCAGCGGCGAGTGCAACAGCAGCGCCGCGCCCAGCGAGGCCGCGATCGACAGCGGCACGCCGACCACGACGAAGTACGCGGTGTTGCCCAGCGCCTTCCAGAACATCGGCGTGCGCAGCAGCTCGAGGTAGTTGTCGAATGCCACGAAGCACAGGTGGTCCGGATCGGCGAGCGCATACAGGTCGAAGTCGGTCAGGCTCAGCAGCAGCGCCGCCAGCACCGGCAGGCCGAAGAACACGCCCAGCACCACCAGCGCCGGCGCGGCGAACATCCAGCCGGCGAGGCTAGCGCGCATTGGCGGCGGCCTGCTCGCGCACCCAGCGGCGCTTCTCGAGGATGGCATCGACGCGCGCGTCGAGTTCGGCCACGGCCAGGTCCTGCGACTGGCCGCCGCGGACCACGCGCTCGGTCGCCAACCGCATCTCCTGCACGATGCGCTCCCATTCCAGCACCTGCGGCGTGGGCTTCACCCGTTCGAGCTGGTCGCGGAAGGCCATCGACAGCGGGTCGTTGGCGAGTTCCGGATGCTCCCAGGTACTGCGCCGCGGCGGCAGGTCGCCGATCAGCGCGTGGAAGCGCTGCTGGATGTCGGGACGCGACAGGAACTCGACCAGCTTCCATGCCGCCTCCTGGTTCCGCGACGAGCGGAACAGCACCAGGCTGGTGCCACCGGCGATGCCGGCTCCCGGACCGTCGGGCCCCGGCAGCGGCATCGTTCCCCAGGCATCCTCCATGCCTTGCGGCTGCCGCTTGCGGAACTCGCGGATGTTCCAGGGCCCGGACAGGTAGAACGCGTACAAGCCCTTGAAGAATTCGTCCCAGACGTTGGAGATCTGCGTTTCCGACATCGGCGGCGCGAAGCCCTGCTCGAACGTCCCGGCATAGAACGCCAGCGCCTTGCGGAAGCCGGCGCTGCGGAAATTGCCGCGGGTGTCGTCGTCGCGCAGCAGCGGATCGCCGGTCTGCAGCGCGAACGACAGCTGCGGCTCGAATTCGTTGATCGGCATCAGCACCGCATAGCGGCCCGGCCCGCTGTTGCGCACGATCGCGGCCATCGCCCGCTCCCACTCCGCCCACGACGTCGGCGGCGCGTCGAACCCCGCCTGCGCCAGCAGGTCCTTGCGGTAGAACAGCAGGCGCGTATCGACGTACCAGGGCACGCCATAAAGGGTGCCGTCGACGACGTTGGTGGCCCAGATGCCGGGAAAGTAGTCGTCCTGCACGACCACGGCCGAGGCATCGACCCGCGACTGCAGCGGCTCCAGCGCATCGAGCGTGGCGAACTCGGCGATCCAGGTGTTGCCGAGCTGGCATAGGTCGGGCAGTCCATCGGCCGCGAACGCGGTGAGCAGCTTCTCGTGCGCAGCGGTCCACGGGATCTGCTGCAGGTCGACGCGGATGCCGGGGTTCTCGCGCTCGAAGTCCTGCAGCAGTTCGGCGACCACCTCGGCCTCGCGGCCCATCGCCCAGAAACGCAGCGTGGTGGCCTCGTCGTCGCGCGCACAGCCCGCGGGCAAGACCACCAGGACCAGCGCGAGCAATGCCAGGAACGATCGCATGCGTGGAGTCTACTCGGGCGGGTCGGAGGCGCCGGCCCGCGCCGGCGGATCGTCCTTCTCCTGCGGCACCCGCGACTGCGCCATGCCGATGTCGGTGGCCGCCGCCGCTTCCGGATCGGGCGCGCCCGAGGTCGCCGGTTCACCCGGCGGCGCCAGCCAGCCGCCGGTGAAGCCCGCCCGCTCCAGCCCCTTGCGGATGTACGGGTTGCGCTTCATCACGTTCCACACGAAATCGTTGCGGTAGTTGGCGATCATCGCCAGGATCGGCCCCTGGTCGATGCCGATGTAGTCGCTCGCCACCCAGCCACGCCCGGGGATCAGGCGACCGGTCTTGAGCGGGATGTCGAAGGTGAAACTCGGGTTCACCGCGTCGAGGAAGCCGTAGCTCGAGTACAGGTACTCGCCGTAGCGCTCGTAGAGTTCCTCGGTGGCCGGGATCACGATCTCCGGTGCGAACACGATCGAACCGACCACCGCCGTCGGCGCGATGGTGCCGTCGTCGAATGCGTCCGACAACCCCGCGCCGCGCGCGCTGTAGTGGCGGAACTGGCGCTGCTCGCCGGCGAACTCCTGCGTCGTGTACTGCGGGCCGTCGCTGGCGGTCAGGCCCCACACGTTCTCGCCGTAGTCGGTCCACTTCATCGGGTTCTCGATGGCGTAGGCCCGCTGCGCGTAGGTCGCGCGGCGACTGTTCTCGAAGTAGTCGATGCCACGCTCGGCCATGTAGGCGTCGCGGATGCCGCGGAAATCGACCCAGACATGCGTGTACTGCTGGCCGAAGTGCGGCGCGAAGCTCAGGTATTCCTGCCCCTGGAACACGCCCCAGTCGCGCTCGTAGCTGCGCGTCCATTCCTGCCAGGCCTCGGGCGCCACCGGGTGCGTCGGCGAACCGAGCGCCAGGATGTAGACCAGCATCGCCTCGTTGTAGCCCTTCCAGTCGTGCGCGATGAAGCCCTTGTCCGGATACCAGCCCATCGAGATCAGCGGCGCGCGCTGCTGCAGCCACGGCCAGTCCACGCGGCGGTAGATCTCGTCGGCCAGCTTGCGGATCTCGGCCTCGCGCGGATCGTCGCCGGTGTAATACGACTGCGCGAACAGCACGCCCATCAGCAGCAGGCCGGTATCCACGCTCGACAGCTCGACCCAGCTGTTGTAGCGGGCGCCCGTCTGCATGTCGAGGAAGTGGTAGAAGAAACCCTTGTGCCCGCTGCGGCCCTCGGCCTGCGGGCCCATCTTCGCGTTGCGGAAGAAGCGCAGCGTGGCCAGCGTGCGATCGACGGCCTGCGTGCGGCTGACCCAGCCGTTCTCGATGCCGATCGGATACGCCGTCAGCGCGAAGCCGACCGACGCGATGCTGGCGAACGGGCGCGACGGGAAGCGATCCGGCGTCAGCCCGTTCAGTTCGTTGGTGGTGTCCCAGAAGAACTGGAACGTGCGCCGTTCGATGTCGCGGAACAGCGGCGGCAGCTCCGGCGGGCCCGGCGGCTTCGCCTGCTCGGGCACAGGTGCCGCCTCGACCACCTGCGGGATCGGGCCGGGCTTGGGTGGGTCGGCGTCAGGCTTGGACGTCCTTTCGCAAGCAGCCAGTACCAAGAAGGCCATGCAAAGAACGGCTAACGCTTTCGAACTCCGCATTACAAAAGACCCCTGACCTTAGGCGTATGCGCCGCTGTATGCAGTGCCGTGCAATACAACCCGACACCCCCCGCAACTCCGGCAGTCAACGACGCCACCCCTGTCCTCTTCTGGAGATCGCACGCAACCAACGTAGAGCGGGGATTGACCCGCTTGCGACCGCAGCGCTTGACACTCGAAGAATCCCTGCTGCGACGAGGCCCATCATCGTGGGCCTCGTCGCAACGGTCGATCAGCATCACCAAGTTATCCGCGCGCTCAGGAACAAGGTTCGTGGCTGCGTATAGCTCGAAACGCCGGTCCCGGTGGTGACGAATTCGGTCTGCGGGTTCAGCACGCCACCGGACCCCCACGTGGTGCGGTACGAGCTGATGTTGTCGTTGTTGAACGCATTGATCAGGTCTGCACGCACCTGCAGCTGCATGTCCTCGCTCATCTGGAACAGCTTCGAAAGTGAAAGATCCAACTGCTTGGTGCCAAAGGTTCCCGGAGGATCCACGGCGAGGATGACAAAGGTCCCCTGCGGCGCACCATACTCCCACCATCCCGGCACGGCATTGATGGGGGGCGGCGTCGCCAAGACTCCCTTGGCGGAAAGCGTCAGCCCGAACGGCAGGTCGTAGATACCGGTGACCACCAGGCGATGGCGGGAAACCGCACGCAAATCGATGAACGGGTAGTCGCTGATTGTCTCGGCGTCGAACGAGTAGTGCTCGTCCCCGCCACGATTGCCCTTGGCGCGGGAATAGGTGTAGGCCGCCGTCACCCCCCAGCCGGATTCCTCCGTGTAAGGCTTATCCGCACTGAGCAACAACTGAGTCGTCTTGGTTTCGATCCCGTTGTTGCCAATAATGAGGGAACCAAAGCCAGGCGGCCGGCATTCCCACGGCTGTTGTATTTCAGGCGAGAGCGTGGGCCTGCATATCTGTCGATTGTCAAAGAAATTTCCATTGGGGAATCTGTTTCCCAGCGTGAAGACAAATCCTTCCTTGCTGTGGACATAGGCCACGGTCGCTGACGTCAGCCACTCCCCGAAACCAGCCCGGATACCTAGCGAAGCCTGATCGGAGTACGGCGCCTCCAGATCATTGTTCATCAAATTGATCTCGCCGTTACGCACGTTGGATGTCACCAACGATTGCAACTCTTCGATCCCGTTGAGGTAGCGCGGATCCCAGCTTACGCAGGTGCCTGCTGCAGGCGTACAACCGGAACTTTGTACGAACTGAATCTGGTAGCTCGACAGTGCCGACTTGACCTGCTCAAGCCCCATGTAGTCATAGAGGTTGCGGTCGTAGCTCCGGCCGATGCCACCAAACAGGACCAGATTCTGGTCACCGGACAGGTCGTAGGAGAATCCGAGACGTGGCGCAAAATTGTCCTTGTCGGCTTTACGGTTGTTGCCCGTGCTGATGTAGTCATTGATGTCCACGCCACCCAGGGCAAGCTGCTCGGCATAGGTCGCCGTGATGCCAGGATTCGTTCCCGGTCCTGTCAATGCCGCCACCACCTCCGGGGGCGTCACGAAGTCCAGATACGAAGGAATCTCCTCATAGTCCCAACGTATGCCAAGGTTGAGTTGCAGCCTGTCATTCACGTCCCAATCGTCCTGGATGTAAATGCCGAATTGCTTTGCACGGGTCGTAACGATCGGCGACGCCCCCTCGAACGACGCGTTGAAATTCACCTGATAAGGAATGGAATTGGTGCCGACCGGGGTGAACGCAGTAACAGGAAGGCTGCCATCGTTGACCGCGTACCGGAAAGAGGGGTTCAGCGCCGAATTTTCGCTCTGCGTCAACTCGACGGCCTTGTACTTGACCCCCGCCTTGATCACATGGTCGCCGGCCCACTGAAATGAGTTGAAGGTGATGTCGTTCTGGAACGAGGGCCCGCGCTGTCCCTTGCGCTGGATGGCAAGGCTGCTCGTCGAGTCCGAGAACACAAGAACGTCTCCCTGCACGATTCCCCGGGTATAGACAGACTGGTTGCCCACGTTGTATGGCGCTGGATTGAACAGGGCATCCTCATAGGTGATTCTGGCTTCGTTGAGGAATGTCTCGCCGTAATGCTGCCAGCGAAGATCGTAACGTTCATCAGTATTGAAATTGATCTTGGACGCCGATGCAGTAGTCCGGTCACCGACATCGGTCCGCCCTTCCTCGTCTCTATACTTGACTGAGAACTCCAGCCGATCGTTGTCACCGATATCCCAAGTCAGTTTGCCGAAGTAGAGATCCTCGTTGAATGGCCTCGTATTGGGACCAAGTTGCGAACGGACGCCTTCAGGCAGGAAATTCTCGAACGAGGCCCATTGAGTTGGCGCCGTCACGGGAGGCGAAGGCGTGACGAAATCCTTCGCTTCGTAACTCACGAAGAAGTGCATGCGATCCTCAAGGATCGGCCCTCCGAATGCGATGCCGTATTCGGTTTGATTGGTTTTCTTCTTCTGCGCGCCTGCGGCCTCCTCGGTCACCGTCGGCGAACGCATGTCCGTGTTGGTCGTGCGAGTGAAGAACTCGCCCTGAAACTCATTCGTTCCGGACTTCGTCGCCGCGACGATGGCTGCCGAACCAACTTGGTCGAACTCGGCTTTGTAGTTCGAAGTAATGACCTTGTATTCGCCAATCGCAAGCTGTGGAAAGGGGTTGCCGGCACTCTGGTCCTGCCCCGTCACGCCCCCGGTCAACACGTAGTTCTTCTGGCCAACGCCATCGATGTAGACATTGATCGCACTGGTCTTCTGGGCGCCACCTCGCAGTTGGGTAGTGCCGTCTGAACGAGTCTCGAACTGCATGCCAGGAACGGTGTCGGCAAATTCGAGGAAGTTGCGTGTCAACTGCGGAACCGTGTTGATCTGCTTCAGGGACACGTTGGTGCCGACTTCAGATGTCTTGACTTCCTGCAACGGGGGCGCGGTCACCACGACTGCATCGAGATCGGTCGCATCGGTCGCTGGCGCGCTCTCGGCCACGCCGGACGAAAGGTCCAGGTTCACCGAGGTAGCCACCTGCAACGTCACGGTGCGATCGGTCCCTGGTCCTGCGGACACGACATAAGTGCCCGGCGGCAGGCCGACGAGCGCGTAACTGCCGCCACTCGCTGCGACTTGGCGCTTCTGGCCAGTCGCCGTGTTGGTCGCGGTCACCATCGCACCCTCGGGCGCCTTGCCCCGGAGCGTGGCGTTGGAGGACTGTGCGAAAGCGGGCGCCGCCAGCATCAGGCAGCTCGCGAGTGCGCAGCACAGGACACTGCGGTTGAAACTGCGCGGTCCGGGGGAATTGCGGTTCATGGCGGGGTCTCTCCAAAAGGGCTCAAGTGCGGATCAGCATGGAATCGATTACATCGACGCTCAAAAAAATCGGCGGGCGATAGCCGTCTACCTCCCTCAGGAACTGTCCAGTCCAGGCCTGCTGGTGGCCGACACACTCGACGATCGCGCGACCAGCCGTGGTTCCAGCAAGCCGGCTTCGGGTGTTGCCGCGTCGGGCCCGGCTTCCATTTCCAGCAGCGCACGCAAGCTGCTGGCGCCAAGTTCGGCGATGTCCACACGCATCGTCGTGAGCGCGGGGTGTACGTAGCGCGAAAGCGGGATGTCGTCGAACCCCGCCAGCGCGACCTGGTCCGGCACCCGGATGCCGGCCTGGTTCAGCGCGAACAGGCAGCCCAGGGCCATCATGTCGTTGGCCGCGAACACCGCGTCCGGGAGATTGCCGCCGGCGAGCAACGACTGCCCGGCGCGATGGCCGGAGGCCTCGTCGAAATCGCCGGGGAGCACCCGGATCGCCTCGCCAGGCAGGGCATCGGCCATCGCCTCGGTGTAGCCGCGCAGGCGTTCGCGTGCGTCGAAGTTGTCTTCCGGCCCGGCGATGAAGGCGATGCGGCGATGGCCGGCTCCCAGCAGGTGGCGCATCATCGAGCGCGCGCCACCGTAGTTGTCCACGCCGACGCAGGCGTGGCCATCGGCCGCGAGCCCGGTGTTCATCAGCACGGTGGGCATGGTCGGTACGAGGTTGTCGCGGAGAATGTCGAGGTTGCCGACGAACGGCGACATCAGCAGCAGGCCGTCGACCCGCCCGCGCATCGTGCGCAGGGCCGCGCCCTGCTCTTCCGGATGGCCGTGGTAGCTGGACACCAGCAGGTGCAGGCCGCGTTCGCGCGCGACCTGGTCGATGCCGCGCATCAGTTCCGAGAAGAACTCGCCGTACAGGTCGGGCAGCACCACGCCGATGGTCTGGGTGCGCCTGCTGCTGAGGCTGCGCGCCGCGTGGTGCGGGCTGTATCGCATCTGGTTGGCGACGTTGAGGACGCGCTTGCGCACCTCCTCTGCAACGTTCTGGTGACCGTTGAGGGCACGCGACACCGTTGCCACCGACACGTTGGCTCGCAGCGCAACATCCTTGATCGTCACGCTCATCCTGCCCTCCACAGGTCTCGCGTCGCGCGCAATGTAAACGTTTTCAAAACAGGATGTAAAGCAAATGTTGCGAAGGAAAATGCTGCGCTGCAGTAATGCTGCGCCGCATCAATAATCGTGCGTCTGTCGGGCTTTCCGACGCTGCGCGGTGGCAGCGCTCACCGGCCCATCACCTCGAACGTCGCGTGCTGGTCGGCCGCGGAGCTTCCGCCGGTGAACACGGTGAAGGTGCCCGGTTCGACCACGCGCTGCATGCGCGCGTCGAGCATCGACATGTCGTCGAAGCCGAGTTCGAAGGTGACGGTGCGCGATTCGCCCGGCTGCAGTTCCACCCGTCGGAACCCGCGCAGTTCACGTACCGGCCGGGTGATGCTGGCGACGTCGTCGCGCAGGTACAGCTGCACCACCTCGGTGCCGGCGCGCTTGCCGGTGTTGGTCACGCGCACGCGCACCTGCTGGCGCAGGTCGCCCGGGGCGAGGGTGGCCCTGGCCACGGTCGGTGCGTCGTAGCGGAACGTGGTGTAACTCAGGCCGTGTCCGAACGGGTACAGCGGCGTCCAAGGCACGTCGATGTACTTGCTGGTGTACTTCTCGCCCTCGCGCGGCGGACGCCCGGTGTTCTTGTGTGCGTGGTAGATCGGCACCTGGCCGACGTTGCGCGGGAACGTCACCGGCAGCTTGCCCGAGGGGTTCGCATCGCCGAACAGCACGTCGACCAGCGCGTTGCCGCCTTCCACGCCCGGGAACCAGGCCTCGAGGATCGCCGGCACCTTGCCCTGCAGCGCGCCGATCGACAGCGGCCGGCCGTTGAGCAGCACAGCGACCACGGGCTTGCCGGTGGCGGCGACGGCCAGTGCCAGTTGCTGCTGCACGCCCGGCAGGTCGAGCGAGCTGCGGTTGTTGGCCTCGGCGCTCATCTCCGGATGCTCGCCGAGGAACATCACCACGGCGTCGGCGCCGCGCGCGGCCTGCACCGCCGCGTCGATGCGCGAGGTGTCCTGGCTGTTGAGGTCGGCGCCCTCGGCAACCACCAGGCGCATGCGTCCGTCGAACGCCGACTGCAGCGCCTTCAGCGGCGTCACCGCGTCCTCGGGGCGGCCGATGCCGACCCAGTTGCCGAGCATGCCCCAGGGTTCGTTGGCCAGCGGGCCGATGACCGCCAGCGTGCCGATCGACTTCGACAGCGGCAGCACGTCGCCCTGGTTCTCCAGCAACACCATCGACTTGCGCGCGATTCGGCGCGCGGCCTCGCGGTGCGTCGGGGTGAGCGTCATCGCCTGCTGGTGGGCCAGGCCGCCCTTGCAGTAGCGGTAGGGGTCGTCGAACAGTCCGAGGCGGTACTTCGCGTTCAGCACGCGGCGTACCGAGGCGTCCACCTCCGCCAGCGGCACTCGACCGGCCTGCACCGCGGCGGGCAGGTCCTTGAGGTAGATGTTGCTGACCATGTCCACATCCACGCCGGCATGCAGGGCCAGCCGCCCGGCGTCCTCGCGCGTCGCCGCCACGCCGTGCTGCATCAGCTCGAGCACGCCGGTGTAGTCGCTGACCAGCAGGCCGTCCCAGTGCCAGCGATCGCGCAGCAGGCCGTTGATCAGGCCCTGGTGGGCATGCATCGGCACCCCGGCGATCTCGTTGAACGAGGCCATCACCGACTGCGCGCCGGCGTCGATCGCGGCCTTGAACGGCGGCAGGTAGACCTCGTGCAGCGTGCGCTCGGGAATGTCGGCGATGTCGTAGTCGCGGCCGCCCTGCGCCGCGCCATAGGCCACGAAGTGCTTGGCGGTGGCCAGCACCGTGTCGGGAGCGGCGAGATCGTCGCCCTGGAAGCCGCGCACGCGCGCCGCGGCCAGCACCGAGCCGAGATACGGGTCTTCGCCCGCGCCCTCGACGATGCGCCCCCAGCGCGGGTCGCGGGCCACGTCCACCATCGGCGCGTAGGTCCAGTGCACGCCGTGGGCGGCGGCTTCGACCGCCGCGATGCGGGCTGATTCGCGGGCCGCCTCCGGGTCGAAGCTGGAGGATTCGCCCAGCGGCACCGGGAAGGTGGTGCGCATGCCGTGGATCACGTCGTAGGCGAACAGCAACGGGATCCCCAGCCGCGATTCCTCGACCGCGATGCGCTGCAGGCGGCAGGTCAGTTCGGCCCCCTCGGTCCCCAGCCACGAGCCGATCTCGCCGCGGCGCAGCTGGTCCTCGTTGCCGGCCAGCGCGGCCGGGCCGGTGCTGTTGTTCACGCCGGGCGGCTGGTTCAGCTGGCCCAGCTTCTCGGCCAGCGTCATCTTCGCCAGCAGCGCGCCGACGAAGGCCTTCTCGGCGGCGGCATCCCCGGCGGAGGTGACCGGACGCGGCGGCGCATCCGCCCAGGCGGCGGGTGCGGCGAGCGCCGCCAGCAGGCATCCGGCCAGGATGGCGGGCATCCGGGTGGTCGTCGTTCGTGTCATGGCCCCTCCCGGGCGCTCAGGGGCCGCGACTGTAAACGTTTCCAGCCGCCCGTGTCATGGCGCCCTGCCGCAATTCCAGGGTCAGGGCAGCACGCGCCGGAACGGCCGCACGTCCACCCTCTCGTACACGCCGGCGACGACATAGGGATCGGCGTCGGCCCAGGCGCGGGCGGCCTCGAGCGACGCGAACTCGGCAATGACGATGCTCCCGCTGAAACCGGCTGGTCCCGGATCCTCGGCGTCGATGGCCGGGCACGGGCCGGCCAGCAGCAGGCGTCCCTCGTCGCGCAGCGCCACGAGCCGGGCCAGGTGCTGCGGGCGGGCCTCGATGCGCCGCGCCAGTACGTCAGCCCCGTCGTGACCTTCGATCGCGTACCACATGCCCTGCTCCTCGCGCCTCGTCTGCCGGTGGCCGCATTCTAGGGCCGGCGTCGCCTCCGCCCGGCGCTGGACAGCGCGCGGGCCAGCGCTTAACCTAGCGTCCAGTTCCGCAGCCGAACGCAGCTCCCGTCACCCACAGACGCCGAGTCGCTGCCCCTTCGGCCAGACCCGATCCCCCTTCGCAGTCTTCTGCCGGCATCCGGCATGGCCTGCCCGTGGCATCCGGTCGCAACGATAGCTTTGCCAGTGCGCTGTTCCGGACCCGTGCCTCCCAGGGGGCGCACGCCCGTACGCGCGAGCCGCGGCCGCTGGCCGGCGCGGCGCCACTCGACTGCCAGACGGTCCGGAGGGACCGAAACGCGAATGAGCCAATCCGCTCCCGACCACGCCGCCGCGCAGGCGCCGCCCCATCCGCAGCAGCAGGAAATGCCGCTGGCGGTGGTGCACGGCCAGCCGGTGCTGCAGATCCCGCAGGATCTGTACATCCCGCCGGATGCGCTGGAGGTCATCCTCGAGGCCTTCGAGGGCCCGCTCGACCTGCTGCTGTACCTGATCCGCCGGCAGAACCTCGACATCCTCGACATCCCGGTCGCCGAGATCACCCGCCAGTACGTCGAGTACATCGGGGTGATGCAGGACTTGCGCTTCGAGCTGGCCGCCGAATACCTGGTGATGGCCGCGATCCTGGCCGAGATCAAGTCGCGGCTGCTGCTGCCGCGCCCGGCCAGCGAGGAAGGCGTCGAGGACGATCCGCGCGCCGACCTGGTCCGCCGGCTGCAGGAATACGAACGCTTCAAGCAGGCCGCCGAGGACCTCGACACCCTGCCCCGCCTCGACCGCGACACCTCGACCGTCTCGGCCTTCGTGCCCGACCGCGCCTCGGTCCGGCTTCCGCCACCGGTGGAATTGCGCGAGATGCTGATGGCGCTGCACGACGTGCTCAAGCGTGCCGAACTGCTGACCAGCCACGCCATCCGCCGCGACGCGCTCAGCGTGCGCCAGCGCATGGGCGAACTGCTGGCCAAGCTGCAGGACGGCGCCTTCCACCGCTTCGAAGCGCTGTTCGAGCCGCGCGAAGGCGAGCTCGGCGTGGTGGTGACCTTCCTCTCCATCCTGGAACTGGCCAAGGAACGCCTGCTCGACATCGTGCAGGAAGCGCCGCTGGCCCCGATCTACCTCAAGTCCCTCGCCACCGAACGCGGCGAAGGCGACACGCTCGAACTCTCCAGCGAGTTCGACGACGAACCGGATGCCGCCAATGACGTCTGACGACACCCTGCCCGCGAGCGACGACGACGCGCGGGACGCCGCCTACCCCTCCAGCCGCCTCGACCAGGCGCTGGTCACCCGCATCGTCGAGGCCGCGCTGCTGGCCTCGAACCAGCCGCTCACCGTGGTCCAGCTCAACGCGCTGTTCCCGCTCGACGAACCGGCGCCGGACGGCAGCGTGCAGCAGGCACTGGACACGCTGCAGGCCGACGCCGCCAGCCGCGGCATCGAACTGGTCGAGGTCGGCTCGGGCTGGCGCTACCAGGTGCAGGCCGACGTGCACGCCTGGGTGGCGCGGCTGTGGACCGAGCGCCAGACCAAGTACACCCGCGCCACGCTGGAAACGCTGGCGCTGATCGCCTACCGCCAGCCGATCACGCGCGGCGAGATCGAGCAGGTGCGCGGCGTCGCCACCAACAGCAACATCATCAAGGCGCTCGAGGAGCGCGAGTGGATCCGCGTGGTCGGCCATCGCGACATGCCGGGCCGGCCGGAGCTGCTCGGCACCACCAAGGGCTTCCTCGACTACTTCGGCCTCAAGCGCCTGGACGAATTGCCGCCGCTGTCGGAGCTGAAGGACTTCGGCGAGCTCGAACCGCAGTTCCAGTTCGACGGCGAGGCGCGCGCGGTCGGCGGCATCGCGACCGATGGCGATGACGGCGCCGCGGAAGGCGACATTGCCGCCAACGACGCCTCCGCCGCCGGCGAAGGCGATGCACTGGACGAGACGCCCGCCGACCTCGACGCGCGGCTCGAGGTCGAATCCGAAACCGATACCCACGATGCCGACTTCGCGAGCGAAGCGGCCGACACCGACGAAGACGACGACATCGCCGAGGATGGCGACGGCACCGGAGCAGGACATGAGTGAGCAACGACCCGCCGCCGGCGGCCGCAAGCTGTCGCTGAAACGCGGCGAAGACAAGGCCGCCGAGGCCCCCCGCCTGGAAGAGCGCCTGCACAAGGTGCTGGCGCAGGCGGGCCTGGGCTCGCGACGCGCGCTGGAGCAGCGCATTGCCGACGGCCTGGTCAAGGTCAACGGCGAAACCGCGCAGACCGGCATGTCGGTCAAGGGCGGCGACAGGATCGACATCGACGGCCGCAGCTTCGTCGCCAGTGCGCTGACCGAACCGGCGCGCGTGCTGATGTACAACAAGCCCGAAGGCGAAGTGACCACGCGCGAGGATCCCGAAGGCCGCCCGACGATCTTCGACGCCCTGCCCGCGCTCAAGGGCGCGCGCTGGATCGCGATTGGCCGCCTCGACATCAACACCACCGGCCTGCTGCTGCTGACCACCGACGGCGAACTCGCCAACGCGATGATGCATCCCTCCTACCAGGTCGAGCGCGAGTACGTCTGCCGCGTGCGCGCGCCCGAGGGCGAGGAGACCGTGTCCGACAAGATCGTCGACCGCCTCGCGCGTGGCGTTGCGCTGGACGACGGCCCGGCGAAGTTCGACGCGATCAAGCGCATCGGTGGCACCCCGGCGCAGGACAGCGTGAGCAACGAATGGTTCCAGGTGCTGCTCAAGGAAGGCCGCAACCGCGAAGTGCGCCGCCTGTGGGAATCGCAGGGCTGCCAGGTCAGCCGGCTCAAGCGCATCCGCTACGGCAAGGTGTCGCTGCCGCAGACGCTGCTGCGCGGCCAGTCGCAGGAGCTGCCCGACGCGCAGGTGGACGCGCTGCGCAAGGAGCTCAAGCTCGAGGAAGGCCCGCCGCCGGCGCTGACCCTGCTGCCGGTGATCGGCCAGCGCAAGGCGGCCAAGGCGACCGTGCACGTGGGCGGCGAACGTCGCCAGCAGGGCTATGTCAACGGCCACAACACCGCCGACGAAGGCCGCGAGCTGCGTCGCTTCGACCACGTGCGCGAAGACCGCCGCGGCCGCGGCGGCAAGAAGCCGCACGGTGGCCTGACCGTCAGCGGTGAACAGGCCGCCAAGCAGTCGCAGAAGCCGTTCAAGCAGCGTGCCCAGAAAGGCCCGAAGCCGCTGCCCGACGGCAACCCCGCCGCGTTCCGCACCTGGTACGTGCCCGACGGCGTGGACACCGGCCCCGCCGGCCACCGCAATGCCGATGGCCGCGGCCCGAAGAAGCCGTTCAACCGCAGCAAGCGTGGCCCCGGACAGGGTGCGGGCGGTGGCGGCCAGGGGCAGGGGCAAGGACCGGGCCGCGGCGGCGGTGGGCAGGGCCCCTCGCGCAACAAGGCCTCGCGTCCCTACGGGCATCCCGACAGCGCACCGTCGTTCCCGTCCGACCATGCCTCGCCCGGGGCCTTCAACCCGTACAACACCGCCCGCCCGAAAAGCCCGCGCCCGGGCGGCAACAACCGTCCCAAGGGCCCGCGCCCGGGCGGCGGCGGCAACCGCGGACCGCGCGGCGGCAATCGCTGAGGTAGGCCGAGCTCCACGCCAATCCCGCCGCGCGTGCGTGGTGAATGGCGTGGCGGCCGCGCTTCCATACGTGATCGGGAAGTATCTTCTCCCCATGATCCCGACCACATCGATCACGCATGTACGCATCCGCGCGGAGGACGCGTGACGGCAGGCAATCGATCACTGACCGCTGCGCAGGCAGAGCGCCTCGCGTCCGCGCTTGGTTTGCTGCGCGCCGGACAGGTCGCTCAGGCAGTTGCCATCACCAGGGCGTTGGCCAGCGAAGCTCCGCTGTCGGCGGATCCGCAACACGCCCTGGGGATGTCGTTGGCCGCCCTCGGCGATGTCGTCGGCGCGGAGCCCGCATTTCGCCAGGCCATCGCGTTGGCGCCGGACAACGAGCCCATGCGCCTGGATTTCGCGTCCTGGCTACGCAACGTGGGCCGCCCGCACCATGCGCTGGAGCTGCTGGCGGGTGCCCCGCCTTCCACGCAGATCATGACCCAGTGCGGGTTGCTCTTCCTGCAACTCGGCGACCCCTTGCGTGCCAGCATCGCGTTGGAGCAGGCGACGATCGCAGATCCCGCGTCGTCGATCGCATGGCATGGCCTGGGCAATGCGCTGCGCATGCTCGACCGCCCCGAAGACGCGGCCGATGCCTTCCGCAAGGCGACCTCACTCGCACCCGAGTCCGCGACCGCCTGGATCAACCTCGGTGTCGCGCTGCGCCTCACCGGACGTGCCCAGGAAGCACTGGATTGCCTGCGTCGGGCCGAAGCGCTGGGATACACGGGCCCGGAACTGCAGGACGTGGTCAACGGCGTCCTCGTCGACCTGGGCCGTCCGGCGGACGCGGTCGCAGGTGCAGTCGGGCTGGTGGCCCGCTACCCTGGCTTTGCGCAGGGACACGACACGCTGGCGCACATGCTGCTCGAGCATGCCTCCGGGACTGCATCGAACGAAGATCCCTTGGCGCGCTTCCGGCAAGCGGCGAACCAGCAGCCCACCAATCGCGACCTCCAACTGCGATTCCTGAGGAAGTTGCTGTCGACAGGACAGGCGCATGAAGTCCTGGCGCGTCTCGGATCCGGCCTGCCATCCGGCAACGACCCCCACCTCGCTTGGTGTGCAGCCGAAGCGCACGACCTGCTTGGTCAACACCAAGAGGCAGCGGCGCTGTATGCGGCTGCGCAACGGTCGCTCGGAGAGGTGCCGGACTTCCTGAACGCATACGCGCGCCATGCCTTCAAGGCAAAGCGGTTCGATCTGGCGGAAGCGAATGCACTGGCGATCGTGCAGCTCGACCCCGGCAACCAGGAAGCATGGTGCCATCTCGGAACTTCGTGGCGACTCAGGGGCGACCCCCGCGAATCCTGGTTGCTGGACTACGAGCGGCTGGTCGGATACGTCGAGATCGACACGCCATCCGGCTTCGCGGACCAGGCGGGATTTCTGGAAGCGCTGCGAACCGTGCTGGAAGCAATGCATGTCACCAGCCGCCAACCGATCCAGCAGAGCGTGCGCAACGGCTCGCAGACACCGGGACAACTTTTCGGCAACGACGATCCTGTGATCCGGGCAGCGGAACGCGCGATGCGCGACGCGATCGACCGCTGGCGGTCGACGCTGCCGGAGGATGCCAACCATCCATTCGTCGCGCGCAAACAGGGCAAGCTGCGATTCACGGGCTCGTGGTCGGTTCGCCTGCGGTCCTCGGGAAGCCACGCCAATCACATCCACCAGCAAGGCTGGATGAGTTCGGCGTTCTACGTGTCGTTGCCCCGGGCCGTTCGCGAAGGGCGCGCCGACGAAGGCCACCCGGGCTGGCTGCAGTTCGGGCAGCCGGCACACGAGTTGGGCCTGGACCTGCCGCCGTGCCGCATGGTCCGACCACAGGTCGGATGGCTGACGCTGTTTCCGTCCTACATGTGGCACGGAACGCTGCCCTTCAGCGACGACGAACCTAGGCTGACGATCGCTTTCGACGTCCGCACGACGTAGCGCCGGCAGCGCTCCGGAGACGAACGCGACGCCGCCGCCTCGCCGTTGAATCACACGTCGCCGCGGGGCAGCTCGCGCAGCTTGCCTTCGTGCAGTTCGACCACGCGGTCGAGCTTGCGTGCGAGACGACGGTCGTGCGTTACCAGCGCGAGGCTGGTGCCCTGCGCGCGGTTGAGGTCGAGCATCAGTTCGAACACCGTCGCGGCGGTCTTCTCGTCGAGGTTGCCGGTGGGCTCGTCGCCGAGCACGCAGGCCGGCTTGTTCACCAGGGCACGCGCCACCGCGGCGCGCTGGCGCTCGCCACCCGACAGTTCGCCGGGCTTGTGCTCGAGCCGATGGCCGAGGCCGACTGCTTCCAGCAGCGCGCGCGCGCGTTGCGATGCATCGCCGACGCCGGCGTCGCCGAGCAGCGCCGGCAGCATCACGTTCTCCAGCGCGGAGAATTCCGGCAGCAGGTGATGGAACTGGTAGACGAAGCCCAATGCCCGGTTGCGCAATTGCCCGCGCGCGCCGTCGGACAGCGTGCTCATCTGGTGCCCCGCCACGAAGACTTCACCCGCCGTCGGCGTGTCGAGTCCGCCCAGAAGGTGCAGCAGGGTGCTCTTGCCTGCGCCTGAAGCGCCGAGGATCGCCACCGTTTCGCCCGGCGCCACCGCGAAGTCGAGCCCGTCGAATACCGGCGTGCGCAGCTTGCCCTCGGCATAGGTCTTGCCGAGGCCCTCGGCGCGGATCACGTCGGCGGAGGTGGCGGCGGATTGCGGTTCCGCTTCCCGATGTCCGCTGCCCGATTCACGGCTACTCATAGCGCAGCGCCTCCGCCGGGGCCGTGCGCGCTGCGCGCCACGCGGGATAGATCGTCGCCAGGAAGGCCATCACCAGCGCGGTCGAGGCGATCATCACCACGTCGCTCACCTGCAGGTCGATCGGAAGCCCGGTCACGTAGTACACGTCCTCCGGCATCAGCACCACGCCGAACAGGCGTTCGAGGCCGCGCAGGATGTGCTCGAGGTTGAAGGTCAGCAGCAATCCACCGACCACGCCCAGCAAGGTGCCGATCACGCCGATCAGCGTACCCTGCACCATGAACACGCGCATCACGCCGCCCGGCGTGAGCCCCAGCGTGCGCAGGATGGCGATGTCGGCCTGCTTGTCGGTGACCAGCCCGACCTGCGATGCCACCAGGTTGAACGAGCCCATCACGATGATCAGCGACAGCAGGATGCCGATCATGGTCTTCTCCAGTTTCAGCGCGCGGAACATGTTCGCGTTCTCCATGCGCCAGTCGCTGACCTGGTAGTAGCCGGGCAGCTGCAGCGCGAGGTCGCGCGCGACTTCCCACGCCTTGTCCATGTCGTGCAGCTTCAGGCGCACGCCGGTGACGCCGTCGCCCATCCGCAGCAGGCGTTGCGCGTCCTGCAGGTTCACCACCGCCAGGCGCCTGTCGAAGTCCTGGTAGCCGGCCTCGAACAGGCCGCTGACGGTGAAGCGCTTGAGCTGCGGCACCGCGCCCATCGGCGTCACCTGGAAGTCGGTGGTGACCACGATGCGGTCACCGACGCGCACGCCCAGCCAGGTCGCCAGTTCCTTGCCCAGCACGATGTTGAAGGCCCCCGGCTGCAGGTCGGACAGCTTGCCCTCGACCATCCAGTGCGCCAGCTCGGACACCTGCGATTCGTCGCCCGGCGACACGCCGCGGATCGCCGCGGGCTCCTGCCGCGAGCTGCGCAGCAACGCCTGCGCATCGATGAAGGGCGCGGCACCCGCCACGCGCGGATCCTTGCGTGCCACCTCGATCGCGTGGGGCCAGCCCTGCATCGCCTCGCCCGCCGCGCTCACGGTGGCGTGCGCGACCATGCCGAGCATGCGGTCCTTGATTTCGCGCTGGAAGCCGCTCATCACCGCCAGCGTGGTGATGAGCACGGTCACGCCGATGGCGATGCCGAGGATCGATGCCAGCGAGATGAAGGAGATGAAGCCGTTGCGGCGCTTGGCGCGCAGGTAGCGCAGGCCGATGGCGGCGGGGATCGGTTTGAACATGCGCTCGGGCCTGCAGGTCAGCCGCTATGGTGCCATCGAAGTCCCGCCCCGGGCAGCCTCGCCACCAGCCGCGGCCAGACGCAGTTCACGTCTCGATGCCGCTGGCAGCGTGTCCGGCCACCAGGACACGTCGCGACGACGCCCGTCGCTCCCGCGCCAGCAGGCGAAGACCAGCGGACCACGCCACTGCAGCGCCAGATCGTCCACCGCCACGCCGTCGACGAGCGCCGGCTGGCCGCTGCGGAACACGAAGTGGTGCGGCGGCCTGCGCGCCTCGCGCCGCAGGCGGCGGTCCGTCCAGCCCAGCACCAGGGCCGCCGCCGGCCATGCGAGCACGGGCGGCAGTTCCGACGCCAGCAGCGATGCCGCGGCGAGGATGCCCAGCAGCGCCAGCGCCGCGAGCAGCCAGCGCGAGGGACGCCAGTCGAGGCGCGCGGCGGGGCCGCCGTCAGTCCGGCGGAAGCGCGCGGATGCGCTGGACGAGCGCGTCGAGTTCGGCATCGGTCGCGGCCTCGTGGCCCATGAACCAGTGCCAGAGCTTATCGTCCTCGCTGTCCAGCAGCCGTAGGAAAACACCGCGCTCGGCGTCGGAGGACTGCGCCCATTCGCGCTCCAGCCAGCGCACGCACAGCTGGTCGAGTTCGCGCATGCCGCGCCGGCAGCGCCAGCGCAGCCGCCGCAGCTCGGCGGCGTCGGCCTCCGCGGTCACGCCGGCTTCGCCTGTCGTGGAGGTGGCACGCCTGCGGACGGATCCTTCTCCCGCGCTGGGGAGAAGGACGCGGCCTCAGCCATGGCGCGCCAGCATCAGCTGCTTGATCGAGCCGATCGCCTTCGCCGGATTGAGCCCCTTCGGGCAGGTCCGCGCGCAGTTCATGATCGTATGGCAGCGATAGAGCTTGAACGGATCCTCCAGCTCGTCCAGGCGCGCGCCGGTGTCCTCGTCGCGGCTGTCGACGATCCAGCGATAGGCCTGCAGCAGTACCGCCGGGCCGAGGTAGCGCTCGCCGTTCCACCAGTAGCTCGGGCAGCTGGTGGTGCAGCAGGCACACAGGATGCATTCGTAGAGGCCGTCGAGCTTGTCGCGGTCGGCCGGAGACTGCAGCCGCTCGCGGTCCGGCGGCGGTGCGCTCTGCGTGCGGATCCAGGGCTGGATCGATGCGTACTGCGCGTAGAAATGGGTGAGGTCCGGGACGAGGTCCTTGACCACGCTCATGTGCGGCAGCGGGTAGACCGGCACCTCAGCCTTCCTGCAGTCGGCGATCGCCAGCGTGCACGCCAGCGTGTTGGTGCCGTCGATGTTCATCGCGCACGAGCCGCAGATGCCCTCGCGGCACGAGCGGCGGAACGCCAGCGTCGGGTCGATCTCGTTCTTGATCTTGATCAGCGCGTCCAGGACCATCGGCCCGCACTTGTCGAGGTCGACCTCGTAGGTGTCGGTGCTGGGGTTGTCGCCGTCCTCCGGGTTCCAGCGATACACCTTGAAGGTGCGCACGCGGGTCGCTCCGGCCGGCGCCTTGAAGTGCCTGCCCTTCTTGATCTTCGAGTTCTTCGGGAGGGTGAATTCGGCCATGGCGGATCCGTGATTCGTTATTGGTGATGCGTGATTCGGAAGGGCGGGTTTCGCGTCGTCATCGGCTTTTTCCAACCGCCGATCACGGATCACCAATCATGTCTGTCAATACACGCGCGCTTTCGGCGGCACCACTTCGACTTCGTCGTCGAGGGTGTACATGTGCACCGGGCGGTAGTCGATGCCCACCTTGCCCGACTCGTCGATGCCGGCCAGCGTGTGCTTCTGCCAGTGGACGTCGTCGCGCTCCGGATAGTCCTCGCGCGCATGCGCGCCGCGCGACTCCTTGCGGTTCTCGGCCGAGGTGATGGTCACCAGGGCCTGGCCGAGCAGGTTCTGCAGCTCCAGGGTCTCGATCAGGTCGGAGTTCCACACCAGCGAGCGGTCGCTGACCTTGACGTCCGCGAACGAGTCGCGGATCTCGTAGATCTGCTTCACGCCCTCCGCCAGCGTTTCTTCGGTCCGGAACACCGCCGCATGCGCCTGCATCGAACGCTGCATGCGGTCGCGGATGACCGCCGTCGGCGTGTCGCCGCTGGCGTTGCGCAGGCGATCGAGGTTGGCGACCGCCTTGTCGGTGGCATCGGCGGCGAGCGGCTTGTGCGGCTGGTTGGGCTGGATCGTCTCGGCGCAGCGGTTGGCCACCGCGCGGCCGAACACCACCAGGTCGAGCAGCGAGTTGGAGCCGAGGCGGTTGGCGCCGTGCACTGACACGCACGCGGCCTCGCCGATCGCGTACAGGCCCGGCACCACCGCATCGGGATCGCCGTTCTTCAGCTGCACCACTTCGCCGTGGTAGTTGGTCGGGATGCCGCCCATGTTGTAGTGCACGGTCGGGATCACCGGGATCGGCTGCTTCTCCACGTCGACGCCGGCGAAGATCCTGGCGCTTTCGGCGATGCCCGGCAGCTTCTTGTGGATGTCCTTGGGGTCGAGGTGGGTCAGGTCGAGGAAGATGTGGTCCTTGTGCTCGCCCACGCCGCGGCCTTCGCGGATCTCGATGGTCATCGAACGGCTGACCACGTCGCGCGAGGCAAGGTCCTTCGCGTTCGGCGCGTAGCGCTCCATGAAGCGCTCGCCGTTGCTGTTGCGCAGGATGCCGCCTTCGCCGCGCACGCCCTCGGTGATCAGGCAGCCCGCGCCGTAGATGCCGGTAGGATGGAACTGCACGAACTCCATGTCCTGCAGGCCCAGTCCCGCGCGCAGCGCCATGCCGCCGCCGTCGCCGGTGCAGGTGTGCGCCGAGGTGGCGGAGAAATAGGCGCGGCCGTAGCCGCCGGTCGCCAGAACCACGCCGTGCGCGCGGAACAGGTGCAGCGTGCCCTCGGCCATGTCCAGCGCCAGCACGCCCCGGCAGGCGCCGTGCTCGTCCATGATCAGGTCGAGCGCGAAGTACTCGATGAAGAAGCGCGCATCGTGCGCCAGTGACTGCTGGTACAGCGTGTGCAGGATCGCGTGGCCGGTGCGGTCGGCCGCGGCGCAGGTGCGCTGGGCGATGCCCTTGCCGTAGTCGGTGGTCATGCCGCCGAACGGACGCTGGTAGATCTTGCCTTCCTCGGTGCGCGAGAACGGCACGCCCTGGTGTTCCAGCTCGATGACGGCGGGGATCGCCTCGCGGCACATGTACTGGATGGCGTCCTGGTCGCCCAGCCAGTCCGAGCCCTTGATGGTGTCGTAGAAATGGAAACGCCAGTTGTCCGGGCCCATGTTGCCGAGCGCGGCGGAAATGCCGCCCTGCGCCGCGACGGTGTGCGAGCGCGTCGGGAACACCTTGGTGATGCAGGCGGTCTGCAGGCCCTTCTGCGCCAGCCCGAAGGTGGCGCGCAGGCCGGCGCCACCGGCGCCGACGACGATCATGTCGTACTTGTGTTCGGTAATCGGATACGCGGAGGTCATCACGGGCTCAGGCAGTGAAGGCGATGCGGACGATCGCGTACAGGGAGGCGATGGCGCCCAGCCCGCAGAG
>Ga0209571_1000538_pt1 | contig 36839 bp, 23 predicted proteins | sample EBPBio102011_DNA_FD_185866 | JGI IMG/M metagenome (GOLD analysis project Ga0209571, IMG submission 185866) | Wastewater treatment Type I Accumulibacter community from EBPR Bioreactor in Madison, WI, USA - Reactor 1_1/10/2011_ DNA (SPAdes)... | ecosystem: Engineered > Bioreactor > EBPR >... | reverse complement strand
CGCCGAACTCGACACGCCGCCAGTCACCGCGCAGCCGCTCTTCGTGGCCGCCTTCAGCGCCTCCAGCCCGGTGCCGGTGGCCGCGCCTTCGACGAAGACGCGGCGGCCCGGCGCGATGCGCAGCGTGGTGAACAGCGCGCGCACGATGGTGCCCAGGTTCAGGATGTAGGAGCCGGCCTGCTCCAGCGTCAGGTCCTGCGGCAGCGGGTGCAGCTGCGGCGCCTGCGTCAGCAGGAACTGCGCATGGCTGCCGCCGCGCGTCTCGTAGCCCTGGATCGCGAAGCCGGCGTACATCGGGTCGCGCGCGGCCAGCGGGCTCAGCAGCTCGGACTGGCCGGAGTACACCGCCACCAGGTCGCCCACCTTCAGCCGGCCCTCGCGGCGCGCCTCGCTGCCCAGCGCGGCCACCAACGCCACGCCGCCGCTGCCGGTGACCTGCACGTCCTCCTCATGGTTGTCGAAGGGCGACACCGGGATGCCGGTCAGCGCCCAGATGTCGTTGAAGTTGACTTCCGAAGCCAGCACGTAGACCAGCGCCTCGTTCGGCTCGGGCGGCTCCACCGGCACGATCAGCTCCACCTCGCTGCGCTCGGGCGGGCCGAAGCGCGGCTCGCCGGTGGCTGGGTCACGCGGCACGCCGAAGGCGAACTGCCATTGCGGCAGCGGCGTCACGCCCGGGTAGAAGGGCGCGCCGCGCGGCAGCAGCGCGCCCTGGGCCAGCTGCGCGTCCACCCAGCCGGCCAGCTCGGCGGCGATGCGCACGCCGTCGCGGCGGATCGGCAGCGCCGGGCTGCGCTTGTCCATGAACTGCGCGATGCCGGTCTTGCCGCCTTCGGGGTCGACCATCGCCTGCGCGAAGAGTTCGGCCTCGGTGACGAGGCCGGCCTCCAGCCCCTGCGTCCAGCCGGTGCGGATGGCCTGCAGGGCGCGGTCGCGCGCGCCGCCGCGGCCGGCCCATTGCAGCTGGGCCAGCACGCGCTGCAGGTGCGGCTCGGCCAGCGCCTCGTCCAGCGACAGCGGCGAAGGCTGGTTCCAGCTCTGCAGGCTGCGCTGCCGCTCCTGCAGCGCACGGCCCAGCGCGCTGTCGCCGCGCGCGTCGAGGTACTCGCGCACGCGGGCATGGGCGGCCGACAGCGCATCGTCGGCCGGGCCGGCCAGCTCGTCGACCACGCCCATCGCCAGCGCCTCGCGGCCGGACACGCTGCGTCCGCCGAGGATCATGTCCAGCGCGTCGCGCAGGCCGTCGGCACCGCGCCGCGCGGCCAGCAGCCGCGGCAGGCGCTGCGTGCCGCCGTAGCCGGGCAGCAGGCGCAGGCGGATCTCGGGCTGGCCGAAGCGCGCACCCGGCTCGGCCACGCGCCAGTGGCAGGCCAGCGCGAACTCCATGCCGCCGCCGAGCGCCACGCCCTGGATCGCGGCGATGCAGGGCTTGCCCATGCGCTCGATCTTGCGGAAGGCCAGGTGCGCGTTGTTCGGCAGCGCGCGCGCCTCGTCCAGGCTGTGCACGTCTTCCAGCATCTGGCGGATGTCGGCGCCGGCCACGAAGCTGGCCGTGCCCTGGCCGGTGAACACCACCGCGGCCACGTCGTCGCGCCGCGCCAGGTGCTCGACCACGACGGTCAGCTCGTCCAGCGCGCGCTCGTTCAGCGCGTTCACCGGCGGGTTGGTCACGGTGACGGTGGCCACGCGCACCGCGCCGACCTGGTTGTATTGCACGGTGAAGTAGCGGTAGCGCTCGAACATCTGCTGTTCGTCGGCCAGCTGCTGGCGGCGCTTCCAGTCGTCGATCGCGCGCTGCAGCTCGGCGATCGACTCCGGGTTCTTCAACGTGGACGCATCGCCCACGTCCTGGTCCTCGACCAGCGCGCGCACCATGCGGCGCATGTACTTGCCGCTGCGCGTCTCGGGGAACTGGCTCACCTCGATGAAGTCGCTGGGCACGGCCACCGCGCCCTTCTCGGAGCGCACCAGCTCGGCCAGGCGGCGCTTGTCGTCCTGCGTCAGCCGGCGCTCGGCGGTGGCTGGCTTGACGAAGGCCAGCGGCGTCAGGCCCTTCTCGCGGTGCGGCGCACCGACGACGATGACGTTGCCGACGGGGCTGTCCGGGTCCAGGCTCTTGTGGCGCAGGATCGCGCCTTCGATCTCCTCGGTGCCCATGCGGTGGCCGCTGACGTTGATGACGTCGTCGCTGCGGCCATGCAGGCTGAAGCTGCCGTCGGCATAGCGCACCGCGAAGTCGCCCTGCGTGTAGGCCCAGCTGCCGCGCCAGCGCGCCCAGTAGGTGGATACCCAGCGCTTTGCATCGCCGCGCCAGGCGGCCGACAGCTGCGGGCCGTCGGCCCCCTGCTCGACGCGGAAGCCGGCGGCATCGCCCCATACCGTGCGCGCCAGGTAGGGGTAGGGCGCAGCGATGACGATCTCGCCCTTTTCCTCCAGCGCGGCGCGGCGCCAGGCCACGCCGCCCAACGCGGCATCGCGCGGCCGCGGCGTAACGCCAGGGTCGGCGGCGGTGGCGTCTTCGATCCAGACGTCGCCTTCGATCCACGGCAGCGGGTAGGTGTGGGCATCGGCACGCAGCGGGAAATCGGCATTGCCGTAGAAGTGCGTCCAGACCATGCCGCCGTGCTCGGTGGCCCAGTAGCTGTTGATGTACTGCGGCGTCATCAGCTGCATGCCGAACTGCTGCACCGTGGGGCTGGTGGGCTCGGCGCAGAAGGTGGCCACGCGCAGCGTGCTCATGTCGTACTGCTGCACGTCATGCGCGTTCTGCGGGTCGGCCATGATCGTCTTCAGGAAGGTGACGCCGGCCTTGAAGATCCGCACCCGGTAGCGCTCGATCATCGACGCGTAGCGCCCGGCATGCGGGAAGGTGGGCGCGCCTTCGCCCAGGATGCCGGTGCAGCGCGTGGTCATCGTGGCGCTGAGCATGTAGCTCTGGCCGGTGATCCAGCCCGGGTCGGCCACCACGTAGACCACGTCGCCGGGCCGTGCGTCGAAGGCCACCTGCATGGTGTGGGCGATGCCGGCCACGTAGCCGCCGTGCACGTGCACCACGCCCTTGGGCTTGCCGGTGGAGCCCGAGGTGTAGATGAAGAACAGCGGGAACTCGGCGTCCAGCGGCAGCGGCGGGCAGGCGGCCCAGACCGCGCGCACGAACTCGGCATCGGGCAGCGCCAGCAGCGCGGCCTCGTCGGCGACCGCGAAGCCGGCGTCACGCGCGGCCTGCAGCAGCCGGGCACCGGCGGCGTCGGTCAGCTCGTGGCTCCAGCGGTCGCGCCCCGGGCGCCAGACCAGGTCGGCCTGCGCGGTGTGGCGCACGACGACCACCGCCTCGACGCGCGGCGGCGTCTGCACAAGCGCCTCGGCCAGCGCGGTGCGCACCCGTGCCGCGTCGGCGGCATGCAGGTGGCCGCTGCGGCCCAGGGTGCGCAGCGCGCGGCCCACGCCGCGCATCGCGTCGCTGCGCTGCACGGTCACCTCGCCGGCCAGGGTCTCGTCCACCGTCGCCTGGATCTGCGCGGCATCGGCCGCGGCCAGGCCCAGCGTGGCCAGGCGCTGGGCCACCGTGCGGCGCACCACGTCCACCGGCACGTAGTCGTCGAGCGCCGGGTCGGTGTAGGCCGTCTTGAAGGGCACGATCTGCGCGTTGCGGTAGCCGCCGTCGGCGGTGATGACGATGCGCGCGCCGGCATCGTGGATGCGGTCGGACAGCGTCTTGTCCGAGAAGCCGCCGAACACCGGCGTGTAGACCACGCCGATGCGCTTGGCGCCTTCGGTCCAGTAAAGCTGCGCCGGGATGTTGGGCAGGTTCAGCGCGATGCGGTCACCGGCCTTCAGCCCGAGCGCCTGCAGCGCCAGCGCGCACTTGGCGCTTTCCAGCAGCAGCCGCCTGCGGCTGATCGGGTAGGCGTCCACCGGCGCGCCGCGGCCGCCGTCCTGCGACATGTCCCAGCGGTCGCCCTCGTAGAAGAAGGCGGTCTCGCTGCCGTGGCCGGCCAGCACGTGGCGGTCGACCTCGTTGAAGCAGGCATTGGTGCGGCCGCCCTCGAACCAGCGCCAGTGCGGCGGATCGTCGTCGTTGAAGGCGCGCTGCCAGGGTTCGAAGCCTTCGGGCAACGCGGGCGCCACCGGTGCGCCGGTCTGCGCATGCCAGCCGGCCCAGTCGCCGCGGGCGTCGTCCCAGGCCAGCCAGGCCTGCTGCGCCGGCACGTACCAGTGGATCTGGCGCTTGGCCAGCGCGCCGTGGAAGGCACCCGGGTCGGCCAGGGCGGCCGCGCGCTGGCGCTGCCATTCGGCGCGGTCGCGCAGCGGGTTCACCTGGGCCTGCGGCACCGGCAGGGCGGGCGGCGGGGTGGTCTCGGACATGGATCGGGTCTTTCGGTGGCGGCGCGGCAGGGCCCACGCAGGCATTGGAATCCCAGGCAGGTTAGGGTTGCCCCCGCAAGTCCGGCCCGGGTGTAATCCCGCGCCATTGCCTCAGACTTTTTGATCGAAGCATAGGAAACGCTGATGCATCGGAAACCGCGCCCATGAACATCACGCTGCGCCAGCTGCGCATCTTCGAGGCGGTGGCCCGGCTGGGCTCGATTTCGCGTGCTGCCGCCGAGTTGCATCTGACGCAACCGGCGGTGTCGATGCAGATGAAGCAGCTGGAATCGCTGCTGGGCCTGACGCTGGTCGAGCAGGTGGGCAAGCGGCTGACACTGACGCAGGCTGGCACCGAGCTGCGTGAACATGCGCGCGACATTGCCTTGCGGGTGGTGGACCTGAGCGCCGCCATGGACCAGCTGCGCGGGCTGGAGCGCGGCCAGCTGCGGCTGGCCGTGGTGTCCACCGCCAACTACTTCCTGCCCGAGGTCATCGCCGAGTTCAGCCGCCACCACCCGGGTGTGCGCATCAGCCTGCAGGTGGCCAACCGCGAGTCGGTGCTGGCCGCGCTGGCCGCCAACACGGCCGACCTGGCCATCACCGGCCGCCCGCCGGACGGCGCGGACATCGTGGCCCAGCGCTTCATGGACAACCCGCTCGGGGTGATTGCACCGCCGGATCACCCGCTGGTGGGGCAGGGCGCGGTGCCTCTGGCGCGGCTGGCGCGCGAGACCCTGGTGCTGCGCGAGCCAGGTTCCGGCACGCGAGCGGCGCTGGAGCGTCACTTCGCCGCGCACGGCTTGCAGATCAGGCCGGGCTGCGAACTGGGCACCAACGAGGCGCTAAAGCAGGCGGTGCGTGCCGGCCTGGGCCTGGGCATGGTGTCGATGCAGACCCTGGAGCTGGAGCTGGCCACGGGCTGCCTGGTGCTGCTGCCGGTGGAGGGCTTTCCGATCGTGCGCCAGTGGTACGTGGTGCAGCGTGCGCGCAAGCGGCTGTCGGCCGCAGCGCAGATCTTCCGCGGCATGCTGCTGGCGCTGGAGCCGGGCGTCGGCGGCTGAGGATGGCGGGCAGGGCCCTGCGCGCTTTCAGGCCGATGGCGAAAGGGGTCTGCCGACGACAGACGCCAACGCGGCGAGTGCGCAGGCGGCACTACCGAAGCCCACCCTGATGCTAGGCCCGGCGGGTACTGATCAGCCCGGCACGCGGGCTACCACGGGCTGCTCTACCGGGCCTGCCGCAAAGAACCGCCAGCAGAACCAGGCCGCGCGTTCAGCCGCCGTCTGCGGCAACAGGCCTCGCCGCGGGACAGCATCGGTCACGTCGTCCAGCGACTTCATCGTGCTGCCTGAGCCCGGCCAGACGGTGTCGCAGGCTCGCCAGGTCGACGAAATCCATAGAACCTCAACCCGCTCGAGCCCGCGAGTGATCGTGCCCGCCGTCGCCGTCGGCTGGGCGCCCGATGCCGTCCTGACAGTAGCGGACGGCGGCCTGGTCCGGTTCCAGTTCACCCAGACTCAGATAGGCCGAATCAGACACCTCGTCGGCCGCGTCCGGATTCATGTCCGGACGCAGACGGATCAGCGCGTCCGCAAAGGTGCGCCGCCATGAGCTGCCTGGAATGCCGCGTTCCGGTACACCCAAAGTCATCGAGCACCTCGCTCACAGCCAGAGAGCCGAACACAGATCGTAGGCACTGGGCAGACCCCGATATTGAGCCCGCTCAAGCACGTCTCGCAAGAGCGCGGCATGTGCAGACGCTGGCCCGCGGGGCCGACCTGAGGACGCGCTGGATGCCCATCGTCACGGAACTGACACGCACGGCACGCACACTCCGCGGGTTGTGGAGCATGCGGTCCATCTCATCGCGCCGGAAGCGGGTGCCACAGCGCTGGACGACGCCCCGCGCGCCGCGCTGATCCGCGATCTGCAGGCCATCCGCAAGGCCATGCTGGCGGCCGATGCCAAACGGCTGGCATTGCATCCGCAGGCCAGCGCCAGCGAGCGCAACCTGGCGCAGTACCTGGCCTTCCGCCGGCATGATCACCGCCGCTTGCAGGAGCGGCTGGCCGACATGGGACTGTCCTCGCTGGGCCGCGCCGAGACCCATGTGCTGGCCAGCGTGGACAAGGTGCTCAGGCTGCTGGGCGCCGCGCCGCCCGCCGAGGCCCCGGTCGGATACCACGACGCGCAGGACCTGGGCCGCCAGCACGTGGCCGCGCTGTTCGGGCCGCCGCCCGAAGGGCGACGCACCCACATCATGGTCACGCTGCCGTCGTCGGCGGCCAACGACCGGGCGCTGATTCCGGCCCTGGTGCGCCAAGGCATGGACATTGCGCGCATCAACTGCGCCCATGACGATGCCGGCGCGTGGATTGCCATGGCCACGCAGCTGCGTGCCGCAGCCAAGGCAGCGGGCCGACCGGTGCGCATCCTGATGGACCTGGGCGGGCCCAAGCTGCGCACCGGCCCACTGGCGCCGGGCCCCCAGGTGCTGAAGATCAAGCCGCGCCGCGATGCCTACGGCGAAGTCATCGCTCCCGGGCGGCTGCTGCTGCGCCCACGCTGCCACGGCACCGCCGAGACCTCTGCCGAACAGGCGCTGCCTGTTGACGCGCAATGGCTGGCGCGGCTCGAAACAGGCGAGCACGTCCGCTTGATCGACGCGCGCGGGCGCAAGCGGCTGCTGCAGGTGGCCGAGCTGCGCAGCGACGGCGTGCTCGTGCAATGCGAGCGCACCGTCTACCTGCGCCAGGGCACGCGACTGGCGGTGCAGCGTTCGCACATGCCGCCCTCGGTCACGGAGCTGCTCGAAGTGCCGTCACGGCCGGGCTCGCTGCACTTGAGCCGGGGCCAGATGTTGCGGCTGACCGCCGACGGCCTTGGCCACGACGCGCAGTCGGGCATCGGGCACGGCCACAAGGCGCTGGCGACCATCGCCTGTACCTTGCCGGAAGTGCTGGGCCAGGTGCGCGAGGGCGAACGCATCTGGTTCGACGACGGGCGCATCGGCGGCGTGGTTCGGCGGGCCGCCAGCCACCGGCTGGACATCGAGATCACCGACGCCGGTGAACAGGACGAGACCCTGGCCGCAGACAAGGGCATCAACCTGCCGGACAGCCATCTCGAGTTGCCGGCGCTGACCGAGAAGGACCTTGGCGACCTGACGGTGGTGGCCCGCTATGCCGACCTGGTGGGGCTGTCCTTCGTGCAATCGGCCACCGACGTGCAGGCCTTGCAGCAAAGGCTGGACACGCTGTGCGCCAGCCACCTGGGCGTGCTGCTGAAGATCGAAACCCGGCGCGGATTCGAGAACCTGCCGGCGCTGTTGTTCGCGGCCATGGGCGGCCGCCCGGCCGGCGTGATGATCGCCCGTGGCGACCTGGCGGTGGAATGCGGCTTCGAGCGACTGGCCGAACTGCAGGAAGAGATTCTGTGGGCCTGCGAGGCAGCGCACATGCCGGTGGTGTGGGCCACACAGGTGCTGGAGAACCTGGCCAAGACCGGGCGCCCGTCACGCCCCGAGATCACCGATGCGGCGATGGGGGTGCGGGCCGACTGCGTGATGCTCAACAAGGGCCCGCACATACTGGAGGCGATGCGCACGCTCGACGACATCTTGCGGCGCATGCAGGAGCACCAATCGAAGAAGCGCAGTCTGCTGCGCGCGCTGAAGTCCTGGGGGTGAGGCCTTGTTCCAGCGTGGCGATGCGGCCTTTGGAAGCCCACGCTGAAGATCTTTCACATCGGGGATGGTCTGTAGCGGGCCTGCCTTGAGCGCCATCGTCATTGCGTCCGTGCGGATCGCGCATGGCTCATACCCGATGCGATGGCGGGATCGGCAGCGATGGTGGGCTTGGCGCGCGCGAGGTGGGGCATGGAACGCAGGGCTTGGACCACTTCGATGGATCACTTCCGCGCCAATCGCGCCATAAAGAAAAAAGCCGTTGTGTGCCGCCGGCTATGTAACTGCCCAGCGTCCAACCGTTTCGATGCCTCGGAAGCCAGAAGTGGCAGGTGTCACCCCAGGTAGGGCGGTGCGGCGTCCTGGTGTAGCGAAATGCCCTTGCACCCAATTCTTTGCCCAGCGGCTTATGTCAAGGCAATTCGATGCCAACGGGCAATCGAGCGAAGCTGCCTACATGACCTAAGCGTACGGACGTAGGCTTCCGCCCGATTCACTGCCGATCGCAATCACGAGAGGCAACGATACAGACGCAAGGCTGAGGCCGTAGGGCCGCCCGACAGCGGCCGGGACGGGGCAGCGAAGCCGCCTCCTAACGCTGCAGACACGAACTCTGCGGGCGCAAATGCCCGCCGGTTTCACGATGGATCGGAGGTCCTGCCGCCTACGTCCGATCTTCCGTCTGCGCGGGCAGCCGTCAGCGCTCAAGCCAGAGTTGTGGCGAATCACTTGGCTCCAATAACTCCAAGTAATTGTCGCCGGGGAGAGACGGCAACTGTCGGTCGTTGGCTGTGGCGCCATATAAGATGGTCAGAATAATTTGAATTGTCCAACTTATGTGCATGTATGCAAGCCAGACTCCTCCTAGTCAGGTCGAGAACGCCCCATAAATTTGCCATTCTGGCGAATCGAGGCTAATATATGTGTCATGTCGAAGTCCACATTGCCCACTTTCCCGGGGCTGCAGCGCCAACTTAGCGCGCTGGGGCTGCGCCTGCGACTCGCCCGCGAGCGCCGCAAACTGGGTACCGAACTGTTCGCTGAGCGCATGGGCATCTCGCGCGAAACGCTGCGGCGCATGGAGAAGGGCGACGCCACCATCGCCATGGGCACGTTCATGAAGGCGTTGCGCGTGCTGGGGCTGGACAGGGACATCGACCTGCTTGCTGCCGACGACGCGCTCGGCCGCAAGCTCCAGGACATCGAGCTTCTAGGCGCGAGGCGTGCTGAGCATCCTGTCGCTTCGGTGGCCACCACGGTGCAGGACGGGACGACCCGAAATGGCCACCCGTGAAGTCTGGGAAGTTTGGCTCGACGCGGCGGAGCTGGAGCCAACCTGCTTGGTAGGACGGCTCTATCAGAACCTGGTGAAGACGGCGGTACCGGCCGCCTTTTCGTACGAGAGTGCCTGGCTGCAGGGCGATACGAAGTTCATGCTGGACCCTCGGCTCGAGCTCTACGCCGGTGAGCAGAACCCGCAGGTCGACTTCCCCGCCTTTGGCATCTTCATGGACTCGGCACCCGACCGCTGGGGGCGCGTGCTGATGGAGCGGCGCGAACTGCTCAGGGCAGAGCAGGAGCGGCGGACACCGCGCACATTGCAGGAAACAGACTTCCTGTTGGGCGTGTGTGATGTCGTGCGTTTGGGCGCTCTGCGCTTCCGGCTCAAGGCGGACAGCCCGTACGTATCGGACGACGAGCTTGCCGCCCCTCCGGTGACGAGCCTGGGTGAACTGGCCGAGATGGCCCGTCGCATCGAGGAGCCCGGCGCGGAAAAGCTGCCCGAGTACGCCAAATGGCTGGCCATGCTCGTCGCGCCTGGGACGTCGCTCGGAGGTGCCCGTCCCAAAGCCAATTTCACCCAGAGCGATGGCAGCCTGTGGATTGCCAAGTTTCCTGCCGCCGACGATCGATATGACGTCGGTGGCTGGGAGTTCGTGACGCACGAGCTCGCCCGGCGCTGCGGCATCTGGGTGCCCGCAGCCCGGTTGACCCGCTTCAACAGCGACCACAGCACCTACTGCGCCCAGCGCTTTGACCGTCAGATGGGTGAGGGTGGCCCAACCCGCCGCATGTACACGTCGGCGATGACGTTGCTGCAACGTCGCGACGGCGAGATGGGCGCGAGCTACCTGGACCTTGCGCAGGCGATCGAGGACTTCGGTGCGCGACACCACATCGAAGTCGACCTGCACCAGCTCTTTCGGCGCGTGCTGTTCAACGTGTTGGTCGGCAACCGTGACGACCACCTTCGGAACCACGGATTCATCCGCGAAGCCACTGGCTGGCGCCTTTCGCCTGCATTCGACGTCAACCCGAGTTCGACCAGGCAGGAGCACGGCCTGACCCTGGACGGCAAGTCATCCGCCCCTGAGGTGGAAAGAGTGGTGGCCACGGCAGAGCTGTATCGACTGACCGCTGCCCAGGCAAACGACATCTTGTCCCAGCTGCGCAAGGCCTTGGCCGACTGGAGGCAGGTGGCTGAGGCGCACGGATTGCGTGGCATCGACGTTGCGCGCATGAGCGCGGTCATCCAGGCGTAGGCAACTTGCGCGTCCGTAGGACATGGCCGTACGAGTTCATCTTCATGCCGGCGACGCGGCCGCCTACAGCAGTGGCCGGGAGATCGCGTTGGACGGCCGGTGGACGGGATGACGATGGCCTAGTGTCCTGTCCCGCAGACACTGGCCTGGCCGCGTCGTGCCCGACCCGGCCCGGTCCGGGCACGGTGAAAAGGGGCAGTTATCGCCCGATGCAAATGTCGATCGAGCTTTTGACGGGGGCGACCATGCCGACGCACCCTCTGCCCGCAGAATGCGCCGGCAGTGCGTTTGCAACGCTGACGGAAGAATCCACCATGACGAGATACCTGTCCCGCCCTCTCTTGCTGGGCGTGTCGCTGCTCCTGTCGTCGGCCATCGCTCATGCGGCGACCGTGTTCACTGGCGACAAGATCGAGGGGGTGCCCGTGATCACCCGCCTCGATGTCGCCGATCTGGCGGCGGGCAAGGCCCATCGCTTCATGTTCCGTACCTCTGAGACCAGCATCGGCCAGTACTGGTATGTGCCGGTGATGGTGGCCAAGGGGGCGCGGCCCGGCAAGCGGGTGCTGCTGGTGGCTGGTGTTCATGGCGACGAGCTCAATCCGGTGGCCGCAGTGCAGGAGACGATGGCCCTGCTGGACCCGACCAGCATGTCCGGCACGGTGATCGGCATCATGGGGGCCAGCCCGCCCAGCCTGATGAACATCACGCGCACCTGGACGATCAACGACCTGGGGGGTGCCCAGATCAACCCCAACCGCACCTGGCCTGGGCGTGAGGACGGCAACACCGTCGAGCGCCATTCCTGGCTGATCACGAACCAACTGATCAAGGGCAACGTGGACGCGGCCGTCGACCACCATACCGGGGGCACGGGCACGGACTTCGCCAAGTTTCTGTTCGTCTATGGCGATAGCCCCGAATCGATCCAACTGGCCAAGCTGTTCCCGACCGATCAGATCATGCTGGACCCGGGCTACCCTGGCACACTGGAGTACTCACTGGTCAAGGCCGGCATCCCGGCCGTCACCACCGAACTCGGCGGCGCACGAAAGTTCGTCCCCGAGATGGTGAAGATGGGCGTGGACGGCAATATGAACGTGCTCATCCACTACGGCATCGTGGCCGGGCCCATGCGGCGCACCTCGGCCGACACCAGTGTCTTCATCGGCAACGACCTCGAGTCGGTGCGGGCGGTGGCCGGCGGCTTTCTGACCCTGCAGGTGAAGCTGAACGACACTGTCAGCAAAGGCCAGCGCGTGGCCGTACAGCGCAACAGCTTCGGCGACGTAGTGCACGAGTACCGGGCGACGGCCGATGGCCGCGTCGCCATCGTCGGCAGCGACGCCGCCAGCGAGCGCGGCAGCGAGATCCTGACGCTGCTGGTCAACCGGTCGGATTGCGGCGCCAAGGCCTGCGAGTCCGGCAAGGGGCCGCCGAAGGAATGATGGCGTTGGGGGGGGGCCGACACTGCTTGAGCGCGCGGCAGCTCACCGCCTACCGATGCAGCATTTGTCCGCGCCAGGCGCGGCGCGTGTGTCCGCGCCGACCGACTTTTGACCCACCTCCAGTGGGTCAAATTTCAGTCGGCGCCAACAATCCATGGCGGATGCCTGATCATCAATTGGGGCCGCATTGGGACTCTTACAGATGGGGCGCGTCTCATCGGCCGCTAGCTGTGGTCATTTCAGACCGATTGAAATCTTGCTGAGGAGGTCAGCAGTGGAGGCTCGCGCGGCCACAGTGCGATACCTAAGAGCTGCCGTTGGCCAGTGGCTGGAACTGGCCGGGTCGAGCCGTCGTCGGGTTCAGATTGCTCGCCAGGAACCTGCCGTTCGCGGCGCTTGCGCGGCCTGAGTTTCGCGCGTGACGGGGAGGCCTCATTGCAGGGCATTAGCGCCATACACGAAGGGCGGGGCGGTACCGCGGACGGCTGTCGACCGGCGTCACTTCGTGTTCATGCCGAACACGAGGGGTTTCGCCGGCTCTCGCTGGGCGGTTGCGTCTCTGGGTGCGTCCGCGTCTACTTCGCTGGCATGCCTGTTGGCTCCTGCGCCAGCATCGCCGAAAGCAGATCGTCCATGACGGCCAGTACACAAGACTTGTCGTGCGGTGAATCGAGCGCCACGCGCCCTCCAACCGGCGGCACCGCGAACGACGGCACGCGAGCAAGTTCGCGGTAGTTGGCCTGTACCGTCAGAAAGCGCGCGAACGCATCGTTGCCGTCACGGTCCGGGCGCGACATCATCGCGGCCTTGCGCTGCTCCTTGGCGTCGAGCTTGAAGACGGTGTTGCCTTCCTTGATCGTCTCGGTCACCTTGATCTCGTCGATCTTGGTGGGGTCGACCGCGGTCGGGTCGGTGGACAGGATCACCATGTCGGCCAGCTTGCCCACCTCGAGGCTGCCCTTGTTCTTTTCCTCGAACTTCTGGTACGCGGCCCAGATCGTCATCGCCTTGAGCGCGGTGATCACGTCCACCCGCTGATGCGGGCCGACGACCCGGCCGGATCCACGGGCCTGGCGCGTGACGGTGGCGTCTAGTACGCGCATCGGGTCCGGATACGCCACCGGTGCATCGTGGTGGCTGGTGAAGATCATCCCGCGCTGGCGTACCCATCCGGTGGGGGAGATGTTGGCACCGTCCTGCGGCCCGAGCGTCTGATTCAGGTGCCAGTCACCCCAGTAGTAGGTGTGCATCGGGAACAGCGAGGGGATCACGCCGAGCCGCTGGTAGCTGGCCACCTGGTCCTGGCGCAGGAACTGGCCGTGAATCAGCACCGGTCGCAGCTTGCTGGCGGTCGGGTACCGGGCCTGGGCGGCGGCATGCGCGGCAATCAACAAATCGGAGGCACGCTCCCCGTTGGCGTGGCTGATGATCTGGACACCGTTTTCCGACGCCCACTGGACCGCGCCCATCACCTGTTCGGCGGTGGCCGATGCATAGCCCGAATAGCCTGCGGGGTAGTCGCCGACCGGCTTGTAGTAGGGGCGGTCGCGCCAGGCGGTGAAGCCCTGCGGCGAGCCGTCGATCGTCAGCTTGGCGCCGGCGATGCGAAAACGGTTGGTGTACGTGTCGCTCTTGTTGGCCTTGATGAAGTCGCGATCGGCGAGGACGTCCGAGTAGGCCACGATGTCGATCTCGAAGCCGCCTTCATCGGCAATCGACTTCAGGACCTTGGCCACCCCGGGGATGGCCTTGCCTTCCTCGGCCGTCGTGTAGCCGAAGCGCGCCCACAGCTTGGCCCCTTCGCGCGCAAAGACGTTCACGCCGTTCGGGCCGATTGCAGGCAACAGCTTCAGGGCCAGGCCCGCGAAGGCCAACTCCTCCAGCACGCCGTCGGGTTCCTGGCTGCCGGCCCGGCGTCGAATGACTCCGCCTTCCGGATCACGCGTCGCCGCCGTGTAGCCGGCCAACTCGAGCGCCTTGGAGTTGACCGCGCCGAAATGGGCCGACTGGTGCACCAGCATGACCGGCATCTCGGTGGAGATGGCGTCCAGCTCATCGCGCGTCGGGTGCCGCTGTTCCTTGAGGGCGGCGGGGTCGTAGCCGAAACCGACGATCAGCCGGGTCTTGGCGACCGCCTCCTTGTTGGCCTCGACCCAATCATGCACGGCCTGGATCAGGCTCGGAATGTCGGTGACATTGCCGTCCGGTGGCGCCAACAGGTTCGCCGACAGCGCCTGCAGCCCGCCGAAAACGATGTGCCCATGCGCATCGACGAAGCCTGGCAGCAGCGTGCGGCCATGCAGGTTGATCATCTGCGTGTTCGGGCCCTTCAGCTTCATCACCTGGGCCTTGCTGCCCACGGCGACGATCTTGCCGCCGGCCTCGGCGACGGCCTGCGCGCGCATCGCCTTGTCGTTCATTGTCAGGATGGGACCGCCCGACCAGATGCGGTCGGCGGGCTGGGCGAAGGCTGTTGCCACGCCGGTCATCAGGGCGAAAGACGTGCCAAGCGAAACGAGCTTTCGGTTCATCGTGAGGGCGCTCCAAAGGGTGCCGCGAGGCCGGCTCACGGCAGCGTGTTCTTGTAGATCTTGCCGTCCTTCATGATGACGACGAGGTTCCTGACTGGGTCCTCGATCAGCTTGATGTTGGCGATCGGGTCGCCGTCGACCAGCAGCAGATCGGCGAGTGCGCCCTGCTGCACGACGCCGAGCTTGCCCGCGTAGGGGCTGCGAAGGCCCGACAGCGCCAGCAGTTCGCCGTTGTCGCCGGTGGCCATGCGCAATGCCTGCGCCGGCGTGTACCAGCGTGTCAGCTTCGCGAGCTGCGCGCCCTGGTGCGTGGCCAGCCTGGCGTCGAACAGTGTGTCGGTGCTCCACGCCGTCTTCAGCTTGTACTTCTTGGCCAGCGCATAGGCTTTCTCGGTGCCGGCGATCATCTCCAGCTGCTTAGCACGCGCGCCAGAGCCCTCGGGGAAGGGGATCATGTCCTCGTCCTGCAGGAAAGGCTGCAGGCTGATCCATACGCCCTTTTCGGCCATCAGCTGGGCGGTCGGCTCGTCGATAAGTTGTCCGTGCTCGACCACACGCACGCCCGCCTCGATGGCCTGACGCACCGCCCTGGGCGTGTAGGCATGCACCATCACGTAGGTGCCCCAGTTCTCGGCTGCATTCACGGCAGCGCGCATCTCTTCGGGGCTGAACTGCGTCACGTCCAGCGGATCGTACGAAGACGACACGCCGCCACCCGCATGCAGCTTGATCTGCGAAGCGCCGAGCGCCAGCTGTTCGCGGACGCGCTTGCGCACCGCATCCACGCCGTCGACGATCATCGCCATGTTGGTGCGCTCGCCGTAGGACATGTCGCCCGGCCGCGCGGGCATCTCGGTCGGCAGGCGGAAGTCGGCATGGCCGCCAGTCTGCGAAATGAAGGCGCCCGAAGGCCAGATGCGCGGGCCGGGGATCACGCCCTCATCGATCGCGCGTTTCAGGCCAAACACCGGCCCGCCGGCATCGCGTGCCGTGGTGAAGCCACGCATCAGCATGCCGCTGGCCGCCTGCGTCGAGGCGGCATGCACGAAGCCGATGTCGGCGGTCAATGCCGCGGCCTGCGGAATGATCGTGAACGACAGGTGCGTGTGCGCATCGATCAGGCCGGGCATCAGCGTGCGGCCGTTGCCGGCAATGCGTGTCAGCTCTGCACCGGCCGGCGGGGCGATCGACGCTTCAGAAATGGTCTGGATCTTGTTGCCGACCACCAGCACGTTGCGCGGTGGTGTGAGCTGCTCGCTCGTGCCGTCGAACACCCGCACGTTCTCGAACAGCACGGCTGCTGGCCGCGACGCGGGCTGCGGGGTCTGGGCGCCGGCCAGTGCCGGCCACAGAGCAACCGATCCGAGCAGACCACTCCACAGTGCAGTTCGCACCATGCGCGCCGCCTTGTGCGGTGCGATACCCGCCGCGCTGACCCAAGCCAAGCGCAAGGCCCAGCGCGGCGCTGAACCGCCGCGTTGCGTCTCGTGACCCGTGCGATATTCAGCAGGCGTGAGCTTGAGGTTGGGTGTGGACAGACTCATCTCGATCCTCCGATTTGGAGTTTGCGTTGCCCGGTCGACGGTACGCCGGCCCAGTGACCCAATCTGGGCCACCGCGCCGCCGCGACCCAGCACGGCGCATCACCCGCGCTTCGCTCCGGCGCTTCGGGGTGCTTGCGGCGCGATGGCTTGCAGGGCCAGCAATTGATCGGTGCAGGCCGCGTGGGAGTCGAGCAGGCTGAGCACCGCACCCGCGGCCCAGCCTTCGGTCAACCGGCTTGGGGCAAGCACGCCCTTGGACGTCGACAACAGCGTGCCGCGCCGGACCATGGCATCCACGTGCCGGCGTACGGTTTCCGTCGGCAAGCCAGTGACACGGGCGATGGCGCGCCGCGATATCGGCACCACCAGCTCCGGCGGTAACGGCTGGCTGCCGCGCAGCGCTTGCGGCAGCGACCCGGTCAGCAGCGCGCGCTGTATGTTGCCGGTGGTCGTGGCGATCAGGATCAGTGCTTCGATAGGCGGTAGGTCCACGTTCGCAGCAATCACCTGGTGCATCGTCAAGTAGTGGTTCAATAAGGCGAAGCCGCAAAGCCGCAGCTCGCGCTGCGTCGCCTCGACCGATATCGCATGGCGATGCGTTGGCATGGCGCGTGCCCTCAGGGCTTGGCGGGCCCGGGTGCTTCCTTCACGGCAGCGTCCTTGAGCACCCACAGGACCTCGGGCGATCCGCTGATGATGGTGCCGGCCGCCGCGCGCAGCCGGTCCGCGGTCTCGGATGGCAGCACGACGCCGGTCGGCTGCCGACTCAGGCAGTCGATCTCGGCCAGGTCCTTCAACGTCGCGAAGCGCGCGACCATGGTCCACAGGGCATGCTGACGGCGGGGATGCTCATGGTCGGAGCCTCGGTCGTGCGGTCGGGTCGACATTGTCGCCGGCATGGCCGCCGCGGCTCAGCGACGGTGGGCACGCGCGGCGCTGCGGCGTGCGACTCCTTCCCCTTGAGCACGCCGCGACTGCGCAACCACCACCCGTAGTAGCTCGATGAACACAGGCGCGGCTGGCGCCAACGAGCGCCCGGCCAGCGTCAGCACGCCATAGCTGGTGCGCAGCAGCGGCAGCTCGATCGGCAACTGCACCAGGCGGCTTTCCGCCGCGTCGTCGGCCAGGCAGTCGGCGGTGACGATGCACAGCGTATCGCTGTGCCGGGCGATGAGCCGGGCGGCAGCCAGCGAGTTCAGCGTGATCTGCGGCGCGGCGCGCGCCTCGCCGTAGCGGCCTGCCGACAGTGCCGCACGACCGCGCGGTGCGAGCGCCGTCGCCTCGCCGCGCAGCAGCGTGGTCGCCAGCGGGTATTCGAGGGCCTGGTCCAGGGTGACGGCGGCGCCCGCTCGGGCCAGTGGATGGCCCTCCCGGCAGGCCAGCCAGGTGCGCAGCGGCGGCAGCGGCTCGACCACGAGCGCGCTTTCCTGTTCTAGCCCACGCACGTCGGCCACGCCTACTTCGAGCCGTCCTGCCAGCACCTCCAGCGCTACCTGCTGCGGGTCCATCAACGTCAGCTGCACCTGCAACCCAGGATGCGCGCGCACCAGTTCGGCCAGTGCGCGCGGCACGGTGGTCTCGCCAGGGAAGGGGCCGGCGCCAATGGACAGCGTGCCTTTGTCGAGGCCGGCCATCAGCCGGATCTCGCTGCGCAGGTCGGCCGCGCCATTCAGCACCGCCGGCCCGCGCTCGAGCAGCACACGGCCAAAGGCGGTGGGTACCACCTGCTTGTGCGAGCGGTCGAAGAGCCGCACGCCCAGCGACGCTTCCAGTTCGGCGATGCCGCGCGAGACGCTGGGCTGTGACAGATCGAGTGCTTCGGCCGCACGGGCGAAGCTGCCGTGCTGGCCAAGGGTGATCGCCAGGCGGATCAGGCGCAGGTCGTTCATCATTCGGTAATCGTATCGATGATCAACGAACGTGTCATTGACCAGATAGATTGCCGCTGGAACACTGGTCGCCCACCGAGGGGTATCCGTCCTCGGAAAAAGACAAGGATCCCTGCAATGAAAGTCTTGGTCCTCGGCGCCTTTGCAGCCACGTTGCTGGCTGCGCAGCCCGCCTCGGCGCAGACGGTGGCCGAGCGCATCTGGTCGGGCGGTCCGGTGCTGACGATGAACGACAAGGCAATGCGCGCGGAGGCCGTGGCCGAAGCCAGTGGCAGGATCATCGCCGTCGGCCGCAAGGCCGAGGTGATGAAGCTCAAGGGCCCCGCCACGCAGTTGTTCGACCTGAAGGGCCGTGCGCTGCTGCCTGGCTTCGTCGATGCGCACGGTCATGTGGTGGTTGGCGGGCTGCAAGCCTTGTCGGCCAACCTGCTGGCGCCGCCCGACGGCGAGGTGAAGAACATCGCTTCGCTGCAGCAGACGCTGCGCGCGTGGATGGCCGCCAACGACGCCGCGGTGAAGAAAGTCGATCTGGCCATCGGCTTCGGCTACGACCACACTTCGCTGGCGGAGCTGCGCCACCCGACGCGCGAGGAACTCGACGCGGTCTCGGCCGACATTCCCATCGTCATCATCCACCAGTCGGGGCACATGGGCGTGCTCAACTCCAAGGCGCTGGCGCTGGCCGGCATCACGGCCGACTCGCCCGACCCCGAGGGAGGCAAGATCCATCGGCGCGAAGGTTCCAAGGAGCCGGCCGGGCTGATCGAGGAGACCGCGTTTTTCCCGGTGGCGATCAAGATGCTCACGCGCATCGGCCCCGACGGCATGAAGACCTTCGCGCGGGCCGGTTCGCAGCTGTGGGCGCGCTACGGCTACACCACCGCGCAGGAAGGGCGCGCCACCGCGGCCTCAGTGGCGGTGCTGCGCCAGGTGGGCGCCGAAGGGGGCCTGGAGATTGACGTGGCGGTCTATCCGGACGTGCTGACCGACCGCGACTTCATCAAGACGAACGTCAGCCGCGCTTACGCCGACCGCGTGCGCGTGGCCGGCGCCAAGCTCACGATTGACGGCTCGGCGCCGGCCTTCACCGCCTGGCGCGACCGTCCCTACTACGCACCGGTGGGCAATTTCCCGAAGGGCTACGCCGGCTATGCGGCAGTGACCAACCAGCAGGCCATCGATGCCATCGACTGGGCCTACGCCAACGACATCCAGATCCTCACCCATGCCAACGCCGAGGCCGCGTCCGACTTGCTCATTGCGGCGTCGACGCTGGCGCGGCTGAAGCATGGGCCCGGCACCGACCGCCGGCCGGTGCTGATCCACGGCCAGTTCCTGCGCGAGGACCAGGTCGAGTCCTTCAAGCACCTGGGCATCCTGCCGTCGTTGTTCCCGATGCACACCTTCTACTGGGGCGACTGGCATACGAGCAAGACGCTCGGCCCCGTCGACGGGCAAAACATCTCGCCCACCGGCTGGGTGCTCAAGCGCGGCATGAAGTTCAGCACCCACCATGACGCGCCGGTGGCGTTTCCGGACTCGATGCGCGTGCTCGACGCCACAGTCACCCGCGTGGCGCGCGGCTCGGGCAAGGTGATCGGGCCGCAGCACCGGGTGGACGTAGTCACCACGCTGAAGGCGATGACGATCTGGCCGGCCTGGCAACACTACGAGGAGGCGAGCAAGGGCTCGATCGAGGTCGGCAAGCTAGCCGACTTCGTGATCCTGTCGCGTGACCCCACCAAAGGAGATGTCAACACCATCGACCAGATCAAGGTCAGCGAGACGATCAAGGAAGGCCGCAGCGTGTTCACGCTGGGTGCGCAGGCGCCGCGCCAGGCGGGCGGAGCGATCGAGCCCAGCGACGCAGGGCAGGGCGGATTCCAGCGCTTTCTGGCCGGCGCCGCTGCCTACCGGGAGCAGGCGCGCGGGCCCGTGCCGCTGCAGACGTCGCTGCGGCTGCAGCGCTTGTTGGCGCCAGCGCACGACGCGTCCTGTGTCTCAGGTTTTCTCAGTGAACTGAGCGCCGCCATGCTGGCGGTTGCACCTGAGCAGCGGCATTGACGTCGGCCATGACGCATTGCGCCGCGCGTTGCAGAGCCTGAGCAGGCAGCCAGCAGCCCGACCCCGGGCTTGCCCTGCGGGCGTCACGGCGGCGAACGGGTCGGCTGTGGGCGCAGCACGCACCACAGCGCCAGCGCGATCAGGCTGCCGCCGGCCGCGTGCGCTGCGGTGATGGGTTCGTCCAGCAACCACCCACCCCACAGTACGCCGAACAAGGGAATCAGAAAAGTCACGCTGATGGCCTTGAGCGGCCCGACTTCGGCGATCAGCTGGAAGTAGAGCACGTAGGCCCCGGCCGTACACAGCAGGCCCAGTGCCAGCAGCGCGGCCCAGACCGAGGCCGGCACGTTGCCCCAGGCCACGGGCTGCAGCAACTGCTGGCCTGCGGCCAAGGGCCCTAGAAGCAATACCGCGCCCAACTGGCTGCCCAAGGCCACGAGCCGGCTGTCCAGCCCGCCGCGCTGCGTGATCCAGCGGCGCGTCAGGAACCCGGCCCAGCCATAGCATGCGGCGGCCAGCAGGCACGCCGCCACGCCGGCCAGCAGCGCCGCGTCCAGGCTGGCCGGGCCGGCGCGCGTCAGCACCACCACGCCAGCCAGGCCCAGCAACAACCCGGCCACCTTGACGACGTCCAGCTTCTCGCCGAAGGCCGCATAGCCGATCAGGGCTGCCATCAGCGGTGTTGTGGCGTTCAGTATCGCGCTGTAGCCCGCCGGCAGCACGGTGGCCGCGGCCGAGAACAGCAGGAAGGGCAGGCCCGAGTTCAAGGCGCCCAGCAGCATCGACCTTCCGAACAGGCCGCCATAGCGCAGTGGCACGCGCATCAGCAGCACGATGGCCCACAAGCCGAATGCCCCCAGAAGCACGCGGAGGAAGGAAGTAGGCACGGCGCCAAGCACCGGCGCCACGATGCGCATGAACAGGAAGCTGCCGCCCCACAGCGCGGCCAGCAGCAGCAGTCTCAAAAGGTTCCATCCGGACATGCCGCCACCATAAGCCCATCGGCCTGGTCGTACTGGCCGCAATCGGACCTGTGCATTGCGGGCGGTAGCCGGCGGCGCGTCCCTGCAGTGGTAGCCTGCGCAGCCCATGACGACGCCGAACGACACCGTCGAAACCCTTGCGTGCGGCCAGGGCTCCGCCGACGCGGCAGCTTTCATCGCCCGGTGGCGCCACGCCGCCGGCAGCGAGCGCGCCAACTACCAGCTTTTCATCGGCGAGCTGTGCGCCCTGCTGGGCCTGCCGGCCCCGCAGCCGGCGCAGGGCGACGAGCGCGACGACGCCTACGTTTTCGAGCGCCGGGTCAGCTTTGCCCATGGCGACGGCAGCCGCAGCGTCGGCTTCATCGACTGCTACCGGCGCGGCGCCTTCGTACTGGAAGCAAAGCGCCTGAAAGGCAGTGTGCACACCAAAGGCTTCGACGACGCCTTGCTGCGCGCACGTTCCCAGGCCGAAAGCTATGCCCGCGCACTGCCCGCGGCCGAAGGGCGCCCGCCTTTCCTGGTGGTGGTGGACGTGGGTCACGTCATCGAGCTGTATGCCGAGTTCACGCGCAGCGGCGCCACCTACACGCCCTTCCCCGACGCGCGCAGCCACCGCATCCGGCTGGACGACTTGCAGGACGAAGGCGTCCGCCAGCGCCTGCGCACGCTGTGGCTGGAGCCCATGGCGCTGGACCCGTCGCGCGCCGCGGCCCTGGTCACGCGCCAGGTGGCGGTGCAGCTTGCTGTGCTGGCGCGCAGCCTGGAAGCCGCCGGCCACCAGCCGCAGACCGTGGCCGCATTCCTGACGCGCTGCCTGTTTAGCATGTTTGCCGAAGACGTGGGCCTGCTGCCCAAGGACGGCCAAGGCCACGGTGGCTTCGTTGGCCTGCTGAAGCGCTGGCGCGACGAGCCGGCCACGCTGCAGAAGATGATGGCCGTGCTGTGGGCCGACATGGACCGCGGCGGCTTCAGCGCCGCGCTGGCGCAGGACCTGCTGCGCTTCAACGGCAAGCTGTTCAAGGGCTGGCAGGACAGCGACTACGTGCTGCCGCTGCAGCGCGAGCAAATCGACGGCCTGCTGGCCGCCGCGCAGGCCAACTGGCGCGAGGTGGAGCCCGCCATCTTCGGCACCCTGCTGGAACGGGCGCTGGACCCCGACGAGCGCCATGCACTGGGCGCGCACTACACGCCACGCGCCTATGTCGAGCGGCTGGTGCTGCCCACCGTGGTGGAGCCGCTGCGCGCCGACTGGGCCGACGCGCAGGCCGCAGCGCTGCTGCTGGCCAACGAAGCCAACGCGCTGGAAGGCAAAAAGCGCGACGACAAGCTGGCGGAGGCGCGTGCCGAGATGCGCCGCTTCCACCACCAGCTGTGCAGCGTGCGCGTGCTGGACCCGGCCTGCGGCAGCGGCAACTTCCTGTACGTGACGCTGGAACACCTGAAGCGGCTGGAAGCCGAAGTGCTGGCGCAGGCCGAGGCGCTGGGCGACACGCAGGGCAAGCTGGGGCTGGAGGGCGAGACGGTGACGCTGCAGCAGCTGCGCGGCATCGAGATCAACGAACGCGCCGCCGCGCTGGCCGAGCTGGTGCTGTGGATCGGCTGGCTGCAGTGGCACATCCGCAGCTTCGACAGCACCAGCCTGGCCGAGCCGGTGATCCACGACTACGGCAACATCGAGCACCGCGACGCGGTGCTGGCCTGGGACGGCCAGGAGCCGATGCGCGATGCGCAGGGCCAGCTGGTCACGCGCTGGGATGGCAAGACCTACAAGACGCACCCGGCCACCGGCGAGCCGGTGCCCGACGAGACCGCGCTGGTGCCGCAGTGGCGCTACCTGAACGCGCGCCCGGCCGAGTGGCCGCAGGCGGATTTCATCGTCGGGAATCCGCCGTTCATCGGCAACAAGCGCATGCGCGATGCGCTGGGCGATGGGTATGTGGAGGCGCTGCGCGGGGCCTGGCCTGCAGTGCCGGAGACGGCCGACTTCGTCATGTACTGGTGGCAGCACGCTGCCGAGGCGGTGCGCGGCGCAAGTGCAAGGCGCTTCGGACTCATCACGACCAACAGCGTGACGATGATCTTCAATCGGCGCGTACTGGAGGCCCAGCAAGAAGGCAAGCCGCCAATACATCTGGCATTCGCAATACCGGACCACCCGTGGGTGGACAGTGCCGATGGCGCAGCGGTGCGAATTGCGATGACTGTTGGCACATTGCAGACCGCCGCTGGACGATTGCTTTCTGTCACTCGTGAATCGCCACTCGACGATGGCGAGGTGATGGTCGCACTGGCAGAGTCGTTCGGGATGATCCATCCGAACCTAAAGACGGGTGCCAATCTCACCAGCGCCAGCCGCTTGCAAGCCAACAGCGGTCTGTCCTTCATGGGGATGATTCCACTGGGTGCGGGCTTCTGGATTGACCGCGAAACGGCGGTTGCATTGGGCCTAGGCACGGTTGCCGGGTTTGAGAAGCACGTTCGACGCTACGTCAACGGCAGCGACTTGACTCGGCAGCCGCGCGACTTGCTGGCACTCGACTTCTATGGCCTCACTGCCGACGAACTGAGGTTGCGGTTCCCGGCCGCCTACCAGTGGTTGATCGAGCGCGTGAAGCCTCAGCGCGACCAAGAGCGGAGGGAGAGTCGGCGCAGAAACTGGTGGCTTTACGGCGAGTCCGTGCCGAAGTTCCGGCGTGCTGTCGTAGGCCTATCCCGCTACATCGGCACAACCGAAACAGCCAAGCATCGTTCCTTTGTGTTCATCGATGGCGACGTGTTTCCCGACCAGAAGGTGCGTGTGGTTGTCACCGACGATGCGCGCGTGCTCGGCGTCCTGTCCAGCGGCGTGCATGTCGATTGGGCGAAGGCGACGGGTGGCACGCTTGAAGATCGACCGGTCTACAACAATACAACCTGCTTCGAGCCATTCCCTTTCCCCTCCGACGACACCGGCCTCACCCCCGTGCTTGCCGACCACATCCGCACTCTGGCCGAGCAGATCGACGCCCACCGCAAGGCACGCCAAGCGGCACATGAGGACGTGACGCTCACCGGCCTGTACAACGTGCTGGCCAAGCTGCGCGCCGAACAGCCGCTGTCGACCAAGGAGAGACTGATCCACGAACACGGCCTGGTGGCGGTGCTGCGCAGCCTGCACGACGACCTGGACGCCGCGGTGCTGCAGGCCTATGGCTGGGCCGACCTGCAACCCGCGCTGGCCGACCACCGCCCCGCTACGGCAGAGGCCCGCGCCGCGGCGGTGGAAACGCTGCTCGAAAGGCTGGTGGCGCTGAACGCGAAGCGCGCCGCCGAGGAAGCCGCGGGCACGGTGCGCTGGCTGCGGCCGGAATTCCAGGCCCGCGCGGCGGCGCCGCAGGGTGCCCAGGCCGGGCTGGACGTGGCGGTGGAAGCCGAGGACGAAGCCCCCGCGTCGCCGGCCGCGCCCGCCGCGCCGGTGGCCAGGCGCCCGTGGCCCGCCGGCCTGCCCGAGCAGATCAAGGCCGTGGCCGAACTGCTGGCCGCCAGCCCCACGCCGCTGGCGCTGGCCGATCTGGAAGCGCGCTTCACGGCACGCGGCCGCTGGCGCGAGCGGCTGCCGGTGATCCTGGACACGCTGGCCGCGCTGGGCCGCGTGCGGCCGGTGGCCGGCGACTCGGTGCGCTGGGCCGCGGTGTGACGTCCGGCGCGGCCGAAGGCGCGGCCTCTGCGGACTTGCGCCGCACGGTCGCCTGGGTGGCGGCGCTGAACCTCGGCTATTTCTTCGTCGAGTTCACTGTCGCCCGCGCCATCGGCTCGGTGTCGCTGTACGCCGACTCGATCGACTTCCTCGAAGACACGGCCGTCAACTTGCTGGTGTTGCTGGCGCTGGGCTGGAGCGCGCGTTGGCGCGCCCGCGTGGCCGTGGGGCTGGCCGCGCTGCTGCTGGTGCCCAGCGCGCTGGCGTTGTGGACGGCGTGGCAGAAGTTCCTGCTGCCGCTGCCGCCGGCCGCACTGCCGCTGTCGCTGGCGGCACTGGGCGCGCTGGCCGTAAACCTCCTTTGTGCTCTGCTGCTGGCCCGGGTGCGCCACCATGGCGGCAGCCTGGTGCGTGCGGCCTACCTGTCGGCGCGCAACGATGCGGCGGCCAATGTCGCCATCCTGGGTGCGGCGGCCGTGACCAAGGCGTGGGCCTCGGCCTGGCCCGACCTGATCGTCGGCCTGGGCATCTTGCTGCTGAACGCCGACGCGGCCCGCGATGTGTTGGTCGCGGCGCGCCGCGAAGGGCTGCAGAACGACGCTGCGGCCTGATACGCCGGCCGGACCCCACCTGCCAGCGTGCCAACGGCAAGGCCCGCCAGCCTGATCGAGGCTCTTTGTCCTGCGGCCGAGCCTACGGACCCGGGTTCGAACTGCCGGCCCTACACGAAATGAAAGCGTTGTCATCTACTTACTTGAGGGGACGTGCCCGCCAAGGCGAAGTGATAGCGTCGATTGCCCATTCCAAAGAACCAGGAGACATCACCATGCGTACCCTGACCCGCCCACCCCGCCACCTGGCGCGCCGCGCCGGCGCGTTGACCTTGATCGCCGCCGCCGTGCTGGCCCTGCATGGCTGCGGCGACGACGACCCGGTGGCGGCAGCGCCCGCGGCGCCCGCTGCTCCGGCGGCGACGGTGATCGAGGGCACGGTGGCGGTCGGTGCCGCGGTGCCGGGGGCCACCGTGACGGTACGCGACGCCGATGCCGCCACGGCCGACGTCACCGGCACGGCCGATGCCAATGGCGCCTATTCGTTGGACGTGTCCACGCTGACCCCGCCGCTGGTGGTCAGCGCCAGCGGCACGCTGAACGGCGAACCGGTCACCGTCGTGGCCGTGGTGCCCAGCGTGACGGCCAATGCCGACAACACGGCCAACGTCACGTCGCTGACCAACGCAGTGGCCGCGCTGATTGCCCCAGGCGGTGACCTGAATGCGCTGACCTCGGCTGCCAACATCGCCGCCGTCAGCGCCACCACGGTGGCGGATGCGTCGACACTGGTGGTGAACACCCTGAAGTCCAACCCCGTTTTCGCCGCGCTGCTGGGCGATGGCTTCGACCCCCTGAAGACGCCGTTCGCTGCCAACGGCAGCGGCATCGACTCGGTACTGGACCAGGTGGCGGTGGACATCGGCACGGGCGGTGCTGTGGCGATCACCAACCTGACGGCGCCCAACAGCGACAGCGGGGCACCGCCTGCAGCCGTGCAATTGACGCCCACCCAGGTGGCCACGCCGACGCAGGCGCCCACGCTGCCGGCCAGCGAGCCGCCGTCCAACCTGCCGACGGTGGCCGAGATGACGGCCATCGCGAAGAAGGTGGAGGCCTGCCTGGCCCTGCCGCTGGAGCAGCGCGTGACGATGGACGCCAACAAGGAGGTGACGGCCGTGCTGGGCGCCTGCAACTTCGGCATCGCCGGCTGGAAGTCCGACGGCGGCGGCTGGGTCGAGCGCATGGGCCAGAACGTGTTCCGCTACACCGCCAACACCGGCCTGAAGGTCGGCCAGCCGACCATCGCCACCGTGCTGGCGCCGCCCAACTACAGCGGCAACACCTTCCAGCACCCGTACTGCAACACGCAGACCTGCGTGGTCATGTACGTGCCGACGACCACGGCGTCCGGCAAGGCCGGCGGCGGTTTCTACACGCTGGCCAAGGTGGCCGGTGCGTGGGAATTCGTGGGCAACCAGCTGCCCTATGCGATGGGTGTGGAACAGCGGCTGAACCGTCGCGTGGCGGTGAACACCGCTCTGGCGGCGGCCAACCCGAGCAACTATTTCCTGCAAGACCGCCTGGAATCGACGATCCGTCTGACCTTCAACCCGGACGGCAGCATGGCCGACACCAGCAACGTACGCGCCGTCGTGTGGAAGGGCCCTGGGCTGCCGGCGGCCGGCGTGGTGACGCACCGCTCGCAGCGCTGCGGCACCGATGACCGCTTCCCGATCACCAACCAGGAAGGGCTGTTGACGATCAACAACTCGACGGGCATTCAGTGGTGGAACAACGGCGGTGGCAACGACTTCATCGTCGATGCTGCGAAACTGGATGGCTCGGCCGTGACGATGCCGAGCCCGAGCACGAACTGGGCGGCGACGCCTTCGCCCGTCAACCAGGACTATCGGTCGGCCCCGTTCGCCGGCACGATCCCGGCGTGGGCGGTCTACACCGCCGAGATCTACTACTACAGCAATGGCGGCTTCACGCCTGACGAGGTGATCATGGTGCGCAACGCCACCCCGTACGAGCGCGCGGCGGCTGGCGTGGCAAAGAACTGGCCCACGCTGGCCCAGGCGACGATCGATACCTACCTGAAGCCGACGGGCGCGAATGCGGCGTCGCTGAACAGCCTGGCGCACACGCTCGCGTGGACAAATCCGGCCGACAGCTATGTCAACTTCGGCTATCTGTTCTCGCAGAACCGGGTTTCGGCCACCAACGTTCAATCCGAGACAGGCAATTACTGGAAGCGTGGCAGCCTATGGTTCCGCATCGGCGCAGCGGGCGACGCCGGTGCGCCGGCCTACGAGTGGGCACCGAATCGCTCCGGGGTAGAGCTGTCGACCGTGACGCCGGTGGGCGGTAGTTCTACGGTGGCCAACTCGAACAACAGCCCGAATCCGCGCTGCACTGGCGACGAAGTGCTGCCTTTAGATGGCGACGCCAGCCGGTCGTCGTACCGCGAGATCGGGCTGCAAGCGCGGGACAGCACTCGCAAGCTGAGTCAGCTCATTCACTTCTGGAGCAACTGAGCCGCATTCCTGCCGATATGGAGCGGGCAGCCCGTTTGGGCTGCCCGCTCCCGTTTCGGACAGCACCCTCCGGCAGCAACGACGGAGCTGCGCTGTAATCACTGACCCGTGAGTACCGCAAAGGCCCATATCCATCGCGTGCTGCGATACCCGGCGCAGGCTGCGCCGGATGGAAGCTGCCTGATCTTGTGGCGGGTGTACCTTTCTGTCGCTGCGGAAGGGGTACACCACGCCGATTGCTTTGTCGAGGTCCGCCAACTGCTGGATCGCGACGGCACGCCAGGACCACTGCATCTGTCCCGACCACATCCCTGCGACGTGCCCTGGGACGCCGACGTTGGAAACGGGCAAGTCCAGGCTTACCTGTCGGGAGCGAGCGCAATTCTCAAACCTGGCGCTATGAATGCGCTGCAGCACAGCTGCCTTTTGGTCAGGGAGGCGGTCTTCGAATTCCCGTTGCCGGGTTCCACCCCCCCAGCGATAGGTGAGCCCGCTTGCGATGCCGAAAGCGGCGTCTGACGGGTCGCAGGGTTGTTGTTCGGGAGATCGGCGCAAGCGAATCTAGCGAGCATGCCCTGTTCGATTTCCGAGCCGACATGCGACTGCCTGTTTCGCTGCATTCACTGAAGTTCCGTATCGTCGCCATGGCGGTGGCGACGGGGCTACTGGCTGCGTTGGGGACGGCGCATTTGGTGCTGGGTGTCACGCAGCAAGAGGTGCAGCGCATGCTGCTGGACAGCGCGAGCGACGATCGCGAACGTTTCGCTGCATTGCTGTCAGGCAAGCTGGAGACCTTGAAGACCAGCCTGGCCGCAGTCGCGCGTCAGGCGCCCGCAGCAACCTGGAGCGATGCGATACATGCGCAATTGCTTCTGCTGGATCGGCCAGCGCTGGGGTCGTTGTTCGACACGCTGTTTGTGGCTGCACCCGACGGGCAGCTGTTGGCCTACGTGGATGGCGGCCATGCCGTTGCAGGCTTGCCGAGCATCGTCGATCGCCACTATTTTCAGCGTGCGATGCAGTCGGACCAGCCGGTGGTGTCTGAGCCGCTGCAGGGAAAGCTGACCCACGAACCGTTGGTCGTCGTGGCGGTGCCGGTGCTGAACGCGGAGGGGCGGCATGTTGCCGTGGTAGCCGGTGCACTGCGGTTGCGGTCGAACAGCCTGTTCACCGATTCGGTCTCGGCGGGGCAAGAGGGCACGCGCGATCTGGTGATCGACCGCCAGGGACAAATCGTGTCGCACACGGACACCCGCCGCGTGCTGGGACACGCACGCGACGAACCCGGCCTGGCCGCGGTGTTCGCGCGCTGGCATGCGGCAGGCAGCCCGATCGAGACCCTGGGCCAGGCCGAAATGGTGTCTGAGCATTTGGTGTCGATGGCTGGCATCCCGCTTTCAGACTGGACGCTGGTGCGGCTGACGCCGCTGGAAAACGCATTGACGCCATTGGTTGCGGCTCGGCGGACAGCCTGGCTGGCAGCCATGGGGGCAGGGCTGCTGGCTGGACTGCTGGCCGGCGCGCTGGCTTGGGCGGTGGTGCGACCGATCGCGCAACTGCGCGACCGGGCCCAGCGCATGCTTCACGCCGGCGAGGCCGCCGTGGAAAACTGGCCCAGCGGCCACGGCGAGATCGGCGCCATGTCCCAGGCGTTCCAGTTGCTGCTGACTCAGCGGGAACGGCAGCGCCTGGCTACACAGGATCTGCTGCACCAGCTGCACGCCGTGCTCGACAACGCGGAGGTCGGCATCGCACTGACGCGCAATGGGTGTTTCGAAATCGTGAGTCGCCAGTTCTGCGCCATCTTCCAATGCGAGCGCGAGCAAGCGATAGGTCAACCCACGCGCATGATCTATGCGTCGGATGCAGCCTATGCCGAGTTGTCAAGCCGTGCCGAGCCGGCCTTCCTGCAGCACGGCATGTTCGACGGTGAAGTGGAACTGGTGCGGCGCAACGGTGACGCCTTCTGGGCGCACATGCGCGGCCGAGCGGTCGTACCGGGGGATCGGTCGCAAGGCACGATCTGGGTCATCGCTGACGTGACTCAGGCGCACCGGCAGCGCGAGCAGCTGAACTGGGCCGCCAGTCATGACCGGTTGACCAGCCTGACCAACCGCGCAGCCTTCGAGGCGCATCTGGAGCTGGCCGTGGCCGATGCGGCAGCCAGGCCCTTTTGCGCGCTCTTCATCGACCTGGACCGCTTCAAGCAGGTCAACGACACCGGTGGCCATGCGGCCGGCGACGCCCTGCTGCGCGGCATTGCGAAGGCCCTGGTAGGTGCACTGAGAAGTGGCGACGTCGTGGCGCGGCTCGGCGGCGACGAATTCGTGGTGGTGTTGCCCGGCTGCTCGCAGACCCAGGCACAAGCGGTGGCCGAGAAGTTGCGCGACGCCGTCGATGCCTACCAGCTCGAATGGCAAGGTCTGACCCACCGGGTGGGCGCCAGCATTGGCCTGGTCCGGGTGAACGGTTCTCATGCCAATGCGGCCGAGGTGATGGCGGCCGCAGATGCCGCCTGCTATCAGGCCAAGCGGGCAGGGCGCAATCAAGTGGCGCTGGCTTGAGCATTCTCTGAAGAGGGACTGTCCATGCCGGCGGGCCTTTGCCGAGGCTGGCAGGTGACGGCATCGCGCGGACACCTGCCAGGCTGCGCAGCACTTTAGGCCAGGTCCAAGTACACCTCGAGCGTGGGCTCGCTGGGAATAGAGAAGTCGAAAGTGCGGCCCATGCAGCGGAAATGCCGGATGGCCGGGCCGACCTTTGCGCGCAGCAGCAGCTTGTCGCCGATGTTGGGTAGCGTCAGGGCGCTGGCACCGCTGGTATGGTCGTTCAGGATGAAGCCAGGGCCATCACCGGTGTCGTAGAGGCCCGCAAGCACCTCGGCCTTGCCAACGAAACAGATCTTCAGTTGCATGATGGCGTGCTCCGACGGAGTCAGGACCACACAGCGACTCCGAATCCGAGGAGCCCGCTGGCCACAACACCGCGTGTTGACACTTGCCAAGTGACGCCAGCGGGCTTGACATCGCTGTAGGTGCGTCAGTGCCTCGGCAGGCCCTGAGTAGTCAAGTCCGGCAGGTGGCCATGCAGCTGCAACTGCTCCTGCCAAGTGCGCAGCAGCCCAGCGACGGCGTCCAGCGAGGCAAACATCCAGGTGGTGGCATGGGGCCGCGGCTGGCCATCGTCGCTTTCGAGCACCAGCGTGGTCAGCCGCCACTGGTAGCCCGGCACGTCACCAGCGAGGGTGGCCATCGTGCAGGGGTGCAGCTCGACACCCGTCATGACGCAGTCGATAACGCTGGGTGGCAGTGTCGGAAGCTGCGCTGGAAGCATTGAGGTCAAGGCAGTCTCCGAAGTGGATAGGAACCGGCAATGGTGTGAGGATGCTATGAGTCGAGGAATGGGCTGACCAAATTCAGCGAACCGTGGCGCGCAAGCACTCGGTTCAATGCATCGGCTTGCCGCCGCGCTGCTCTTTTGCCATCAATCAGCACATTGTGCTGAACTGCCATCGCAATGCAATGACCAGAACGGCACTCAACGTGGCGCTCCGCGCGCTTTCTCGGCTCGTTCGCCGTCCCGGCGCCCGTTGGCTGCGTGGCCCTCTGCAACAGGAAAACGCTCCAGCGCCAGGTCAATGAACGCACGTACCTTGGGCGTGAGGTAGCGGCTGCTTGGGTACACGGCATGCACGGCCACCGGAGGCGGCGCCCACGGCGTGAGCACCGGCTCGAGGCGGCCCTGCGCCACCGCTTCGGCAGCCATAGCCCAGGGCAGTTGCCCGATGCCCAGGCCCTGCAGCAGCGCACTGCGTACGCCAGTGCCTGCGTTCACACGCAGGCGCGCCGTGGCCTTCACGGCCGCCGGAGTCTCTCGTGCCGCATGGTGCAAGGTCCAGCCGGCCTTGACCGCGCCGCCAGTGAAGAACACCAGGCTGTGCGCTTCCAGCTCGGTGGGCTCGCGCGGATGTCCGTGGGCCTGCAGGTAGCCGGGGCTGGCGAACAGGCCGTAGTCGAAGCTGCCCAGGGGCCGGGCCACCAGGCGCGAATCGGGCAGCGGCCCGCTGCGGATCGCCAGGTCGAAGCCCTCGTGCACGAGGTCAAGATCGCGTGAGGTGTACTCGGCTTCGACCGCCACCTTCGGGAAGCGGGCCAGGTAGTCCTCGATCCACGAGCCGAGCAGCACCTGGCCGAACTCGACGCTGCAGGTCAGCCGCAGCACGCCCTGTGGCTCGTCCTGCAGGCGCTGCGTGGCGCGCAGTGTGTCGTCGACCGCGCCGAGGATGCCGACCGCCCGTTCATAGACTTCGCGGCCGGCCTCGGTGATCGAGCGCGAGCGCGTTGTGCGTTCCACCAGCACGACGCCCAGCTCGGCCTCCAGCTGGGCGATCACCCGGCTGACGTGACTGCGCGGCGTATCCAGGCGTTCGGCTGCGGCCGTGAAGCTGCCGATCTCGATGACCTTGACGTAGATGCGCAATTGCTCGAGCGTCATGTCGGTGCGGATTGGTATGGATGGCGATACCGGTGAAGTCTATGCGGCGGGCTTTTTCCGTGGAGGTTGGGCGCGAAGAATGCAGCGCATGACTCTGGCCATCGATCCATTCAGCCGCCAGATCGCCGAGCACGAAGGCATCCCGTTCGGCATGCCGCAGCCCGACCCGACCGAGCAAGACATGCTTGCGTTGGCTGTTGCGCGCGACCAGCCGCGCCCTGGGCGGCTGATACATCTGGCGGCCGCAGCCCATGCGCGTGGCCACACGCTGGCCAAAGCGCGCGAGGTGAGCCGGCTCATCCGGGACGGCAGTACCGACGGCTGGGACGCGGCGAACACCTCGACGCGGCGGCGCGCCGCGCCGGCGCCGCCTGAAGCAGCAAGACGCGCAAGGGAGGCAGCATGTCCAAGTGGTTGAAAGCATCGATCCTCGTCATGGCCGCACTGGTGGCCGCCGCGGCGCTTGCGGCCTTCGCTGGCGCGAGGCCTTCGGTCGGCGACTGCCAGGGCCGAGCCACCGCGGCGGGCGCCGCCACCTGGACTGCCCGGACCGCGGACGGTAACTGCCTGCAGGGCTACGAATGGAAGGTTGCGGCCACGCCGGTGCGCGCAGCCATCGTGCTCGTGCACGGCATTCACGACCATCCCGGCCGCTATGCAGCTCTGGCGCAGGCGCTGGTCGCCCAAGGCATTGCCGTCTACGCCTACGACCAGCGCGGCCATGGCGCCTCGGGTGGCGCACGCCAGCGTGTGGACTCGGTCGCGCAGCTCGTCGGCGACGCCGAGCGAGTGATTGCCGAGGCCACGCAGCGCAACCCCGGCGTGCCGCTATTTCTGTACGGTCACAGCATGGGTGGGCTGGTTGCGGCGTATGTCGCGGCGGCCGACGGCGCGAAACCGCGGCTGGCCGGCGTGGTGCTCAGCAGCGCAGCACTGGCCCTGCCAGCCTCGGCCAGTGGCGGCACGCTGGCAGTGGTCGGTACCTTGAGTCGCCTGGCCCCAGGCTTGCCGCTCGAAGCGGTGGACGAAGCGCAGGTCGTGCGCGAGGGTGCGGCGCGTGCCGAATTGGCGCGCGATCCGGCGATCCTTCGCGCCAAGGTGCCGGCACGGACCATCGACACCATCCTCGACGGCGTCGTCGCGCTGCAGCCGCTGATGCCTGGCATCTCCGTACCTCTCCTGATCCTGCACGGCGGAGCCGATGTCGTGACGCCGCCCGAGGGCAGCCGCACACTGGCGCAACGGGCGGGCAGCAAGGACAAGAAACTCGTCGTCTATGACCCCGCGCTACACAGCCTGCTGCACGAACCCGAGGGACCGATGGTGCTGGGCGAGATCGTTGGCTTCGTGAATGCACGCGCCGGGCGACCCTGAACATGGGTGCTAACAATGCTCACGACGACGCCGCCGACCCTCGGCCACGGCGCCCTGTAGGCAGCATTGCAGTTTCAGAAGCAGCAGGGGCATCTCGATTCCCTCAGAAGGCGGTCATGATGGAAATTGGCAATCGGAGGTAGCGGGTCGGGCATCGATCTGTCTGCTCCTGACTGTCGCGAACCACTAAATGCCACTTTCGTGCAGGTTGCGCCGCTGACGTAGGTGCAGCCGTTTAGCGCTTGCACCAAGCGATCGAGAGCACGGCGAAGCACTTCTCGTTTTCAGCTTTCCTGCGCAGCCGAAAGTCAGTTCACCGCCCAAATCTTGACGGAGTCGATCCTCGCAGCGATCGATGCGGCCGGTGGGCCATAGTTCTTGGCGGAAGCCCGGCAGTATCCTGATGCCCTGGATGCCGTAATCGCGATCGGCAACTTGAAGTCGCCTTTGGGTACTTTGAGCGTGGGACCCAGTTGCACCTCGAAGTCGTTTCCGGTCTGTGAATGACCCAGAAACTCGACTACGAACATCTTCCCGGCCGTCGTTTTGCGCACATTGACTTGAACTGAACCGAGGTGCGTCGCCGTCGACGGTGTCAGGATGATCGTCGGAGAGGGATCACCTGAGATACTGAAAACAGCGTTGTAGACGGTGAGATCGGCCTTGTCCTTTGTCCATGGCTTCTGCGCCATAAGCACGGCAAGTGGCTGGGGCCCCATCGGCTGTGCCACGACGCCGCCTGCCTGCACAAGCGCGCCGAGCATGTTGGCAGTGGAGTGCCGTTGACGGGTGATCGACATGGCCGGCGCGTATGGTCAATGTGGCCATCCCTAGACGCAACGTACCTGGCCAGACGTACTGCACTGAGGTGGCGGACAACTGGAGGAACAGGCTTGGCAGGCGGCTTGACGATGAAGTGAACGAGCATCCGGCTCAATGCGAGCAAGTGATACGCGTGTGCGATCCGCCACACCAACCAGGAGAACACAATGCTCAACGTCCCGTTGGCTGGCGGGGAAGTCCCGGTTGGGGGGGTGCGCCTCACCTTGGCTGTAGGCTGAATAGCGTGTGCATGCCGAAGACAAAGCCTGCGTAGTTGAGCGCAAGTGGAGGCCAGTGAAACGACGCTGTTGGCAGGACCAGGAACGCGAAGAGGTGATTCGTGCCGAGCAAGAAGAAGAGGACAACGCAAGCTTGCGCAACGGAGGTGGCAAAAGGTGTTCGGTTCAACATCAATGCGCGACCGATGACTACGAGCGCAAAGAGATTCCAGAACGCAATCTCTCGCTGCCAGCCCGGGTTACCGCCCCAGAAAGACCGATTCGCGCCAAGCGACTGAAAGACGGTTTGAACCAGAAATGCAATTGCGAAGCTGACTGCGCAGACGATCAAGTAGATTCTTAGGCGACGAGGCACGCTCTCTCTCCGGCTGTAAGAACAAGGAATCGAATGGTGAACCTGCGAGAGCATGATTTTTATCGACATGCGACAAGATGCTTGCGCTTGGCGCGCGTTGCTGCCTACCTGAGGAAAGACGCTGGGAGTAGCTTGGCAAGTAGCCTGACGATGAAGTGAACGAACAACTTGCATTGAGGAGAGCAAGCGACACGCGCGTGTGATGGACCAGACAGGTCCGACCGAGACGAGGGACACTTCAATAGGCAACTTGAGCTTTGAGCTCGATGTTCAGATGGGAACCTCGTCTGCGAATGCCACTCAGGGCCAGACTCAAACCCCTGCACAACAGGCCGGACATAAGACTGCAGCCCTGCCTCCTGCTTCTTCACTCGACCACGTCAGTTGCAATCCGGGATGCACCTATATAAGACCTGCACTAACGCCAGACACGGTATCTCGTGACGTGCCATCGGAAGGCTTCAGCCATAGCGTTACCTCCATGACTGTTCCGGTTGCTGCCGGCTGGAGCGGTTGCCAGGTGGGGTTTGGACCCACCGGAAGGCGCCGGCTTTGCACGGTGCAAGTCACGAAGCAGCCTCGGCAGTTGCCCCTTAGAGCGGTGCGCTCACCACATCAATTCACCTGGCTGGGCACCGTAGGCTGACGCGGCAACATCGTGCGCAGCAGGTAGCCTGACAGGCAGGCGCCGGTGTGCATCGGCCCGGCCGCCTTCAGCCACGCGGCGCGGCGCCGGTAGTCCGCCGCCGGCAGGTCCATGAGCTCCGAGTAAGTCGCCACCTGCTGAAGCGCCAGGGCGAAGGCCTGCCCGCCGTCGCTGCCGAGGCCCGGCGACTCCGGCGATCGCTGCGCCTTGCGGGCCTGCGCGGGCGGTGCCTGGTAGACGACCCGATCTTCCTTGATCGTCTGCTCCACGCGCAGGGTGTCCAGTCGCTCGGGGTCGATGGCCGTCGGGTCGCCCGACAAAATCACCAGGTCGGCCAGCTTGCCGGGCGCGAGCGAGCCCTTGCGGTCTTCCTCGAAGTGCTGCCAGGCCGGCCAGATCGTCATTGCCTTGAGCGCCGTCTCCACTGGGACGCGGTGTCGCGGGCCGAGGATATCGCCAGAGCGCGAGCGGCGCGTGACGGTGGCGTCCAGCACCCGCATCGAGTCCGGGAACGCCACCGGTGCGTCGTGGTGGGTGCCGAACATCATGCCCCGCTGCATCACCCATCCGGTGGGCGACATGTCGTCGGCCGCCACTGGCCCCACCGTGTGGTCGCGGTGCCAGTCGCCCCAGTAGAAGGTGTGCATCGGGAACAGCGAGGGGAACACACCCAGCTCCTTCAGGCTGTCCACCTGATCTTCGCGCATGAACTGGCCGTGGATCAGCACCGGTCGCCGTCCCGCGCCGTATTGCTTCTGGGCCGCACGGATGGCGCTGAGCAGCACGTCCGACGCGCGCTCGCCGTTGGCGTGCGTGAGGATCTGGATGCGGTGCTTGAATGCCCACGCAATCGCGTCGTTGACCTGGGCCTCGGTCGCCGCGGCGTAACCCGCGTAGCCTGGAGGGTAGTCGCCCACCGGGTTGAAGTAGGGGCGGTCGCGCCAAGCGGTGAAACCCTGCGGGCTGCCGTCGATGGTGAGCTTGGCGCCGCCGACACGCACGCCGTTGACGTACTGGTCGGCGACGTTTCTGGCGATGAAATCGCGGTCCAGCAGCACGTCCGGGTAGGCGACGATGTCGATGT
>Ga0209571_1000534_pt1 | contig 37345 bp, 36 predicted proteins | sample EBPBio102011_DNA_FD_185866 | JGI IMG/M metagenome (GOLD analysis project Ga0209571, IMG submission 185866) | Wastewater treatment Type I Accumulibacter community from EBPR Bioreactor in Madison, WI, USA - Reactor 1_1/10/2011_ DNA (SPAdes)... | ecosystem: Engineered > Bioreactor > EBPR >... | reverse complement strand
CCCCACGCTTTCGCACCTCAGCGTCAGTATCGAGCCAGTGAGCCGCCTTCGCCACTGGTGTTCCTCCGAATATCTACGAATTTCACCTCTACACTCGGAATTCCACTCACCTCTCTCGACCTCAAGAACAGGAGTTTCAAAGGCAGTTCCAAGGTTGAGCCCTGGGATTTCACCTCTGACTTTCTGTTCCGCCTACGTGCGCTTTACGCCCAGTAATTCCGAACAACGCTAGCCCCCTCCGTATTACCGCGGCTGCTGGCACGGAGTTAGCCGGGGCTTCTTCTTGGGGTACAGTCATTATCTTCCCCCACGAAAGAGCTTTACAACCCTAAGGCCTTCATCGCTCACGCGGCATGGCTAGATCAGGCTTGCGCCCATTGTCTAAGATTCCCCACTGCTGCCTCCCGTAGGAGTCTGGGCCGTGTCTCAGTCCCAGTGTGGCTGATCATCCTCTCAAACCAGCTATGGATCGTCGGCTTGGTAGGCCATTACCCCACCAACTACCTAATCCAACGCGGGCCGATCCTTTGCCGATAAATCTTTCCCCCGAAGGGCACATACGGTATTACTCCCAGTTTCCCGAGGCTATTCCGTAGCAAAGGGCACGTTCCCACGCGTTACTCACCCGTCCGCCGCTCCCCTTGCGGGGCGCTCGACTTGCATGTGTTAGGCCTGCCGCCAGCGTTCGTTCTGAGCCAGGATCAAACTCTCAAGTTGAAAGAGCTTTCGCTCTATCCTTGACGTCGAACCTTCGCACATCTGCTATGTCCGTCACGGACATAGTCTACTTTCCGTTCATGTGCTCAAGTTGCCGAAGCAACAAGAACCCACAAACAGTGAAGCTGACACTCACATCATCGGGCCAAAACCCTAGTGAGCCGATATGCAAAACGATCGTCGCCGAAACGACCAAACCGCCCGCATATCCCTTCTTCATCATCAATGTCAAAGAGCGATCTTTCAGACAAAAAAGAGTTGATCCGCCGGTTACCCAGCGTATCCACGCTTGCCTTGTCTTCAGATTTTCCAGTCAGTCCCGGCTGCTTTCGCCGCCGCTTCCTTCCGTCACCGTCGCCGTTCCGCTTCGGTGAGGCGGTATTTACGGAGGACGTCCGGGACCCGCAAGAGGAAAAAAGCACGGGGGTGCGATTTTTTTCCGAAAAGTCGGAAACCTTCATGAAAACGAGAGGTTGGCGTAATCTACTGACGGTCTGGCCCGTCTTCAGGGCAAGAAAGTTTCGCCCCCGGCCGTCTCAGCTGACGACTCGGGGGGATTGCGCTGCAAGCTGGCCACGACGGCGGAGGTTGCGGGCCAGGCGCAGCCCCAGAAGCAGAACCGCAAGCGCGATGTAGATCAGAACCTCGCCCGTCCAGACCTTGAGCAGGAGCGCGAAATGCAGCACGGCCAGGGCCAGCGCGGCATAGGCCAGCCGGTGCAGCCGCTGCCAGTTCCGCCCCATCCGGCGGATCGCGGCCCGGGTCGAGGTCAGCGCCAGCGGCAGAAGTGCCAGCAGGCCCAGCATCCCGGCTATTATATAGGGGCGCTTCACCAGATCCTCGGCGGCCTGGCCGAAGCGCAGCCCCATATCCAGCCAAAGCCAGGCCACCAGATGCAGCACGGCATAGGAGAAGGACAGCATTCCAAGGGGGCGGCGGTGCTTGATCAGGTTCAGCCCGATCCAGCGCAGGGGTGTGATCGCCAGCGAGGCCAGAAGGAATCGCAGGGCCCAGAGGCCAAGGTCATGCTCGATGGCCTTGACCGGGTCGGGGCCAAGACCGTTAGACAATGTTCCCCAGACCAGAAGGGCGAGGGGAATCGCGCCCAAGGCCCAGACCGCCGCTTCCGGCAGGCGACGCGCCCAGGCATTCAGCCGGTCCATCAATAGTCCTTCGCCAGATCCTGGCCGGCATAAAGGCCGGCGACCTGATCGCCATAGCCGTTGAACTTGACCGTATCGACCCGCCCGCCGAACAGCCCCGCGCCGACGCGCCGTTCCGAGGCCTGGCTCCAGCGCGGGTGATCCACTTCGGGGTTCACATTGGCATAGAAGCCGTATTCGCCGGGCTGCAGCATGTTCCAGGTGGTTTGCGGCATCTCGGCCACCAGCGAGATGCGGACAATCGACTTGATCGACTTGAAGCCGTATTTCCAAGGCACGACCAGCCGGATCGGCGCGCCATTCTGCTTGGGCATCGGATCGCCATAAAGACCGGTCGCCAGAATCGTCAGCGGATTCATCGCCTCGTCCAGGCGCAGCCCCTCGCGATAGGGCCAGTCGATCCAGCCCGAGGTCTGTCCCGGCATCTCTTCGGGGCGCAGCAGGGTTTCGAAGGCGACGTATTTCGCCGAGGGCTGCACGCCAATGGTGTTCAACAGGCCTGCCAGTTCGAAGCCGATCCAGGGAATCACCATCGACCAGGCCTCGACGCAGCGGAAGCGGTAGATGCGTTCCTCCAGCGGCTGGCCCTTGACCAGATCGGCCAGGTCATAGGTCCCGGGCCGGTCCACCAGCCCGTCGACCTTGACCGACCAGGGATCGGTGGTCAGCGATCCGGCATTGGCGGCAGGGTCGCCTTTGCCTGTGCCGAATTCATAATAGTTGTTGTAGCCGGTGATGGTCTCGAACGTGTCCGGCGCTTCTTCTGTCGAGAACTTGCTGGGCGCAGCCTCGATCTTGGCCAGGGCCGGGCCGGCCAAGGCGCCAGCGGCCAGGGCCGCCCCGGCGGCGAATATCTGGCGGCGGTTCAGGAAAGCGGCGCGCGGGGTGACATCGGACCAGCGCAGGTCAGGCTTGAAGGCTTTGGGCATCGCGGGGCCTCGCTTGGCATGTGGCATCCTACGATACTACGAGGCGGCAGGCGGTTTCGTTGCACCGGCTCACGCATCTGTGCGCTTTTTCTTGTACGCCGAAATGAAAAGGGGGCCTTCCGGCCCCCTTTCCCTCAATGCACGACCGAATGTTCCGGCCGTTCGCGGCGGCTGGCGATCACGCGGTCGCCGACGATCAGGCCCTCCGGCCCGGCCGTCACAGCCACCTCGGAGCCGTCCAGGATGTCGCCCGCCAGAATCATCTCGGCCAGCGGGTCCTGCAACTGGCGCTGGATCACCCGCTTCAGCGGTCGCGCGCCGAAGACCGGATCATAGCCTTCATCGGCCAGCCAGGTCTTCGCGGCCGGATCCAGCGACAGCGTGATCTTGCGGCTGGCCAGGCGCTGTTCCAGGCGGCGCAGCTGGATCTCGACGATGCCCGACATATCCGCCCGGTTCAGCCGGTCGAAGATGATCTGCTCGTCCAGACGGTTCAGAAACTCGGGTCGGAAATGCGCCCGCACCGCTTCCATCACCTCACGCTTGGCCGCGGTGGCATCGGCGCCATCCGGCAGTTCCGAAAGCGCCCTTGCGCCAAGGTTGGAGGTCAGGATGATCAGCGTCTGCTTGAAATCCACCACGCGGCCCTGACCGTCGGTCAGACGGCCATCGTCCAGAACCTGCAGCAGGACGTTGAAAACATCCGGATGCGCCTTTTCCACCTCGTCGAACAACACGACCTGATAGGGCCGCCGCCGCACCGCCTCGGTCAGCACGCCACCTTCGTCATAACCTACATAGCCGGGCGGCGCGCCGATCAGACGGGCGACCGAGTGCTTCTCCATAAACTCGCTCATGTCGATGCGGACCATCGCCTGATCGTCGTCAAACAGGTATTCGGCCAAGGCCTTGGTCAGTTCGGTCTTGCCGACGCCGGTCGGGCCAAGGAACAGGAAGCTGCCCAGCGGCTTGTTCTCGTCCGAAAGGCCCGCGCGCGACCGGCGGACGGCGCGGCTGACCGCCTCGACCGCCTGTTTCTGGCCGATGACGCGGCGGCCAAGCTCATCCTCCATGCGAAGAAGCTTGTCCTTCTCGCCTTCCAGCATCTTGGTCGTGGGAATGCCGGTCCAGCGTTCCACCACTTCGGCGATCTGCTCGGGGCGCACCGCTTCCGAGACCATCTGGCCTTCACGACCCTCGGCCTCGCCCAGCTTCTTCTCCAGCTCGGGGATGCGCCCGTATTGCAGCTCGCCCGCCTTGGCGAAATTGCCCTCGCGCTTGGCCTGGTCCAGTTCGGCCCGGGCCTTCTCAAGCTGTTCCTTCAGCTCGCGGGCCACTTCAAGGCTGTCGCGTTCCGCCTGCCAGCGCGCCGTCATCTCGGCCGAGCGTTCCTTGAGATCGGCCAGTTCCTTCTCGATCTTCTCGAGCCGGTCCTTCGAGGCCGCGTCATCCTCTTTCTTCAGCGCCTCGGATTCGATCTGCATCTGAAGGATCTGGCGGTCCAGCGCATCCAGTTCCTCGGGCTTGGAATCCACCTCCATCCGCAGCCGGCTGGCAGCTTCGTCGACAAGGTCGATGGCCTTGTCGGGCAGGAAACGGTCGGTGATGTAGCGATGCGACAGCGTGGCCGCCGCGACCAGGGCCGAGTCGCTGATCTTCACCCCGTGGTGAAGCTCATACTTCTCCTTGATGCCGCGCAGGATGCTGATCGTGTCCTCGACCGTCGGCTCCTGCACCAGAACGGGCTGGAAGCGCCGGGCCAAAGCCGCGTCCTTTTCGATATACTTGCGGTATTCGTCCAGCGTGGTGGCGCCGACACAATGCAGCTCGCCCCGGGCAAGCGCAGGCTTGATCAGGTTGGCGGCATCCATCGCGCCATCGGTCTTGCCCGCACCGACCAGCACATGCAGCTCGTCGATGAAGAGAATGATCTCGCCCGCCGCGCTCTCGATCTCTTTCAGGATCGCCTTCAGGCGCTCCTCAAATTCGCCGCGATATTTCGCGCCCGCGATCAGCGCGCCCATGTCCAGCGCCATCAGCTTCTTGTTGCGCAGGCTTTCCGGCACGTCGCCATCGATGATGCGCAGGGCAAGGCCTTCGGCAATCGCCGTCTTACCGACGCCGGGCTCACCGATCAGGACGGGGTTGTTCTTGGTGCGGCGCGACAGGACCTGCATGGCGCGGCGAATCTCTTCGTCGCGGCCGATGATGGGGTCAATCTTGCCGTCCCGCGCCGCCTCGGTCAGGTCGCGGGCATATTTCTTCAAGGCCTCCATCGTGTCTTCCGAGGAGGCGGAATCCGCCGTGCGGCCCTTGCGGATGTCATTGATCGCGCCGTTCAGTCCCTGCGCGGTCACGGCACCGGCCACCAGCGCATCCTTGGCGCGGGTATTCACCAGCGCCAGCGCGGTCAGAAGCCGTTCGACGGGAACGAAACTGTCGCCCGCCTTCTTGGCAACCTGTTCGGCCTCGTCCAGCACGCGGACAAGTTGCGGGTCGATATAGGTCTGTCCATCGCCGCCCGACACCTTGGGCAGCTTGGCGATGGCGGCATTGACCGCCTCGTTCACCCGCTCGGGCGAGCCACCCGCCTTGCGGATCAGATTGGCGGCAAGCCCCTGATCATCATCCATAAGGGCTTTCAGCAAGTGGTCGGGCAGCACGCGCTGGTGGCTTTCGCGCATCGCGATGGTCTGTGCGGCCTGAAGAAAACCCCGCGACCGTTCCGTGAACTTTTCCATGTTCATCGGCTCACTCCTTTTCATAAGCACCGCCGGACGGGCGCCCTGAAAAGGCACGCCGGTCCCGGCCTCGATTTCCAGATGGGGGCCGCATTGCAGGGCTTCAAGCAGCTTGCGGCCAGCACAAGGGAAAATTCATCGCAAGCCGCGCGTCGCCCGCAACCGACCGGATTTCCGCCGAAACCGCACCTGCGGCCCGGCGGGTTTCCGGCGCTGGGGCGCAGTTGCCGCAACGGCCGCCTTGCCACTGCGCCCCGCGCAGACGATGGCAGAAGAAAAAGCCAGCGAGGCGAGATGCACGACATCCTGGAACCGATCCTGCCGCAAGTCCCCGTCGAGGGGATCGCGGTCCATATCGCCCGTGCCGGCCTGTCGATGGGCGATCCGGCGCAGGCGCGGCTGATGCCAGACGGGCGGGTGGCGATCTATGCGCTTGTGCGGCGGCGGCTGCTTGGCGTGATTCCGCAACGCAAGCCAGGTCTTCTGGGCTATCTTGGCCCGGTCGCGGCCCAGATCGTGACCCCGGCGCTTCTGGCGGGCAATCCGCTGCGGCTGCGCATCGTCCAGCTTACGCCCGAACATCTGGCGGGCGCAGGCCATCCGATGATCGAGATTTCTGTCTGGGGCGATCCGCGCCTTCTGACACCCTATCTCAACATGCCCGACGCCTTCCTTCCGCCGGAGGTGCTTGAGCTTGAGCCACCGCCGCATATCGCTGCAGAGGCGCTTGAGGTTCCCGAAATTCTGCCATCGCCCAAGGCGGCCCGCCGGGCGCGGCAGGTCAATCGCGGGTCTTGACCGACAAGAGCTTTTTCGGCCGCATCGCTTCGGCCGCCTTGAACAGGCCGAAGGTCTGGCTGACATAGTTCACCGCGCCCCCTACCGCCTCCATATAGGCATTCAGCTCGGCGGTGCGTTCCGCCTCAACCAGTTGCACCGGGCGCGAGGGGTCCATCCCTTCGAACTGGCAATAGAACAGCGGTTCGCCCCGGCGCAGGATCAGGTCCTTTTCCGCCTCATGCCATTCAAAGGCCCACATCAAGGGGCGAGGCCAAAGCGAGGCCGGGAAGCGGCCGCCAAAGATCGTGCCCGGCAGCGGGTCCTTGCGGTAATGCATGAAGGCCGAAAGCTGGGTCACATAGACCATCTCGTCGGCGATAAAGCAGTAAGGCAGGATCATCTGCACGGTGGGCCGGTCGGGATAGCGCCACTCGCTCTCATTCACCAAGGTCAGGATCTCGTTGATCTTGTTCGACCGGATCGGACTGGCCGCCCCGGCCCGATTGACCAGTACCGCGCGCCCCTTGTCGTCGCGGGCAAAGCCGATCTGCAGGTCGAAGGGGCATTTCACCATGAAATACCGGCTTTCGAGCTGGATCACGCTGGGACAGCGTGCCGCCGATTTTGCATGCGCCCGGTTGGTCTGCCGAAAGCTGACGCGTTCGGGCGGGTCGTAAAGGACGGCATTCTTGTCGGTCGAGCGGAACCAGCCCACAAGAAGCGGCCCGGAATCCGGCCCATCCTCGGGCCGCTCATAGGTTAGGTTGATGTCCATGCTGCCCCGCCTGCCGATTTCCGGGCAGAATCGCCGGGGTGGATGGGTCTGTCAATCAAGCGCGGCCCGCAGGGCGCGAATGCGGGCCGCGCTGGTGCGCCGCGCCATGGCGGGTGCGAAGCCCAGTTCAACCGCGGGGCCGGACTGCGGCGCGTCTTCGGCGCAGGAGCCGTGCAATTCGACAAACCCCAATGCGGCCAGCGCCGGAGCGCTGTCAGGCCCAACCCCCGCGCCCGGCATGATTGCGATCCGCCCCGCCGCCTGACGGCGCAGCCTTGCAAGCTCTGCCTGCCCTTCGGCCGCCGTGACCCTCCCGCCCGAGGTCAGGATGCGGCGAAAGCCCAGCGCGACGGCCTGTTCCAGAGCCTGCGCCCGGTCCGGGCAGAGATCGAAACAGCGATGCAGGGTTAGGTCCATGCCGCGTGCCGCCGCGACAAGCCGGGTCAGAATCGGAATGTCGAGCCGACCGTCGGCCCGGCTCGCACCCAGAACCACCCCGGCAAGACCCGCGTCCCGCGCCGCCGCGATGTCACGCTCCATCACCCGCGCTTCGGGTTCGGCAAAGCGGAAATCCCCGGCGCGCGGCCGGATCATCGCCATGACCGGCAGGCCGCAGGCCGCCGCCTGCGCCATAAGCCCCACCGATGGCGTCAGCCCGCCCAGCGCCAGCGCCGAACACAGTTCGATCCGGTCCGCCCCGCCCGCCACGGCCTGCGCCAAGCCTTCCCAGCTGTCGACGCAGACCTCAAGGATCAGGCCCATGCCGCCCAGCCCGCCTCGGCGGCACCGATCATACCGGCATCGGGGCCGCATTGCGCGGGCACCAGCAGCGGCGCCTCGGTCACGCGCAGCACTTGACGGCGGACGGCAGCATCAAGGTAATCCACCAGCCCCGTCGCATTGGCCAGCCCGCCGCCCACCGGCACGACGCCCGCGCCGACCACATTCAGAACCATGGCCAGCGGGCCCGAGATCAGGTCGCGCCAAAGGCTGACCGTCGCCGTGGCGGCGACTTCGCCCGCCTGCCAGCCCGCGATGATCGCCTCGCTGGTCAACGCCGTACCGGTTTCGGCCAGATGCAACCGCTCCAGCCCGCGCGCGCCGCCCACCATGTCGACACATCCCACCTGTCCGCAGCCGCAGGCCAGCGCATGGCGCCCGCGCAGCACCGGACCATGCCCCCATTCGCCGGCATAGCCGCCCGCGCCCAGCACAAGCCTGCCGCCAATCACCAGCCCGCCGCCGACACCGGTGCCCAGAATCACGCCAAAGACACTGTCAAACCCCCGGCCCGCCCCTTGCCGCGCCTCGGCCAGGGCAAAACAATCGGCATCGTTCAGCACCAGCACCGGCACGCCCAGCTTGGGGCTCAGGAGTTCGGCCAGCGGCATCCCGTCGATCGCCGGGATATTCGCCACCTTGCCACGGCCGCTGGCCGGATCGACCACGCCCGCGATCGAAATCGCCACGCCGCGCAACTTGCGCCCCGCCGCAAAGCCCGCGATGGCATTGACAAAGCCCGCTTCGTCGCGCGCAGGCGTGGGTGTTTCGCCCAGCGGCACCAGACGGTTGCCGTCATAGTGCCCGGCCTTGATCCGGCTGCCGCCGATGTCGAATGCAAGGATCATGCTGTCTCCCTTTGCGCCCCAATCCATCGCAAAGCCTCGCCCATGTCAAAGCCCCATGCTTTCTGGGCGCTGGACAGGCCCCAGGTGCGGGCCTATGACGCCGCAAATCCCGACAGAACAGGAATGCCGCCGATGGATGACCGCCTGATCGTTGCGCTGGATGTGCCGAATGTGGTGCAGGGGCTGGAGCTGACCCGCCGCCTTGGCGACGCTGTGAGTTTCTACAAGATCGGCCTTGGAATGCTGACCGGCGGCGGACTTGCCCTGGCCAATGAGCTGAAGCACGAACAGGGCAAGCGGGTGTTCCTGGACATGAAATTCTTTGACATCGGCGCCACGGTCGAGGCGGCGGTGCGCGGCATCGCGGAGTATGACCTGGATTTCCTGACCGTACAGGGCGATCCGCAGGTGGTGCGCGCCGCGATGGAGGGCAAGCGCGGCAGGAAGACCAAGATCCTTGCCGTCACGGTTCTGACCTCGCTTGATCGCGGCGATCTGGACCAGAACATGATCCGTCCGGGCGATCTGTCGGAGATCACCGTCGAACGCGCCGCCCGCGCGTTCGAGGCCGGGGCCGATGGCATCATCACCAGCCCGCATGAGGCGGCGGCAATCCGCGCCCTGCCGCAGGCGGCGGGCCGTCTGATCGTGACGCCGGGCGTCCGCCCCCTGGGCAGCGCTGCGGGCGACCAGAAACGTATCGCCACGCCCGCCCAGGCGATTGCCGCGGGCGTCGACCATATCGTCGTCGGCCGCCCGGTCTGGGCAGCCGCCGACCCGGCCGCCGCCGCCCGCGCCATCGTGGCCGAACTGCCGCCGCCCCTGCGCGCGGCCTGAACCCCTCGCGCTTCTGACGGGCCGGGTGTAACACTTGGCCGATCCCCGGCGAAAAGGCCCCTTGTATGACGGGAACGGATGACGAGTGGGCAGCCCTGCTGCGCGCGGCCCTGGCCGGGGACGGCCGGGCCTACCGCAGCTTTCTGTCTGCCGTGACCCCGGTGGTGCGCGGCATCGTCCGCTCCCGTGGCTATGGACTGGGCGAGGCCCGCTGCGAGGATGTGGTGCAGGACGTGCTGCTGGCGATCCATACCAAAAGGCAGACCTGGCGGCAGGACATGCCGGTCCGGCCCTGGATCTATGCGATCACCCGCCACAAGGTGATCGACGCCTTCCGCGCGCGCGGCAGTGCGGTCGATGTGCCGATCGAGGATTTCGCCGAGATCCTGCCCGCCGATGCCGGGCCCGACCCGACCGAGCGCGGCGATATGGAGAAGATCATCGGGATGCTGGAGCCGCGCGCAGCCGAACTGGTGCGGATGATCGGGCTTGATGGCGCGACGGCGGCAGAGGCAGGCGAGAAGCTGAAGATGACCGAAGGCGCGGTGCGGGTGGCGCTGCACAGGGCGTTCCGCGCGCTGGCGCGCCTGCGCGAAAGGCATGTGGAATGAAGACCGACGATCTGATCCGCGCGCTGGCCGCCGATGCCGCGCCCGCCCCCGCCCCGGCGCGCCGGGTGCTGCCGCTGTTCCTTCCGGCGATTCTCGTCTCGGTCGTGGCGGTCCTGACCGTTCTGGGCGCGCGCCCCGACCTGCCGCAGGCGATGGTCAGCTTCGTGCCCGTGATGCGCCATGTCCTGTCGCTGGCGGTCTTTGCCGCCGCCCTGGCTGCCGCCCTGCACCTGACCCGGCCTGAAGGCCGGGCGGCACTTTGGCCGCTTGCCCTGATCGCCGCCGCCGCGCTGGCACTGTTTCTCTGGGCCTATCTGACCACGCCGCCCGAGGCACGGATGATGGCGCTGATGGGCAAGACCAACAGTATCTGCCTGGTCGCGATTCCATGCCTGTCGGCCCTGCCCACCGCCGCGCTGTTTGTGGCGCTGCGCGGGGGGGCGACGACGCGGCCCGTCCTGTCGGGTGCGGTGATCGGACTTGCAGGCGGCGGCGCGGGGGCGGCGGTCTACGCCATTCACTGCACCGAATCGAGCCCGCTGTTCTATGTCACCTGGTATGGGGTGGCGATCTTGGCCGTCACCGCCGTTTCGGCGCTGCTTGGCCCGCGCCTGTTGCGCTGGTAGGGCCTATGCCCGCAACAGCCCCTCGGCGGTGAAATGGCGCGGGAAGAACGCCGCCGCACAGGTCATCAGCGTCGCCAGCGCCTCATCCGCCGGATAGGGCGATTGCAGCGTCATCATATCCAGCCAGACCCCTTCGGTCGTCACCCGCAGCACGCGCGCGGCGCGCACGGGGTCGGCCGCATAGCCATGCTCGGCATTCATGCGCGCGCAAAGCGCCTCGAGCATTCGGTTGTATTCCGCATCGTTAGAGCCGCATTTCTCTTGATATAGCGGCCTTCCCTGCGCCTCGCCCCAAAAGGCGCACCAGGCTGACAACCGGTCCGGTGTGCAAAGCTCTGGCCGGAAATCGGCGGCAAGCATGGCATAAAGCTGCTCGGGTGCCGATGGCCCGGCCGCCTCAATCGCCTGGGTCCAGTTCAGCCGGTATTCCTCGGCCAGATACAAAAGCGTCTCGACCAGAAGCTTGTCCTTGGTCTCGAAATGGAAATTCACAAGGCCATGTGACAGGCCCGCCGTCCGCGCCACTTCGGACAGGGTGGTGCGCGAATAGCCGAACCGGCCGATCGTCTCGATCGTCGCCTCGATCAACTGCAAGCGCCGGGCATCGCGCGGCAGCTTGCGCGGCGGCGTTTCGGTCGGCTTCTCGGCAGGTTTTCCAGTTTCAACGGCGGCCATCGGCATTCCTTCCCGGCAAGGCTTCTGCATACACGAATCGCTTGCGCAGACCAGTCTTCCATTCTGATTGACAGTTCAGTCAGAATAATGCGAGGCTCGATCCAGCGCAACAATCCGTGGTCCCGCCGATGTGTCCCGCACCGCACCGCCCGCTTGCCAGATCCAACGCCCATTTCCAGAAGGCGGTGAAACGCCTGCCCCTCGGCGTTGCCTCGACCTTCCGCTACTGGGGCGATGACAGGACGATCTATGTCCATCACGGCAAGGGCGGCCGCACCTGGGATATCGACGGCAACGGATATGTCGATTACCGGCTGGGCTACGGCCCGGCGATCCTGGGCTATGCCGATGACCGCGTCGACGCGGCCGCGCGCCGGGGGATGGAGGTGGGCGGGGTCTTCGCCCTGTCGACCGAACGCGAATTGGCCGTGGCCGAACGCGTGGCCAGGATGGTGCCCGCCGCCGAACTGGTGCGATTCTCGAACTCCGGCACCGAAGCTGTGATGGCGGCCCTGCGGCTGGCCCGCGCCCATACCGGGCGCGAAAGCTATCTTCTGGTCGAGGGCGGCTATCACGGGCTTTTCGACGCCGCGATGTGGATGGCCGATATGGACGGTTGGGATGCCGGATCGAACCGCGATCCCGCCATCGTCCCCTATGGCAAGGGCATCCCGGAAACCGTGCGGAAGCTGGCGCATCTGGTGCCGATGAACGACATGCAGCGGCTGGAAGACACGTTCCGCCGCCATGGCGACACGCTGGCCGCCCTGCTGATCGAGCCGATCCAGGGCAATTGCTGCGGCATTTCGGCCCGGGCCGATTATGTGCACCTGGCCCGCAAACTCTGCGACCATTACGGCGTGTTGATGATCATCGACGAGGTGAAGACCGGCTTCCGCGTCGGCAAAGGCGGGGTGCAGGGTCTGTTGGGGGTCAAGCCCGACCTGACCACCTTCGCCAAGGCGGTGGCGAATGGCTATCCGATCTCGCTGGTGGCGGGGCGCGAGGACGTGATGCGCCAATTCCGCTATGGCGGGGCCAGCCATGGCGGCACCTATACCGCCCATTCCGTCAGCCTTGCCGCCGCCGAGGAATGCCTGCGCATCCTGGATGAAACCCCGGCGCTGGAAACGGTCGCGACCTATGGGAATCGTCTCAAAAAAGGCATTTCGGCCTTATTGAACGCCCGCGGCATTCCCCATTCCTATGCCGGGCATGACAGCATGTTCGGCCTGTTCTTCGCGCCGGAGCCGCCGGACAATTACCGGGCCTGGAAGACCAGCGATTACAGTTTCTACGACCGGATGGCGCATTACCTGCACGATCTGAACATCATCGTCGAACCCGACAGCCGCGAGCCCTGGTTCATTTGCGAGGCGCACGGCCTGGACGCGACCTGCCTGACCGAAACGCTGCGCGCGGTCGAAAAGGCGGTGGATCTGACCCTGCAAGACATGGAAGACGCCGCAGAATGACCTATGACGCGCTGATCCTGGGGGCCGGGCACAATGGTCTTGTCACCGCCTGCTACCTGGCCCGCGCCGGGCTTAAGGTCTGCGTGGTGGAAAAGAACGATTGGGTCGGTGGCGCGGCGGTCAGCCGCGAGCTGACGCCCGGCTTCACCTATTCCAACTGCTCCTATGTCTCGTCGCTGTTCCGGCCCGAGATCATGCGCGACCTCGAACTGCCGAAACACGGGTTGCAGATCCTGCCCTATGAAGGCGGCGCGGTTTTCATGGAAAACGGCGACACGCTGGGCATGTTCCGCGACCATGACGCCAACCGCCGCGAATTTGCCCGCCATTCGCCCCGCGATGCCGAAGCCTATGACATCTATGCCCGCGATGTGCTGCGCCATTGCCGCTTCATCCGGCCGATGCTTCTGCGCACGCCCCCCGATCCGGCCCGTTTCCGCCCGCGCGATCTGGCCGAGATGGCCTGGCTGGGCAAACAACTGTCCGGGCAGTCCGAACGCCAGATCTCCGATATGATCCGCTTCTGGACCATGTCGATCTCGGACTATCTCGACCATTATTTCGAAAGCCCGGTGATCAAGGCCTATCTGGCGGTTTCCGCCATCATCGGCACCGCGCTTGGTCCGATGTCGCCAGGGTCGGCCTATGTGCTGCTTCACCATTACATGGGCGACGTTGACGGTAATATCGGGGCCTGGGGCTTTGCCCGCGGCGGCATGGGGTCAATCACCAAGGCACTGGCGTCTTCACTGCGGGCTGCCGGTGGGGAAATCCGCGTTTCCGCCGCTGTAGAGACGGTTCTGGTGCAGAACGGCCAGGCCGTCGGCGTGGCGCTGGCCAATGGCGATGAGCTGCGGGCCAGGCGCGTCATCTCGAACATGGATGTCAAACGCACCATGCTGACGCATGTGGCCGAAGCCGATCTGCCAGCCGATTACGTCGCCGCGGTCCGCAAGTTCAAGACACGGGGATCGTCGGGCAAGCTGAACATCGCGCTCGATTCGGCCCCGGCCTTCCCGGCGCTGCCCGAAGGGTCCCCGGCGCTGAAGGGCGACCTGCATTTCACCGATTCCATCGAGCGGATGGAACGCGCCTATGACGACTGGAAGGCAGGCCATTTCAGCGCCGACCCGTTCCAGGACGTGATGATCCCCACGATGATCGACCCGACCATGACGCCGCCGGGCAAGCATTTCATGTCCTGCTTCGTGCAATATGCGCCGCCCAAGATCGCAGGCGGCGACTGGACCGATGCCGATCGCGATGCCTTCGGCCAGACCTGTCTTGACCAGATCGAACGCTATTCTCCCGGCTTCAAGGACCGCGTGATCCATGTCGAGATCCGCACCCCGCGTGAGCTGGAGGCCGAGGTCGGGCTGACCGAGGGCAATATCTTCCAGGGCGAACTGACCTTCGACCAGTTGCTCTTCAACCGCCCCGTCCCCGGCCATGCGCAGTACCGCACACCGATCCGCGATCTGTGGATATGCGGTTCCTCCACCCATCCGGGCGGCGGCGTCATGGGCGCGCCGGGCCGCAATGCCGCCGCCGAGATCCTGCGCGACATGAACCGCAGCCCGAAAGACATGAGCGATGCCTATGCCGTCCTGTGATGTGATCGTCATCGGCGGCGGGCCGAACGGGCTGGCCTGCGCCACGCGGCTGGCGAAGACCGGACGCAAGGTCACGTTGGTCGAGGCCGAGGCCATGACCGGCGGCGGGTTGAGGTCTGTGCCCGGACCGGCCCCGGGCTTTGCCGCCCCGGCGCTGGCCCATCTTCTCTGGCATCTCGACCCGCGCGTCGAAGCGGGGATGAGCCTGGCCCAGCACGGCCTGTCCTGGGCGGCACGCGACTTGCCGACCACGATCCTGTCGCCCCATGGCGCGCTGAGCGTCCGGCGCGGCCAGACCGGCGGACCCGATGCCGAGGCGTGGAGCAGGCTCTATTCCCGCCTTTCGCGCATGGCCGAACGCCTGGAACCATTCCGCCAGATGGCCCCGCCGCGTCTGGGCGCGGGAAATGACTGGCTGTCGCTGGCCCGCCATGCCCTGGGGCTGCGCGGGCTGGGCACCGCCGATTTCCGCGAGCTGCTGCGGCTTCTTCTGATCAACGCCCATGACGTCGCGACCGATGAGCTGACCGATCCCCGCCTGCGGGCGCTGCTGTGCTTTGACGCCACGCTGGGCGCCTGGGCCGGGCCGCGCAATCCGAACACGCTGATCCTGTGGCTTGACCGGCTGGCCGGGCAGGTGATGGGGCAGAAACAGGCCCTGTGCCTGCCGAAAGGCGGCATGGCCGGGCTGTCCCGGGCGATGGCGCAGGCGGCGCAGGCGGCCGGAGTGACCCTGCGCTGTGGTTCAAGGGTAACCCGGATCGACATGGCTGCCGACCGCGCCGATGGCGTGACGCTTGCGACGGGCGAGATGCTGTCAGCCCGCACGGTGGTCTCGGCGATCGGCCCGAAAACGACGCTTCTGTCGCTTGTCGGCCCGGCCCATCTGGACGCAGGAATGGCGACCCGCCTGCGCCAGCAAAAGGCGCGCGGCGCAACGGCGCGGCTTGTCCTTGCGCTGTCGGACGCGCCGGATTTCGGCTGCGACCTGCGCGCACGGCTGGTGATCGTTGCGGATGCACAGGCGGTGGACCTGGCTTTCAACCCGGTGAAATACGGCGAAACGCCCGATGCGCCGGTGATGGAAGTGCTGATCCCCTCGGCCTTCGAGCCGGGCCATGCGCCCGAAGGCCAGCACCTTCTTTCGGCCCATGTGCAATTCGCGCCCCATGCGCCGAAAGACCCTGAACAGGCAAAAAAGGCGCTGTTCGCGGCGACAATGGCGCAACTGGAACGCGCTGCTCCGGGGATCGGCGCGCTGGTCATCGCGCATGATTTCCTCATGCCGCAAGACATCGAGGCGCGGTACGGCATGGCAGGCGGCAGCTGGCATCATGGCAATCTGTCGGTCGAACAGATGCTGTTCCTGCGCCCGCTGCCAGAATTGTCGCGCTATGCCACGCCGATCGCGGGCCTGTGGCTGACCGGGGCAGGCACCCATCCGGGCGGGCTGTCAGGCGCGGCCGGGTGGAACGCCGCCGAAGCGATTGAAAGGGCCAGGGCATGACCGCGCATTTCACCGCGCCTTTGCGCGAAACCCCGTTTCACGCCCGCACCGCGCCGTTGAACCGGCTGCACAATTGGGGCGCCTGGGCGGGCTATCGCACCCCGCTTTGCTATGGCGACACCAGCATGGAGCATAGCGCGATCCGCAATGCGGCCTCGCTTTACGACATTTCGCCGATGATGAAATATCGCATCTCCGGCCCCGGGGCCGAGGCCTATCTGAACCGGCTGACGCTGCGAAACGTCTCTAGACTGGCAGAAAACGCGGTTCACTATACCGGTTGGACCGACGATGCCGGGCAGATGCTGGATGACGGCACCCTCTTCCGGCTGGGGGCGGAAGACTATCGTCTCTGCGCGCAGGAACGCCATCTGCCCTGGCTGTTGGACAGCGCCTGGGGGTTTGACGTCACGATCAGGGACGAGACCGAATCCCTTGCCGCTCTGGCGTTGCAGGGACCGACGGCCGCTTCGGTGCTGCGCGCCTGCGGCTTTGCCCTTGACGGCCTGAAGCCCTTTCGCCTTGCGCGCCTGCCCTTTGCGGGAGGGGAAGTCATGATCTCGCGTACCGGATTCACCGGCGATCTGGGCTATGAGCTGTGGGTCGACCCGTCGCTTGCCCTGCCGCTTTGGGATCATCTCATGGCGAAGGGTGCGCCTTACGGCCTGATGCCGGTCGGCACCGACGCCGTCATGCTGGCCCGCACCGAGGCGGGGTTCCTGACCACGAACCTCGACTTCATCCCCGCCCATCAGGCCCTGCGCGAAGACCGCACGCGCAGCCCGCTGGAACTGGGCCTGGGCTGGATGGTCGATTGGGACAAGGGCCATTTCACCGGGCGGCGTGCGCTGGTGGCGCAGCGCGAGGGCAAGACGCAGCGTTGGGCGCTGGTCGGTCTGGACGTGGCGGGAAATGTCAGCGCCGAGGGCAGCATTCTCTATCACCGCAAGAAACATGAAGTCGGCTTCGTCACCGCAGCCTGCTGGTCGCCCACGCTGAAACGCAACATCGCGCTTGCCCATGTCCAGGCCACTCATGCCGAATGCCGCGATCTCTGGGTCGAAATCTATGCGCTGCGCGAGCTGCAATATGCCAAGCTGATGCTGCAGGTGACACTGACCCCGCGGCCCTTCTTCGCGCCCGAGCGCCGCCGCCTTACCCCAGCACAGGCCTTCTGATGCATCACCCCGACAGCCCCCGGCTTGACCATTGCCCGCCCGGCCTGCCGCAAGAGGCCTATCTGGCGCAGGACTGGTTCGACCGCGAGATGGCCAAGGTCTTCGCAAGGCGCTGGGTCAATGTCGGGCGGCTGGCGGATTTCGCGCCCGGCACGGCGCGCAGCGTGACTGTCGGCCGCGCGCCGGTCGCCGTTCTGTGCGATGGCGGAGGCAAACTCGCCGCGTTCCACAATTCCTGCCGCCATCGCGGATCGGAACTTTGCGCGCCGGGCCAAATCCGCCAGATCGGGAGGCTGCTGACCTGCCCCTATCACGCCTGGGCCTATGAGGCGGAGACGGGCCGTCTCGTCTCGACCGCCCATGCCCGCCCGACACAGGATTTCCGCAAGGAGGACCACACGCTTCTGCCGGTGCAGTGCCGCATCTGGGCCGGGTTCCTGTTCCTCAACCTGTCCGCCCCGCCGCCGCCGCTGACCGCCGATGTCCCGCTATCCACGCTGGACAACTGGCCGATGGACGGGCTTCACACCGGCCATCGCTGGGAAACGGTCATCGCCTGCAACTGGAAAGCCTTCTGGGAAAATTACTCGGAATGCCTGCATTGCCCCGGCATCCATCCCGAACTGTGCGACATGGTGCCGGTCTATGGCAGCGGCGTGATGGCGGCAAACGAGGCGCCGGGCTGGAAACCCGAAGACCCGGTGCCCGCGAACCTGAAGCCCGGGGCCGCAACCTGGACCATGACCGGCGCGCCCTGCGGCCCGGTCTTTCCCGGCCTGACCGCGCAGGAACAGGCGGCGGGCCATACATTCGTCACGCTCTGGCCTTCGACCTATGTCGTGGCCCACCTCGACTATGTCCGCTGCGTCCGGCTGGAGCCGCTGACGCCCATGACCACCCGCCTTGTCGCCGAATGGTATTTCCCGGCCGAAACCCTGGCCCGGCCCGGCTTTGACCCGGGCCAGGTCGCCGCCTTTGCAAAGCTGGTGATGGAGCAGGACAGTGCTGCGTCCGAGATGAACCAACGCGGCATTGCCAGCCCCGGCTACCAAACCGGCCGGCTGATGCCCGAGGAATACGAGATCCACCGCTTCCACCAATGGCTGCTGAAAGAAATGGAGGCCGCGCCATGAGCCTGATGGACCGTTCCGAACCTGTCCCCGCCACCTGGGACCGCCGTGGCCTGCCCGCCTGGACCTATCACTCGGCGGCGCTGTTCGCGCTGGAACGCGAGCAGATTTTCCTGACGCACTGGCAGGTCGCGGGCCATGTAAGCGACATCCCGAACCCCGGCGACTGGATCAGCTTCGACCTTCTGGGCGAACGCGCGCTGGTGGTGCGCGGGCAGGATGGCCTGCCCCGCGCCTTCATGAACCTGTGCCGCCATCGCGGGGCCCGCGTGGTCGATGGCGATGCGGGATCGTGCCGGGGCGCTTTGGTCTGCCCCTTTCATGGCTGGGTCTACAACCTTGACGGCTCTTTGCGCGGGGCCGCCCGGCCCGAGACTTTCGGCCCCAGCTTCGACAAGGCAAAGTTCGGGCTGAAACCCGTCGAGTTGCAGCTTTTCGGCGGCTTTCTTTTCCTGCGCTTTCGCCCCGGCCCGCAGCCCGATATCGCAACGCTTCTTGCGCCCTATGCCGAGGATTTCGTCTCGAACAAGGCGGAAAGCCTGCTTCCCGTTCAAATGGCCGGCTGGACGACCAACCTGCCGGTGAACTGGAAATCGGTGCGCGATGTCGATAACGAAGGCTATCACGTCCCGCTGGCCCATCCCGCGCTGCAAGACCTGTATGGCCGCGATTATCGCGACATCTACCTGCCCGACGGGCTGCATGTCAGCTATGGCTTCTTCGGCGACAGGCCGGGGCGGCGCTGGTCGGTGCAGCGCTATGTGAAACACGCGCCCGAACATCCGCATCTGCCGCCCCATCTGCGCAAGACCTGGGCCTATTATGGCCTGTTTCCCAACACGGTCTTCGCCTTCACGCCCGAAGGGGCGCAATATTACCACGACCTGCCGGTCGACCCGGGCTGCACCAAACTGACCGGACGGCAGTATCGCTATCCGAACGAAAGCCGCCAGATGCGCCTCGCCCGTTACCTGGCCGCGCGGATCGACCGCGAGACATCGGCCGAGGATCAGCAACTGTCGATCTGGTCGAACGAATCGATGCGGTCCGAGGGATTCGAAGGGTTTCACCTCTCGGACCTCGAATGGGGCCTGCGCCGCCACCATGACCAGCTGCGCCGCCTTTTGCCGGTGATGCGGCAGGACCTGGCACCACCGGAAGGTGAAATGGCCCGCCTGAATGACGAATTGATTTGCCAGTCAAAATGACGGGCCTAACCTGAAAGACAAGAAGACGACCAAAAAAACAGGGAGACCACCGATGAAGCTGACACGCCGTCGCACGCTGACTGCCCTTTCCAGCGGTCTGATCGCCCCCCTTGGCCGCGCCCTTCGTCCGCCCCTCCTGGGCCCAGGGCGGCACGGTCAATGTCTACAACTGGTCCGACTATATCGGCGAGACGACATTGGCCGATTTCGAAGCCGAGACCGGCATCTCGGTGGTCTACGACCTTTACGCCAGCGCCGAAGAGGCCCAGGCCAAGATGCTGGTCGGCGGCACCGGCTATGACGTCGTGCTTCACGCCGGCATGTCGATGCCGCAATTCGTGAAAGCCGGGGTGTTCCAGAAACTCGACAAGGCCAAGCTGACCGGCTGGGGCAATCTCGACCCCGAAATCCTCAAGATCGTCGAAGGGTATGATCCCGGCAACGACTATGGCGTACCCTATATGTGGGGTTCGGTCGGGATGACCTATAATCTCGACATGGTGAAAGAGCGCCTGCCCGACGCCGATCTGGAAAGCCTGGATACGCTGATGCTGCCCGAGAATGCCGCCAAGCTGGCGGATTGCGGCATCTCGGTCCTCGATAGCCCGACCGATTCCGGCTTCATGGTGATGAGATGGCTGGGGCTGGACACCAACACCGCCGGTCCCGCCGAATATGAGAAGATGGCCGAGGCCATGGCGAAGATCCGGCCCTTTATCGCCACCTTTGACAACGCGAATTACCTGACCACGCTGCCCAACAAAGAACTTTGCGTGGCCAACACCTGGTCGGGCGATTACGGCGTGGCCAAGACCCGCGCCGCCGAGGCCGGAATCGAGCTGAACCTTGCCTATTATGTGCCAAAGACCGGCGCGCCGGCATGGTTCGACCTCTGGGCCATGCCGTCAGACGCGCCGAATGTCGAAAACGCCTACAAGTTCATCGACTATCTGCTGCGGCCCGAAGTCATCGCCGCCTGCACCAATTTCACCGGCTATGCCAATGCCAACAAGGCCGCGACGCCCCTGGTGGACGAGGCGATTCGCACCGACCCCGCCGTCTATCCCGACGAGACCACGCTGTCGCGGCTCTATACCCCGCTGCCGCAGACCGAGGAACAGGATCGCGACCTCAACCGCGCCTGGCAGGCGATCAAGACCGGCGGCTGATCCGTGATGCAAGCCGCGCCCCCCGCGCCCGCTACCGCCCCTGCGGCCTCGCTTGCCGACCCCTTCATCCGCATCGAGGGCGTGTCGAAACGCTTCGGCACGTTCCAGGCGGTCAAGGATGTCAGCCTGACCATCGGCAAGGGCGAGATCTTTGCCCTGCTCGGCGGATCGGGCTGCGGCAAGACCACGCTTCTGCGGATGCTGGCCGGGTTCGAGGAGCCGACATCGGGCCGCATCTTCATCGACGGGCAGGATATGACGGGCGTTCCCCCCTGGGAGCGCCCGGTCCATATGATGTTCCAGAGCTACGCGATCTTTCCGCATATGAGCGTGGAAAAAAACGTCGCCTACGGATTGAAACACGAGAAGATGACCACCGCCCAGCGCGCCGACCGCGTGGCCGAGATGCTGGATCTGGTGCAGCTCACGCCCTTTGCCCAGCGCAAGCCGCATCAGATTTCCGGCGGCCAGCGCCAGCGCGTCGCCCTGGCCCGGGCGCTGGCCCGGCAACCGAAACTTCTGCTGCTCGACGAACCTCTGGCGGCGCTCGACAAAAAGCTGCGCGAACATACCCAGTTCGAGCTGATGAGCATCCAGCAGCGCACCGGCGTCACCTTCATCGTCGTCACCCATGACCAGGAAGAGGCGATGACGCTGGCCGACCGCATCGCCGTGATGGACAGGGGCGAGGTACGTCAGGTCGGGTCGCCGACCGAGATCTACGAATACCCCAATTCCCGCTTCGTCGCGGGCTTCATCGGTGCGATCTCGACCTTCCCCGCCCGCGTCCTCCGCCTGTCGGGCGACACGGCCGAGCTGGAGATTCCCGCAATGGGGGGCGCCTTCACCGCCCGCGCCCAGGCCGGTCTGGTCGTGGATCAGGCCGTCACCCTGGCGCTGCGACCCGAGAAGATCAGCATCTCGAAAACCCGCCCCGACGGCATCAACGTGCTGGAAGGTCAGGTCAAGGATCTGGCCTATTTCGGCAAGGACAGTCTCTATCGCGTCACCCTGCCGGGCGGAGAGCTTTTGTCCGTCCACGCCGTCAATGCCCGCCGCGCCCATGACGGCGAACATGCCGCCGATTGGGACGACAGGGTCTGGCTCTCGTTCGAACCCAGTTCAGCCATCCTGCTGACGGATTGACGATGACCCGCGCTTCCAGCCTTCATCTTGGCTCGAATATCCTGGGGCTCCGGGGGGTGCAGCCATGACCGCGCTGGCCCAATGGTTCCACCGCCGCGGCGGGCGCGATCTGACCATCGCCGTGCCCTATCTCTGGCTTCTCGTCTTCTTCCTGCTGCCCTTCCTGATCGTCGTCGCGATGAGTCTGGCAACCCGCACCCCTACCGCGCCGCCCTTTGGCTATGGCGGCGAGAACCCGGTGCTGAACCTGCATGGCTATGAGCGGCTGTTCACAGACAGTCTCTATATCCGCGCCTTCGTCACCTCGATCGTCAACGCGGCCTTCGCCACCGCGCTGTGCCTGCTGATCGGCTATCCCATGGCGCTAGGCCTGACGCGGGTGTCCAGAAGCTGGCGCTCGATCCTGCTGATGCTGGTGATCCTGCCGTTCTGGACCTCGTTCCTGTTGCGGGTTTACGCCTGGATGGGGCTGATGGGCCGCAATTCCTGGTTCAACGGGCTTCTGACCGATGCCTGGAACTTGGTCACGCCGCAGGCCTGGGCGCTGCAATCTGTGCCGATGATGAACACTAATTTCGCCGTCGTGCTGGTGATGGTCTACACCTACCTGCCCTTCATGATCCTGCCGCTTTACGCCAATCTGGAACGCCTTGATCCCCAGCTTGACGAGGCGGCAATGGATCTTGGCTCGCGGCCCTGGCAGGTGTTCCGCGACGTGACCCTGCCGCAATCCCTGCCCGGAATCATCGCCGGGGGGCTGCTGGTCTTCATCCCGGCCGCGGGCGAGCTGGTCATCCCGACCCTGGTCGGCGACGCCGCCGCCCCGATGATCGGCCGCATCATCAGCGACGAGTTTGCCCAGGCGCGCGACTGGCCGATGGCCTCGACCGTGGCGGTGGCGCTTCTGGTGCTGATGGTCGGGCCGACGATGATCTATACCCGCTATCAGGCCAAGGCCGAGGGCGCGGCCGAAAAGGATGGCCAGCCATGAACCGCCGTCCGGTCTTTCTGATCACCGTTCTCTGCTTCGGCTTTGCCTTCTTCTACATCCCGATCCTGTCGATGGTGGTCTATTCCTTCAACGGCTCGCGGCTGGCGACGGTCTGGGGCGGATTCTCGACCAAATGGTATGTCTCGCTGTTCTCCAACCGGCAGGTCGGCGCGGCGCTGCTTCTGTCGGTGCAGATCGCGCTGATTTCCGCCACCGTCGCCACGATCCTTGGCGCCATGGCCGGGATCACCCTGGCCCGCTTCCGCCGGTTTCGCGGCCGCACCCTGTTTTCCGGCATGGTCACCGCGCCGCTGATCATGCCCGAGGTGATCACCGGCATTTCCTCGCTGATGTTCTTCATCATGCTGGCGGAATGGATCGGCTGGCCGGGCCAGCGCGGTTTCACCACGATCACCCTGGCGCATATCACCTTTTCCATGGTCTTCGTCTCGACCGTGGTGCATTCGCGCATGTTGCAGATGGACCGCGCCATCGAAGAGGCGGCGATGGATCTCGGCTCGCGCCCCTGGCAGGTGATGCGCGACGTGACCCTGCCGGTGATCTCGCCCGCGCTCATGTCGGGCTGGCTGCTGGCCTTTACCATCTCGCTGGACGATGTGGTGATCACCTCTTTCACCACCGGCCCCGGCGCGACGACCCTGCCCCTGCTGATCTGGTCCAAGGTGAAGCTGGGCGTAACGCCGGATATCAACGCGTTGGCAACGCTTATCGTGCTGACTGTCGGGATCTGTGTCGCCATGGCGGGAATCGTGATGAACCGGGCCGAAAAGCGCCGTCTGGCCGATGAACGGCTTGCCTATCGGACCAATGAATGAGCACGGCCCTTCAGCGCCATCTTCTGACCGCGCCGCTCGGAACGCCCGGTTCGGCCCGCGCCCGCTATGGCGCGGCGATGGCGCTGCATGGCGAAGGCCTTCTGTCCGACGCCCAGCTTGAGGCCTATCGCGAGGCTTCGGCCCTTGACGCGCAGGACCCGGCGCAGGTCCTGGCCGACCGGGGCCTTGCCGCGCCCGACCTGCCCGCGCCAGGGCCGGCCGAAATCCTTGGGCTTCTGCTGGCCGAGCTTGACCGTCTGCTGTCCCGCACCAGCGGCGAGGGGATTGCCGAAGTGCGGGCGGGCCTGGCCCCGGCCCTTGGTCAAAACCCGAAACCGTCTCTGTTCCCGCCCAATCGGGTGATCGCCGCCCATCTGCCCGCCGCGCTTGCCGCCCTGGCCCCCGGCGATCCTGCCCTTGCCCAGATCATCGCCGCCGCCGCCCCGCATCTGCGCTGGGTCACCTATGACGCCTATGACCCGGCGCAGATCGGGCGGCATTTCCCGCGCGCCCATGCCTTTGCCAGCCTGGTGGGAGAGGACGCCCCCTTCGCGGCGCGCGATTACGACCTTGGCCTGTTCCTGATCGCGCCCGGCACGCTGTACCGCGACCATGCCCATCCCGCGCCCGAGCTTTACCTGCCGCTCACCGGCCCGCATCGCTGGCGGTTTGCCCCCGGCGCGCCCTTTCATGAGAAGCCCGCCTTCGCCCCGGTCTGGAACCCGCCGCTGCAACCCCATGCGACGCTGACGGGCGCCATGCCGTTTCTTGCCCTATTCGCCTGGACTGCGAATGTGACCGCCCCGGCGCATGTGATCCCGGCCCCGGACTGGGCCATGTTCGAGCCTGTTTCATGATGACCGAAACCCTGATCGTCCATGGCCGCATCCGCACGATGGACCCAGCCCAGCCCATGGCCGCCGCCATGCTGATCCGCAATGGCAGCATCGTGGCGCTTGGCCCCAGCGCAAAACTCCGCCGGATGGCCAGCGCCCAGGCCCATGTGATCGACGCGGGCGGGCGGCTGGTCCTGCCGGGCTTTCAGGACGCGCATGTCCATTTCCTGTCCGGCGGCACCGATCTTGCCACTTCGGCCCCGCTTTACGAGGTGAAGACCCTGCCCGAGCTGGCCACCAGCATGGCCGCCCATGCGGCCCGGCATCCGGCCCTGCCACTGGTGATCGGCGCCGGGTGGCAACCGGGGCTGTTCGGCGAACACAACCTGACTGCCGCGGCGATCAACGCCGCGACCGGCGACCGCCCCGCCGTGCTCTATGATTCCAGCTTTCACAATGCCTGCCTGAATTCCGCCGCCCTGCGCCTGGCCGGGATCGGGGACGACACGCCCGATCCGCCCAATGGCCATTTCGTCCGGGACACTTCAGGCGCGGCGACGGGCATGCTGCATGAAGACGCGATCAAATGGGCGCTGGACCGTCTGCCGCAGCTTTCAGACGCGGATTACATGGCCGGACTTATGGCCGCGCAGGCGCATGGCCACGCCCATGGCCTGACCGGCGTCCTGGACCCGCGCGTCGAGGAATTGGAAAGCCGGATCTACAGCCGGGCCATGGCCGAGAACCTGCTGACGATCCGTGTGGCCGGCGCCGCGCTGGTGCGGGAATCGGACAGCGTGGAATCCGCCCTGACGCGCCTTCTGGCGATGCGGGCCGCCGCGCCGGGGCCGATGTTCCACATCCATTCGGCCAAATTCTTCATGGACGGTGTGTTCGAGAATCGCACCGCCGCGCTGCTGGCCCCCTATGCCGACGCCGCGGGCGGCAATGCGCCCTGCATGTTCGGGCAGGCGCAGACCCTGGCCCTGATGACGGCGCTGGATGCGGCGCGCTTCCAGATCCATGTCCATGTCATCGGCGATGCCGCCCTGCGCCGGTCGCTTGACGGGTTCGAGGCCGCCCGCGCCGCCAATGGCGCGTGGCCGGGGCTGCACCAGCTGGCCCATCTGCAACTGGTCGATCCCGCCGATGCGCCCCGCCTGTCGGCCCTTGGCGCCATGGCGAATATCCAGCCGCTCTGGGCGCGCTATGACCCGGTGGTGCCCGACATCGCGCTTGACATGATCGGGGCGGAGCGCCAGCCGCTGACCTATCCATTCCGCAGCCTGCTGGACATGGGCACCGCCACCTGCCTGTCTTCGGACTGGCCGGTCTCGACCCTGAACCCGTTCGAGATCATCGAAACTGCGGTCACCCGGCAGGCCAGGCTGGCCGATGGCCCGAAAGACCCGTTCCAACCGCAGGAACGGCTGACCGTGGAAGACTGCGTGCTGGGCTATACCGTGCAGGCCGCCGCCGCCTGCTGGCGGGGCGACTATACCGGGCGGCTGAAGCCGGGGTTTTCGGGCGATGCGATCATTCTGGATCAGGATATCTTCACCTGCCCGCCTTGGAAGATTGCCAACACCAAGGTTCTGCTGACGCTGTTTCAGGGGCGCGAAGTCTATCGCGCGGGCTGGTTCGCGGGCTGAAAGCCCGGCCAGACCAGCCGGACGCGATCCTGCAACCAGGGCACCGCATCGCCGCGCGCCAGAAATTCGGCCACTTCCATCATCTCCCAGCGCTGGCCCTCGTTGCCAAAGCGCAAAGCCGCCACTTCGGCCGCGCTGATCCGCCCGGCATAGAAGATCGAGACGCGGCCGGGAAAATCGACCGACGGCAGAACCAGCCGCCGATCCAGCCGCGCAGCGGGTAGCGACAGCCCAAATTCCTCGAGCAATTCGCGCAGAAGGCAGGCTTCTGGCGTCTCGCCGCCTTCGCGGCCGCCGCCGGGCAGATCCCAGTGATTGCGCCAGATCAGGCCGGGAAAATCGTCTCTGAGATAGCATAAAAGCCGCGTACCCAGAAAGAATGCGGCCTTTGCGCCGATGAAGTCAGGCACGGGCCCGTCGCGGCCCGCGCCCTGCCCCTCAGGGATTGTCATTGATGTCGCGGTCCCAGGTCTTCACCTGACCGGCCCGCTTGCCCAGGAAGGTGCGCAGGCCCAGCCAGGCCACAAGGGACAGAACCGCGAAGATCAGGATCAGGGCGGGCAGGCCGGGCGCCAGCCCCACGCCCACCAGCACCCCGGTCAGCGCCGCGCCGATGGCGAAGCCCAGGAAGATATAGCCGGGCGCGAGGATTTCCAGCACGCCCAGCGCAAAACCCAGAACGACCCAGGCCCACCAGATCGTCCAGATCTGATCCGGCATCAGCTTCCCCTCCGGTTGAACATGCGGAAGGCGTCGCCGAAGGCCTCAAGCGCATTGGCCGGAACTAGGATCGTCTGCTTGCCCTGCCCGGTCGCCACGGCCTGCAAGGCCTCGACCTGTTTCAGCGCCACCTGATACTGCGCCGCCTCAAGCCCGTTCTCCTTGATCGCCACCGCGATCACGCTGGTCGCGAAAGCCTCGGCCTCGGCGGTCACGCGCTTGGCCTTGGCCGCCTGCTCGGCCGCATAGAGTTCGGCATCCGCCGCCAGCTCGACGCTGCGCTTGCGGCCCTCGGCCTCCATCACCTGGGCGCGGCGGGCGCGTTCGGCATTGAGCTGTTGCAGCATTGCCGCGCGGGTCGCCTCGTCCAAATTGACGTCCAGGATCTCGGCCCGCGTCACCTCGACGCCCCAGTCATCGACCATGGCCGCCACCTGCTCGCGCACCCGTTCGATCAGCGAGGCGCGGTTCGACTGAACCTGGTCCAGTTCCAGCTTGCCGATTTCCGAACGCACGATCCCGGCCACAGTCGTGGCGATGGCGGCGTCGATGTCGCGAATCCGGTAAACCGTCTTTTCCGGCTCGGTCACGCGATAGAAGACCGAGGTCTCGACCTTCACCAGCACGTTGTCGGCAGTGATGGCATCCTGGCTGGCATTGGGCAGCTGGCGTTCCAGCACCGAGACCTTGTGCGCGATGCGGTCCAGGAAGGGCACGACAAAGTTGATGCCCGGCCCCAGGACCGATTTCAGCCGCCCGAAACGCTCGACCACATGCTTTTCGCTTTGCGGCACGATCCGCACACCCAGGAAGATGCAAAGGATGATGAACAGCGCGATGGCCAGGAACACTGCGTTCCAGCCCAGGAAATCGGTTGGCTGCATGAAATTCCTCCGTGTCAAAACCGGCCCGGAATTGCCCCGGCCGGATCAAGCTTAATGTGACCGCACAGCCCCCGTCCGGCAAGGGCCGGAATCGCCGCCATCAACCCGCCCCGCGCTGCCCATCTTTCGCTGCCGCGCCGCAGCGGTTATCCTGCGCGCATCCAAGCAACCCCTCCTCCCGGAAGGCCCAGAATGCCCCAGCGCCTGCACCTCGTCTTTGGCGGCGAACTCGTCAGCCCCGACAAGACCACCTTCCGCGACCCGTCGCAGATCCATATCGTCGGCATGTTCCCCGATTATGCCAGCGCCCATGCCGCCTGGAAGGCCGAGGCGCAGCGCACCGTGGACAATGCGCATATGCGCTATTTCATCGCCCATATTCACCGGCTGCGCGATGAGGAAACCGCCGCTTCCTCGACCGAGGAACTCGGCTGATCCCATGGCGCCGCTTGGGCTATCGCTGGCCGCGTTCCGGCCGCGCACATCCTCCGCGATGGCGGCGGCCCGCCTGCCGCGCCCGGACGGCCGTCTGGTTTGGCTGCATGTCGGCAGCAGCGATCCGGCGCCCGCCGCCGAAGAGCTGATGCGGCGTCTGGCCGAAGAGGAGGATGTCTCGGTCCTTCTGACCGGCCCGGCCTCGGGTGCGCTGGCCGCGGCGCTGCATCAGGATCCGCCCGAGGACAGCATCGTGGAGGTGCGGGCCTTTCTTGACCATTGGCGCCCAGAGGCGCTGGTCCTGTCGGATGGCGGGTTGCGCCCGGTCCTGATCGCAGCGGCGCGGTCGCGCGGCCTGCCCGTTCTGCTGACCGATGCCCGCACGCCACGCCTGATGCCGGGCAGCGCGGGCTGGTTTTCCGGCACGCTGCGCAAAAGCCTGACCGCCCTGACCTATATCGCCACCGTGGACGAAGCCGCAGCCGCAGCCTTTCGCAAGGCCGGCGCCCCGCCGCAGATCCTGGCGATCACCGGGCGGATGGAGGAACGGTCTGCCGTCCTGCCCTGCCTGGAAGCCGAACGCGCGGCGCTGGCCAAGCTGTTCGCCTCGCGCCCGGTCTGGTTCGCCGCCAGCCTGCCCGAAGCCGAAGAGACCGCCGTCCTGGCCGCCCATCGCCGCGTTCTGGGACAAAGCCACCGGCTGTTGCTGATCCTTCTGCCCGCCGATCCCGCCCGCGCCCAGCCGCTGGCCGAAAAGCTTGAGGCGGAGGGCTGGACCGTCGCCCTGCGCAGCGCCGAGGAAGACCCCGAGCCGGAAACCGAGGTTTTCGTGGTCGACACACCCGCCGAGCTGGGCCTGTGGTATCGCCTTGCGCCGATCACCTTTCTGGGCAGCAGCCTGTCCGGCAATGGCGCGGCGCGCAGCCCTATGGAACCGGCGGCGCTGGGGTCCGCCATCCTGCACGGCCCCCGTGCCGGGGCCTATGGTGCGCTTCTGGGCCGGTTGGGCGCGGCGCGGGCGGCGCGGGCCGTGGCCGCCGCCCCCGATCTGGCCGAGGCTTTGGGCGATCTTCTGGCCCCCGACCGCGCGGCGCGGCTGGCGCAGGCGGCCTGGATCGTCGCCTCCGACGGGGCCGAGGCGACCGAGGCCGTGCTTGACCGGCTGCGCGCATTGACCGGGGCCAAGTGATGCGCCCGCCCGCCTTCTGGTTCACCCCCCCCGAAAGGCCCGGCCTGCTGCCCCGGCTGCTGTCGCCCCTTGGCGCGCTTTATGCCGCCGCGACCGCAAGGCGGTTGGCGCGGGGCGCAGCCTATCGCGCCGGGGTGCCGGTGATCTGCATCGGCAATCTGAATGCGGGCGGCACGGGCAAGACGCCCACCGCCATCGCGCTGACCCAGCGCCTTCAGGCCCGTGGCCAGCGCGTCGCACTGGTGTCGCGCGGCCATGGCGGCAGTCTGGAAGGCCCGGTGCAGGTCGACCCGGCCCGTCACTCCGCAGCCGAGGTCGGCGACGAGCCCCTGCTTCTGTCGGCCTTCGCCCCCACGTTCATCGCCCGCGACCGCGCGGCGGGCGCCCGCGCCGCCGAAGCCTCGGGCGCCAGCGTCATCCTGCTGGATGACGGGTTCCAGAATCCTGCCGTCGCCAAGGACCTGTCGCTGGTCGTGGTCGATGCCGGGCGCGGCTTTGGCAACGGGTTCTGCCTGCCCGCCGGCCCCCTGCGCGAGCCGGTGGCAACGGGCCTGGCCCGCGCCGATGCCGTGCTGTCGATCGGCCTGCCGGAAGCCCAGGCCGACTTTGCCGCCCGCTGGGGCAAGGCTATCCACATTCCCCACCTGACCGGCGCTTTGCGCCCCTTGCAGATGGGCATGGAGTGGCGGGGTGAGCGCGTCATCGCCTTCGCGGGCATCGGCCATCCGGAAAAGTTCTTTGCCACCCTGCGGGCCGAAGGCGCGCATCTGGTGCGCAGCGTCGCATTGGACGACCACCAGCCCTTCTCCGACACCCTGCTGCGACGACTGGAGCATGACGCCGCACAGGCCGGGGCGCAGCTTGTGACGACCGAAAAGGACGCGGCCCGCCTGCCCGCCGCTTTCCGGCCCAAGGTTCTGGCTCTGGTGGTGCGGCTTAAACTGGACGACTGGTCGCCGCTTGACGCGATGCTGACGCGGCTGGGCCTTTAGCCGCCGGGCTCAGGCCCGGCGTTCCAGCGTGGCGATGCCCAGAATCTCCAGTACCTTCGCCTCGATCTGCGGCGCCTCCATGCCAGCCACGCGATACATCGCCTCGGGGCTGGCCTGGTCGATGAAAATATCGGGCAGAACCATGCTGCGGAACTTGTAGCCGCGGTCAAAGATCCCCGCATCCGACAGAAGTTGGGCCACCTGGCTGCCAAAGCCACCCACCGCGCCTTCCTCGATGCAGATCAGCGCTTCATGTTCCGCGACCAGCCGCAGGATCAGATCGCGGTCCAAGGGCTTGGCAAAGCGCGCATCCGCCACCGTGGGCGCCAATCCCCGCGCCGCCAGCGATTCCGCCGCCTTCAGCACCTCGGCCAGCCGCGTGCCGAAGGACAGCACCGCCACCCGCGCGCCTTCGCGGATCACACGGCCGCGGCCGATCTCCAGCGGCACGCCGCGCGGCGGCATCTCGACCCCGCAACCCTCGCCGCGCGGGAAACGGAAAGCGATCGGCCCCCCGTCATGCGCCACCGCCGTCGCCACCATATGGCGCAGCTCGGCCTCATCCGCCGCCGCCATCACCACCATGCCCGGCAGGTTCGACAGGAAGGCCACGTCGAAAGCCCCGGCATGGGTGGCGCCATCGGCCCCCACCAGCCCAGCCCGGTCGATGGCGAAACGCACCGGCAGGCGCTGGATCGCCACGTCATGCACGACCTGATCGTAACCGCGCTGCAGGAAGGTGGAATAGAGCGCGCAAAAGGGTTTCAGCCCGCCCGCCGCCATGCCCGCCGCAAAGGTGACGGCATGTTGCTCGGCAATGCCCACGTCGAACATCCGGCGCGGGAAGCGCTTGGCGAAAAGATCAAGCCCGGTGCCATCAGGCATCGCCGCCGTGACCGCCACGATCTTTTCATCGCGCTCGGCTTCAAGGATCAGGCTTTCCGCGAAGACCTTGGTGTAAGAGGGCGCGTTGGACGGGGTCTTCTTCTGCTCGCCCGTCACCACGTCGAACTTGGCCCGCGCATGGCCCTTGTCCGCCGCCATCTCGGCCGGGGCATAGCCCTTGCCCTTCTTGGTCAGCACATGGATCAGCATCGGCCCGGTCGCCCGGTCATGCACCGTGCGCAGAACCGGCAGCAACTGGTCCAGATCATGGCCGTCAATCGGGCCGACATAGGAAAAGCCCAGGGCTTCGAACAGCGTGCCGCCGATGGCCATGCCCTTGAGCATGTCCTTGGCCCGCCGCGCGCCTTCCTGCAACGGCCCCGGCAACAGGCCGACAAAGCCCTTGGCGACCTGTTTCAAGTCATGCATCGGCGCTTCGGCGTAAAGCCTGCTGAGATAGGAGGACAGCGCGCCGACCGGTGGGGCGATCGACATCTCATTGTCGTTCAGGATCACGAACAGCCGCTTGCCCAGATGGCCGGCATTGTTCATCGCCTCGAAGGCCATGCCCGCCGACATCGCGCCGTCGCCGATCACCGCCACCGCATCGCCCGGATCGCCGCCCAGATCCGCCGCCACCTTGAAGCCCAGCGCCGCCGAGATCGAGGTCGAGGAATGCGCCGCCCCGAACGGGTCATAGGGGCTTTCGCTGCGCTTGGTGAAGCCCGACAGGCCGCCTTCCATCCGCAGGGTGCGGATGCGGTCGCGCCGCCCGGTCAGGATCTTGTGCGGATAGCACTGGTGGCCGACATCCCAGATGATCTTGTCGCGCGGCGTGTCGAAGACCGCGTGCAGCGCCACGGTCAGCTCGACCACGCCCAGACCCGCGCCCAGATGGCCACCCGTCACCGAAACCGCCGAAATCGTCTCGGCCCGCAGCTCATCGGCAAGCTGGTGCAGCTCGCGGTCGGACAGCGCCTTCAGGTCGCCCGGAAAATGGACGCGGTCAAGGATCGGCGTTGCGGGGCGGTCGGCCATTCGGGCCTCCTTCTTAGCTGTCGCGCGAGATAGAGAAACGCGCCGCCGCGATCAAGTAACGTGCAGCCTCTCCGTAGGGTTCCAGAAGGCTTTCCGCCTGTTTCACCAGTGACGCAGCCTGCGCCCGCGCCCCTTCCAGCCCCAGCAGAGAGACAAATGTGGCCTTGCCCGCCGCCGCGTCCTTGCCCACGCGCTTGCCCGCCGACTCGGCGCTGCCGGTCACATCCAGAATGTCATCGGCGATCTGGAAGGCCAGACCCAGCGCCTCGGCATAGGCGCGCAGGGGCGCGCGGTCGGCACCGGCCAGGATTGCCCCGGCCTCGGCGGAGAAACGAATCAACGCCCCGGTCTTTCCGGCCTGCATGGCGGTGATCTCTTCCAAAGTCAGCGCGCGGCCAGCCGTTTCGGCGGCAATGTCCAGCGCCTGCCCCAGCACCATACCCTGCGCGCCGCTGGCGCGGGCCAGCCCGGCGACCAGCGCGATCCGCGCCTCGGCCCCGCCCAGCGCCGGATCGGCCAAAAGCTCAAAGGCCAGCGTCTGCAAGGCATCGCCCGCCAGAACCGCCGTCGCCTGATCCCATTTCACATGCACCGTGGGCTGGCCCCGGCGCAGGTCGTCATCATCCATGCAGGGCAGGTCGTCATGCACCAGCGAATAGGCGTGCAGGCATTCCACCGCCGCCGCCGCCGAAACGGCCCGTTCGGCGGCAACGCCCAGCATCCGTGCCGATTCCAGCACCAGAAAGCCGCGCAGCCGCTTGCCGCCGCGCAGGGCGTAGCGCATGGCATGGATCACCGGCTGATCCGGGTAATCCGCCAGCGCCTCGTCCAACCGCAGCGCGATGCGCTGGGCGTCCTCGGCCAGCCGTTCGGGAAAGCTCACATCCCCTCCACCGGCTCGGTGCCGACGGCGCGGCCCTCGGCCAGACGGATCTTTTCCACCTTCTCCTCGGCCTCTTTCAGCCGCGCCGCGCAATGCGCCTTGAGCGCAGCCCCGCGTTCATAGAGCGCGATCGACTGCTCGAGCGCCACATCGCCACGCTCAAGCTGCCCCACCACCTGCTCCAGCGCGGAGAGCGCCTCTTCGAAACTCATCTCCGCCACGGATTTCTCGCTCATGCCTCAAGCCTCGCCATCTCGCCCACATAGGCCCCGGCACTTTCTGCCAGCGCCGCCAGATCATAGCCGCCTTCCAGCGCCGAGACCACCCGGCCCCCGGACACTTCCCACAGCCGCGCCGCCAGCCAGCGGAAATCCTCGGCCTCCCACTCAAGCTGCGCCAGCGGATCGGCGGCATGGGCATCGAAACCGGCCGAAACGATCAGCAGGTCGGGCTTCGCCTCGGCCACGGCCGGAAGGATGATCCGCTCATAGGCCGCCCGCATGGCCGCCCCGCCGCTGCCCGCGCGCAAAGGCACATTCAAAACCTGGCCATGCGCGCCACGCTCATCCGCCGCGCCTGTGCCGGGATAAAGCGGCATCTGGTGGGATGAGGCGAACAGGCACCGCGCCTCCTCCCACAACAGATCCTGCGTGCCATTGCCGTGATGTACGTCGAAATCCACCACGGCCACGCGCGCCAGCCCGTGATGGTCCAGCGCCCGCTTTGCCGCGATGGCGACCGACCCGAACAGGCAGAAACCCATGGCCCGCGCCGTCTCGGCATGGTGACCCGGCGGCCGCGCGGCGACGAAGGCCGCCCCCGCCTCGCCCGCCAGCACGGCATCGACCGCCGCACAGACGCCGCCCACCCCGCGCAATGCGGCCTTCAGCGACCCCGGCGCCAGGAAAGTATCGCCATCCAGCTGCGCCCAGCCCGTTTCCGGCACCGCGCCCGCCACCCGCGCCAGATAGGCGGCGGGATGACAGCGCAAGACCTCTGCCTCCTCCGCCAGAGGGCAATCCCGCCGCTCCAGCGCCAGACCTTCCAGCCCGGCCTCCACCGCGGCCAGCCGCTCCACCCGCTCGGGGTGCCCCGGCGGTGTCACATGGCCCAGACAGTCGGAATGCGAGAAAACCAGCATCCTGGCCCCTTCCTCTTGGCGCAGATACTCCTGGGGTCCGGGGGCAGAGCCTCCGGGATATCCCCCTCAATCCGGCGCCAGCATATAGCCTTCGCCCCGCACCGTTTGCAGATAGCGCGGTGCCTTGGGGTCTTCCTCGATCTTGCGGCGCAGCCTTGTGATCTGCACATCGACGGCACGTTCCTGCGCGGCATCCTCGCGGCCCAGATCGGCCACCAGCCGCTCGCGGCTCATCGCCGCGCCCGGCGCGGCGGCGAACAGGCGCATCAGCGCCGCCTCGGTCGCGGTCAGCCTGATCGGCGCCTCGCCGCGCCACAATTCGCCGCGGTCCAAGTCATATCGCACCGCGCCCAGATGCAGCATCTTCGGCGCCGGCTCGGCCGCGCGCGGCTGCGGCACACGGCGCAGGATGGCGTTGATGCGCAGCAGCAGCTCTTTCGGCTCGAAGGGCTTGACCAGATAGTCATCGGCCCCGGCCTCCAGCCCCTCGATCCGGTTCGCCGTCTCGCCCTTGGCGGTCAACAGCAGGATCGGCACGGTCGTGCGTTTGCGCAGATCGCGGGTCAGGCTGATGCCATCCTCGCCCGGCATCATCACGTCCAGCACGATCATGTCGAACTCCAGCCCCGCCAGCACGCGCCGCGCCTGGGCGGCATCGCGCGCGACCGAGACCAGGAACCCGTTGCGGATCAGGAATTTCTGCAACAGCCCCCGGATGCGCTCGTCATCGTCGACGACCAGAAGATGCGGCTCGTTTCCTGTCACTGCCGACATGCGATCCCTCTTTCTCAGCTTCCGTCGCGCAAACGGTTGTAGGCGGTCCGCATCTCCGGGTCCATCATCGCTTCCAGCACCTGCCGGAAGCCGGCCACGGCCGTCGGACCCGCCGCCCGATAGGCCGTGCGCATCCGCGACCGCTGGGCATCCGACAGGGCGCGCTCCAGCTCTGCCCCCTTGTCGGTCAGGAACAGGTGGCGTTCGCGGGCATCGACCTTGCCCTTCTCGCTTTTCACATGGCCATCGTCGATCAGCGTGCGCAACACCCGGTTCAGCGACTGTTTGGTCACGCCCAGGATCGACAGCAGGTTCGACACGGTGGTGCCGGGGCTGCGATGGATGAAATGCACCGCCCGGTGATGGGCGCGCCCGTAATCCATCCCTTCCAGAATCCGGTCCGGGTCGGCGGTAAAACCACGATAGGCGAAGAACATCGCCTCGATGCCCTTGCGCAATTGCTCGTCGGTCAGAAAAAGAAGGCTCTCGCCCCCTGCCGGTTCCGCCATGTCGATCCCGCCTCCTTTTTCAGTGGAATTTACGTCAGCCTTGTTGACTTTCCAAGTCATAAAGCGTAGCGATGCCCCGCCTTGACGCAACTTCATGCCCGTTTCGGACCCATGTTGCGCAAGAATCGAAAATCAGGAGGCCGAGATGGCGGCATATGACGATCGCGACGGGTTCATCTGGATGGATGGCAAGATGGTGGAATGGCGGGGGGCGCAGGTCCATCTGCTGTCACACGCGCTCCACTATGCCTCGGCCGTATTCGAGGGCGAGCGTTGCTATAACGGCAAGATCTTCAAGAGCCATGAGCATTCGGAACGCCTGATCCATTCCGGCAAGCTGCTTGACATGGAGATCCCCTGGACGGCCGACCAGATCGACGCCGCCAAGGATGCCGTGCTGAAGGCCAACGGGCTGACCGATGCCTATGTCCGCGCCATCGCCTTCCGCGGCGCGGGGGAAGAGATGGGCGTGGCCAGCTTGGGCAACCCCGTCCGCCTGGGCATCGCCTGCTGGACCTGGGGCGCCTATTACGGCGACGCCAAGTTCAAGGGTGCCAAGCTGGACATCTCGAAATGGAAGCGCCCCTCGCCCGAGACCATCCCGTCCGAGGCCAAGGCCGCCGGTCTGTACATGATCTGCACCATGTCCAAGCACGCGGCCATGGCCAAGGGCTGCAGTGACGCGATGATGTTCGACTATCGCGGCTATGTGGCCGAGGCGACCGGGGCGAACATCTTCTTCGTCAAGGATGGCGAGGTGCATACGCCCAAGGCCGACTGCTTCCTGAACGGAATCACCCGGCAGACCGTGATCGGCATGATGAAGGACATGCAGATCAAGGTGCATGAGCGCCATATCATGCCCGAAGAGCTGGAAGGCTTTGAACAGTGCTGGCTGACCGGCACCGCCGCCGAGGTTACCCCGGTCGGCCAGATCGGCGATTACAATTTCGAAGTGGGCGAACTGACCAAGCGCGTCGCGACGGAATACGAAAAGCTCGTTCGCCGCTGATCACAATCAAGACTGTCTTCTGCCAGGCGCATCGTGGCGACCTGGCAGGAGGCCAGCCAGGCCCGGTGTCGGGACCACGCGGCGATCCGAAGGCCGGACTGTGGCAAAGGCGTTAAGCGCACCCCATCCCCGAAATCGATAACTGGGATCCGCGCGCCGGGCGCTGCCCGGCCAATGGTGCGTCGCACCCGGGCGCGCGGGCAAATTCCGTGCCCAGAAAGCAAAAGCCGCGCAATCCGTTGGGAATGCGCGGTTTTTGATTGTAGTGGTGCCCAGAAGAGGACTCGAACCTCCACGCCTTGCGGCGCTGGTACCTGAAACCAGTGCGTCTACCAATTCCGCCATCTGGGCACTGGCGGCGATGTATCCGGGGGCATCGGCAGTGTCAACAGGGGCCAAAGCCTGTATCAACGAAAATCGTCACATGGCTTTCGCATCGGCTTTTGTCTTGCGGCTGCAGCAAGGCCGGGGCTATTCAGGGCGCAGGATTTTCGGCCTCTGGCAAGGATGGCACGCATGAGCAAGCTGGTCACGATCTACGGCGGTTCGGGCTTTGTCGGCCGCTACATCGCGCGGCGGATGGCGAAAGAGGGCTGGCGCGTCCGCGTCGCCGTGCGCCGCCCGAACGAGGCGCTGTTCGTCAAGCCCTATGGCGTGCCC
>Ga0209571_1000532_pt1 | contig 37478 bp, 37 predicted proteins | sample EBPBio102011_DNA_FD_185866 | JGI IMG/M metagenome (GOLD analysis project Ga0209571, IMG submission 185866) | Wastewater treatment Type I Accumulibacter community from EBPR Bioreactor in Madison, WI, USA - Reactor 1_1/10/2011_ DNA (SPAdes)... | ecosystem: Engineered > Bioreactor > EBPR >... | reverse complement strand
CGCCGCGTTGCCCGGCGCGCGCGCGACGACGCCATCGCGCGTCCACGCCGCTTCCAGCTGCCGCGCCAGCTGCAGCGCCGCCTGCGGCGGGAACAGCCGGTCGGTGTCGAGGACCAGGTCCGCCACCTCCGCGTACAGCGGTGCGCGCTGTGCGGACAGGCGCTGCAGCACGGCCTCGCGGTCGTCGCCGGCCAGCAGCGGCCGCGTGCGGTCGCGCGCCAGCCGCTCGAGCTGGCGCTGCAGGCTGACCTGCAGGTGCACGACGAAGCCGCGGTCGCGCATGTGCCGGCGGTTGTCCGCGTCGAGCACCGCGCCGCCGCCGGTGGCGATCACCTGGTCCGCACCCTGCAGCAGGTCGGCGAGCGTGGCCGATTCGCGCGCGCGGAAGCCGGGTTCGCCCTCGCACGCGAAGATGGTGGTGACGCTGGCGCCGGTCCTGCGCTCGATCTCGCGGTCGGCATCGACGAACGCCAGCCCAAAGCGCCCGGCGAGGCGCTTGCCGATCGACGATTTGCCCGCGCCCATCGGTCCGACGAGCACGAGGTTGGGGGCGGTCTTCATGATTCGATGCTATCAGGCTGGCATGGCCTTAACGCGGCTGCGCCCACGCTGGTGTCCCGGCGCCAGGCGCGCCACGTTCGAAGGGTACGCACATGTCCATCGCCAAAGTCATCGAGATCACCGCTTCTTCCGCCACCAGCGTCGAGGATGCGGTGAAGTCCGGCCTGAAGAAGACCGCGGAAACCGTCAAGGGCATCCAGGGCGCCTGGGTCAACGAGATCAAGGTGGTGACCGGCGCCGACGGCTCGATCCGCGAATGGCGGGTCAACCTGCGGATCACCTTCGTCGTCGAGTAGGGCCTGTCAACGCGATTGGCTTCGGCCACGTTGTCGTGTCCGGCCGCCAGGGGGTCGTGCGTGGCGCAGCGGCAGGCTGGCCGCCTGTCCAGGCCGCGCGCGGCCGGCTGGCGGCTGGACACGGCACCCCGGAGGGCCGCGCTTGAATGCGCACGGGGCCGCGTCATCGCTCGGCCATGGATCGACATCCATTCCCTCCCTCTTCCTTGCCCTGCGCACACTCAAGCGCGGCGTGGCCCATGCCAATCGCGTGAACAGGCCCCCAATCGTTTCGCCGGTTACCGTCCGGCGCCGGCGCCGCCGGCGAGCAACGCCTCCAGCTGGCGCAGCTCGGCGTCCTCCTCGGTGCCCAGTGCGGCCAGCGCCGGCACCGAGGCGGCGAGCAGCGCGCGACCGCCGTCGCCATCGCCGGAAAGCACCAGGATCCGGCCGCGCAGCGCGCGCAAGCGATGTTCCCAGCCGGGCGTGGCATCGCCCGCGGTGAGCGCGGTGATGTTGAGGCCGTCCACCGTCTGCAGCGCCTCGCGGTAACGCCCCTCGTCGGCGAGCGACCGGGCCAGCGCGTAGCGGAAGCTGTGCGCGGCCACGTTGTCCTCGCCATACAGCCGGCGCAGTCCGCCCTCCGCCTGGCGCAGGTACTCGATGCCGAGCGCACGGTCGCCGCAGTCGTACTCCTTGAAACCGAGGTTGCCGGTTTCGATCAGCGTGCCCTGGCGCTCCTCCCCGTAGCGGCGGGCCATGCGCTCGCGGACCACGCGCGCGATCGGCAGGGCCTGCTCGCAGCGGCCGGCGTAGTCGTGGATGCTGGCCACGGTGGAGAGCTGGATCAGGGTGGAGTAGTCGTCCGGCCCGAGGATGCGCTCGGTGGTGGCGGCCGCGGCTTCGGCCAGCGGCAGCGCCTCGTCGTATTCACCCAGGCCGCGCAACGCGCGCGCGAGCATGATCCGGTGGCTCGCCATGCGTCCTTCGCCGACGCGGCGCGCATCGAACAGCGGATCGGCGAGGATCGCGCGCAACTGGGCGATCGCGCCCTTGGTGTCGCCCTGGCGCAGGGTGCCGTCGGCCAGGTCGCCGCGGATCGCCACCGCCATCATCGCGTCGTCGGGGCGCAGCCTTCTCTGCAGCTGGTCGGCGCGGCGGTAGGCCTCCAGCGCCGGCGCGACCTGCAGCTGCTGGAAGTGGAACACGCCGCGCGCGTAGGCCGCCTCCAGCGCAAGGTCGCCGTCCTCCCGGAGCCGCGGGCCGGCGGCCGCGTCGGTGGCGTCGAGCAGGGTGCCGGCCTCGGCGATGTGCCCGGGCGTGTTGGCGTAGGCGAGGGTGCGCACCAGGGCGTAACGGGTGGCCAGCGTGAGCGCGTCGCGCGCGCCGAACGCCTGCGCGTAATAGCGCTCGGCGTCGCGCAGGTGGGCGATGCTGCGCTCGCGGTCGCCGAGCGTGCGCCAGGCCTGGCCGAGCGCGGCATGCACGCCGCCGCGCGTGGCGGGATCATCGGGGAAGCGCTCGGCCACCTGGGCCGACGCCTGCTCCAGCACGTCGCGCATGCTCGGTTCGCGCTCGAACGCGGCGCCGCCGGGGCTGAGCGCGCCGAGCAGGTCGTCGCTGAGGAAGCGCGCCACCGCTTCGGCGCGTGCCGCCTGTCCGGTCGCTGCTTCGCGCAACCGCTCGCTGCGGAACCACAGCAGCGAGCTGGCGAGCAGGCCGATGCTGAGCATCGCGATCGTCGCCGCCATCCACGGCCTGCGCGCGCGGGTGCGTTCGAGCGCGCGCTGCGCGCGCAGCGCGGCCTCGGCGTCGCGGGCCAGGCGCGCGGCGTCCTCGCGGCGCGCGTCCAGCGAAGACAGCCGCGCGGTCAGTTCGGCCACGCTGCCCAGACGCCGCGCGGGGTCGCCGTCGGTGGCGCGGGTGATGTCCTCGACCAGCAGCGGATCGTCGATGTCGCGTTCCCAGCCCGGTGCCATCGGCCGGCGCAGGTCGCCGACCAGCCATTGGTAGAGCAGGATGCCCAGCGCGTAGAGATCGCTGCGCACGGTCGGCGGTTGCCCGGCGATCAGCTCCGGCGCGAGGTAGAGCGGCGTGCCCGAACCGTCGCTGCCGCCGGTGCCGGTCAGGGTCAGGCCGAGGCCGGTGATGCCCAGCTCCGCCAGTCGCTCCGGCTGCAGCAGCCGGCTGTTGCCGAAATCGGTGAGGCAGGCCTGCCAGTGGCCGTCCGCGCGCCTGCGCACCAGCACGTTGGCCGGCTTGATGTCCTTGTGCAACACGCCGACCCCGTGCGCCGCGTCGACCGCATGCGCGATCTGCAGGAAGAACGCCAGGCGTTCCGGCCGCGACCAGCCGTCCGGCACGCCCTGCGTCCCGGCCCATTCGCCGAGGGCCTCGCCGCCGTATTCGCATTCGAGGAAGTACGGCTCGGACTCGAAGTTCCAGTCGAGCACGCGCACGAAATCGTCGCGCTCGCCAAGCGTGTCGCGCAGCACGCGCATCAGCGTGGCCTCGCGCTTGATCGCCGACAGCCGCTCGCCGCCGAGGCTGAACTTGAACACGCGCGGCTCGCGGCTGCGGGGCTGCCGGGCCAGCCAGACTTCGCTGCCGAGCGTCTGCCCGAGCGCGCGTTCGAGCAGGAAATGTTCGCGCCCGGGCACCGGCTGCCCCGCCTCGAAGTGCAGTTCGCTGCCCAGCCGCTGGCCGACCGCGATGCGTTCGAGCGGGCCGTCGAAGCGATAGCCGATCCGCGGCACGGTGGCGATGCGGCCCTCGCCACCGGCCTCCAATGCCTTGCGCAGCTTGCCGATCGCGGTGGCCAGCACGTGGTCGACGGTGACCCGCCCGGCCCACACGGTGTCGAACAGCTCCTCCTTGGTCACCACCTCGCCGGCGTGGCGCAGGAGCAGGGCCAGCACCTGCAGCGGCTTGTGCTCGATGTCGACCGGCAGCCCGGACACCCGCAGTTCGTGGCGCGCCTCGTCGAACTCGACGGCATCGAACCGCCAGCGGTACAGGCGCGGGTCGCGCGAAGGGGCAGGCGGCGTCGACATGGTCGGGATCATACCGGCCCCACCGCGCCGTCCATGCGCAGCGCGGTGGCGGCAAGGCCTTGATCCGTCGTGGCTTGAAGGTTTCTTGAGGCCGCCGTGAGGACAGGCCCGGCTGCGGCGGGCACGGTGGCGCCCTGCCGGGTGCGGGTCGTCCGGCGCGACGGGGACCATCACTGAGGGGAGCACGGGCATGGGCAAGGGGACGATCGCGGCACTGCTGCTGGCCGCGCTGCTGGCGGGGTGCGGCGGCGGGCTGAAGGGCACGTTCGAGGACGAGATGGGCATGAGCACGTTCACCTTCCACGGCGGCGGGCGCGTGGTGCAGGCGAGCGAGCTGGCCGGGGTCGAGGTGGAGATGCACTACGAGGTCGACGGCGACAAGGTGCGGATCTCGCACCCCGAAGCGCAGGGCTCGACGATGGTGCTGACGCGGATCGACGACGACACGCTGTCCGGGCCGATGGGCCTGCGCTTCAAGCGCAAGCAGTGAGCACGGGTTTCGACAAGGGGATCGAACGGATGGACACGTGGATGAGGCAGGGCGCGGCGGGGCTCGCGCTGGCGGCGATGCTGACGGCCTGCGGCGGCGGATCGCCGCCCGCGGCGGAGCACGACGCGGACAACGCGGGCACAGCGGCCACGCCGGCCGCCGGATCGTCCAGCTCCGACGCGGGCGCGCCGTCGCCGGCAGGTCCGCCGGCGCCAGCGGCGGCCGCGGCGGACGCCATGCTGGTGGCGCCGGACTGGATGCCGCGCGACTGGGACAGGAACGCCTTCCGCGGCGATGCCTACTCGCGCCAGGACTTCAGCCTGCAGCCGGACCTCGTGCAGAGGCTGCGCCAGGAAATGCAGCTGACCACCCCGTTCACGCTGTGGGCGGTGGCCCACGACACGCTGATCGACGAACGCTTCGAGCCGGTCTGGGTGTGGTGGACCGCGCTGCGTTCGTGCGAGCGCGGCATCCAGATGAGCGAGGACCTGGCCGGCGAGTTCGGCGACCGCGCGCGCGGCAAGGCGGCGCTGACCGCGGCCCGCGAGGACCTCAAGGCCTTCGCCGCCACCCAGCCGCCGGACATCACCCTGCACTTCCTGGCCCAGCTCGGGAAGTGGAACGAGGCGACCGGCAACTTCCCGCTGGTCACCGCGGTGCACTATCGCGCCACCAACCTCGATGCGCGCGAGGTGGAGCGCCGCATCGGGGACTGGTCGACCAACGCCACCGAAGTGCAGCTGGGCTCCGATGCACAGGGGCGCTGGGTGTTGCGGCAGATGCGCGCGCCGGTGGACGACGTGGCCTGCGTCACCGCCGACGGCCAGAAGCTGTACCGCTTCCCGCGGCAGTCGCAGTGGTACGTGGTGTTCGGCGAGGCCGAACGTGGCCTGGGCGGGCTGGTGAACTACCGCCAGGACGCGCAGGTGCCGGCGCCGAACATGAGCCGTGAACAGGCCGCGGCGTTCAGCCAGCGCAACCCGGAGCGCAAGGTGATGGTGTCGATCACCTTCGGCGCGGGCGAACCGGGTTTCGTGGTGGGCGTGGACCATTCCGCGGTGCGCGGGGTGCTGCGGCGCTTCGTGGTGACCGACGCGCTCGACGGCAGCGTGCTGGCCGAACGCGGCAGCGACTGAGCGCGCGGCCCGGCGCCGCGTTCCAACGCCGCCCACGTCACGCGGGGGCGGCATGACACAAGGGGGATCGGATGCAGACGAAGGATGGGGGCGCGAAGCCCGGCGCCGTGCGCCAACGCGTACACGCGACCTGGCCGTGGCTGGCGTGGCTGGCGGTGCTGCTGGCGCCGCTGCATGCGCATGCGCTGGACCGCGGCAAGCAGGTGTTGCTCACGCGCGACGCGCAGGCAACAAGCCTGCTGGCCGCGGTGGAGGACGCGGTGTGGGCGGCCGACGGCCAGGCCGCGGACCGGCCGGTGTACGTGGTCTACAGCACCGAATGCAGCTGGAGCAAGCGCCTGTACGACGAGACCCGGGCGCTGGCGGGCAAGGTGCAGTTGCGCTGGATCCCGGTGGCCGGCCGCCAGGCCGGCGAGGTGGCCGCGCACCGCGACGCGGCCAGCGTGGGCGATGCCTTCGCCGGCCGCGCGGCGCGCGCGCAGGACGCGGCGTCGGCGCGCCGCGCCGTCGAGTTCAATGCCGCGACCATGGACAGCATCACCTACCAATTGCGTCCGCACGACAACTCGCGCACGTTCGCCTTCCCCACGCTCGTGTACCGCACCGCGCAGGGCGTGAAGGTGGTGGCCGGCAATCCGCGCAACCTGGCCGCGCTGCCCGCCGAGGTCCTGCGCGAGCCCGCGAAGGCGGGACTGGTGCCGCTGGGCGTCGAGCTGACGCGCCAGCCGGTGCCCATCGTGCGCAGCCGCAACCTGCCCAAGTGGAGCCACCGCCAGGCGACACCGGTGGTGTTCCGGGTGGCGCCGTCGCCGCGCGCCGCGCCGATCGACGACCTCGAGAAGGACTTCCTGCTGCCCGTGAGCGGCATCGTCGGCGACAGCGGCTGGATCGAGGTGGCGCCGTGGGGAGCGGACAAGCGCAAGACCTACGTGCACGACCCGCTGATGGCGCGCATGGCGCTGCTCGACTTCCGGGTACGGCCGCAGGGCGGGCAATGGCAGGCACCGCGCGCGATCGAAGTGCGCGAGTTCCCGGACGCGGAGGCGCCGGTGCTGGAAACGCTGCGTGCCGGCGAACGCTACCGGCGCAGCGGCGAGGTCGAGATCGGCGGGCGCGTCTGGGACCAGATCGTGCTCTACGTCGACGGCACCGTTGGCTACACCCTGCGTTGAACGCACCACCATCCTCGCCATCGGCCCGGGCCGATGGCGATTCGAACCCCAATCCCTTTCAGGAGGTACCCATGCGCGACCTGCTCTACTTCGACGCGATGATCACCCCGAAGATCATCACCTTCATCTACTGGCTGCTGCTGGCGGCGATCGCGCTGGGCGGGCTGGCGATGCTCGGCGTCGGCTTCTCGCGCGGCTTCGGCGCGGGCATGGCCTCGCTGCTGGTGGTGCCGATCGTGGTGGCCCTGTGGGCGCTGATGGCGCGCATCTACTGCGAGGTGATGATCGTCCTGTTCAAGATGAACGAGGCGCTGCAGGACCTGCGCGGTCGCTGAGGCGTATCGTGCGGGGAGGGCCGGCGCCGCCGCGCGCGGTGCCGTGGGCGACATCCATGCGGGGAGAAGCGCGCACCATGAAGACGATCCATCCCGGCCTGCCGCTGGCGGGCCTGCTGCTGGCGCTGGCGACGGCCTGCCAGGGTTCGGTGGACGCGGCGCCGGCGGACGTCGCCAAGGCCGGGGCCGCCGCCGCGGCGACGCCCGCGACGCCGCAGAAGGTCGACGCGCTGCCGCTGCGGCGCGGCTACTACGTGCACGTGGACGAACCCTGCGGCAACGCCTCCAATGCCACCCTGGCGCTGGTGCGCAGCGACGGCATCAGCGCCTGCGACTTCACTTCGGTCGAACGCATCGGCGAGGCGCGCTACCGCGTGCAGGAAAGCTGCGTCGACCACCAGGGCCCGCAGCCTGAGACCTTCGCGCTGACCCAGGAGTACGAGATCCTGGCCGAGGACCGCTACCGCGTGGTCTTCGAGCACGGCGATGCCAGCGAGTTCCGTTTCTGCCCGCAGCCGAGCCTGCCCGAGCCCTGGAACGGCAACGACATTTCCGACGTCACCGGCTGAGCCGGCGTGGTCGCCACGCCGACAATCCATCACTGCAGGAGAGACCACATGCGAGGCATGCAAGGATCCATCGTGCTGCTGGCCACGCTGCTCGCCGCGTCGGCGCCGTCGCTGGCGATCGAGGTCGAGAACCTCGACGGCTTCGAGGCGCATTTCGGGCGCTATGCACCGGGCGGCGATTGCACGAAGCAGCCGCAGATCGTGGTCGGCCGCAGCGGATTCGCGTTCGAGGGCGGGCCGGCCTTGCCGGACGCGAACCGGCCCGAGTACGCGGCCTCGTTCATGGGCAATTTCTACGAGGGCATCAGCCTGACCTTCTTCCCGTATGCGGCCGAACCGCGGCCCTTCGTGCTCACGCTCAATGCGGAAGAAGCGCCCGGGCGGATGACCCTGCAGGCCGCCGACTTCGACTACGCCGGTGGCCCGAAGCTGCCGGACAAGTACCGGCCCTACCTCGCGGGTTCGCCCTACGCGAAGTGCGGCTGACCGCATCGTCGGCAACCGGACCTCACGCGACCGGCCTGCGTTCCGCATCGAGCGGCACCACTACGTCGGCCCGCACCGCCAGGGTGCGCAGCGCCTGCCGGCTGACGCGTTCGTAGTGCTGGACGAAGCGTTCGACCCCGGCGCGGCTCATGCCCGTGCGCGCGGGCTCGCGTGCCTGCAACGCCTGCTCCTGCTGCCAGCGCCAGGCCGGGATGATGTCGAACCCCGGCGGCTGCAGGAACAGCAGCCGGTCGATGCGCCGCCACAGCGCCGGGTACTCGCGCGCGAGCGCGTCGTTGCAGAACCGGCGCCAGGTGCCGTCCGGGTCTTCGTCGCGTTCCAGCGCGTTCACCGGTTCAGCCAGCGCCGCGGCCGGTTCCGCAGGCGTGCCGACGCACCAGCCTTCGAACACCACGAGATCGACGCCGCGTACCGTGCGCTCCTGGTCCGGCGGCAGGCGCCGGTCGCCGAGCTTGTCGAAGGCAGGCAGGCGCACCGCGTCGCCGGCGCGCAGCGCGTCGAGTGTGGCGCAGGCGAGGGCGGCGTCGTGCGTGCCGGGCGGTCCGCGCGTGGCCAGCAGCGGGTGCACGTCGCGCGCCAGCCGCTGTCGCGCGGGACGATCGAGGTAGGCATCGTCCAGCGACAGCGCCACGGCCCGCACGCCGCGCCCGGCGGCGGCTTCGACCAGTTGCGCGGCCAGGGTCGACTTGCCGGTGCCCTGCAGACCGGACACGCCGAGGATGCGCGCGCCGTGGGCCAGCGCGTCGTCGAGCACGCCGGCGACGAACGGCGCCGCGTAGCCATGCGGCGGGGCAGGATGCGCGGCGGGGGCCATCGCGCCACAATAGCGCAATGAACTGCGCCGACCTGCAAGCCGAAGCCCTGTCCACGTTCGATGCGCTGTTCGCCGAGGCGCTGGCCGCGGGCGAACCCGACCGCACCGCGATGACGCTGGCCACCGCCAGCCGCGACGGCAAGCCCTCCGCGCGCACGGTGCTGCTCAAGGCGCACGACGAGCGCGGCTTCGTGTTCTACACCCACCTCGACGGCCGCAAGGGGCGCGAGCTGCAGGCCAATCCGCAGGCCGCGCTGCTGTTCCACTGGCCGCGCGTGCGCAACGGCGTGCAGGTGCGCGTGGAGGGCTCGGTCGCGATCGTCGACGAGGCCGAGGCCGACGCCTACTTCGCCAGCCGGCCACGGGTGAGCCAGCTCGGCGCCTGGGCCTCCAAGCAGTCGGAGACGCTGGCTTCGCGCGACGCCTTCGAGCGCCGGGTCGACGAACTGGAACAGGAGTTCGCCGGCCGCAACGTGCCGCGCCCGCCGCGCTGGACCGGACTGCGCGTGCGCCCGGATCGCATCGAGTTCTGGTACGGCGCGCAGTTCCGCCTGCACGAGCGCTGGCTGTACGAGTTCGACTGCACCGGGCAATGCCGCAAGCGGATGCTGTATCCGTGAAAGGCCGGGATTCGGGATTCGTGGCTGGGGATCCGGAACGGCGCACGAGCGAACGCTTCTACCCATCCCCGACCACGAATCACCCATCACATCGGCCCCCGGGGCCGAACCGCATCGTCTGCCTCACCGAGGAACCGACCGAGGTGCTGTATGCCCTCGGCGAACAGGACCGCATCGTCGGCATCAGCGGGTTCACCGTGCGCCCGCCGCGGGCACGCAGGGAAAAGCCGAAGGTCAGCGCCTTCACCAGCGCGAAGATCGACGAGATCCTGAAGCTCGAACCGGATTTCGTGGTCGGCTTCTCGGACATCCAGGCCGACATCGCCGCCGAGCTGGTGCGGCGTGGCGTGGAAGTCTGGATCTCCAACCATCGCAGCGTAGACGGCATCCTCGACTACGTGCGGCGGCTCGGCGCGCTGGTGGGCGCGGCCGGGCGCGCGAATGCGTATGCGGACGAACTGCAGCGTGGACTCGACGCCATCGGGCGCGAGGCGGCGGCGCTGCCGCGTCGGCCGAAGGTCTACGTCGAGGAATGGGACGAACCCATCATCACCGGCATCCGCTGGGTCGCCGAACTGGTGCGCATCGCCGGTGGCGACGACGTGTTCCCCGAGCGTTCGCTCGAACCACTGGCGAAGGCGCGCATCCTTGCCAATGGCGATCCGGTGGTCGCGCGCGCGCCGGACATCATCCTCGGCTCGTGGTGCGGCAAGAAGTTCCGGCCCGAGAAGGTGGCCGCGCGCCCGGGCTGGGACGCGGTCCCCGCGGTGCGCGACGGCGAACTGCACGAGATCAAGTCGCCGCTGATCCTGCAGCCCGGGCCGGCGGCGCTGACCGACGGCGTACGGGCGATCGCCGCGATCATCCGCGCGTGGGCGTCGAAGCCGGGTTAGCGGCGCGGTCGACGGCGTCGCGCGCGAGCGGCTGGCGGCCGCCGCGGGTGCGCAGGTCGAGATAGAGGCTGTAGGCGGCGGTGAACGCCGGGAACAGGTTTTGCAGCACGCCCACGGCGTCCTGCTTGGCCGAGCACGCGAAGTAGGCCAGCGTCATCGCGCTGCCGGCCAGGCTCATCACCCAGAAGGCGCGCGGGATGACCGGGCGGCCGGCGCTACGGGAGGCGAGGAACTGCACCAGCCAGCGCGCCGCGAACATCAGCGCGCCGGTCAGGCCGATCAGTTTCCACGGCGTCATGTGCAGGCCGGTCCAGGCCAGCCCGACGATCTCGCGGTTCATCCAGTCCATCGATGGCTCCGGTTTCGACGGCGCCCGCTGCGGCGATGCGGCCGCGGCGGAGCAACCACAGCACGCCCGCGAGGTCGGACACGCCGACCCAGGCGCGGGCGAGGTTGTTGTACTTCGACACGCCGGCCACGCGCGGGCGGTGGCCGACCGGCACGCTCAGCGTCTGCCAGCCGGCGCGCTGCATCAGCGCCGGCAGGTAGCGGTGCATGTGGTCGAACGCGGGCAGGTCGAGGAAAGCCTCGCGTTCGAACAGCTTGATCCCGCAGCCGGTGTCCGGGGTGGCGTCGCGCAGCAGCGAGGCGCGGATGCGGTTGGCCCAGCGCGAAGCCCAACGCTTGCTGCCGCTGTCCTTGCGCTGCGTGCGCCAGCCGGCGAACAGGCGCACGCCGGGCGCCGCGTCGCCGCGCGCGGCGAGCAGGGTGGGGATGTCGGCGGGGTCGTTCTGGCCGTCGCCGTCGAGCGTGGCGATCCACGCGCCACGCGCAGCCTTCACGCCGCTGCGCACGGCCGCGCTCTGGCCGCTGCGCCGGCGGTGCGCGAGCACCCGCAGGCGCGGGTGCGCGCTGCGCGCGGCCAGCAGCACGGGCAGGGTGTCGTCATCGGAGCAGTCGTCGACGCACAGCACCTCGTGCGCCGGCAGATGCGGCACGGCGGCGATCTCCTCAAGCAGGCGCACGATGTTCTCGCGCTCGTTGAACACGGGAATGACGATCGACAGCAACGGCGCCGCCGAGGGGTCGGGCCGGGCGACGGTCGGCATGGGGTTCGACGACAGGCTCACGCGATGCTCGGAGGGGAAAGGGCGACGCCGGTGCGCGCAGCCTGCGCGCGCCCCTGTCGGAGCGCGGTCGGAGGCGTGTCGGAAGCGCGTTAAGCCGTTGCCGCGCGGCCGGCCGCACTCAGTCGGGCGGCGGCTCGACCCCGGCGGTGGCGGCGGGATCGCAATCCGGTCGCATCGCCGTGCCCGGCACCAGCCACCAGGTGCGGCGGTTGGATTGCCCGACGCGCTGCGCGCCGGCGCGCTCCACGCAGGGGCCCAGCGCTTCCTCCAGGACGAACAGCCAGCGCCGTCCCGGGGCCGCGGCCAGCCACGGTCCGGCGGCCCGCCACTGGTCCTGCCAGCTGCGCTTGAAGCCGAAGTCCACGGCCGCGCGATCGGCCTGCAGCAGGTGCTGTTCGCGCCAGGCCAGCAGGCCCAGCTGCGCGTCCGGTCCGATGCGCGCGCCGACGTCGTGCATCAGCGCGCGCGCCGAACTGTCGGCGTCCAGCGCCGGCAGCAGGCCCAGGCCATAGGTGGCCCACAGGGCGGCCGTCGCCAGCACCACCCCGGTGCCAGCGCGGCGCAGGCGGCTCCACGCCACGATCGCCGCGACCACGACGCCGAAGGCCAGCAGCCACAGGCCAAGCAGGTGCAGGGTGGGGCCGTCGATGCCGCGCCGCGCGGCGGTGTCCAGCAGCGCAGCCGGTGGCCCGGCCAGCAGGGCCGCGCCGAACCCCAGCCCGGCCACCGCCAGCAACGCCAGCCAGCCGGCGAGCACGCGCGCCACGCCGCGCCGGCGCAGCAGGCCATGCAGCAACGGGCCGGCCGCGATGCACAGCGCCGGCAGCGCCGGGAAAATGTAGACCTCGCGCTTGCCCGGGCTGAGGCTGAAGAACACCAGCACCAGCACGCTCCACCCCAGCAGCAGCACGAAGCGCGGATCACGCCGGCGCAGCCGCCGCCACCAGGCCGGGAGCAGCCACGGCAACAGCAGCGCGCCGGGCAGCCACAGCGTCGCGACCACCTGCAGGTAGTACCAGGCCGGCTTGAGGTGGTGCCAGGCATTCGCATAGCGCGTGCCGGTCTGCTTGAGCAGCATTTCCCGCGCGTACGCGTGCAGCGCCGGATCGGCACTGGCGTGGACCGCCGCCAGCATCGGCACCAGCCAGACGCCGGCGCCGGCGACGAAACCGGCGACGCCGGCCAGCGCGTGCAGCCACGGCCGCGGCGTGCGCCCGGCCCGTTCCGCACAGCGCCCGCGCACGATCCACCAGGGCAGGCACAGCAGCAGCGGCAGGAACCCCACGCCCTTGGTCACCGTGCCCAGCCCGGCGGCGAACGTGCCCAGCGCCAGCCAGCGCCAGTCGCGCTGCAGCAGGATGTAGCGGCACAGCGCATACAGCGACAGCGTGGTCATCGCCACCAGCACCATGTCGATCTGCGCGCGCTTGGCCTGCAGGCCGAACTGCACGCACGCGAACAGGGCCAGCGCGGCATGCCACGCGGCGTCGCGGCCCCACAGTCGACGCGCCAGGTCCCACGCCAGCGCCAGGGCCAGCATCGCCGCGAGCCAGGACGGCAGCAGGAAGGCCAGGCGCCAATCGCGGACCAGCGTGTAGGACGCCGCCTGCAGCCACATGAAGGTCGGCGGCTTCTCCGCGTACAGCTCGCTGCCGCGGCGCGGGAACATCCAGTCGCCCGACGCCACCATGTGCTGCGCCGCGAGCACGAAGCGCGGCTCGTCCGGCGGCGACGGGTCGCGCAGCCCCAGCCCGGCGAACAGTGCGAGCGCGACCAGCAGGGCCGTCAGCAGGAAGGCCGCGGAAGACGGGCGCGGGGACATGGCGTGGCGTGGCGGCGCGGCGGCGGAGCACACATCATCCGCGGCGACGGTCGAAGAACTGTCGGAGCCGCGCGACGTGCCGACCGGATCCCGCGCCGATTGCCCGCCTTCGACAGCATTCCGACGGCGCCCGTGGCAGTCTGGCGCTTCCCTGGCCGCGTCGCGGCCGCCTGGTCCGGAGCGGTCGACGATGCGTTTGCTGGTGGTCGAGGACAACCGCAGCCTCACGGCCAACCTGTTCGAGTACTTCGAGGCGCGCGGCCACGTGCTCGATGCCGCGCCGGACGGGATCACCGGCCTGCACCTCGCGGTCAGCCATCCCTACGACGTGGTGGTCCTCGACTGGATGCTGCCGCGGCTGGATGGCCCGGGGCTGCTGCGCCGGCTGCGCAACGAGCATGGCTCCGGCGTGCCGGTGATCATGCTCACCGCGCGCGACGAACTGCCGGACAAGATCGTCGGCTTCCGCGCCGGGGCCGACGACTACCTCACCAAACCCTTCGCCCTGCCCGAGCTCGAGGTGCGGCTGGAGGCGCTGCTGGCGCGCGCGCGCGGACGCAGCCGGCGCAACGTGCTGGAGGTGCACGACCTGCGCCTGGACCTGGACACCCTGGAGGCCACCCGTGCCGGCCAACGGCTGCACCTGTACCCGGCCTGCCGCAAGCTGCTGGAAGTGCTGATGCAGGCCAGTCCGGCGACGGTCACGCGGGAACGGCTCGAACAGGCGCTGTGGGGCGACGACCCGCCCGACGGCGACATGCTGCGCTCGCACGTGTACGAACTGCGCCGCAGCGTGGACGGGCCGTTCGCGACCAAGCTCGTGCATACCCTGCCGCGCACCGGCTACCGCCTGGGGCTGGTCCACGCGGACCCGCACGATGGCGCATAGGCGCAGCCTGCAGAAGCGGATCCAGTTCTGGCTCGCGGGCTACGCCCTGCTGCTGACCGTCGCGGTGTTCGTGCATGGCTACCTCGTCAACGAGTTCGCCGAGCGCCTGATCTGGGACTCGCTGCTGGAGACCGAGCTCAACCACCACCTGCAGCGCAGCCGGGAGGACCCGTCCTACCGCTGGACCGACACCGAAGGCCTGCAGCTGTACCGCAACGGCGACGGGCGTCCGCCGCCGCCGGCGCTGGCCGCGCTGCCCGACGGCATCCACGACGAAATGATGCTGGGCACGCGCGAGGTGCTGGTGCTGGCACGCCACGTCGACGGCGCGCGCTACACCCTGGTGCTGGACATCACGGACCTGGAGCATCGCGAGGACCTGCTGACGCTGTTCGTGCTCGGTACCGCGGTCGCGCTGGTGCTGGCGCTGGGCCTGCTGGCCTCGCTCGGCCTGCGTCGCGCGCTGCGCCCGCTCACGGACATGGCCGGCGACATCGCCCGGCTCGAGCCCGACCACAGCGACCAGCGCGTCGCCTTGCCCGACGACGCCAGCTCGGAGCTGGCGGTGATCGCCGGCGCACTCAACGACTACCTCGGGCGCCACGAGCGCTTCGTCGAGCGCGAGCGCGTGTTCATCGACACCGCCAGCCACGAACTGCGCACGCCGATGGCGGTCATCGCCGGTGCGCTGGAACTGGCGCTGGCCCAGCCCGGGCTGCCGGCCGCGGCGCAGAACCAGGTGCAGCGCGCGCATCGCACAGTGCGCGACGTGGAGCAGCTGATCTCGCTGCTGCTGGTGCTCGCCAAGGACCCGGGCCGGCTGTCAAAGATCAGCGACCACGTACCGCTGCACGAGCTGATCCCGGAGATCATCGACGACCACCGCTACCTCACCCGCGGCAAGGACCTCGTGCTCAGCGCCGACCGGCTGGCGCCGTGCACGGTGCACCTGCCGATCGCGGTGGTGCAGGCGGCGATCGGCAACCTGCTGCGCAACGCGATCGAGAACAGCGACCAGGGCGAGATCCGCGTGCAGCTTTCGGCCGACGCCACGATCACCATCCACGATCCCGGCCACGGCATGACCCCCGAGGAGATCAGCCGGATCTACGCGCAGATCGCGCGCCACGGCGAACGCGCCGGCGGCGGCATCGGCATGGACCTGCTGGGGCGCCTGTGCGAGCACCTCGGCTGGGGCCTGCGGATCGAATCGGTGCCCGGCCGCGGCACGGTCAGCACGCTCGCGCTGCGCGGGACGGCGACGCCGCCGGTCAGGGGAACAGGTCGCGGCTGAAGCGCAGCGTCGCCGGCGCCGCGCCCGCGCGGACCACCTGCACCTCGAACGCCAGCGTGTCCGGCGGGCGCACGCGCACCGCGCCGGCGTAGTCGAGGAAGCCCTCGCTGCGCACCTCGCGCAGCAGCACGTCCTGGCGCACGCCGCGCAGGTCGCGCACGGTCGCGGCCACCCCTGCGGGCAGGGAGGTCTCGTCCGCGGCAGGGCCCGTGCGCACGCCGACCAGGAGCAACTGCAGGTCGCGCTCGCGCGGCACGCCGTAGCGCTGCGCGATCTCCGCCGACAGCGCGGCGGTCGGCACCAGGCTGGCGCGGATGCGGACACCGTCCGCCTCCAGTTCCGCCGGCTGGCGCGCGGCCTGTGCGTGCGCGGCCCGGTCGGCGGCGGTGGCCGAGGGATCGCGGCCGCAGCCGGCGACCGCGGACGCCAGCGCGAGCGCGGCCACCGCGACCACCAGGCGCCGCGGGCTTTCAGTCATGGGCCGCGGACAGTTCGCCGCCGCGTCGGGTCGCGGCACGGATCGCGCACGCGACCAGGTCGCAGAACCCGCCGGCCTCGAACGCCTCGATCGCCGCCTGGGTGGTGCCGCCGGGCGAGGTCACGCGGCGGCGCAGCTCCGCCGGCGCCTCGCCGGACTCGACCAGCATCCGCGCGGCGCCGAGCAGGGTCTGCTGCGCCAGCGTGCGCGCGGCGTCGGGCGGGAGGCCCTCGGCGATGGCCGCGTCCTCCATGGCCTCGGCCAGCAGGAACACATAGGCCGGTCCACTGCCGGAGGTGGCGGTGACGGCGTCCATGCGCGATTCGTCATCGATCCACACGGTCACGCCGGCGCTGGCCAGCAGCTGCCCGGCGCGGGTGCGCCCGGCGGCGTCGACGCGTGCGTTCGCGAACAGGCCGGTCACCCCGGCCCCGAGCAGGGCGGGGGTATTGGGCATGGCGCGCACCACCGGCAGGCCGCCGCCGAGCCATCGGTCGAGCTGGGTGGCGGTGATGCCGGCGGCGATCGAGACCACCAGCGGCCGGGTCGCCTGCGCGGCGTCGGACAGGCCGGTGCAGACCTCGCGCATCACCTGCGGCTTCACCGCGAACACCCAGGTGCCGGCGCCCGCGGCGGCGTCCGCGGCCGATGCGAACACGCGCACGCCGAAATCGCCGGCCAGCGCCGTGCGTGCGGCCTCGCTGGGATCGGCGACGCGGATCGTGGCCGGGTCGACGCCCGCGGCCACCAGCCCGCCGACCAGGCTGCGGGCCATGTTGCCGCCGCCGATGAAGGCGAGGTCGGGGGAGGGCGGTTCGGCGCGGCGTGTGGGGTCCATGCCGCCACCCTAGCGTGTCGCCGGTGCCGGGGGATAGGGTCGCCTGCGCATGCCGGCTGCGGATTTCGTCATTCAGGAAACCGCGGCGGGGCATGTCCGCCGCCGCCCGTTCACCGCGTGATCAAGTCCTTGCCGCGCCACGTGCACGCCGCGCACCGGCAAGTCCGGGTATCCGCTTGAACCGGCTGGAATTGTGATCCGGGTACGGGGCTATACTGCGGACCGGGGATAGGCTGTCGCCTCCGGCAACGGGTGGCGTGGCCGGCACACGGGCAGCAACACGATCTCATCGCAGCGCAGGGGAGCATGCATGGATATCGCCGAACTACTGGCGTTCTCGGTCAAGAACAAGGCGTCCGACCTGCACCTGTCGGCCGGGCTGCCACCGATGATCCGCGTCGACGGCGACGTGCGCCGGATCAACATCCCCGCGCTCGAGCACAAGCAGGTCCACGCGCTGATCTACGACATCATGTCGGACAAGCAGCGGCGCGACTACGAGGAATTCCTCGAGACCGACTTCTCGTTCGAGATCCCCGGCCTGGCGCGCTTCCGCGTCAATGCGTTCAACCAGAACCGCGGCGCGGGCGCCGTCTTCCGCACCATTCCCTCGGAAGTGCTGACGCTGGAGGACCTGGCCTGCCCGCCGATCTTCCGCCAGCTGATCGAACAGCCGCAGGGCCTGATCCTGGTCACCGGCCCGACCGGTTCGGGCAAGTCGACCACGCTCGCGGCGATGATCGACCACATCAACAAGAACGAATACGGCCACATCCTCACCATCGAGGATCCGATCGAGTTCGTGCACACCTCGCAGAAGTGCCTGATCAACCAGCGCGAGGTGCACCGTGATACCCACGGCTTCAACGAGGCGCTGCGCTCGGCGCTGCGCGAGGACCCGGACATCGTGCTGGTCGGCGAGTTGCGCGACCTGGAGACCATCCGCCTGGCGCTGACCGCCGCGGAAACCGGACACCTCGTGTTCGGCACGCTGCACACCTCCAGCGCGGCCAAGACCATCGACCGCATCATCGACGTGTTCCCCGCCGGCGAGAAGCCGATGGTGCGCTCGATGCTGTCCGAATCGCTGCGCGCGGTGATCTCGCAGGCGCTGCTGAAGAAGGTCGGCGGCGGGCGGACCGCCGCGTGGGAAATCATGGTCGGCATCCCGGCCATCCGCAACCTGATCCGCGAGGACAAGGTGGCGCAGATGTACTCGGCGATCCAGACCGGCCAGCAGTACGGGATGATGACCCTCGACCAGCACCTGCAGGACCTGGTCAAGCGCGGTCTCGTCACCCGGCCGCAGGCGAGGGACTACGCCAAGGACAAGCGCCTGTTCGAGTGAAAGCCCGGGAATCGTGAATCGGGAATAGAGAATCGTAATCGCAAGAGCCGGACGGCGAACAGGTGGTGCAGGAATCGTTGGTGTCTCTTGACGATTCCCCACTCCCCATTCCCCACTCCCGGCTCCGCAGGAGCCAAAGATGAGCAGCATCGACTTCACCTCGTTCCTCAAGCTGATGGCGCACCAGAAGGCGTCGGACCTGTTCATCACCGCGGGCATGCCGCCGTCGATGAAGGTGCACGGCAAGATCTCGCCGATCACGCAGAACCCGCTCACGCCGCAGCAGTCGCGCGACCTGGTGCTCAACGTGATGTCGCCGCCGCAGCGCGAGGAGTTCGAGAAGACGCACGAGTGCAACTTCGCCATCGGCGTCGCCGGCGTCGGCCGCTTCCGCGTGTCGTGCTTCTACCAGCGCAACCAGGTGGGCATGGTGCTGCGCCGGATCGAGACCCGCATCCCCAGCGTGGAAGAGCTGAACCTGCCGCCGATCATCAAGACGCTGGCGATGACCAAGCGCGGCATCATCATCTTCGTCGGCGCCACCGGCACCGGCAAGTCCACGTCGCTCGCCGCGATGATCGGCTATCGCAACCAGAACTCCACCGGGCACATCATCACCATCGAGGACCCGATCGAGTTCGTGCACAAGCACGAGGGCTGCATCGTCACCCAGCGCGAGGTCGGCATCGACACCGACAGCTGGGAGAACGCGCTCAAGAACACCCTGCGCCAGGCGCCGGACGTGATCATGATCGGCGAGGTGCGCACCCGCGAGGGCATGGACCACGCCATCGCCTTCGCCGAAACCGGCCACCTGGTGCTGTGCACCCTGCACGCCAACAACGCCAACCAGGCGATGGACCGCATCATCAACTTCTTCCCCGAGGACCGGCGCAGCCAGCTGCTGATGGACCTGTCGCTCAACCTCAAGGGCGTGGTGGCGCAGCAGCTGATCCCGACCCCGGACGGCAAGGGCCGCCGGGTGGCGATGGAGATCATGCTCGGCACGCCGCTGGTGCAGGACTACATCCGCGAGGGCGAGATCCACAAGCTCAAGGAAATCATGAAGGAGTCGACCAACCTCGGCATGAAGACCTTCGACCAGAGCCTGTTCGAGCTGTACCAGGCCGGCGAGATCTCCTACGAGGACGCGCTGCGCTACGCCGACTCCGCCAACGAGGTGCGCCTGCGCATCAAGCTGGCGCAGGGCGGCGACGCGCGCACGCTGTCACAGGGGCTGGACGGCGTCGAGATCGCCGAAGTCCGCTGAGGCGCGCCGGCGCGGCATGGGCGCCGGCGATGGCCCGCTGGAGCCGGAGGTCGAGCTCGTGCCCGGCTGGCTCGACGCCGGCGCCGGCCACGCGCTGTTGGACGAGTTGCACGCCGGCTTGCCGTGGACGACGCATCGCGTGGTCCTGTTCGGGCGCGCGATCGATGCGCCGCGCCTGAGTTGCTGGATCGGCGATCCCGGCGCCAGCTACCGCTATTCCGGCGTTCGCCATTCGCCCGTGCCCTGGCCCGACGTGCTGCAGCCCCTGCGCGAGCGCCTGCAGCGCGATACCGGGCAGGCCTTCAACAGCGTGCTCGCCAATCTCTACCGCGACGGCCGCGACTGCATGGGCTGGCACAGCGACGACGAGGCGGAGCTGGGTCGGCAACCGCTGATCGCCTCGCTCAGCCTCGGCGCGACGCGGCGTTTCCTGCTCCGGCACCGGCGAGAACCGGCGCGCAGGCAGGGGGTGGAGTTGGCGCACGGCAGTCTGTTGCTGATGCGCGGTGCCTGCCAGTCGGATTGGCGCCACGCGCTGCCGCGCACCGCGAAGCCGGTGGGGCCGCGGATCAACCTCACGTTCCGGCGGATCGTGCAGGTCGCGTGACGCGAGGGCCGCCTGCGCTGCCGGGGCGATTCGCGTTCCGAGCCGATGCCCCATGCCAATAGCGTTGACAGGCCCTCGTCCGCTCGCCCGCCCGATCCCGGATCAGACGCTCGGCACGGACGGCTGCCGGAGGGAGCGGGGCAGGCCGGTTCCGGCCGTGCCGGCGGCGCGTCGCCGGCTGCCGACGATGCCGGCTCAGCGCACCGTGGCCGGATGCGCCTGGCGCTCGTGGGTTTCCCCGCTCACCAGCACCCAGCCGGCCAGTTCGCCGCCGACCACCTCCAGCGCGCGCGAGAACGCGTCCACCACTTGCGGCAGCTCGGTGCCGGCGGCCGGCTGCACCTGCAGGAAGGTGCGCGAGGCGACGATTGCCTGGTCGGCGCCGTGGATGAGCTTGGCGTTGAATTCGATCGTGGCCGCGGGCACGGCCTGCCCCGCGTAGTCGGCCTCGAAGCGGCGTACGTCGAGCAGCAGGCGATAGTCCGCCGCAATGCCCGCGCCCTGGCGCGCGACCGCGGCGATCTTGCCCGAGTCCTCCAGCCCGCGCAGCAGGGTGGACTGCAGCATGTCGCCGGGGGTGCGGGCCCAGCCCGCGTTGCGGTAGACCTGAAGTTCGTCCGGCGAGGGACGCACCGCGATGCGATAGCTGTCGACCGTGCGCGAGGATGACGTCGCGCCCAGCGCGAGCTGCCAGGTGACCTGCGGCAGCGACGGGTCCAGGGTGATCCGCGGATCGGGGGCGTACATGGTCGGCCGGTCCCCGTTGTCGCCGCCGCCGAGCAGCGATGCGCAGCCGGCGAGCAGCGAGGCCAGCAACCCGCCCGCGGCGAGGCGCAGCCAGCGACGGCGATGGCAGGTGGCGTGGCGCGGATCGTGCCGTCGGGTGGGCATCACGGTTCGAACTCCTTGGGTGCGTCGCGCCCGAGCAGGAAGCGCGAGGGACTGGCGTCGAGGCGGTCGCTGATGCGGCGCAGGTCGCGGATCAGCCCGCGCAGTTCGCCCAGGGTCGGGCCGAGCTGGCCGAGGCCGTCGTTGGCGAAGCTGTTGATGGCCGCGCGGTTCTCGTTGAGCATGCGGTCGGCGCCGCCCGCGGCGGAATCCAGCTTGGTCAGGGTGGCGTCGATCTTGCCGATCAGCCCGGGCAGCTGCTGCACCAGCTCGCGGTCGAAGCTGTCGAGCGTGCGGTTGGCCGAGGCCATGGTCACCGTCAGCTGCTCGCTCGCGGTCCGCGCGTTGACCAGAATCTGGCGCATGTCCTCGCGCTGTTCGGCGATCGCGCCGGTCATGTTCTGGATGTTGTCGAGCGTGGCCGTGATCCGTGTCACGTTGTCCTCGCTGAGCACGCGGTCGAGGCGTTCGACCAGGCGGTTGGCGGTGTCGGCGATGTTCTGCAGCGCCGAGGCCTCGGTCTGGATCACGGGGATGTCGCCGTCGCCGTTCGACACCAGCGCGGCGGCGCCGGGGCTGCCGCCGGTGAGCTGGATGATCGGCGGGCCGGTCAGGCTGGTGATCGAGAGCTTGGCGCGGGTGTCGACCTTGACCGGCGTGGTGGCCTGCAGGCGCAGCCGGGCGATGACCTGGCGCGGGTCGTCCGGGGCCAGCATCAGGTTGTCGACGGTGCCCACGGCGATGCCGTTGTACTGCACGCTGCTGCCCTCGGTGAGTCCGGTCACCGGCTCGCGGAAGATCACCTGGTACTCGTTCCAGGTGCGGTCGGACGAGTACTTCGCCGCCCACAGCGCGAACAGCAGCAGGAACAGCGTGACCGCGATCGTGAACGCGCCGATCAGGACATAGTTGGCCTTGGTTTCCATGCGTCAGGTCTCCTCCGCGCCCGACGACGCGGCATGGGCGGCGCGGCCACGCGGGCCATGGAAGTATTCGCGGATCCAGGGATGGTCCATCTGCTCGATCTCCGCAAGCGGGGCGACCGCGACCACTTTCCTGTCCGCCAGCACGGCGACACGGTCGCAGATCGTGTACAGCGTGTCGAGGTCGTGGGTGATCAGGAACACGGTCAGGCCCAGCGCCTGCTGCAGGGTGCGGGTGAGGTGGTCGAAGGCGGCCGCGCCGATCGGGTCGAGGCCGGCGGTGGGTTCGTCCAGGAACAGCAGCGGCGGGTCGAGCGCGAGCGCGCGCGCCAGGCCCGCGCGCTTGCGCATGCCGCCCGAGAGCTGCGCCGGCAGCTTGTCCAGCGCGTCGGCGGGCAGGCCGGCCAGCTTGACCTTGAGCAGGGCCAGTTCGTAGCGCAGCGATTCGGGCAGGTCCGGGTGGTGCTCCTTCAGCGGCACCTGCACGTTCTCGCCCACGCTCAGCGACGAGAACAGCGCGCCGTCCTGGAACAGCACGCCGGTGTTGCGCTCGATGTGCAGCAGGTCGGCGGGATCGGGCGAGCGCGGGTCGACGCCGAGCACCTCGATCTCGCCGGCGTCCGGCGTGCGCAGGCCGATCAGCGAGCGCATCAGCACCGACTTGCCGGTGCCCGAGCCGCCGACCACGCCGAGGATCTCGCCGCGGCGCACGTCGAGGTCCAATCCCTCGTGCACCACCTGGTTGCCGAAGCGGTTGACCAGGCCGCGGACGCGGATGATCGGCGCATCGGCGGGCGCGTTGTCGCAGGCTTCGGCGGCGGAGGGGCGTGCGTCCATGTCACCAGTCCATGTACATGAACCAGATCGCCGCCAGCGCGTCGATCACGATCACCAGCGCGATCGTCTGCACCACGCTCGAGGTGGTGCGTTCGCCCACCGACTGCGCGGTGCCCTGCACCTGCAGGCCCTCCAGGCAGCCGATCAGCCCGATCACCAGCGCGAATACCGGCGCCTTCGACATGCCGATCAGGAAGTGCCGCAGCTCCATCTCCTGCTGCATCCGCGCCAGGTAGGCCTGCGGCGGGATGTCGAGGCTGAACGCCCCGACCGACAGGCCGCCCAGCAGGCCGGCGACCATCGCGATGAAGGTCAGCAGCGGCAGCATCAGCAGCAGCGCGACCACGCGCGGGATCACCAGCAGTTCCACCGGGTCCAGGCCGAGGGTGCGGATCGCATCGACCTCCTCGCGGCTGACCATCGCGCCGATCTGCGCGGTGAACGCGCTCGCGGTGCGCCCCGCCAGCAGGATCGCCGTGAGCAACACGCCGAACTCGCGCAGGAAGGCGATCGAGACCAGTTCGACCACGAAGATCGTCGCGCCGAAATCGGCGAGGATCTGCGCGCCGAGGAAGGCGATCACCGCGCCGACCAGGAACGACAGCAGCGCCACCAGCGGCACCGCGTCCAGGCCCACCTGCTCCATGTGGTGCACGGTGGAGGTGATCCGGAACCGGCGCGGGTCGAGCACGGTGCGCCCGAGCTTGACCAGGGTCTCGCCGAGGAAGCCGATCAGGATCACGATCTCGCGCGCGTTGTCGTGCACCGCGTAGCCCAGCCGCGCCAGCGCGGCGGCGAAGCCGTATTCGCGCTTCTTCTTCGGACGGTCGTCGTGGACGTCCTCGATCGCCGCCACCAGCGCGCGATGGTCCGGGCGGAAGCGGAACGCGGCGTAGTCGAGCTGGCGGCGGTCGGCGTAGCGCAGCAGCTGCAGCACGCCCACCGAGTCGAGGCGGTCGACCGCGGTGGCGTCGATCAGGCCGATGCCTTCGGGCGCGGCGCGCAACGCCTCGCCGATCGCGCGCGCATGCTCGAGCGTCCAGCGCCCGTGCAGGCGCAGGGTGGCGGCATCCTGTGGATCGGGCTCGGCACTGGGGCGCGGGCTGTCGGGCACGGTCATCGCCGGCGAGGATACAGCCATCGCCGTGCACGCTGCAGTCACGTCGCGGCGGCCCGCGCAGGTGCGCCGGGCGTGGCCGCCATGCGATCCTGTGGCGATGGCTTTGCCCCTGCCCGGATCCGCCAGCTACGCCGCCCGCATCGCCTTCCTGGTCGAGCTGGCCGAGCACCTGCACCTGTACGGCACCACCTCGCAGCGCCTGGAGGGCGCGATCGTGTCGGTGGCGCGCCGCCTGGGCCTGGATTGCGAGCCGTGGAGCAACCCCACCGGAATGATCCTCACCTTCAGCGATCCGCAGCGGCCGCCGGGCGAGAGCGACAGCACGCGCGTGATCCGCCTGCCGCCGGGCGAGACCAACCTGTACAAGCTGAGCAAGGCCGACGAGATCGCCGAGGAGGTGGTGGCGGGGCGTCTCGACCTCGCCGAGGGGCATGCCGCGCTGCGCGCGCTGGACCGGCCTTCGAGCTGGCGCGGCAACGTGCAGCAGGTGGTCGGCTTTGGCCTGGCCGCGGCCAGCGTCGCCGGGTTGCTGCGGCTGCCGTGGCTGGACATCGCCACCGCCGGCGTGATCGGCACGCTGATCGGCCTGCTCGGCCTGGCCAGCCGCGGGCGGCCGCAGATGAAGGAGGCCGACGACGCCATCGCCGGCATCGTCGCCGGCGGCCTCGCGGCGCTGGTCGCGGCGTTCATCGCGCCGCTCAACCTCAATACCGTGGTCATCGCCTCGATGATCGTGCTGATGCCCGGCATGGCGCTGACCAACGCCTTCAGCGAGCTCACCAGCCAGCACCTCGTCTCGGGCACCGCGCGCTTCGCCGGCGCGGTCACCACCCTGCTCAAGCTGACCGTCGGCACGATGATCGCGTTGACGCTGGTGCAACTGGTCGGGCTGGAGCCGCAGGTGCGCGCCTGGCGCCCGCAGCCGGCGTGGGTGGAGTGGGGCGCGGTGGTCACCGCGGCGTGGGCGTTCGCGGCGCTGTTCCGCGCCGCGCGCCGCGACTACCTGCTGGTGATGGCCGCGGCAATCGCCGGCTACGCCATTTCGCGTCACGTCGGCCAGTGGCTGGGCAGCCCGATCGGCGTGTTCCTGTCGGCCCTGGTCATCACCGTCGCCGGCAATGGTTACGCGCGCTGGTGGAATCGCCCGGGCGCGATCATCCGCGTGCCCGGCATCATCATGCTGGTGCCGGGCAGCACCAGCCTGCGCAGCCTGCTGGTGGCGGTGCAGCAGCAGGACGTGGCCGCGGGCCAGGACGCCGCGATCACCGTGGTCAACGTGCTGCTGGCGCTGATCGCCGGCCTGCTGATCGGCAACCTGCTGCTGCCGGCGCGGCGCAACCTCTGAGCCCGCAGGCACGCGGCCGGGGGCCACGCGCGCGGGGGCGGCCGGTCGCGGTCAGGCGCGCAGGCGCTGCAGCAGCGATGCCTGGTCGACGGCTTCCGATTCGGCCGCGCTGCGCGCGCGGTACTCGAACGTGCCGGCGGCGAGGCCGCGCTCGGACACCACGATCCGGTGCGGGATGCCGATCAGCTCCATGTCGGCGAACATCGGGCCGGGCCGCAGGCCACGGTCGTCCAGCAGCGTGTCGATGCCCGCTTCGACGAGCGTGCGGTACAGCGCGTCCGCGGCCGCCGACACCTCGGCATTGCCCTTGGGATTGATCACGCAGACGGCGGCGCGCCACGGCGCCATCGCCTGCGGCCAGATGATGCCGGCCTCGTCGTGGTTCTGCTCGATCGCCGCCGCGACGATGCGCGACACGCCGATGCCGTAGCAGCCCATCGCCGGATGCACGGCCTTGCCGGCCTCGTCGAGCACGGTGCAGCCCATGGCCTCGGAATACTTGCGGCCGAGCGCGAACACGTGGCCGACCTCGATGCCGCGGGCGACGTGCAGCGTGCCCTTGCCGTCGGGCGAGGGGTCGCCTTCGACCACGTTGCGGATGTCGGCGGTCTCGTCCGGCTCGGGCAGGTCGCGCCCCCAGTTCAGGCCGGCGAGATGGAAGCCGGCCTCGTTGGCGCCGACCACGAAGTCCGCCATCGCCGCCACGCTGCGGTCGGCGACCACGCGGATCTTCTTCCTCGCGTTGAGCGGCCCCAGGAAACCGGGCTCGGCGCCCAGGTGTTCGCGGATCTCGGCCTCGCTGGCGAGGCGATAGTCGACCAGGCCCGGCAGCTTGGCCAGCTTGATCTCGTTGACGACGTGGTCGCCGCGCACCAGCGCCAGCACGAACTGCGGGTCGCCCTCGGCGTCCACGCCCATCACCGCCACCGACTTCACCGTGCGCTGCAACGGGATGCCGAGCAGGGCGGCGACCTCCTCGCAGGTCTTCTGGACCGGCGTGTCGACCTTGCGCAGCGTCTCGGCCGCGGCGGGCCGTTCGCCCGGCGACACCGCTTCGGCCAGTTCGACGTTCGCGGCGTAGTCGGACCCGTCCGACCAGACGGTGGCGTCCTCGCCGGAGTCGGCCAGCACCTGGAACTCGTGCGAAGCGCTGCCGCCGATCGCGCCGGTGTCGGCGGACACGGCGCGGAACGTCAGCCCGAGGCGGGTGAAGATGCGCGAATACGCGTCGTACATGTTGCGGTATTCGCGCTGCAGGTCCTCGTCGGAGACGTGGAAGGAGTAGGCATCCTTCATGACGAACTCGCGCGCGCGCATCACGCCGAAGCGCGGGCGGATCTCGTCGCGGAACTTGGTGGTGACCTGGTAGAAGTTCACCGGCAGCTGCTTGTAGCTGGAGAATTCCTGGCGGAAGAAGTCCGTCACCGCCTCCTCGGCGGTGGGCGTGAAGCAGTAATCCTGCTCCTTGCGGTCGCGGATCTTGAGCAGCTGCGGGCCGAACTTCGCCCAGCGCCCGGTTTCCTCCCACAGCTCCTTGGGCTGCACCGACGGCATCGCCATCTCGATCGCGCCGGCGGCGTCCATTTCCTCGCGCACCACCGCTTCCACCTTGCGCAGCACGCGCAGGCCCAGCGGCGACCAGGTGTACAGGCCGGCGGCGAGCTTGCGGATCATGCCGGCCTTGAGCATCAGCTTGTGGCTGACGAGCTCGGCATCGGCGGGCGTTTCCTTTTCGGTGTGGAGGTGGAACTGCGACAGGCGCATTCGGCGGCTCGGGGCGGGGAAAACACGCATTCTGCCATGCGGCCACGGCACGGGCCGGCGCAGGCCCCGGCGCTACTCGGCTTCGGCGGCGATCTTCGCGTCGGGCTGGATGGTGTTGCGCCGGGCCAGGGCGTCGACGTCGACGATGCTGTAGTCGCGCCCTTGCGGTGGTGCGTCGGTCACGTGCGTCACGCCGGCGTCGTCGCGCCAGCGGTACAGCACCGGGGCAGCGGCGTCCCCGCCCGGGGGCGCGGCCGCGCTGTCGCCCGGATCGTGGCCGTGGCCAGCGCGGTCGGCCGGCACGGGGTCACGCGCCAGCCACCAGGCGATCGCGCCTGCGCCGAGCGCGCCGACCACGATCGCCCACGCCAGGCGCATTGCTCAGGTGCCCGAGCTGCCCGCGGCCGGCGTGCAGTAGGCCTTGACCGCTGCGTTCGCCAGTTCCAGCTGGCTGGCGCGCTCGCCGTCGGACAGCGCCCGTCCCGGCTTGCCGTCCTCGCCGACCTCGTGGACCGGCTGGTTGCGCTTGAGCGTCTCGACGTTGGTGCGTGCGGCGATGCATTCGCGATTGCCGCCGGTCGCCGGCGCCGCCGCGGTGGCGCCGGCCTGCGCCGGGGCTGTGGCGCCACGATTGGTGATCTGGCGCTGCTGGTACTGGCCTTTCGGTGGCGGTGTCTGCGAGTAGTGGGTCACGCCGTTGGCGTCCTTCCACTGGTAGACCTCGCTGGCCGAGGCGACGCCGGCCAGGCCGAAAAGGGACGCGCTGGCGATGATGGCGAACAGGGTGCGGCGCATGCGGGGCATCCGTGGGGTCGCTGGAGTGCCCGGATTGCAACACCGCGCGGACACGCGCGCAAGCAGGCGGGGCACGAAGCGTGACCGCTTCGCGGGCGCCGGCGTGCCGGGGCGGGCCGATGGACCGCCCGCCGCCAGGCGCTAAACTGCCGGCATGGACCCCTCGACCCCCACGCCCACCCGCGGCCGCGGCATCTACCTGCTGCCCAACCTGTTCACCACGGGCGGGCTGTTCGCGGGCTTCTTCGCGATCATCGCGGCCTCGCAGGGACGGTTCACCGCGGCCTGCGTGGCGATCTTCGTCGCCGCGATCCTCGACGGCATCGACGGCCGCGTGGCGCGGCTGACCAATACCCAGAGCGAGTTCGGCGTGCAGTACGACTCACTGGCCGACCTGATCAGCTTCGGCATGGCGCCGGCGCTGGTGATGTACCACTGGGCGCTGCTGTCGATGAAGTTCGACGGCAACACCCTGGGCAAGATCGGCTGGCTGGCGGCGTTCCTGTACGCGGCCTGCGCGGCGCTGCGGCTGGCGCGCTTCAACAGCCAGGTGGCCACGGTGGACAAGCGCTGGTTCATCGGCCTGGCCAGTCCCGCCGCGGCCGGGCTGATGGCCAGTTTCGTGTGGACCTGCCACGAGCTGGGGTTCGCCGGCGAGGACCTGCGCTATGCCGCGCTGGCGGTCACGGTGGTGGCCGCGCTGCTGATGGTCAGTCGCCTGCGCTACAACAGCTTCAAGGGCGGCAGCGGGCCGAAGTCGGACCGGGTGCCGTTCATCGCGCTGCCCATTGCGGTGGGCATCCTGATCGCGCTGTGGGTGGATCCGCCGAAGACCCTGCTGGCGGCGGCCACGATCTACGCGCTGTCCGGGCCGGTGTTGTGGTTCTGGCGCCGCCACGAGGGCGGTGCAGGTGCGAAGGGACCTGCATGAAGGCGGCTGCATGAGCTGGGATCCGCTGCAGCGCGGGATCCTCGACGCGATGGGGTACGTGCTGTACGCCGTGGAAGGTGGCGACGCCGCGCCCGCCGCGACCCCTGCCGCCGTCGCCCGCCGTGCGCCGCCGCGCGATGCCGCCGACGGCGCTGCTGCGCTGCTGCACGCCCTGCTGCGCGCGGCCGGGCAATCGGTCGACGACGCCGACGCGCGTGCGCGCTGCCAGGCCTGGTTGCCGCCGCAGGGGCTGCGTGATGTCGCCGCGCGACGTGCGCTGTGGCCCCGGCTGCGCGCCATGCGCAGGGGCCCGACGGCGTGAGTGCCGTGGCCGCTGGCGACGGCCTGGCCTGGCAGGCGGCGCTGCGGCCCATGCGCGAGGACGACCTCGACGCAGTGATGCGCATCGAGCTGCGCGCCTATCCGTTCCCATGGACGATCGGCATCTTCCGCGATTGCCTGCGCGCGGCCTATCCGGCGCGGGTGCTGCATGCCGGCGAGCGCATCCTCGGCTACGGCGTGCTCAGCATCGCCGCCGACGAAGCGCACGTCCTCAACGTCTGCGTCGACCCGGTCGAGCAGGGCCGCGGCCTCGGCCGCCAGCTGCTGCGCGCGCTGGTGTCGCTCGCCCGTGGCCACGGCGCTCAGCGCGTGTTCCTCGAAGTGCGGCCGTCCAACCCGCACGCGATCGCGCTGTACCACGACGAGGGGTTCAACGAGATCGGTCGGCGCCCGCGCTACTACCCGGCGCACGAGGGCCGTGAGGACGCGATCGTGATGGCGATCGAGCTGCTGCCCGACGACCTCGACAGGATGCCGGCGCTGTAGCCCGGGTAAGCGAAGCGCACCCGGGAAGCGTGTCGGAGATGACGTTTCACCATCCCATCCCGGATGCGGCCTGCGGCCTTATCCGGGCTACGGGCCTGCGCCTGAGGTGCCGCGACGCGATGTGTTCATGACAATCGAGCGCGTTGCGAGGCGAGGGTCTCGAGCTGCGCGGTCCAGTCGGCCAGTCGCTGGCGCTCCTGCTCCACGACGGCCGGGGGCACCTTGTCGCTGAATTTCGCCAGCTTGGCCTCGCTCTTGTCCTTCTCGGCCGAAACGCGCGCGATCTCCTTGTCGAGGCGCGCGCGTTCGGCGTCGAGGTCCACCAGGCCTTCCAGCGGCACGAACAGCTTCAGTTCGCCGACCAGGCCGGTGGCGGCGGGGGGCGGCTCTGCCGCGATCGCGTCGATCCGTTCCAGCCGGTTGAGGAACCTCAGCTGTGCATCGAAACGGGCAAGGCGCGCCGTGTCTTCGGCAGTGCCCGCCTGCACCAGCAGCGGCACCTGCTTCGACGGCGGCACGCCCAGTTCGCTGCGGATGCGGCGCAACGCGGTGACCATCTGCTTGAGCCATTCGATGTCGGCTTCGGCCTGCGCGAAGGCACCCCCGGCGAAATCCTCGGCCTGCGGATAGCGCTGCAGCGAGATGGTGTCGCCGTCGATGCCGAGCCGGGGCGCGACCTGTCGCCAGAGTTCCTCGGTGACGAACGGGATCAGCGGGTGCAGCAGGCGCAGCAGGGATTCGAGCACGTGCAGCAGCGTGTGGCGCGTGCTGTCCGCGGCCGCCGCGTCGCCGCCCTGCAGCGCGGGTTTGGCCAGCTCGACGAACCAGTCGCAGTATTCGTTCCACGCGAACTCGTACAGCGACTGCGCCAGCAGGTCGAAGCGGTAGGCGGCGAAATGCGCCTGGGCCTCGGCGGCGGTCTTGGCCAGGCGCGAGAGGATCCACTTCTCGGCATCGGTGGCCGGGCGGCGGCTTGTCCCTTCTCCCTCCGGGAGAAGGGGGCGCGGAGCGCCGGATGAGGGTCCGGGTTGGGATGAAGGCCCCGATGGCGCCGTACCATCACCCCCGACCCCTCTCCCGGAGGGAGAGGGGGGCAGAAAGCCCTCGGTGTTCATCAGCACGAAACGCGTGGCGTTCCACAGCTTGTTGCAGAAATTCTTGTAGCCCTCGGCACGGCCGAGGTCGAACTTGATGTCGCGGCCGGGGCCGGCCAGCGCGGCCATGGTGAAGCGCAGCGGGTCGGCGCCGTGGGCGGCGATGCCATCCGGGAATTCCTTGCGCGTGGCCTTCTCGATCTTCGGCGCGTCCTTGGGCTTCATCAGGCCGTTGGTGCGCTTGGCGACCAGCGCGTCGGCGGTGATGCCGTCGATGATGTCGAGCGGGTCGAGGATGTTGCCCTTCGACTTCGACATCTTCTGGCCGTCCTTGTCGCGGACCAGGCCGGTCATGTAGACGTCGTTGAACGCCACCTTGCCGGTCAGCGCGTCGGTCATCATCACCATGCGCGCGACCCAGAAGAAGATGATGTCGAAGCCGGTGACCAGCACGCTGGTCGGCAGGAAGTCGTCGTAGCCGCGCGCGCGCATCGCGTCCGCATCCGGCCAGCCCAGCGTGCTGAACGGCCACAGCGCCGAGGAGAACCAGGTTTCCAGCACGTCGCTGTCCTGGCGCAGCGTGACGTCGTCGGCCACGCCGCCGCGCGCGCGCGCCTCGGCCTCGTTGCGACCCACGTAGATGTTGCCCGCATCGTCGAACCACGCCGGGATGCGATGACCCCACCAGAGCTGGCGGCTGATGGTCCAGTCCTGGATGTTCTCCATCCAGTGGCGGTAGGTGTTGATCCAGTTCGGCGGCACGAACTTCACCGAACCGTTCTCGACCAGTTCCATGCCGCGGCGACCCATCTCGTCCATCGCCACGAACCACTGGTCGGTCAGGAATGGTTCGATCACCGACCCGGTACGGTCACCGAAGGGCTGCATGATCGGCTTGGCATCGACGACCGGATGGCCCTCGGCATCGGTGACGGCAAGGCCTTCGGCCGTGATCTGTTCGATCACGCGCTCGCGCGCCTCGTACCGGTCGAGGCCGCGCAGTTCCCCGGGGACGAGATTCACCGCGCCGACATCCTCCGGGCCCCGCTCGCCACGCGCGATCGCCCCGGCGATGGCGGCGCTGTCCTCGTACGACAAGCCGTCGGCGCGCATGCGCGCGCGGCTGTCCATCAGCGCGTACAGCGGGATGCCGTTGCGTGCGGCGACCTGGTAGTCGTTGAAGTCGTGCGCACCGGTGATCTTCACCGCACCCGAGCCGAATTCGGGATCCGGGTATTCGTCGGTGATGATCGGCACCAGGCGACGATGTGCCTTGGGGCCGACCGGGATCTCGCATAGTTTGCCGACGATGGGCGCGTAGCGGGCGTCGTCGGGATGCACCGCGACCGCGCCGTCGCCGAGCATGGTTTCAGGTCGCGTGGTGGCGATCGAGATGTAGTCGCGGGTTTCGCGCAGGGTGACGTTGCCGTCGGCGTCGCGCTCGACGTACTCGTAGGTCTCGCCGCCGGCCAGCGGATACTTGAAATGCCACATGTGGCCGGGCACTTCGCGATTCTCGACCTCCAGGTCGGAGATCGCGGTGTCGAGCACCGGGTCCCAGTTGACCAGCCGCTTGCCGCGGTAGATCAGGCCTTTCTCGTGCAGGCGCACGAAGGCTTCGATCACGGCCTGCGAGGGCATGGCGTCCATCGTGAACACGCTGCGCGTCCAGTCGCCGGACGTGCCGAGTCGACGCATCTGGCGTTCGATGGTGTCGCCGGACTGCTGCTTCCATTCCCACACCTTCGCGATGAAGCCGTCGCGGCCGAGCGAATCGCGGGTGTCGCCATTGCCTGCGAGGGCAAGGTTGCGCGACACCACCATCTCGGTGGCGATGCCGGCGTGGTCGGTGCCCATTTGCCACAGCGTGCGGTAACCGCGCATGCGGTGGTAGCGGATCAACGCGTCCTGCAGCGTGTGCTGGAACGCGTGGCCCATGTGCAGCGTACCGGTGACGTTCGGCGGCGGCAGCAGGATGGTGTACGCCGGGCCGTCGCCGCGTGGCGCGAAGACACCCGCCGCCTCCCACTCTGCATAGAGGCGCGATTCAAAGGTGCCGGGATCGTAGGAGGCTGCGAGGGTGTGGGTCATGGGATTGGATGCAATTGCATGTGCTTTCTCCCGCCTGCGGGAGAAGGTGCCGAAGGCGGATGAGGACCATTGCGTGCCGCTTGCCCTCACCCCGACCCTCTCCCGCAGGCGGGAGAGGGGGCAGGGCCTACATATCGTGTTTGTTGAGGTCGAACCCGAGCGCCTTGTAGTGCTTCCAGCGCTCGCGCAGCGGGCCGCGCGCGGATTCGTCGGCGGGCACCACTTCCAGCACGCGCTCGAAGCGGCCCTCGACCGGCGCATCGCGCAGGTTGACCACCAGCGGCCGCATCGGCGCATCGGTGCCGGGCTCGGCGATCAGCACCGGCGTCAGTTCGTCCTCGTCGTCGCGGCCGCCGATCTGGTGCGGGATGTAGGCGTCCTCGCCCATGTCCCACAGCAGGTCGTCCAGTGTTTCCGCCTGCGCCGTGTCGCGTGCCAGCACCAGCGTCCACAGGTTCGCCTCGTAGGCCTTGCGCACCAGCTCGCAGGCCAGGCGCAACGGCTCGTCGCGGAAGCGCGGCTTGGCGATCAGGTAGAAGTCGGCGCGGGGCATGAGGAGCGGTGATCTGTGATGGGTGATTCGGGATGGGGACGGCAGGCTTCCTGCAGGCAGCGAGTCGGGCACGGCGCTGGCGGGTTCGAATCAACAGTCCCGGATCACGAATCACGGCTCCGGTCCAGCAGCCACTGCGACAGCAGGCCGACCGGACGCCCGGTGGCCATGCCCATCTTGCCGTCGGTGTTGGCGCTGCCGGCGATGTCCAGGTGCGCCCAGCGCTGGCCCTCGGTGAACCGCGCCAGGAAGCAGCCGGCGGTGATCGCGCCCGCCCAGCGGCCGCCGATGTTGTAGACGTCGGCGAAGTTGGATTCCAGCAGGGTCTGGTACTCGTCCCACAGCGGCAGGCGCCAGGCGCGGTCGAAGACGTCCTCGCCCGCCGCGACGAGCTCGCCGGCGAGATCATCGTGCTTGCTCATCAGGCCGGAGGCGTAGCGGCCCAGCGCCACCATGCAGGCGCCGGTGAGCGTGGCCACGTCGACCAGCGCCTTGGGCTGGAAGCGCTCGGCGTAGGTCAGCGCGTCGCACAGGATCAAGCGGCCTTCCGCGTCGGTGTTGCCCACTTCGATCGTCTTGCCGGACATGCTGGTGATGACGTCGGACGGGCGATAGGCGTTGCCGTCGATCGCGTTCTCCACGGCCGGCACGATGACGACGAGGTTGATCGGCAGGGCCAGGCCGACGGCCGACACGAAGGTGCCGAGCACCGCCGCGGCGCCACACATGTCGTACTTCATCTCCTCGATGCCGCCCTGGGTCTTGAGGTTGACGCCGCCGGTGTCGAAGGTGATGCCCTTGCCGACGAGCACGTAGGGTTTGGCGTCGCCACCGTTGTTCCACTTCAGCACCACCAGGCGCGGGCGGTTGGCCGAACCGCGCGCCACGGCCAGCAGCGAGCCCATGCCCAGCGCGTCCATCTGCGCCTCGTCGAGGATCTCGGCTTCGGCCTTGTCGAAGCGCGACGCGAACGACTGCGCCTGCTCGGCGAGGTAGGCGGGCGTGCACACGTTCGGCGGCAGGTTGCCCAGCTCGCGCGCGAACTTCACGCCGGCGGCGATCGCCTTGCCCTGCGCCAGCGCCTGCTCGTCCTGGCCCTGGAGGGCGAAGGTGGCGAGGCCGGTTTCGTTGCGCTTCTTGTTCTTGGCGCCGAGCGTGGCGGTGTAGCGATAGGCCGCGTGGTCCGCGGCGACCACGGCCTGGCGGATGTTCCAGGCGGCGTCGCGTCCGGCCACGTCGAGTTCGGACAGGGTGAACAGGGCCGTCTTCACCGGGCCCGACTTGAGCGCGCGCACGGCGTCGGCCACGGCCTTGAGGTACTGCGCCACGCCGAACTTGCCCTTGTCGCCGAGGCCAAGCACCAGCACGCGCGCCGCGGGGGCGCCCGGCAGATCGTGCAGCAACTGGGACTGGCCGGTCTTGCCGGCGATGTCGCCGCGCTGCACCAGCGCCGCGATCCGACCTTCGCCATCCAGCGCGGCGGCGGCGGGCGTCAGCGTGCCGTCGGAGAAGGCTCCGACCACGACGCAGTCGGGCCGGGCGTCGCCCGGAGCGACGCGGTTCAGGGTGAATTCGAGGGTCATCGATCAGATTCCGTGGCTGTTCCGTACAATCGGCGTCCGGCGGAGCGGACCGGAGGCTCCGGAAACAGCCCCGAAACCGCAACGATCGCGCCGCTGGCCGGTGCCGGACGTCAATGAACTAGTCTAATCCAAGCCCCCGCCTGATGCCGAAGCTCGACAGCTACCTGTTCCGCGAATTCGCGCAGACCACGTTCGCGGCGCTGGTGGTGCTGATGATCGTCAGCCTGGGCGCGGTGTTCACCGACGTCCTGGGCGACATCGCCCGTGGCCGGGTGCCGGCCGGGATGATGCTGGCCCAGCTCGGGCTGCAGGTACTGAACTACCTGCCGCTGATCCTGCCGCTGGGGCTGATGCTGGGGCTGCTGCTGTCGGTGGGGCGCCTGTACCGCGACAGCGAGATGCCGGTGGTGACCTCGATCGGGGTCGGCCCGCGCCGCCTGCTGCGCCCGCTGCTGATGCTGGTGGTGCCCTTCATGCTGGTCATCGGCGCCTGTTCGCTGTGGCTGGGACCCTGGGCGCGGCAGTACTCGCAGCAGATGATCGAGGTGGGCCAGCGCAGCCTGCTGGTGGCGGGCCTGGAGGCCGGCCGCTTCGTGGAGCTGCCCGGCGGCGGCGGGGTGGTCTACGCCAACGCGATGTCCAACGACGGCACGCGCCTGGGCCGGGTCTTCATCTATCGCCAGGACGAGGGGCGGATGGACGTGACCTCGGCGCGCACCGGCACGCTGGCGGTCGAGGGCAGCACCCGTTACCTCAAGCTGGACGAGGGCTTCCGCGTGGAAGGGCCGATGGACGGGGGCAAGGACTTCCGGCTGATGCGCTACGCCAGCAACGAGGTGCGCCTGCCCGATGCCGATGCGGCCGGCCGCAGCGACGCGCCCGAGCTGAAGTCCACCCTGGCCCTGCTGGGCGACGCGCGCCCGGAGGCACGGGCACAGCTGCATTTCCGGATCACGCCACCGCTGCTGACGCTCGCGTTCGCGCTGCTGGCCGTGCCTCTGGCGCGCAGCCCGCCGCGACAGGCGCGCTGGGGCCGGATCATCCTCGGCTTCCTCGCCTACGTGATGGGCATGAACCTGATGCTGCTGGGCACCGACTGGCTGGCCGACGGCACCCTGCCCAGCATCCTCGGCATGTGGTGGCTGGTGCTGCCGCTGCTGGGCTTCGCGCTGTGGATGTACTTCGGCGATGGGCGCATGAAGCGTCCGCGGGCGGCGGCATGACGAGGCTGCCGCGATGATGCCGTTCCCGAAGCTGCACGACCAGCTGGTCGCCAAGGTGGTGGTCGGCACCATGCTGCTGACCTGGGCGGTGCTGGTGGGCCTCGACGTCGTGATGGCGATGGCCAACGAGATCGACAGCATCGGCGATGGCAACTACGGCTTCTTCAACGCCGTGGCCTACATCGCGCACACGGTGCCGCGGCGCGCATACATGATGTTCCCGTTTGGCGCGGTGGTCGGCGCGTTGATGGGGCTGGGGCAGCTGGCGGCCAGTTCCGAACTCACTGCGCTGCGTGCGCTCGGCCTGTCGCGCAAGCGCATCGGCCTGTCGGTGGCGCTGCCGGTGCTGCTGCTGACCGGGCTGATGATGGTCAATGCCGAGACGCTGGCGCCGTGGGCGCAGCGCAACGCCGACATGATGAAGTCCTCGGCGCGTTCGCGCGACGTGATCGTGGCGCAGTACTCCGGCCTGTGGGCGCGCGAGGGCGACATCTTCCTCAACGCGCAGAGCGGGCAGGAACACGACGCCGACGCCGGAGGCGAGGGCTGGCTGGAACTCAACGACGTGCGCCTGTTCGAGTTCAATGCCGAAGGGCGGCTGGAGTCGGTGGCGCATGCCCGGGTCGCCGAGCATCGCGACAGCGGCTGGGTGCTGCGCAACGTCAAGCGCACCTACTTCGAGGAGCGCTCGGTCACCCAGACCGACGTCGACGAGGAGCGCTGGCAGTCGAACCTCGACGCCGCTGCGCTCGCGGCCAACGCCGGCAACCTGTGGCGCCCGCGCTACCTGTCGTCCAGCCAGTTGCGGCAGGGCATCGACTACCGCGTCCGCAACCAGCTCGATGCCAGCGAGTTCGAGGAGCACTACTGGGGTCGATGGTTCTATCCGATCAACGTGCTGGCGCTGTGCCTGGCGGCGATCCCGTTCGCCTTCGGCAGCCTGCGCAGCGGCGGCCTCGGGCGCCGGCTGTTCATCGGGGTGGTGTTCGGGCTGGGCTTCTACTTACTGCAGACCCAGGTGGTGAAGCTGGCGGCGGTGTACAAGTTCGACTACCGCCTGGCCTACCTGGTGCCGCCGACGATCATGCTGGTGGTGTCGTGGGTCCTGTTCCGGCGGCGCAGCGGGTAGGGATCGCCCGCGCCTTCGCGCCTGGACGAGCGTGCGGGGCGCTGCGGGGCGTTGAATCGAGGCGGAGCGAGGCCCGCCCGCGGGCGCGCCGGGCACGCCGGGCCGCGTCGCCACCGGCCTTGCGCGACGGCCGTCCGGCCCCATGTCGGCAGGCATGTCGCCGACCACGCCCCCGACCATCCCCCATTCGCTGCTCGACCTGGCCCCGGTCTGCGAGGGCAGCACCCCGACGCAGGCGTTCGCCAACGCGCTCGACCTCGCGCGCCACGCCGA
>Ga0209571_1000530_pt1 | contig 37524 bp, 28 predicted proteins | sample EBPBio102011_DNA_FD_185866 | JGI IMG/M metagenome (GOLD analysis project Ga0209571, IMG submission 185866) | Wastewater treatment Type I Accumulibacter community from EBPR Bioreactor in Madison, WI, USA - Reactor 1_1/10/2011_ DNA (SPAdes)... | ecosystem: Engineered > Bioreactor > EBPR >... | reverse complement strand
TGCCTCGGCACTGCTGGCCAATGGCATCCTGACCGTCGGGCGCAGCTTCAAATACCGCCGCCCGCGCGGCATCCTGGCGGCGGGAGAAGACGAGCCGAACGCGATCCTTGACGGGGTGCTGAAAGGCACGCGCGTGCCGAACGTCCGCGCCACGCTGCAACCGCTCGAGGCCGGGATGGTTGTTACCCCCGTCCTTGGCCGTGGCGCCGGACTTCTGACCCGGCTGCTCGCGCCCTTCATCCCCTCGGGCTTTTACTACAAGACCTTCATCTGGCCCGACTGGCGCCTTTTTGAACCCGCGATCCGCCGCATGGCCGGTCTTGGCCGCCTCGATCCGGCAAGCCGCGCCACCGCCGGTCCCGGCGGTCATCTGGCGGTCGACCTGTGCGTCGTGGGCGCCGGTCGGTCGGGGCTCGGGGCTGCGACCCGGGCCGCGCGCGAGGGGCAGAGGGTGCTGCTGGTCGACCGGCAGGATGCCCCCGGCGGCGCGACCCGCTGGCGGGGGGGCACCGACATTGCCGCACTGGTGGCCCGGGCCCAGGATGCGGGCGTCACGATCTGGACCGGCGCCACGGCCTTCGGCGCCTATGAAAACGGGCGCCTGGGCGTCCTGCGGCAGGGGGAAAGCCTGACGCTCGGCGACAGCCTGTGGGAGGTGCGGGCGCCCGAGGTCACGCTCGCGACCGGCGCGCTCGAACGCCCGGCCCTGTTTCAGGGCAACGATCTGCCGGGCGTCATGCTGGCCGATGCAGCGCTGTGCTATTTGCAGCGCCACGGCGTCCTTGCCGGCGCGCAGCCCCTTGTCGCGACGAACAACGACAGCGCCTATCCGGTGGCCATCGCGCTGGCCAGGGCAGGCGCCGCCGTAACTCTGGTCGACGGGCGTGAAGCCCCCGCCTGGGCCGCGCGGGCCGCCGCCGCCGGGGTCCGCGTCATCGACGGCGCCCGGCTCGACAGGGCCACGGGCCGGGGCCGGGTCGACGGGGCGGTCCTGACCGACGGCCAGCGGATCGGGGCCGACCTGATCGCCATGTCCGGCGGCTGGACGCCGACCGTGCACCTCTATTGCCAGGCGGGCGGCAAGGCGGTCTGGGACGAGGGCCGTTCGACCCTGGTCCCCGCTTTCGCGGTGCCGGGCATAGCCTTGGCGGGCCGCGCCGCAGGCGACTGGACCGGGCCCGAGGACGCCCTGCCGTGGGATTGGGCCGGCGCGCCCGAAGTGCCGGAAACGGGCAGGGCCAAGAAGACCTGGGTCGACCTGCAGAACGACGTGACGCTCGCCGATGTGCGGCTTGCGGCGCGCGAGAATTTTGCGTCGGTCGAACATCTGAAGCGCTACACGACACTTGGCATGGCAACCGACCAGGGCAAGACCGCGAACCTGATCGGCGCGGCGGCCCTTGCGCAGGCGACCGGGCGGCGGACGACCGACCTGGGCCTGACCACCTACCGGCCGCCCTACGTCCCGGTTCCGATGACCGCGCTTGCCGGCCTGTCGCGCGGGCCCCTGCAAACGCCGCTCAGGCGGCTGGCGGCCGAGGCTGCGCACCGGGCGATGGACGCGACACTCTGGGACTATGGCGGCCTGTTGCGCCCGGCCTTCTACGGTCAGGACGACGGCGTGATCCCCGCCGAATGCCGCGCGGCGCGCGAGGGGGCGGTGGTCTTCGACGCCTCATCGCTCGGCAAGGTCGCCGTCATGGGGCCGAAGGCCGGCGCGCTTCTGGACTTCCTCTTCGCCGGCCGCATGTCGACCCTCGCCCCCGGCCGCATCCGCTACGGCCTGACCCTGAGCGAGGCCGGAACCGTCACCGACGACGGCGTGGTCCTGCGGCTCGCGCCCGAGGAATACCTCGTCTCCTGCTCCTCGAGCCATATCCGCGCCTTCGTCGCCAGCGCCGAGGAATGGCGCCAGACCCGCTTTGGCCGCGAGGGCCTCCATATCCACGACCGCACCGCCCACTGGGCGACCATGTCGCTTTCTGGCCCGAAGTCGAAGGCGGTGCTCGCCAAGCTCGGGATCGTCACGGGGCTGGACGACGGGACCTTCCCGCACATGTCCTTTGTGACGGGGCGCTTCCAGGGCCACCCGGCGCGCGTTGCGCGGGTCAGCTTCACGGGCGAACGGGGCTACGAGATCTCGGTCCCCGCCGGGCTCGCCATTCCCCTCTGGGAGGCGCTGGCAGGCGCCGGGGCCACGCCCATCGGCATCGAGGCGCTGGGCTGGCTCCGGGCCGAGAAGGGCTTCATCTACGTGGGCCAGGACACGGATGGCGAGACGATGCCGCAGGACCTGGGTTTCGACGCTCCGCGCCTGAAACGGCGCGAGGGCTTCGCGGGCGACCGCGCCCTGCAACTGCCCGTCGCGGGCGATGCAAACCGCAAGGCGCTCGTCGGCCTGTCGCGCGCGGACGGCGGCACCATCCCCGCCGGTGCGCACCTGATCGAGGGGCGCCCGCGCCGCAGTATCGGCTTCGTCACCTCAAGCCACCCCAGCCCCGCGCTTGGCCGGGGCGTCGCGCTGGCGCTCCTGGAAGGCGGCCGGGCGCGGGTCGGGCAGGAGGTCACCTGGTTCGACCTGGGCAAGACCGGCCGCGCGACCGTGACGGCGCCCTGCGCCTGGGATCCCGAAGGGAGGCGCCTCGATGCCTGACGCCGACCGCGCCACATTCTGGCCCAGAGCCCCCGACTGGACCCGCGCCCGGATCGAAGGCCGGGGCGTGACCGTCACCGCCGCGCACGGTGACCGGGGGGTCTATCTGCTGTCCGGCCAGCAGGACGCCCTGCGCAGCCTGGCCGCGACCCACATGTCGGGCGTCTGCGCCTGCCTTCTGCCCATCGCCCCAGATCGCGCGCTGATGGTCACGGCACCCGAAGTCACGCTCGACGAAGGCTGGCAGGGCGGCGTCGCCGTCAGCCAGCTGTCGGACGCCCATGTGCGGATAGACGTGCGCGGCACGGCGGCCGAGGCGCTTCTGCACCGCGCCAGCCCCTCGCTCGCGCTGGCAGGCGACGGTCCGCTCGCCTCGGCCGCCGTCGCCTTCGCGGGCGTGCCGGTCCTGGTCGAAAAGCGCCCCGACGGCGCGAAACTGCATGTCGAGCTGCCGCTCGCCCCCCATGTCTGGCACTGGCTTCTGGCCGCCATATCCGAAACGGAGGTTCATCCATGACCGAGCATTACCGGGCCGTTGTGATCGGGGGCGGCATCGTCGGCACGGCGATCCTCTACCACCTTGCCAAGCATGGCTGGAGCGATGTGGCGCTGATCGAGCGCGCCGAGCTGACCGCCGGATCGACCTGGCACGCCGCTGCCGGCTTCCATGCGCTGAACGACAATCCGAACATCGCAGCCCTCCAGAACTACACGATCAACCTCTACAAGGAGGTCGAGGCCGAAAGCGGCCAGAGCGTCGGCATGCACATGATGGGCGGCATGAGCCTGGCGACGACCCCCGCCCGGTTCGAGATGCTGAAGGCCGAGAAATCGCGCTTCGACGTGATGGGCATGGACACGCGGATCATCGGCCCTGAGGAAATCCGCGCCCTTTGCCCGATCCTGGATACGACGGGCGTCATCGGCGGCCTTTACGACCATCAGGAGGGCTATCTCGACCCGCACGGCACCACCCACGCCTTCGCCATCGCCGCGCGGAACCGGGGCGCGAAGGTCATCCTGCGAAACCGCGTCCTGGAACTTCACCCGACGCCCGAGGGCTGGCGGCTCGTGACCGAAAAGGGCGAGATCACGGCCGAGCATGTGGTGAACGCGGCCGGCCTCTGGGCGCGGCGCGTGGGGCGGATGGTCGGGATCGACCTGCCGGTCATGCCCATGTCGCACCATTACCTCGTGACCGAGGACATCCCCGAGGTCGCGGCCTTCGATGGCGAGATCGCCTGCGTCACCGACCTGGAGGGCTTCACCTACATGCAGCAGGAACGGAAGGGCATCCTTCTGGGCGTCTACGAACGCGAGCCGCGCCACTGGATGCCCGAGGGCGCCCCCTGGGACTACGGCATGGACCTTCTGCCGCCCGACATCGAGCGCATCCTGCCCGAACTGACCATCGGCTTTGAGCGTTTCCCCTGCCTGCGCGAGACCGGCATCCGCAAATGGGTGAACGGCGCCTTCACCTTCACCCCGGACGGCAATCCGCTGGTCGGGCCGGTGCCGGGCCTCAGGAACTACTGGGTCGCCTGCGGCTGTATGGGCGGCTTCAGCCAGGGGGGCGCCATCGGCAAGGTGCTGGCCAACTGGATGATCGACGGCGATCCGGGCGGGGATGTCTTCGGCCTCGACGTGGCGCGCTATGGCGCCTTCGCCTCGAACGAGGACTACCTCAGGGCCAAGACCGCGCAATTCTACGCCCGCCGCTTCGTCATCTCCTACCCGAACGAGGAACTGCCCGCCGGGCGGCCGATGAAAACCTCGCCCAGCCACGATGTGCTGGCGGGGCAGGGCGCGGTCTTCGGCGTGACCTACGGCATGGAGACGCCGCAGTATTTCGTGCCCGGAGCCAGGCCCTTCGTGGAAACCCCGACGCTCCGCCGCCCCGATGCGGGGCCCTTTGTCGAGGCAGAGGTCAGGGCGGTGCGCGCGGCGGTGGGCGTCTTCGACAGCTCCGTCTATGCCCGCTACGACGTGTCCGGCCCCGGAGCGGCGGCTTGGCTCGACCGGCTGCTGGCGAGCCGCCTGCCACCCGTCGGCCGCGTGCGGCTCGCGCCGATGCTGGGGCAGAACGGCAAGCTGATGGGCGACCTGACCGTCAGCCGGCTGGCCGGGGACCGCTTCTGGCTCGTCGGTTCCTACTACCTGCAGGAATGGCACATGCGCTGGTTTGCGGGCTTCCTCCCGGCCACGGGGGTTCAGGTGACCAACCTGTCGGATGCCTGGACGGGCTTCGCCCTTTCCGGCCCGAATGCCCGGCTGCTGATGGAGCGGCTGGTCGACGCCGACATGTCGAACACGGCCTTCCCTTTCCTCTCCTGCCGCGAAATGACGGTCGCGGGCGCCGACGCCATGGTCGCGCGCCTGTCGCTGACCGGCGAACTGGGCTATGAGGTCAACATTCGCGCCGCCGATCACCGCAAGGTCTATGAGGCGATGATCGAGGCGGGGCGCGATCTGGGCCTGCGGCCGGTGGGCAACCGCGCGCTCGACAGCCTGAGGCTGGAAAAAAGCTACGGCATCTGGTCGGCCGAGTTCACCCCCGACGAGACGGCAGATGCGACAGGCCTTGGCCGTCACGTCGACCGCACGAAGCCCGATTTCGTCGGCCGCGCCGCCATCCTGGCCGAAGGGGTGCCGATACGCCGCCTCGTGACCTTCGCGCTCGACAGTCCCGATGCCGATGCCGCGCCCTTTACCGCCGTGCGCAAGAACGGCCGCGTCGTGGGCCATGTGACCTCGGGCGCCTATGGCTACCATGTCGGCACCAGCCTCGCGATGGCAATGGTCGCGGCCGGGGCGCTGGATGGAGCGCTGGATGGTGCGCTGGATGGGGCCGAGGGCTTCACCGTGGACGTGATCGGCGAGCCGGTCGCCGCCCGGCTGCTGGCCGAGCCGGCCTATGACCCGCAGGGGCTGCGCATCCGCGGTTAGGGTGGGGCGGCAGAGGCCGTCGCCTCTGCCATGCGATGCCTTTCCCTTGTCCTGGCCGGCGGTCCAAAAACCATCGGCCAGCGCCCGAGCCCCACCCATGGCGGGCGCCGGCCTTTGATGGTCAGCGACAGGAGCGGTTCAGCGGCATCGTCTGACTGCGGGCGGGGAGAGGCGGTGCGTTCACCTGTCCCTCCCGGCCCGGCGAGCCGCGCCACTGGCCGGGTCCGACACTCTCGGCTTGGGTGGCAGGGGCCGTTGACCCTGCCATGCGGTGGTCAGGTCTTTTGTCCCGCCGATGGCCCAAAGGCCATAGGCCAGCGCCCGCTCCGCCATCGGCGGGCGCTGGCCTATGGTGGTGGGTAACAGGAACGATCCAGCGGCGTCGCCTCACCGCGGCCGGGGGAAACGCAGTGCGTTTCCCTGTCCCGCCCGGCCCGGCGAGCCGCGCCACTGGCCGGGTCCGACACTCTCGGCTTGGGTGGCAGGGGCCGTTGACCCTGCCATGCGAAAGTTTGGTCTTTTGTCCCGGCCGGTGGCCCAAAGGCCAGCGGCCAGCGCCCGCCCCGCCCATGGCGGGCGCTTCCGCGCCCACCGGGGCGGGCGCCGGCCTTTGTCGGTGAGTGACAGGAACGGCCCAGCGGAACCGTTTCCACACGGTCGGGGGAAACGCAGTGCGTTTCCCTGTCCCGCCCGGCCCGGCCTTTCCAGACCGGGGAGCCCTAGTTCATCGGCGCGCCGCCCTCGGCCTTGCGGCGGGCGACGAAGGCGTCGAGCGCCTCGGCCCGCGCGGGCTCGAGCGGCGGCGCCTCGTAATCGGCCAGAAGCTGCGGCCAGATCTCGGCGGCGCGCGCCGTGGCATCGACCGACCCGCGCTCGGTCCAGCTGTTCCAGTTGTCCCAGTTGGCGACAAGCGGGCTGTAGAAGGCGGATTCGTAGCGCTCCATCGTGTGCGCGGTGCCGAAGAAATGCCCGCCCGGACCCGCCTCGGCGATGGCGTCGGCGGCAAGAGACGCCGCCCCGGTGTCGATCGGGGTCAGGTAGGCCTGCATCATCTGCAGCATCTCGGCGTCGATGATCAGCTTCTCGAAACTCGCCGTCAGCCCGCCATGCATCCAGCCAGCCGCATGTTCGATCACATGTGCACCGCCCATGATCGAGCCCCAGAGCGCCATCTGGCTTTCCCACGCCGCCTGTGCATCGACCGCGTTCGCCGCCGTCACGTTCGACGACCGGAACGGCACGCCGATATGGCGCGCGAGCTGGCCCGAGGCCTGCGCCGCCTTGGCATATTCCGGCGTCCCGAAGGCCGGCGCGCCCGATTTCATGTCGACGTTCGAGGTGAAGCCGCCATAGACGACCGGCACGCCCGGCCGGACGATCTGCGTGAGCACGATCCCCGCCATCGCCTCGGCATGCTGCAGGACGAGCGCACCGCCGAGCGTCACCGGTGCCATGGCCCCGGCGAGCGTGAAGGGTGTGATGACGTTCACCTGCCCGAACTCGGCCATGGTGATCAGCCCCTCGGCCATCGGAATGTCGAGCTGGCGGGGCGAGTTGGTGTTGATGACCCCCATCAGGGTCGGCGTCTGCACCAGTTCGTCAAGCGACATGCCGAAGGCGATCGCCGCCATCTCGATCCCGTCCATGGTGCGGGCGTGGCCCAGTGTCTGGGTCTGCCAGGACTTGTCCAGAAGGCCGATCTGGGCGCGGTAGATGTCCAGATGCCGGGTGTTCGCCGGCAGGTCCATCGGCTCGAACGGGCAGCCGCCCTCCTGGTGCAGCACATTGAGCACCTGCACGAGTTTCAGGAAGTCGCACATCTCGGCGAAGCTGCCGGTCCGCCGGCCGCCTGCCTGATCCATGACATAGGCGGGCCCCCCGACCGAGGCGAAGATCACGTCGCCCCCGCCGATCTTCAGCGACTTCGCCGGATCGCGTGCGGCCAGCGTGAAATGCCCGGGCGCCGTCGAAAGCCGCTCGGTCACCAGCCCCGGATCAAGGCGCACCATGTCGCCCTCGACCTCCGCTCCCGCCTGGCGATAGAGCACGCGGGCGCGGTCCTCCAATACCCGGATCCCCTGCCGCGCCAGAACGTCGAGCGCCGCCTGGTGGATCGCCGCGACCTGATCGTCCGAGATGACGCGGATCGGCGCATAGCGGCGCGGCACCTGGCCAAAGCGCGCCTGCGTGATCCCGCCCACCGTCCGCGCGGCGCGCGGTCCCCGCCGGCTCATGCCGCCGCTCCGGCCAGCGGGTGTGTCGGACGGATCGCCATGCAAGACCGGATCATAGAGCCACCCCCCACGATAATGGCGCCCGACGGGCCCAAGTCTGCACCTGTCGTCATTGCTGAACAACCGTATAGTAGAAGCCCGTCTCCAGCCGGTCAAGCGCGTTGACAAGCGCATTGACAAGGGGCGGGCCCTGTCCGAGCGTTTGCAACCCTGCGCCGAACGCCGTAGACCACGAAGACACAGGGGCCGGATGAACCGGCCAGACGCCGTCAGGATGGACCGATGAGCGAGCCGCGCTTTCGCCGCTACACCGCAGAGGCCCGGTCAGCCATGCTGATCGAGGCGGGCCTTGCCTGTCTGGCGCGCGGGGGCATCCAGGCCTTCACCATCGACAATATCTGCCGCGAATCCGGCGCCTCTCGCGGGCTGATCGCGCACCATTTCGGCAGCAAGGACGGATTGCTGTCCGAGGTCTACGTCGCTGCCTACAAGAACTTCCTGGCCATCCTGATCCCGGACGAGGCGATGGACCTGCGAAGCCTCATCAATGCCGCCTTCTCGGACGAGCTTTACCGGCGCGACCCCCTGAACATCTGGCTGGCGCTCTGGGGCGAGATCGCGGTGAACCCCACGCTCAGGGACGCGCACCGGGTGCAATACAAGGCGCTTCTCGAACGGATCGAGGGCGCGATCGCGCGCCATGCGCAGGAACGCGGGCTGACGGTCGATTCGCAGGCGCTGGCGCTGCCGGTGCTCGCGCTGATCGACGGGCTCTGGCTCGAGGCGCAGATCGACCCCGAAGATTTCTCGGCCGCCCGCGCCCGCGCTGCGGCCGTCGCACTCCTGTCGCACGCGCTGGGGCCGATCGACCCCTAAGCGGATCGACCCCTGAACGGATTGACCCTTGGGCGGATCGGCGCCCCGGTCCTGGGGCCACCCTTTCGCCGCCTGAGCAGGTGGACTATCCTTGCCGCACCATGTCCTGCCTCGCCCGCCTTGTCGCGACGCTCTTTATCGGCCTTCTGGCCCTTTTGCCGGGCCTGCCTTCGGCCGCGGCACCGCAGGATTGCGGCACGGTGGACATGCACCACGCCACCCCAAAGGCCGATAGTGGAACAATGGCCCTGCTGGCGATCTGCAAGGTGCAATGCCAAGCCCCGGCGCTTCTGCCGATGCCCGGCAACACCGCGCAGGCCACCTCTGTGCCCCTGCGCTTCGCCGAGGTCGAGCGCCCGCGCATGGCCTCGCGCGCGAACCCGCCCGAGGCCCCGCCACCCCGCAGCTGACGAATGCCGCTCCGCCCGTTTCGTCCTGCAAGGAGGTCCATCATGACCCGTCTTTCCCGCCGCAGCTTTCTGGCTGCTTCCGCAGGCATGGCCCTGCTTCCCCTCTGTTCCGCCCGCGCCGCCACGGCCCGGCGCCTGACCGCAACCCGCCGCACGCTCGACATTCACGGCAAGGCGGCGACCGTCTTTGGCCTGGTGGACGAGGGCGGCCGCCCCGGCCTGATCCTGGCCCCCGGCGAGCGCTTCGCCCTCGACCTGACCAACGGGCTCGACTTCGACACGCTGATCCACTGGCACGGCCAGATCCCGCCGAATGCGCAGGACGGCGTGCCCGACATGCCCGCGCCGATGCTGAAACCGGGCGAAAGCCGCAGCTACGACTTCGCCGCGCGGCCCGGCACGCACTGGATGCACGCCCATATCCCGGAACAGGAAGTCGGCCTTCTGGCCGCGCCGCTGATCGTGCGTTCGCGTGAACCCGACCGGCAAGAGGTTGTGCTCTTCCTGCACGACTTTTCCTTCACCCCGCCGGCCGAGGTGCTGTCCCGGATCACCTCGGGCGCGTCGATGGCCGGGATGGGCCACGGCATGAGCCATGATGCGGGCGGCATGTCGGGCCTGTCAGGCATGGACATGGGCAAGATGGACATGGGGTCGATGGATACGGGCAACATGGACATGGGCGCCATGTCCGGCATGGCGATGGACCTGAACGACTTCGACTTCGACGCCTACCTTGCCAACGACCGCACGCTTGACGACCCTGAGGTGATCCGGGTCGACAAGGGCGCCCCGGTCCTCGTCCGCATCATCAACGCGGCCTCGGCCACCGTCTTCTGGGTCGACGCAGGCGCGCTCGACGCGCGGGTCGTCGCGGTCGACGGCGAGCCTGTGGTCCCGCTCGCGGGCCGCCGCTTCGGCATCGCGATGGGCCAGCGGCTGGACCTGCAGGTCAGCATCCCGCCCGAAGGCGGCGCCTTCCCGATCCTTGCGCTTCGCGAAGGTGCTGTCGAGCGGACGGGGATCATCCTTGCGACGGCCGGCGCCAGTGTCGCCAAAGTCGCGGGCACGGGCGACGCCGCCCCCGCCTTCTCGGCCGACCTGGCGCAGGAGGCCAGCTTGCGTGCGGTGACGCCGCTGCCTGAACGCCCGGCGGAGGTGACGAGGATGATGATGCTCGGCGGCCAGATGCAGCCCTACGTCTGGACCATCGACGGCGCGACCTATGGCCAGCACAAGCCCGTGCGCGCGCGGACGGGCGAGCGGGTCGAGGTCATGTTCCACAACATGTCGATGATGTCGCACCCGATGCACCTGCACGGCCACAAGTTCCAGGTCGTGGACATGGGGCAGGGCCGGTTTGCGGGCGCGGTGCGCGATACGGTGCTGGTGCCGCCCATGGCCATGGTGACGGTCGCCTTCGATGCGGGCGAGGCAGCGTCCTGGATGCTGCATTGCCACCATATGGCGCATCTGGCGACCGGCATGATGACCGAGCTAGTCGTCAGCGCCTGAGTGCGCCCGAAGCCCCGGCCAACGGGCCGGGGCGTCGCGCATCAGGCCGCTTTCGGCCAGCGGCGGTGCAGGGCGTCGATCACGAAGGCATGGCGGTGGGCCGCCCCGTCCTGATGGCCGTGCGTCGTGAGGTGGGGGTGGTCCGGCGGCAGTTCGGGGTGGTCGTGGCCCAGTTCCACCGGATCGCTGGCGGGCCAGAGCGCGCGCACGGCCAGAAGGCCCGCCACGCCAATGGCCGCCAGCACCAGGGCCGCCGTGCCGAGGCCCGCCTTGGCCCCAAGCCAGCCGGCCAGCGGATAGGTCACCAGCCAGCAGGCATGGGACAGGGCGAATTGCGCCGCGAAGACCGCGCCCCGGTCGGCCTCGTGGGTCGAGCGGTTGATGATCCGGCCGATCGGCGTCTGGGTCAGCGAAAAGCCGAAACCCATCACCGCCCAGAGCGCCAGCAGCGCCGAAAACCCGCCGACAAGGGGCACGAGCGCCACGCCCGCAACCATCAGGCCCGCCCCGCCGATCATCAGCGCGCGGTCCGGCACGCGGCGCACGAGACGGGGCAACAGGAACGCGGCCAGCATCGACCCCGCGCCGAAGGCGGCGAAAGCCAGCGCCACCTGCTCCTGCCCCAGCCCCAGCCCCGCCTGCACTAGGACAACGGTGTTCACATAGACCATGGCACCGGCGGCCGCGACGGCGGCCTCCAGCATCATCAGGCCGCGAAGGCGCGGGGTGGCCATGTAGATGCGGACGCCCTTGGTCACGTCGGCCCAGAAATGGCCGGGATCGGCGGGCGCCCGGTCCGGCAGTTTCGTCGTGGCCACCAGGAGGGCTGATCCCAGAAAGCCCGCCACCGTCCCCAGGAACAGGACGGGAAAACCCACGACAGTCAGAAGCGCCGCCGCCAGGATGGGCGAGGCGAGCTGCTCCATCTCTTCGGCCATGCGCAGCAGGGACAGGGCATTGGTATAGGCCTCTTCGGTCTTCATCACATCCGGGATCACCGCCTGAAAGGCCGGGGTAAAGCCGGCAGAGGCAGCCTGCAGGACGAAGATCAGCACATAGACCTGCCAGACCTGGTCGACGAAGGGCAGAAACCCGATCACGACGGCCCGGATCAGGTCGAGCCCGACCAGAAAGGCGCGGCGCGGCAGGCGCTCGGCCACGGCCGCGACGAGCGGCGACAGCGTGACATAGGCGACCATCTTGATGCCAAGAGCGGTTCCCATCACGGCGCCCGCGTTCGCGCCGGCCAGATCCCAGGCCAGAAGCCCGAGCGCGACGGTGGCCAGGCCCGTGCCGATCAGCGCGACGACCTGTGCGGCGAAGAGGTGGCGAAAGGTCGGGTTTTGCAGAAGCGCAATCATGATCGGCCCTGGGGCGAGGCGTCGGGAAACGGTCCTCCAGACACATATCCCCGATCTGGCCCTAAGGCGACTGCGCATCTTTGCGGCCAGAGCGCGGCACATCCGGCGGCCGCCGTGCCCTCCACCGGCACGCCGCGGTCAAGCACCCGTCGCCGCCAGCCCCTTGGCCCCCCCCCCGCCACGCCTGCCAGGGGGTGGTTTGGCGCCGGGCGGCCGCGCGCGCCCCGTCGCCCTTGCCCAAGGGCGCGGGGGGCCGGTTTCGCCATTGCCGCCCGGCCGGGCGCGCCGGGTCTAGGCCTTGATCCGCAGCGATTTCGGATCATACATCGGCGCAAGCGAGGCCACGGCGTCGACGATCCGCCCCGCAACGTCGATCTGGTAGCGCGACGCCATCAGGTCCTCGGCCGTCTCGCCCTTGCTGGGCAGGTAGCCCATGCCGATCGCGCCGCCGAGCGCATGGCCGTAGTTGCCCGAGGTCACATGGCTCACGATCTTGCCGTCGCGCAGGATCGGCTCGTTGTGGAACAAGAGCGGCTCGGGGTCGGTCAGGCGGAACTGCACCATCCGCCGGTCAAGCCCCGCCTCGCGCTTCCTCAGGACCGCATCCCGGCCCAGGAACTCTTTCGAGGTCTTGACGGCAAAGCCGAGCCCGGCCTCCAGCACATGATCCTCGTCCGTGATGTCATGGCCGAAGTGGCGATAGGCCTTCTCGATCCGGCAACTGTCCATCGCGTGCAGGCCGCAGAGCTTCAGCCCCAGATCCTCGCCCGCCTCGACCAAAGTCTCGAACACATGGGCGGCCTGGTCGGCGCTGACGTAAAGCTCCCAGCCCAGTTCGCCCACATAGGTCACCCGGTGCGCCCGGGCGAGGCCCATGCCGATCTCGATCTCTTTCGCCCAGCCGAAGGGATGGCCCTCGTTCGAGAAATCGTTGGGCGAGACGCGCTGCAACAGGTCGCGTGACTTCGGCCCCATGACCGGGATCACCGCTTCGGCCGCGGTCATGTCGAGGATGGTCACGTTGCCCTTCGCATGGGCGCGAAGCCACGCGAGGTCGCGTTGCAGCGTCGCACCCGGCACGACCAGCAGGAACGAGGCCTCACCAAGCCGCGTCACCGTCAGGTCGCTTTCGATGCCGCCCTTCGCGTTCAGCATCTGCGTATAGACCAGCCGCCCGGCCTCGACATCGACATCGTTGGCGCAAAGGTGCTGGAGGGTCGCCAGCGCATCCGCCCCCTCGACCCTGATCTTGCCGAAGGACGACATGTCCAGAAGCCCGACGCCCTCGCGCAGCGCCATGTGCTCGGCCTGCTGGTTCGCAAACCAGTTCTGCCGCTTCCAGCTATAGCGGTATTCACGCTCCTGCCCGGGGTTGGCGAACCAGTTCGCCCGTTCCCAGCCCGCCACCTCGCCGAAGACGGAGCCGCGGGCCTTCAGATGTTCGTGCAGGGGCGTCCGGCGGATACCGCGCGAGGTGGCCATCTGCCGATAGGGGAAATGGTCGGCGTAGAGCAGGCCGAGCGTTTCGCTGACCCGTTCCTTCAGGTAGCGGCGGTTCTTCTGGAAGGGCTGGGCGCGGCGGATGTCGACCTCCCACAGGTCAAAGGGCGCCTCGCCATCGTTCATCCATTGCGCCAGCGCCATGCCCGCGCCCCCGGACGAGACGATGCCGATCGAGTTGTAGCCGGCCGCGATCCAGTAGCCACCAAGCTCGGGCGCCTCGCCCAGGTAATAGCGGTCATCGGGGGTGAAGCTTTCCGGCCCGTTGAAGAAAGTATGGATGCCTGCATCCGCCAGCATCGGCAGGCGGTTGATGCCCATGGTCAGGATCGGCTCGAAATGGTCGAAATCCTCGGGCAGCTGGTCAAAGCAGAAATCCTCGCGGATGCCGTCCATGCCCCAGGGCTTGGCCTTCGGCTCGAAGGCGCCCAGAAGGATCTTGCCGGCATCTTCCTTGTAATAGGCGCATTCGTCGGGGACGCGCAGGACGGGCATCTGCGACAGGCCGGGGATGGCTTCGGTCACGATGTAGAAATGTTCGCAGGCATGAAGCGGCAGGGTGACGCCGTTCTGGGCCGCCAGGTCACGCCCCCACATGCCGCCGCAGTTGACGACCAGATCGGCGGCGATGTGGCCCTGTTCGGCCCCCTGCACCCAGTCGACGCCGGTCACGCGCCCGCCCGCCTGCGTGACGCGCGTGACCTTCACGCCCTCGGCGATCAGCGCGCCCCGCGACCGCGCGCCCTTGGCAAGCGCCAGCGCGATGTTCGCCGGATCGGCCTGACCGTCGAGCGGCAGGTGAACGCCTGCCGTCACACCGTCGATGTTTAGGTGCGGGTAAAGGTCCTTGACCTCGGACGGGGACAGCTCGTTGACCTCGATGCCGAAGGCGCGGGCGAGTGCTGCCTGGCGCATGATTTCCTCGCGCCGTTCGGCGGTCAGGGCCGCCGTGATCGAGCCGCACTGGCGAAAGCCCGTCGCCAGGCCCGTCTCGGCCTCTAGGTTGACGTAGAGATCGGCGGAATATTTGGCGAGCCGCGTCATGTTCTGGCTGGCGCGAAGCTGCCCGATCAGCCCCGCCGCATGCCAGGTCGTGCCGCTGGTCAGCTGCTTGCGCTCCAGCAGGACGATGTCCTTCCAGCCGAGCTTGGCCAGGTGATAGGCGACCGAACAGCCGGAAATTCCGCCGCCGATGATGACGACGCGCGCAGAGTGGGGCAGGGTGACCATGGGACGCTCCGGGGATTCGAGGATGGGAGAGTGATGCGCGTCCGTCAGTGAAAAATCAACACAGATTTTCATTCTGTGCGAATTTTGCCGCAATATTTCCCTGTCATGAAAGACCGGCGGCCATTCCCCTTGCGTCCTGCAACGGCCGCACTACCTAGACGGAATGAGCAAGCAGATCGGCGATGACATTCGCGCCATGCGCAAGTCGCGCGGCCAGACGCTGCAGGAACTGACCTCCGCCATCGGCCGGTCGGTCGGCTGGCTGTCGCAGATCGAACGCGGCCAGACCACGCCCTCGGTGCGCGACCTGGGCCTGATCGCGGATCATTTCGGCATCTCGATCTCGTTCTTTTTCCGCTCGGCGACCCGGCAGGAGGCCGAGCGCGGCGTGATCCTGCGCGCCGCCGACCGGATGCCCATCGGCTCGCCCGCGTCGGGCCTGACCGAGGAGCTGCTGTCGCCGACCCTGTCCGGCGCCTTCGAGGTCATCAAGTCGACCTTCGCCCCCGGCGCCAGCGGCTACCCGATTGCCCCCAAGGACCGCGAGGACGGCGGGGTGCTGATCGAGGGGCGGCTGCGGATGACGATCGGCGATCTGACGACCGAGCTGGCCGTCGGCGACAGCTTCCAGTTCAAGGGCCAGATCTATTCCTGGGAAAACCCCGGCGACACGCCGGCGGTGGTGATCTGGGTGATCTCGCCGCCGGTTTACTGAAGGGGCGGCCGGGGCGGGGCACCTGCTCGTCCTTGGCCGGGTTGTCAGAGGCCAGCGCCTCTGACATGCGATAGCGCCTCCCCCTAGTCCCGGCCGGTGGCCCAAAGCCACCGGCCAGCGCCCGCCCCGCCATCGGCGGGCGCTTCCGCGCCCACCGGGGCAGGCGCTGGCCTTTGGTTGTGAGTGACACGGAGGGTCCAGCGGCACCGTTCCCACACGGTCGGGGGAAACGCGGTGCGTTTCCTGATCCCGTCCGGGCCCGGCCCGTCCGCTCGCCCTAAACCCGCCGCCGCACCGATCCCGGCCGGCCCGGCAGCCCCAGACGCGCGTCGTTCCGCGCCCGCTCGGCCACCACCTTGCCCCTGGAAATGACCACGAGCCGGTCGGGCCTGAGCCGCACCGCCTCGGTCGGGCTGCCCGCATCCAGAACGATCAGCGAGGCCATCGAACCCGGCTCCAGCCCGTAGCCGTCCAGCCCCATGATCGTCGCATTCTCGGCCGTCACCATGTGGAAACAGTGCGCCATCTCGGCCGGATGGGTCATCTGCGCGACATGCAGCCCCATGAACGCCACGTCGAGCATGTCGGCGGTGCCGAGCGAATACCAGGGGTCCAGAACGCAGTCCTGACCCCAGCCCACGGTCACGCCATGGGCCATCAGCTCTTTCACCCGCGTCAGCCCGCGCCGCTTGGGGTAGCTGTCATGCCGCCCCTGAAGGGTGATGTTGATCAAGGGGTTGGGAATGGCGGTCATGCCCGCTTCGGCGATCAGCGGCAGCAGCTTCGAGACATAGTAATTGTCCATCGAATGCATCGAGGTCAGGTGGCTTCCGGCCGCCCGCGCCCCAAGGCCGTGCCGCGTCACCTCGCGCGCCATGGTTTCCACATGGCGGCTCATCGGGTCGTCGGTCTCGTCGCAATGCACGTCCCACATCAGACCCCGCTCGGCCGCGATGCGGGCCAGGTCGCGCATGGATGCGGCCCCTTCCTCCATCGTGCGTTCGAAATGCGGGATGCCGCCCACCACATCGACGCCCATGTCGAGCGCGCGGATCAGGTTCTCGCGGCCCGTCGCCGTCCGGTAAAGCCCGTCCTGCGGGAAGGCCACCAGTTGCAGGTCAAGATAGGGCGCGACCCGGCGCCTGACCTCGAGCATCGCCTCGACCCCGCGCAGATGGTCGGGCGTCGTATCGACATGGGTGCGGATCGCCAGAAGCCCCATCGACACGGCCCAGTCGCAGTAGCGCACGGCGCGCTCGACCATCTCGTCGACGGTGGCGATGTCGCGCAGCTCGCCCCAAAGCCCGATCCCCTCGATCAGCGTGCCCGAGGCGTTGACGCGCGGCAGCCCGTAGCTGAGCGTCGCGTCCATATGGAAATGCGGATCGACGAGCGGCGGGCTGACCAGATCGCCGGTCGCGTCGATCACCCGCCCCGCAGCGCCATCGAGCCGCCCGACCGCCGCGATCCGGTCGCCCCGGATGCCGATGTCGGCCTTCCGTCCGTCCGGCAGCGTGCCGCCCTTGACCAGAATGTCGAACATCAGCGTTCCCCCTTGTTGTAGGGCGTCATCAGGGCCTGCGGCACCTCGGCGCGGCGCGACATGAGGACGAGCGCGAGGATGGACAGGAGGTAGGGCAGGGCGAGGAACAGCTGGTAGGGCAGGACCGCGCCGAGGGGCGTCTGTTGCAGCCGCACCTGCAAGGCGTCGAAGGCGGCGAAGAGAAGCGCGCCGAGGACGGCCTTGCCCGGCCGCCAGGCGCCGAAGACGACAAGCGCGATGCAGATCCAGCCGCGCCCGTTCACCATGTCGAAGAAGAAGGACGAAAAGGCCGACAGCGTCAGGAAGGCACCGCCGACGGCCATCAGCCCCGATCCGACGACGACCGCGCCGAGCCGCAGGCCCGTCACCGACAGGCCCTGCGCGGCGGCTGCGGCGGGGTTTTCACCCGTCGCGCGGATCGCAAGTCCAAGGGGCGTGCGCATCAGGACCCAGGCGACCAGCGCCGCCGTGATGAAGGCCGCATAGGTGAGCGGTGTCTGGGAAAAGAGCGCCTCGCCGAAAAAGGGGATCTGCGACAGGCCGGGAATGGGCCAGGGCTGGAAGGGCTCGATCCGGGGCGGGCTGGTGACTTCGGGCAGTGCAAGCCGGTAGGTGAACGACGCCGCCGCGGTGGCCAGAAGCGTGATGCCAAGGCCCACGACATGCTGCGACAGGCCGAAGGGCACGGTCAGAATGCCGTGCAGAAGGCCGAAGGCCATGCCAGAGCCGAAGGCGACCGCGACCCCGAGCCAGAGCGGCAGTCCGAGGTAGACCGCGAACCAGCCGGTGAAGGCGCCCATCACCATGATGCCCTCGATCCCAAGGTTCAGGACGCCCGCGCGTTCGCAGATGAGTTCGCCCATGGTCGCGAAGATGAGCGGCGAGGCGATGCGGATGGCGGCGGCCCAGAAGCTCGCAGCCAGAAGGATGTCCCAAAGCGCGCTCATCGCCAGACCACCCGGCGATGGGTCAGCGAAATCGCCAGCACCATGAACAGAAGCGACAGCGCCAGAAGAATGTCAGCGATATAGGTCGGCACGCCCGCCGCCCGGCTCATGCTGTCTGCGCCGACGAAGACCCCGGCAACGAAAAGCGCCGAAAGAACGACGCCCAAGGGGTTCAGAAGCGCGAGCATGGCGACGATGATCCCGGTATAGCCAAAGCCCGGCGACAGGTCGCGCGACAGGTGGCCCTTCAGCCCGGCCACCTCGGAAAAACCGGCGAGCGCGGCAAGGCCGCCCGAAATTAGCGCCGTCTGGACCAGCACCCGGTTGACCGGGATGCCCGCAAAGCGCGCCGCCTGCGGGTTCTGGCCCACGGCGCGCATCCGGTAGCCGAGGACTGTCCGCGTCTCGATCAGCCAGACGAGGACGGCCGCGATCAGCGCGATGCCGAAGCCCCAGTGGAGTCGCAGCCCCTCGATCAGGCGCGGCAGGCGCAAGTCCTTCGCCACCGGCACCGACTTGGGCCAGCCCATGCCGGCGGGGTCCTTCATGGGCCCCTCGACCAGGTAGCTGACGAAAAGCAGCATGACGAAGTTCAAAAGGAGCGTCGTCACCACCTCATCGACGCCAAAACGGGTCTTGAGGATCACCGGGCCCAGCAGGACCAGCGCGCCGGCGGCGACGGCCAGGGCGGCGATGATGGGCAGTTGCAGCCAGGCGACACCCCAGCTGGTCATGCCGAAAACCACGGTGACGATGGCGCCCGCGTAGAGCTGCGCCTCGGCCCCGATGTTCCAGAGCTTGGCGCGGAAGGCCACGGCGACGGCAAGGCCGGTGAAGATCAGGGGTGTGGCGCGGTTCAGCGTTTCCAGAAGGGCGAAGCGCGATCCGGCCGCGCCTTCGAGGATCAGTCCGAGCGTGGCGAAGGGGTCCGCGCCCGCGATCAGCGCCAGGAGCGACGCCGCGATCACGGTTGCGGCGAGCGCCAGGGCCGGCAGGCCGAAGCGGCGCAGCGCCGAAGGGTTGGCGATGGGTTCAAGCCGCATGGTCAAACCCCTCGCCCGCCATCCAGAGCCCCAGCTCGGCCATCGTCGCCGCACCGCGCGGCAGGGGGGGCGAAAGGCGGCCCTCGCTCATCACATGGATCACGTCGGAAAGCTGCATCACCTCATCCAGGTCCTCGGAAATGAGCAGGACTGCTGCGCCCCGGTCGCGCGCCGCCAGAAGCTGGCCGTGGACATAGGCGATGGCACCGATGTCCAGCCCCCTGACCGGCTGGTTGGCAAGGATAACGCCGGGCGCGGCTTCAAGCACCCGGCCAAGGATCAGCTTTTGCATGTTGCCGCCGGACAGAAGCCGGATGCGCGCCTCGGGGCCGGGACAGCGCACGTCATACTTGGTGATGATGGCGCGGGCATGGTCGGCGGCGGCGCGCCAGTCCATCCAGCCCCTGCGGCTGAAGGGCGCGCGCGCGTGGGTTTCCAGCACCGCGTTTTCGGTCAGCGTGAAATCGGCGATGGTGCCGGTCTTGTGCCGGTCCTCGGGGATGCGCCCGACGCCTGCGGACAGCGCCCCGGCCGGGGTCCAGCGGGCGGGTGCGGGCGCCTCGCCCAGCAGCAGCCGGCCTGAAGCGGGGGCGGCAAGGCCCGAAAGGATGTCCGACAGCGCCGCCTGCCCGTTGCCGGAAACGCCGGCGATGCCGGTGATCTGGCCCGCGTGCAGCGACAGTGTTGCGGCCTTCAACCCCGGCGCGCCCTCTCGGTCGGGCGTCGTCACGGCCTCAAGCCGCATCAGCGCGGGCCCCGCCACGCCCACGGCAACCTTCGGGCGCTGGACCTCGCCCCCGACCATCATCGCGGCCAGCGCATCGGGCGAGGTGTGCCCCGTCGCCACGTCGCCCACCATCTTGCCATGGCGCAGGACCAGGCAGCGGTCCGCGATCGCCATCACCTCATGCAGCTTGTGCGAGATGAAGATGACCGACAGCCCGTCCGCCACCATCTTGCGCAAGGTGGCGAACAGCGCGTCGGCCTCTTGCGGGGTCAGGACGGCGGTCGGCTCGTCCAGGATCAGGATGCGCGCGTCGCGGTAAAGCGCCTTCAGGATCTCGACCCGCTGGCGTTCGCCGACCGACAGGCTGCCGACACGCGCATCGGGATCGACCGCCAGCCCGAACTGGTCGGCCAGCGCCACGACCCGCACCCGCGCAGCACGCAGGTCGAGCGACAGGGACCAGAGCGAGCGGGTTCCCAGAAGGATGTTCTCAAGAACCGTCAGATGGTCGGCCAGCGTGAAATGCTGGTGCACCATGCCGATCCCGGCCGCGAGGGCTGCGCGCGGGTTGCCCGGCGGCAGCGGCTGGCCGAAGGCCGTGATCGTGCCGCCGTCCGCGACATACTGGCCGAACAGCACGTTCATCAGCGTGGTCTTGCCCGCGCCGTTCTCGCCCAGAAGCGCCACCACCTCGCCCGCCCTGAGGGCGAGCGAGAGGTCGTCATTGGCGAGGAGCGCCCCGAACCGCTTGCTGATCCGGTCAAGGCGCAGAACCTCTGGCTGGCTCATCAGGACGACTTGGGCTCGTTGTCGTCGATGGCGACGGTGAAGGAGCCGTCCTTGATCGCGGCCTCTTTCTCGGCCACCTTGGCCATCACCTCGGCGGGCACCTTGCCCTCGAACGTGCCAAGGGGCGCGAGCGAACAGCCGCCTTCCTTCATGAAGGAATAGACGCCGTAATCGGCCGCGCCGAACTTGCCCGCGTCGATGGCGTCAAGCGCCGCCTTGAGCGTCGGCTCGAAGCTCCAGAGCGCCGATGCGACGACCGTGTCGGGATAGTCCTTCTGGGTGTCGATGACGTTGCCGATCGACAGGACGCCCTTTTCCTTGGCCGCATCCGACACGCCGAAGCGTTCGGCATACATCACGTCCGCGCCGCCATCTATCATGGCCAGCGCGGTTTCCTTCGCCTTGGGCGGGTCGAACCAGGACCCGATGAAGCTGATCTGGAACTTCGCATCCGCGCGCGTTTCCTTCACACCGGCCATGAAGGCGTTCATCAGCCGGTTCACCTCGGGGATCGGGAAGCCGCCGACCATGCCGATATTGCCCGACTTGGTCATGGCGCCGGCGATGATGCCGGTCAGGTAGCTGGCGTCCTGGATGAAGTTGTCGAAGACCGCCAGGTTGGGGTTCGCCGCCGGATCGGGCTTGAGCGACGAGCCCAGAAGGAAGGCCACGTCGGGATAGTCCGCGCAGACCTCGCGCGCTTCGGCCTCGGCGCCGAAGATCTCGCCGATGATGAGCTTGACGCCCTTCTCGCAATATTCGCGCATCACGCGCGGATAGTCGGTGTTGGCGACATTCTCGGTGTAGGTGTAGTCGATGCGGCCGGCGGTCTTGGCGGCGTCGGCGGCGGTGTGCAGGCGGCTGACCCACTGCTGCTCGACCGGCACGGTATAGACACCCGCGACCTTGATCGGATCGGCGGCAAAGGCGCGCGCGGGGATCATCCCGGCAAGCGACAGGGCCGCGCCCGATTTCAGGATCGTGCGGCGGCTCGGGGACAGGTTAGGGGACATTGGCAGGCTCCTCCGGGTTGGATTGCTGTTGGGTGCAGTTTTTTCCAAACAGTAAAACTTTTGCCGCGGCCGAAAGGCAAGGATTCTCTGGTGTCGGGGGCAAGGTTCGTTGAAGGGCGCGAAGGGCCGGGCAGGCGGCGGGGGCGCCGAAGGGGCAGGGCGGAGCGGCTTGGGTGGCCGCCTCCTACAGTTCTTGGCCACAGTTCTTGGCCGCAGTCCTTGGCCGCAGTCCTTGGCCGCAGCGCCCGCAGGGGCTCAGCCGAGCGCGGACTTCAGCGCCAGTATCAGCTCGACCCGCCGCGCGGCCACCATGGCCTTCAGCCGCTCCACGCGGTCGGCGGTGAAGTGATGCTCGACATCCAGAAGGTTCACCGTGCCGAAGACATGGCCATTATGCATCACCGGGATATTCACCGCCGACTGGCAGCCGAGCGCGTTGATTTGCGCATGGTCGGGAAAATAGGGGGAAAACTCGGCGGTCGTGTTGGCCACGAATGTCTCCCCCCGGTCAAGGACGCGCTCGGACCAGGCGTCGGGCGTCATGGGCTTTGTCCCCGTCACCGGATAGGCATTGGAGTCCGACGTATAGGCCCGGCGCGAGACGCCCGCGGCGTGATCGAGCGCACTGACCGTGAAGAGTTTCACCCCTTCGGCCATTTCCACCGTCTGGTGAAGCTCGGCGAAGACCGCCTGTCCCTTGTCCTGTGCCAGATCGCCCATCCCGTCCCCCTGGATTCCACGCGCCGCCGCCCCAGCGGAAGGCTTGACAGCGGTATCAAGAAGTTGCCCAATCGGTCAAGTTTGCGGGGGCACGACCTGAGTCCGCGACGGCAAATCAAGAAAAACAGGGAGTTACAGATGAAATTCGATCCGACCTTCCGGCGGGTGGGCGTGGCCTTCCTTTCCGGCCTCCTGCTGACGGCCTCGCCTGTCGCGCTTTTGGCCGAAACGCCGGCCGACACGCTCGTGGTCGCAGACGCGATCGACGACATCGTGTCGCTGGACCCGGCCGAGGCCTACGAATTTTCTGGCCTCGACCTGAACAACAACACCTATGACGGGCTGATCGAGATCGACCCGGCGACGCTCGGCATGGTGCCGGGCCTGGCCGAGAGCTGGTCGGTGGCCGACGACGGCACGACCTACACCTTCAAGATGCGGCCGGGCGTCACCTTCTCGTCCGGGAACCCGTTGCGCGCCGAAGATGCCGCCTGGTCCCTGCAGCGCGTCATCAAGCTGAACAAGACCCCGGCCTTCATCCTGGGCCAGTTCGGCTGGACGCCCGAAAACGTCGACCAGATGATCACGGCGGACGGCGACACGCTGACGCTGAAGACCGACAAGGCCTATGCGCCGACCTTCCTCTACAACTGCCTGACCGCCGGCGTGGCCGAAATCCTGGACAAGGAAACCGTCAGCCAGCACGACGCTGGCGGCGACATGGGCAACGCCTGGCTGAACGAGAATTCGGCCGGCACCGGCGCCTATGTGCTGAAGAGCTACAAGCCGAAAGAGGGCTACCTGCTTGAGGCGCGCAAGGGCCACTGGCGCGGTGACGCGAAGATCGCGAAGGTCCTGATGCGCCATACGCCCGAAGCGGCGACGCAGCGCCTGCAGATCGAAAAGGGCGACGTGGACGTGGCCCGCACCCTGACGCCGGTCGATATCGAAGGGCTGACCGGCAACAAGGACGTGACGCTTCAGCATGACGTGGGCGGCCAGCTCTTCTATCTGTCGTTCAACCAGAAGAACGAGAACTACAAGAACCAGAAGTTCCTGGACGCGATGCGCTGGGCCATCGACTATCAGGGCGTGGCCGACACGATCATGAAGGGCACGGCGATCGTCCACCAGTCCTTCCTGCCGCAGGGCTACCTTGGCGCGCTGGACGACCAGCCCTACAAGCTGGACGTCGAGAAGGCGAAGGCGCTTCTGGCGGAATCGGGCATCAAGGACCCGATGGTCACGCTGTCGGTGCGCAACTCGGCCGACCGTATGGATCTGGCCCAGTCGATCCAGAACACCTTCGGCCAGGCCGGCATCAAGGTCGAACTGAAGGTGGGCGAGGGGGCCGAGCAGCTGAAGGAATACCGCGCGCGGCTGCATGACGCGACGCTGCAGACCTGGGGCCCGGACTATCCCGATCCGAACACCAACTCCTCGACCTTCGCCGAAAACCCGGACAACGCGGACGAGGCGAAGAACACGGGCTATCTGGCCTGGCGCAACGCCTACGACCCCGGCGACATGAAGGCCAAGAGCCAGGCCGCGGTCATGGAGCGCGACCCCGACAAGCGCAAGGCGATGTATGAGGAGATCGAGAAAGAGCACCGTTCGACCTCGCCCTTCATCCTCATGCTGCAACAGGCCCGCAACACGGCTCTGCGCAGCAACGTGAAGGACTTCTACACCGGCGGCGCCATCGACTCGGCTGCCTACTGGCTGGCAACGAAGTAAGAGGCAAGGCGCAGGCCCCGGCCCCCGAAAGAGGGGCCGGGGTCCGTGCATTCCTGGGGATGGAACAAACAGACGATATCGGCGGCAGCGGTCGGTTCTGGCCCGCGCTCCGCGAGTTTGGCGAGGCGGTCGCGACCCTGCTCGTCACCTTCATCGGCCTTCTGGCCGTGACCTTTATCATCAGCCGCGTCGTGCCCATCGACCCGGTAACGGCACTGATCGGCGAGCGGGCGACCGCCCAGCAGATCGCCGCAGCGCGGGCCGAATTGCGCCTGGACGAACCCATGATCGTGCAGTTCGGCCGCTATGTCTGGGGCGTGCTGCACGGCGATTTCGGCACCTCGATCAAGACCGGCCGCCCGGTGATCGAGGAAATCGCCCGCTTCTTCCCCGCCACGCTTGAACTGTCGACGCTCGCCACCATCCTCGGCGTGCTGGTCGGCGTGCCCGCAGGGGTGCTGGCCGCGACGAAACCCGGCAGCATCGCTGACCAGGTGGTGCGGCTTGTCGGCCTCATGGGCTACTCCATGCCGGTCTTCTGGCTGGGCCTGATCGGACTTCTGGTCTTTTACGGGACGCTCGGCTGGGTCGGGGGGCCGGGGCGGCTCGATGCCGGCTATGACATGATGATGGACTTCGAGGTCACGCAATACACCGGCATGATCCTTCTCGACACGGCGCTGAACGGGCGCTGGGACATGTTCGCCAATGCACTTTCGCACATCATCCTGCCGGCGGGGCTTCTGGGCTATCTGTCGATGGCCTACATCAGCCGCATGACCCGCAGCTTCATGATGAACGAGCTGGGGCAGGAATATATCACGACCGCCCGTGTGAAGGGCATGCCCGAACGGCGGGTCGTCTGGGTCCATGCGATGAAGAATGCGCTGGTGCCCCTCATCACCGTCATCGCGCTGAGCTACGCCTTCCTGCTGGAAGGCGCCGTGCTGACCGAGACGATCTTTTCCTGGCCCGGCCTCGGCCGCTACATCACCGACGCTCTCATGGTCGCGGACATGCCGGCCGTCATGGGCGGCACCATCGTCGTCGGCGCCGTCTACATCGGGCTGAACCTGGTGTCGGACCTTCTTTACAAGCTCGCAGACCCGAGGGCGCGGACATGACCGGCGTCATCACCTGGCTGCGCGACCCGAACCCGACCTCGCGCGCGCAGGCGCGTTTCGGGCAGACCTACATGGGCTTCCTGCGGCTGCGCCGGAACCACCTGGCCATGATCGGCCTGACGATCTCGGTCGTCCTTGTCCTGATGTCGATCTTCGCCCCGGCGCTCGCGCCCTACGACCCGATTGCGCAGAACCTGTCCGAGCGCTTCATCCCGCCCCTGTCGCCCGGCCACTGGCTCGGCACCGACGATTTCGGGCGGGATATCTGGAGCCGCATCCTCTACGGCTCGCGCATCACGCTTTACATCGTGCTGCTGGTTATCCTGACGGCGCCGGTCGCCGGCCTGATCATCGGCACGGTCGCGGGCTACTTCGGCGGCTGGACCGACCGGGTGCTGATGCGGATCACCGACATCTTCCTGGCCTTCCCGAAGCTGATCCTCGCGCTGGCGCTCGTTGCTGTCCTTGGCCCCGGCATGGTGAATGCGGTCCTGGCGATCGCGCTGACCTCCTGGCCGCCCTATGCCCGCGTCGCGCGGGCCGAGACGCTGACGGTCCGCTCGTCCGACTATATCGCCGCCGTCCGCCTGCAGGGCGCGGGGCCGGTGCGCATCATCTTCGGCCACATCATGCCCATGTGCCTGCCCTCGGTCATCATCCGCGTCACGCTCGACATGGCTGGCGTGATCCTGACGGCGGCAGGCCTTGGGTTCCTTGGCCTTGGCGTGCAGCCGCCCCTGCCGGAGTGGGGCCTGATGGTGTCGTCGGGCCGCAAGTTCCTGTTCGAGCAATGGTGGGTCTCGACCATGCCGGGGCTTGCGATCTTCATCGTCTCGCTGGGCTTCAACCTTCTGGGCGATGGCTTGCGCGACGTGCTCGATCCGCGGAGTTCGGGGAAATGACGCTTCTGAACGTGGAAAACCTGCGCGTCACCTTCCGCACCGAGGCTGGCCCGGTCGAGGCCGTGCGCGGGGTCAGCTTCAACCTTGGCCGCGAGAGGCTGGGGATCGTGGGCGAAAGCGGATCGGGCAAGACCATCACCGGCCGCTCGGTCCTGCGCCTGATCCGGCCGCCGGGCAAGATCCTTGCCGACCGGATGGAATTCGACGGCATCGACCTGACCCGCGCCGACGAAAAGACCATGCGGGGCCTGAGGGGCCGGCGGATCGCCATGATCATGCAGGACCCCAAATATTCGCTGAACCCGGTGATGAAGGTCGGCGCGCAACTGACCGAGGGGCTGCGCCAGCGCGACGGCATGTCGGCGGCGGACGCGCGGAAAAAGGCGATCGAGGCGCTGGAGGCCGTGCAGATCCGCGCGCCCGAGCGGGTGATGGAGGCCTATCCGCACGAACTGTCGGGCGGCATGGGCCAGCGCGTCATGATCGCGATGATGCTGATCCCCGACCCCGACCTGCTGATCGCGGACGAGCCGACCTCGGCCCTCGACGTGACGGTTCAGGCAGAGGTGCTGTCGATCCTCGACGGGCTGGTGCGCGACCGGGGCATGGGGCTCATCTTCATCAGCCACGATCTGCGGCTCGTGGCGCGCTTCTGCGACCGGGTGCTGGTCATGTACAAGGGCAAGATCGTGGAAGAACTCGCGGCGCGCGACCTGATGGCGGCGAAACATCCCTATACGCAAGGCCTGTTGAACTGCCTGCCGCGCATCGGCGGCTCGCAAGGGCCCCTGCCGTCGCTTGACCGCGACGCGGCCTGGGCGGTGTGAGAGGGGCGGTGTGACATGGGTGCTGTGACATGGCGCTGATCGAGGTCGACAACCTGTCGGTGACCTTCCTGACCAAGGGCCATCGCGTCCGCGCGGTCGACGGCGTGAGCCTGTCGGTCGATGAGCGCGAAAGCTTCGGGCTGGTGGGCGAAAGCGGGTCGGGCAAATCCACCATCCTGCGCGCGATCTGCGGGCTTGCCCCGATCAGCGGCGGCGCAATCCGCATTGGCGGCGAGCCGGTCGCGACACCGCGGGGGAAAGCCTTCAGCCGCAAGGTGCAGATGGTCTTTCAGGACCCCTACGCCTCGCTCCACCCGCGCCACACCATCGACCGCACGCTAAGCGAGCCCCTGGCCATCCATGGTATCGGCGACAGCGACCGCCGGGTGATGGCGGCGCTTGCCGATGTGGGCCTGCCGACCGGCTTCCGTTTCCGTTACCCGCACCAGCTGTCGGGCGGCCAGCGGCAGCGGGTGGCGATCGCGCGCGCGCTGATGCTCGAGCCAGAGATCCTGCTTCTGGACGAGCCGACCTCGGCCCTTGACGCCTCGGTCCAGGCCGAGACGCTGAACCTTCTGAGTCGGCTTCGGGAGGAACGCGGGCTGACCTTCCTTATGGTCAGCCATGACCTGGCCGTCATCGACCATATGTGTGACCGGGTGCTGGTCATGCAGCACGGCCGCGCGGTCGAGGAGTTTCCCCGCGCCGATCTGGCGGCGGGCCAGATGAAGACCGACTACGCCCGCTCGCTTTTCGCCGCGAGCGCGGAACGGATGGGGTAGGGCGGGGCGACCGTCGGCCATTGCCGATCGACCGGGCCGGGCGGGATCAGGAAAAGTATACGTTTCCCCCGACCGAGTGGAAGCGCCGCCGCTAGACCCTTCGTGTCACTCACCTGCAAAGGCCGGCGCCTGCCCCGGTGGGCGCGGAAGCGCCCGCCATGGGCGGGGCGGGCGCTGGCCGGCGGCCTTTGGGCCACCGGCCGGGACAATGGGCTTGACCTTCGCATGGCAGAGGCGATGGCCTCTGCCACCCCGACCACACGGGAAGGGCCGCCCCCCCCTACGCCCAGACCTGATCCAGGTCCGGCAACGGGATCGCGGCCAGCAGTTCCTTGGTATAATCGGCCTGAGGCGCGGCAAAAAGCTGATCCGAGCGCGCCTCCTCGACAATGACGCCCCGGTGCAGGACCAGGATCCGCTGGCAAAGCCGCCGGATGACCGACAGGTCATGGCTGATGAAGGCAAGCGTCAGGCCAAGATCCTTCACCAGCCCTTCCAGAAGGTTCAGAACCTGCGCCTGGCTCGACACATCGAGGCCCGACACGATCTCGTCGGCCAGGATGAAGTCCGGGCGCATGGCGATGGCGCGCGCGATACCCACGCGCTGGCGCTGGCCGCCGGACAACTCGTGCGGATAGCGGCGCGCGAAGGCGCGGGGCAGGCCGACCTGATCCAGCGCTTCGGCCGCACGCTTGGCCAGATCGTCAAAGCCATGCAGCCCCAGCGGTGCCTCGATGATTGCGCCGACGGTGCGACGGGGGTTCAGGGACGACATCGGATCCTGAAAGATCATCTGGAACCGCCGGCGCAGGGGCCGCAACTCGCCCTCGCCCAAGTGCGTGATGTCGGTCCCGTCGAAGCGGACATGACCGCCCGTCGGCTCCAGAAGCCGCACCAGCGCGCGGCCGAGCGTCGACTTGCCCGACCCCGATCCGCCGACGATCCCCATCACCTCGCCGCGCCGGATCTTGAAACTCAGATCGTTCAGGATGTGGATGCGGGGCGCCGGGCCCAGCAGCGGCTTTCGCGTCAGGTCGGGCAGAGACAGGTGCAGGTGCTCGACCTCATAAAGCACATCGGAGGGGGGGTTAGACATTGGCGGCCCTTCCTTCGTCGAACGCCGCGACCTCGGCGCGGACGGCCTGCATCACCTCTTCGGGCACCGGCATGAGCGAGCCATCTGGGTCCGTATAGCGCGGCGAGGCGGCCAGAAGCGCGCGCGAATAGGCGTGGGCGGGCGCGCGGAAGAAATCCTCGACCCGCGCGCTTTCGACGATCTTGCCGGCGTAAAGGACAGAAAGGCTCTGGCAGACCTTCGACACGACGCCCAGGTCGTGGGTCACGAACAGCATGGCCGTGCCGTGACGCTCCTGCATCTCACGGATCAGGCGCAGGATCTGCTTCTGGACCGTCACGTCGAGCGCGGTCGTCGGCTCGTCGGCGATGATGAGGCGCGGCTCGGCGGCGAAGGCGGCAGCGATCAGGATGCGCTGGCGCTGGCCGCCCGACAGTTCGTGCGGATAGCTGCGCAGGATGCGGTCGGGGTCGGGCAACTGCACCTCGTCCAGAAGCTGCCGCGCCCGGTCGGTCGCGCGCGCACGGTCCCAGCGCAGGATGTCGACCAGCCGGTCGGTGATCTGCGGCCCGATCCGGCGCGAGGGGTTCAGCGCCGTCAGCGGGTCCTGCGGGATGAGCGCGGTCAGCGCGCCGACGCGGGTGCGCCGCTCGGCGGAGGGCAGGGACTGAAGGTCCGTGCCATCCAGCCGGATCGCACCCGTCGCCACCTCGACCGAGCGCGGCAGGATACCGAGGATCGCCTTGCCGATCATCGACTTGCCCGCGCCGCTTTCGCCCACGAGCCCATGCACCGACCCGGCCGGCACCGCCAGATCGACCGACCGCAGGAGCGGCGTGCCCGACCCTTTAAGGCGCGCGGTCAGATGTTCGATATCCAGAAAGGGGCGGTCGGTCATCTGAGCACCGGGTCGAAGCGGTCCTTCAGCCCCTCGCCGAGCTGCGAGAAGGAAAGGACGGTCAGGAAAAGGCAGACCAGCGGGAAGACCAGCACCCACCAGGCCTGGTAGACCGAGGTGCGGCCTTCGGAGATCATGCCGCCCCAGGTCGGGTCATCCGTCGAGATCGACAGGTTCACGAACGACAGGATCGCCTCGACGATGACCGCGATCCCCATTTCCAGCGTCAGAAGGGCGATCACGGTCGGCAGGACGTTCGGCAGGATCTCGGCCAGCATGGTGCCCACGCGCGTCCGCCCTGCAACCTGGGCCGAGGCGACATAATCCATGGCGCCCTGCGCCATCGCCTCGGCCCGGACCACGCGGGCAAAGCGCGTCCAGTCGATCACGACGATGGCAAGGATGATCGAGGTCAGGCCGGGTCCGATCACGGCTATGAGCAGGATGGCGAAAAGGACCGGCGGGAAGGCCATCCAGATGTCGATCAGGCGCGAGATGACCATGTCCGGCCAGCCGCGGAAATAGCCCGCGATCAGGCCGAGCGTCGATCCGATGACGCAGGTTGCAAGCCCGGCGACCAGCGCCACGATCAGCGCGATCCGGCCCCCGTATAGCAGCCGCGCCAGCACGTCGCGGCCCAGGCTGTCTGTGCCAAGCGGATAGGCAGGATCGGCCCCGTGGAAGAACATCGGCGGGATACGGCCCCCGAGCAGGTCCTGCGACAGGGGGTCGTGCGGGGACAGCAGCGGCGCGAAGACGGCGGCAAGCGTCAGGATCAGAAGCCAACCGCCTGACAGCCAGAGCCTGAGCCCCAGCCGCCGCTTCACCAGCCCCCGTGCGTCGGTGGTGACCTCAGCCATGGCGCAGCCTCGGGTTCAGAAGCGCATAGCACATGTCCACCGCCAGGTTGATGAGCGTGAAAAGAAGCGCAAAGACGACGACGATGCCCTGGATCAGCGGCAAGTCGCGGTTGATGACCGCGTCGATCGCCATGTTGCCCAGCCCCTCGTAGGAAAAGAGCCGCTCGACGATGACCGTGCCGCCGATCAGGAAGGTGAACTGCACCCCGATCAGCGTCAGCGTCGGCAGGATGGCGTTGCGCAGGGCCTCGTGCAGGATGACGTGGTTTTCGCCATAGCCCTTGGTCCGCGCCAGCGTCACATAGTCCAGGTGCATGGTTTCCTTCAGGCTCTGCTTCAGAAGCTGGCCGATGATCGCCGACAGCGGAATGGCAAGCGCGAGCGCAGGCATCAGCATGTGCCCGGCAATGTCGCGCCACAGGTCGAACCGCAGGCGCAGGACGCTTTCGGTCAGGTAGAACTGCGTCGTGAACGGAAGTTGCAGCGACGGCGTGACGCGGCCCGAAATGTCCAGAACCGGCCAGAGGACGCCGAAAAGCAGGATCAGCAGAAGCCCCCACAGGAAGTCCGGGATGGACAGCGCCATGCCCGACCCGACGTCAATCGCGGCTTCGGTCTTGGTGCCGCGCAGCCGCGTGCCGGTCAGCGCGAGGAACCCGCCAATGATCGTCGCGATGATGAGCGCCATCCCCGCAAGCTCGATCGTCGCGGGCAGGCGGTTCAGGACCAGGTCCAGGACCGGCTGGCGCCGGGTGATCGAGGTGCCGAAATCGCCGTGCAGAACGCCCGACAGCCAGATGATGAACTGCTGGGGGATCGACTTGTCGAAGCCATAAAGCGCCTTCAACCGCTCGACATCGGCATCCGATGCGCCGGGCGGCAGCATCATGGCGATCGGGTTGCCGGGCACGACCCGGATGACGAAAAAGACGATGACCGCCACGCCGAACAGCGTGACGAGCGTGGTCAGGAGCCGGATCAGGAAGGCGCGCGCAAGCTGCATGGAATGGTTTTCTGTGAAAATGGGCCGCCGGAGTGTCCCGGCGGCCCCGCGGTCTTAGCCGCGCTTCATCAGGTAGGGCAGAAGGGCGCCCGACTTGTGCGGCGTGACGATGACGCCCGGCGCCGCGATGATCGGCTGGACATATTGCAGAAGCGGCAGGACCAGCGCGTTGTCCGCGATGAACTTGTCGACGGCCTTCCAGCCCGCGATGCGCTTGTCCTCGTCCTTTTCACCCCAGAGCGGGTCGATCATGGCGATCAGGTCTTTGCCGTCCCAGACCGAGTGGGGCGAGGGGCCATACATCGCGAAGCCGGTCGAGGTGGTGGGATCGCCGATCGAGTTGCCCCAGTTGTAGAAGGCCATCGGCGCCAGCTTGTCGGCCGCGCGCAGCTCGTAGTGCTTGGCGATCTCGTAGACCTCGATCTCGGCCTCGATCCCGATCTTGCGCCAGAGCCCGACGATTGCCTGCACCATCTCGTAATCCTTGGGCTTGAAGCCCTTGGTCGTCTGGATGGTGAACTTGACCGGCTTGTCCGGACCATAGCCCGAGGCCTTGAGCAGCTCGGCCGCCGCGGCCGGGTCGTAGGGCGTCTTGATCGACGCATCATAGGCCGTGTAGTCCGGCGTCTCGAGCGTGTCGATCGGCACGCCATAGCCCGACAGGAGCCGGTCGATGATGAGCTGCTTGTCGACCGCCATGACGGCCGCCTTGCGCACATTGGCATCAAGCATCGGGTCGATGTCGTTGATGAAGATCATCCCGATGTCCGAGATCGGCTCGGCCGTGCCCACCAGCTTGTCGCCGCCTTTCAGCCGGTCATATTCCTCGTAAGGAATTTCCAGCGTGACATGGGCATTGCCGCCCTCGACCTCGGCCACGCGCGCGGCGGGGTCGGTCACGAACTTGATCGTCACCGTCTCGAACTCGGCCTTGCCGCCCCAGTAGTCGGGGAAGGCTTTCAGCCGCACGAAGGCGTTCGGCTCGAACTTGTCGACCATGTAGGGGCCGGACCCGATCGGGGCCTTCTCGAACCCTTCGGCGCCCACCTTCTCGTAATAGGCCTTCGGCATGACGAAGCCGGTCAGGAAGTACATCCACATGAAGACGGTCGGGTCGAAGCGGACCACATCGCCGGTGATCTTGTTGCCCTCGGCCTTCAGGTTGCCGATCGTCGACCAGATGAAGGTGATCGGGTTGCCGGTCTTTTCATCGGCCGCGCGCTGGAGCGACCAGACCACGTCCTCGGCCGTCAGGGCCGAGCCGTCATGCCACTTGACCCCGTCGCGGACGGTCATGTGGATCTTGGTCTTGTCCTCGTTCCAGCCCCATTCGGTCAGGATGCCGGGTTCGGGCTTCAGGTCGGGCTTCTGGCCGATGAAGCGGTCGAAGACCGACAGATAGATCGCCTGGATCGTCGGGTTGACCGCCGAGGGGCCGGTCGTCGGATCCCACGAGGGCAGGGGGACGTTGTAGGCGATCACCAGTTCGTCGATGGCGGCAAAGGCCGGAAGCGCGACGCTCGCCACGGAAAGGGCGGCGCCTGCTGCGGATAGCTGGAGGAGCGTGCGTCTGGAAAGCTGCATGGTGGTTTCCCTGTTCTGGTTCGGTTATCGTGTCAGGCTTTGGGCCAGGAGCCAACCGGCCCCGGCCCCGGTTCCCGCGCCGGGCCAGACGGCGGCGCCGGTCAGGTAGAGGTTCTTCACGGGCGTGGACCCGTCTGCGCGGCCCCGCATCGGACGGAACAGGAAATGCTGCGCCAGATGGTGGCTGCCGCAGATCTGGTCACCGCCGACAAGATTGGGGTTGTCGGCCTCAAGGTCCGCGGGCGTGACGATGCGGCGGCCGAGGATCTTCGCGCGGGTCCCGGGCGCTGCCGCCTCAAGGATCGACAGCGCGCGTTTGGCGAAGGGGTCCGCCGCCTGCGCCCAGTCGGTCGCGGTGATCGTCCCGCCGGCGTCGCCCCGGATCGTGCCGGGCGCCATGCGGACCTGAAGCCAGAGCGTGTGCTTGCCGTCCGGCGCGCGCGAGGGGTCGAGAGCGGTCGGCTGGCCGACCACGATGACGGGCCTGTCCGGCAAAAGCCCGGCGCGCGCCTCTTGGTAGGTGCGCGCCATCTGCTCAAGGTCCGGCGCAAGGTGGACATAGGCGAACTGCTGAAGCTCTGCGCCGGCGGCCCAGTCGAGGGGGGCAGACAGCGCCAGATGGATCATCATCGTGCCGGGCGCATGGTCGAAGCCGGCCAGCCCCCGGTCGAACCGCTCTTCGCCCGTCGCACCCGTCAACCGCGCGAGCCCGCTTGGCGACACGCCGGCGATGACGGCGCGCCGGGCGGTGATCTGGCGGCCGTCCGTCAGTTTCACACCCCGCGCCGTGCCGCCTTCGGTCACGACCCCGGCCACCTCGGCGTTGCAATCGACCTTGCCGCCGCGCTCTTCGATGAAGGCGACGAGTGCCCGCGTCACCGTGTCGGCGCCACCCTTGCCGATGACCATGCCGAAGGACTGGGTGGCCATGGATTCAAGGTAAGGGAATACCGCGCCGCCCGAGGTGTCGGGCGCGAAATCAAGGTGCATCCCCCAGGCGCCCAGCATGGCGTGCAGCCGCGGGTCGGTGAAGGTGTCCGACAGCCAGCGCCGGGGCGAGGACAGCAAGAACCGCACTAGGTCAAGCGTTCCGGCGGCGCCCTTGGCGCGCCACAGGCCCCAGCCGATGCGTGACAATGCACGGAATTTCATCGGGCTCGACAAGAGCCCGAAAAGATGCGGCGCCATGGCCGGAAAATCGGCCAGGAGCCGGTCCCAGGTCGCGGCGTCGGCGGGCGACAGGGCGGCGATGCGGGCGCGGGTGACGGCCGGATCGGCCGACACGCCGCACCAGCTTCCGTCGGCAAAGACCGAGGCGAAGGCGTGGGGCGCGGGCACGAATGAAAGGCCGAGGCGGGTCAGATCGGCGGAATAGGCGCGAAAAAAGCCCGATCCGGCGAAAAGCGACAGGTTCATCGCCGCCCAGTCATGGCGAAAGCCCGGAAGCGTATAGTCGCCCGTGCGCACAGCGCCGCCCGGTTCCGCCCCGCGTTCCAGCACGCGCACCGACCAGCCGCGCGCAGACAGGTGCGCCGCAGCGACAAGCGTGTTGATCCCCGCCCCGATCAGGACTGCATCGCAAGTTTCGGTCAAGTTGTCCCCCCGTTCGGTCATTATATTTGCAAATGCATGTAATTCTGTCTAGCATGATTCCGCAGGGGAATGCCGGTCATGCCCACAGGGCCGAGGGGCCGTTTTTCAATAGGGAGAATGTCATGTCGTCCAAGGATCTTCTGGGTCAACTCGCCGGGCTGCTCGCCTCTGGCGGTGTCGAGGTCGTCGATTGCACCGGCGTGCTCGGCCCCGATACGCCGCTGCTGAAGCTGCCGCCGGATTTCGCCAAGGACACCCCGAAGATCGAGATCCACCGCATCAGCGCCTATGACCAGGACGGCCCCTTCTGGGCCTGGAACTGGCTGAAGCTCGGCGAACACAGCGGCACCCATTTCGACGCGCCGCACCACTGGATCACCGGCAAGGACTATCCCGACGGGTTTACCGACACGCTGAGCGTTCAGCGGCTGGTCGCGCCGGTGAACGTGCTCGACTTCTCGAAGGAATGCGCGGCGAACCCGGACTTCCTGCTGACGATCGACCATGTGAAGGCCTGGGAAGCCAAGCACGGGCCCATCGGCAAGGGCGAATGGGTCGTCCTGCGGTCCGACTGGGACAAGCGCGCCCATGACGAGAACCTGTTCCTGAATGCCAACGAAACCGGCCCCCATACGCCCGGTCCGACGGCCGAAGTGATCGAGTATCTGATCGGCAAGGGGATCGTCGGCTGGGGCAGCCAGTGCATCGGCACGGACGCGGGGCAGGCGGGCGGCATGAACCCGCCCTTCCCGGCGCACAACCTGCTGCACAAGAACAACCGCTTCGGGCTCGCGAGCCTTGCGAACCTCGACAAGCTGCCGGCAAAGGGCGCGATCCTGATTGCGGCTCCGCTGAAGATCCAGCAGGGCACCGGCTCGCCGATCCGGGCGCTGGCGCTCGTCGCGCGCGGGTAAGGGACGATGGCGGCCGATCACGTCATCATCGGGTCCGGCATCAACGGGCTGGTCGCTGCGGCCATGCTGGCGCTGAAGGGCGAGCGTGTGCTTGTCCTTGAGCGCGAGGCGGTCGCGGGCGGCTGCCTGAGGACCGAAGAGGTCACCTTGCCGGGCTTTCACCATGACGTGATGGCCGCCACTTTCGTCCTGTTCATGACCGGGCCGGCCGGTGCGGCCCTTGGTCCCCACCTCGCCCGGCACGGGATGGAATATTGCCACACCGCTCATCCGACCGCGGTTCTTCGGCCCGACGGGCAGGCGCTGGTCCTGACCATGGATCAGGCAAGGAACCGCGCCGCGTTCGACGCGCTGGCGCCTGGCGACGGCGCTGCCTATGCGGCGGATGTGGGCGCGATCGGGGCGGATGCGCCCTTCCTCTTCGCACTTCTGGGTGGTCGCCTCTGGTCCTGGTCGACCGCCAAACTGCTTTGGGGTCAGGTTCGCAAGCGCGGCCTGCGCGGGCTCGCCGCCTGGATGGGCTCGGCCCTGATCCCTGCGCGCGGCTGGCTCGAGACGACTTACCAGAGCCCGCTCGTCCAGGCGCTTTTCGCGCCCTGGGTCCTGCATTGCGGGCTGACGCCGGAATCGACCTATTCCGGCCAGATGGGCAAGGTCGTGGCCTTCGCGCTGGAAGTCGCGGGTGCCCCGATCATCAAGGGCGGTTCGGGCGCGGCAGCGATGGCCTTCCGCCGCCTGATCGAGGAAAAGGGCGGCGAAATCCGCACCGGCGCCGATGTCGACCGGATCGAGGTCACGGACGGCCGCGTGACCGGCGTGCGGCTGGCGGACGGCACGCTGATCCCGGCGAAGTCGGTCCTCGCCTCGGTCACGCCGGGCCAGCTTTACGGCCGGCTGCTCAAGGGCGTGACCCTGCCCGAAGAACAGGCCGCCGCGCAGGCCTTCCGCCATGGGCGCGGCGATTTCCAGCTGCACTATGCGCTGGACCGCGTCCCCGAATGGCTGACGCCGGGGCTGGAGGACGTGGCGCTGATCCACCTGTCCGAGGGGCTCGACGCCGTGTCGAAGTCCGCGAACGAGGCCGAGCGCGGCATGCTGCCCGAGACACCCACCATCTGCGTCGGCCAGCCCCACCGGCTCGACCCGACCCGGTGCCCGGAGGGCAAGGCCATCCTCTGGCTGCAGATCCCCGACGCGCCGCGCATCATCAAGGGCGACGCCAAGGGCGAGATTGCCGGGCGGACCTGGGACGAGGCGATGCGCGAGGCCTTCGCCGACCGGATCGAGGCGATCCTGAAACGCCACATCAAGGACTTCGACGCCATCAAGCTGGCCCGCCGCGCCTATTCGCCGGCCGATCTTCAGGCGATGAACATGAACCTGGTCGGCGGCGACCCCTATGGCGGACACTGCACCATCGACCAGTTCTTCATCTGGCGGCCCTTCCCGCAGTCCGTGAACGGCGAAACGGCCGTCAGGGGGCTTCTGCATATCGGCGCCTCGACCCATCCGGGGCCGGGACTTGGCGGCGGCTCCGGCTTCAACGCGGCAAAGAGGCTTGGCGCATGAAGGACGGCCGCGCCCCCAGCACCACCCCGCCCCGGCTCGGAGAGATCGGGCTTGGCAATTACGAGCCCTACCTGATGAACCGGGTGATGGGCCGCTACAACGCCTCGATCCGGGCCGAGATGGCGAAGCTCGGCCTGACCACGCCGAAGATGCGGGTGCTCGCCGTCCTGTCGGTCATGGACGGGCTGCTCATCAGCCAGCTCGCCGTCCATGCGATCACCGAACAATCGACGCTCAGCCGCGCGCTTGACGCGATGCAGGCCGACGGGCTCGTCCGCCGCGAGGCCGACCCCGACGACAGCCGCGCGACGCGCGTCTACATGACCGACACCGGCCGGTCGACATTCGAGGTGCTCTGGCCCCACATGGCCGAAACCTATGGCCAGATGTTTCGCGGCATCGACGAGGATGAGCGCCACGCCTTCCTGGCGACG
>Ga0209571_1000527_pt1 | contig 37752 bp, 46 predicted proteins | sample EBPBio102011_DNA_FD_185866 | JGI IMG/M metagenome (GOLD analysis project Ga0209571, IMG submission 185866) | Wastewater treatment Type I Accumulibacter community from EBPR Bioreactor in Madison, WI, USA - Reactor 1_1/10/2011_ DNA (SPAdes)... | ecosystem: Engineered > Bioreactor > EBPR >... | reverse complement strand
CGGTTTGCGCGCTGGCCCACTACCTTGAAAGTGCTAAGATCAAAGTTGGGGTCTCGTGGAGCGCAAGCTTTGCGGGACCTTTTCTTTAGCCTGTACCGTGCCTCCTTTTTGTTGCTGCTCTGCCTCTCTTCATGTCTCGCCTTTCCAGCGATCGTGAAGCTCTTCGAGGACGTCCTGCGCGCGGGCATCAAGCCACTCCGCGAAGGCATCATCCACATCCGTCAGGTCCAGGCGAAGCGCCCGGCCAGATCTCTTGATCGCGCCCACGGGCGCACCATCAATCACAAGGGCAGTGGTCTTCGATCTCGGCTTCTTGCCGAACGTCGAGCTCACACTCTTTCTTACGTGCCGCGCAACGGCCTCAAAAGCCGCCACCGAAGGATCAACCTGCGGATCCTCTTCCGCCTGTTCGTTCACGGCCGCCTTGGCGCGAACATCAAGAGCAACTCGGGAAAGATCGTCGATCTCGATCCGACTGTCGCCAAGCTCTTTTGCCAAAGCTTCCCATCTGGGACGTCCGACGCCATGCGCCGGTCCGATTGCATGGGCCAGTCCAGTTCCAATCGCCTTGGCAACAGAGATCGACATCGATACCGCCGAACGGGTCACGTTCAGCACTTCGGCAATCTGTGCCTGCGAGTCAAAGCCACTATCGAGCAGCTCCTGAGCAAAAAGGGCGCGCTCGATGTAACTCAGGTCACGCCTACCAGTGTTCTCTGAAACCTGAGCGCGCAGTGCCGCCGTATCGTCGAGGTTAGCGATGAGGGCGCGAACCTTGTTCACTTTGTCGGAAGCACGAATAGCCTCAAGACGGCGGCGTCCATAGACGAGGAGATACCGGTTGGGGTCGGTCGGGTGCCGCCGAACAAGGATGGGCACGGTCTGCCCGTTTTGTTCAATCGACGCGCGAAGATCGTGCACATCCTTTGGGTCGAGGCGATCCGAGTAACGCTCGTCCTGGATCTCGGCTGGATCGAGCTCCCAAACATGGTGAGCATCGACAGCATCACGCGCCGAACGCAGGGCCCGATTGCTTGACATCATGCTACCAGGGGCAGGGGGCGTCCCCGCCGCTGCCAGACTATCCAGCATGGACATGCGCTTTTTTTTGCTGTCGGTCATCAGCGCCCCCAAGTCTTCTGAATGAGCTGGGCAATCTCGTCGTTGACGGCATTTAGGCTTTCAATGGCCCGGTCATAGGTCGTCCGGGTGAAGGCGCTGCGTTCGACCTCGTAAAGAGTCTGCTTGGTCAAACCGGCATCCGAAATGGCCGTCGACTTGAGCATCGGCGCGTTCAGGACCTTGTCGCCGTACATCGTCCGCAAGAAGGCGACGATACGGTTCTGCGGTGCGTCTGTCGGCTCATACCGGGTCAAGAGATACCGCATCCAGTCATGCGACATGTCGGCCCCACTGTCGGCGATGACATCCATCAGGTCGGCCGTCATTCTGAGGAACTGGCTCATCGACATCACGTCGAGCATCTCGGGATGGATCGTCACGAGAACGCCTGTCGCGGCCGACAGCGCGGACATGGTCAGGAACCCCAGTTGCGGAGGACAGTCGATGACGACGACGTCATACCGCTCATCGACCTGCGCCAGCGCCTCCTTTACACGGAAGAAGAACAAACCCGCGTTGCCGCGAGAAAGCGCCCGCGGCGTCTCGTGCTCGAACTCCATCAGTTCGAGATTCCCAGGAATCAGATCGAGGTTCGGAATGTATGTCTTGCGGATCACCTCGGCGATCGGAACCGGGTCTTCATAACGGATCGCATCGTAGAGCGTGCCGCCGTCCAGCAGGTCAAACTCAGGCTGAACCCCATGCAAGGCCGTAAGAGAAGCCTGCGGGTCTAGGTCGATCGCCAGAACACGGTAACCCTTGAGAGCCAACCGTTGAGCGAGATGCGCCGAGGAGGTCGTCTTTCCGGATCCACCCTTGAAGTTCATCACGCCGATGATCTGAAGATGGTCACCGGCGCGACGACCGGGCAGATAATCTCCGGGCTTACGCGCCGTTTTCTCCAACAAAATTCGTAAGTTATGGATATCTTCAGCTGAGTAGTGCCGCCGGTTCCCCGATGAAACTTCAGGCGACGGCCCCTTGCCATCAAGATGGAGCTTTCTGAGGTATGAGTCGTTGACACCCAGCAGAGCAGCAGCTTCCCCAGAGGTGAACTTGCGCATAGACTTGGATGCGTCGGGCGGGAACAGGCTCTCACGCTGCGAATGCAGTTGCGCCGCCAGCACCTCGGAATGCTGACGGATCACAGCGTTCAGGTCTTCCTGTGTATCGGCTCTGCTCATCTGCCCTCGCGCGCCCGTGGCGTGTTCACGGAATTTGGCGTTTAGTCGCCCTTTTCCGTGACTATTGCCGGAGGACTCAGATTCGTGCAAGCTCTTTCTAAATCTGGTGTCAGCCACTGCGTGACGCACAAGAGTAGCCCGGGCTCGTGGACAGGCTTGCCCATGCAACCAGCATGATATACATTCCTGATCGTATATCCGCTCAGGAGGTCACGATGCAGGTCGCAAAATGGGGCAACTCGCTTGCCGTCCGTTTGCCCGCCGAGTTTGTCCGGGAACTTGGCCTCAAGGAAGGCGATCAGATCAACCTGGTCAAGGACGACGGCCAGGTCAGAGTGCGTCGTCTGGCGCGTGCGGATGAGGTGCTGACGGGTCTGCGCCGCTTCCGGGGCAAGCTGCCCGCTGCAGAACGCCTGAGCCGCGAAGACGCGCATGAGCGCTGAATTCGCGGACACGAATGTCGTTCTGTACCTGCTCGACGACGGCCCGAGGGCCGATCGTGCCGAGCTCATCCTGGGGCAGGGGCCCCGGATCAGCGTTCAGGTGCTGAACGAGACGCTGGTAAACTGCCGCCGCAAAGCCGGCCTCAGTTGGGAGGAGGCAGGGACATTTCTCGAAGGCGTGCGCGCCTTGTGCCCTGTCGAAGACCTGACCCTCCAAACCCATGACGTTGGCCGCGCCTTGGCGGAACGTTACGGCTTCTCGATCTACGACGCGATGATCGTTGCCAGCGCTTTGGTTGCGGGCTGCGGCACGCTGTGGAGTGAGGACATGCAAGATGGCCTGCTGGTGGAAGGCCAGCTTCGCATCGTCAACCCCTTTACATGACCGGACAGCTACTGAGCGTGGAACTGACCACAACCTTGAAATCCTTCCATGTCGTGGAGGATTTGCAAGGTAGCTCGACTACTCAAGCAGCCCCAGTCTCCCAGCCCGCTCCAGCAGCATCTTCACCGAGGAGGGTTGCCAGCTTGTCCGCCCGCGGGGCGTGCGCTCGCGCATCGCCTCCAGCCGGGTGCAGATCGCCTGAAGCGTGATGTCGGGGTCCGCGCCCTTAATGGCGGCGACGATGGCGGGCAGGCGATCGTCAGTTTCGCGGCGGCCAGCGCGGGCGAGCACAGTCTCGGGCAGTAAGCCGTCGCGGACGTAGGCGTTGACCGCGCGCAGAAGCCGGCTTTGCGTCCACTGGCGCTCGCGGGGCAGGGGGCCGTTGACGACGCGGACTACGTCTTCCCAGGCCAAGTCGGGGCGCATGCGACGGACATGGGGAACCCAGTCTTGCGCCGTCTCGTTCAGCCGCTCCATATAGCCGTCCTGCCGGGCCAGCCTCACCTTGCGCAGCGCCGCCGGATCACGGGCGCGCAGGCCCGGATTGCCGCCAACCCGGCCTTTGGTTTTTGCGCTGGCCAACCCAGCCTTGGTGCGTTCGCGGATCAGGGCGCGCTCGAACTCGGCGGCGGCGCCCAGGACTTGGAGGGTGAACTTGCCCTGCGGCGAGGACGTGTCGATCGGGTCCATGAGCGAGCGGAAGAAGGCGCCTTTCGCCTCCAGCCGCTCGATCACTTCCAGCAAATGCGAAAGCGACCGCGCCAGACGGTCGATGCGCACCACCACCAGCGTGTCGCCCTTAGCGATCCGCTCGAGCACGCGGGCCAGCACGGGCCGCGCGCGGTTCCCTCCCGATGCTTGCTCCTCATGGATCTCCGCGCAGCCCGCAGATTTCAGGGCCTGCGACTGGGGCAGGGGGGTCTGATCCTCAGTCGAGACGCGCGCGTAGCCGATCAGGGGCATCAAAACAGGCCGTTTGCAGTTTTCGGTATCACTAATAAACGACCGTTTGTAAACGGATGCAAGGGTTCTGACTGTGGCGCTGCTCATCAAAAACCCCTTGGTTTTCATACGCTGAGCGTGATCCGAGAGTTCTCGCGGGCCGTCCCGCGCGCGTCCTAAACAAGGTGTGCAGATGCATCCTAACAAAACACTTGGGTAAATTGCAAAATCGCCGTATTTTGCGCATATGAAGCCCCAAGCACGCACGAATTATGGTAATTTTGACGATCATTTAGTGGATGCGGAAGGGCTTGAAGAGACGTCTGAAGACGACCTGTGGTTCCTGCCCGGTCCGATGGAAGTGGAGCCGGATTATCTGCCGCCCGGACCGAGGGCAGAGCTGCGTGAAACCGCAGTCCTCGACGATTGGCGGAAGGCAGAGGCAGGCAATTCCGCCCATCTCGCCCGTGTGGCTGGCCGGATTGGCGCGCTGGATGACCGTCTGCACCGTGGCCCGGACGGCTGGCGGCACAGGCTCGCGATGATGGAGGCGGCAGACCTCAGCTGGTTTATGGGCGACCGAATTAGCCCGGATCGGCTGGCGCTCTGGATGTCCATGCGCCTGTCCGGAGTTCAGGACGACACCGCGGCGCTCGCGCGTGTCGGATGGGCGTTGCGGCGTCTTACAGGCGGTCCCGGCCCAGAGGTGGACCTGTCCGCTTTCCTCGATCGCCGTGACCCTGAAAACATGGCGGATGAAGCCGAGCCCTTTGCGGATCGCGCGGGCGGTTGGCTTGACCTGATGGCGCAAGCCGCCGACCTGCACCCGATCACACGCGCCTGCATGGGGTTTCACCTCTGGAGCCTTGCGGGCCTCGGGCAACAGGGCGACCGGATGGAAGCGGCGGTCACGGCGGCGCGCATCGCGGCCAGCGAGGGAAAGGGGGCTGTCTTCGTGCCTCTAGCCATGGGCGGGGCAGGGGGCCTGCGTGCCGGAGGCCTGCCTGCCGAACGGCTGGCGCGCTGGCTCAACGGGATGGAGACGGCGTCTTTGTCAGCAATGCGGCACTTGGACGAAATTGAGGCGTGGTCGGCGCGGGCACGGTCCGAGATGTCATCGCTCTCGGGCAAGACACCGCCGGTTTTGCGTGCCACACTTATCGAATGGCCGCTCGTCTCCGCCCCAATGGTCGAGACTCTGATCGGAGTCAGCCGGGCTTCCATCCAGCGAAACCTTGCCTGGATGGAAGCGCATGGGTTGATTCGCGAAGTAACAGGGCAGGGACGATTTCGAATGTGGCGACCGATCACCGTGGGGGCCGGATAGATTATCATCTGTCAGGCCAGGAAAGGGTGTCGTTGCCGCCTCTTGGCGAAGTGGAAGGAGCTTGGAGCCGGCTTTTGCCCATGGAAATCCCGAGATATTCTGTAATAGATATCAGCGGCAAAGACTAATGAAGACAGGCGCTTCGCAATGGACCTTAATCAGATCCGATACTACCTCAACCTTGCTCAGACCCTGAATTTTACCGAGGCAGCACGACAAAGCGGGGTTTCCCAGCCCAGCCTAACGCGCGCGATCCAACGGCTTGAAGAAGAGTTGGGCGGCCCACTTTTGTATCGGGATGGCAAAGACACTCGGCTTACCGCGTTGGGGCGAGATATTCAGCTTGAGTTCATGCGTATTCAGGTCAGTCTGGATGCCGTCTCAGAGATTGTCGACACATCTGTCATGGGCCAGCGGCGGCGGCTGGCCATCGGGATCGCCACTACGATAGCCCCAGCAGTGATGGCGGGCTTCTGGCGCCACGTCCTGACGCAATTGCCGATGGTGGAGTTGCAGTTCTTCCCGATGCGGCCCGGCGAAGCTGAGGCCGAGGTTCTTTCGGGCCGGTACGATTTGTGCCTTCTGACCGACCCTCCCAAACCGAACATGAAACTGACCGTTCTGCCGTTATTCCGCGAATGCCTTCGCCTGGCGATGGCGGCTGACCATTCCCTTACGCGGAAGGCGGAGATAACTCCCGCCGAAATGTCAGAGGAACCCTACTTGGACAGGCTGCATTGCGAATTCCGGTCTGCGCTGATCAAGCATTTTATGGATCGCAACATCGTCATGCGCCCGCGCGTTCATTCTGAGCGCGAAGACTGGCTGCAACAGATGGTCGCTGCCGGTGTGGGGATATGTGCACTGCCGGAACGCTCGGCAATCGTCGGGGGCATTGCGCTGCGCCCGGTGGCGGGGCTGGATCTGTCGCGCGAGGTGTCTCTTGTTGCCGTCTCGGGCTCGGGCAATCCACGCGAAGCGCGCCAGATCCTGACCATGGCTCGACAGTTCGACTGGGCCGGATAAAGCCCACCGTCCTCGCGCGGCTATCACAACTATAGCCCCCCGCTATTGGCGTTTTTTGGGGCAATCGCCTATCTTCCGCTCATGGAAATTGAACCGGGAGAACCATGATGACCTACCGGAAGACTGATGACGTCATAGCCAAACTGACCCCAGAACAATACCGGGTCACGCAGCAAAGCGGCACCGAACGTCCCTTCACGGGGGAATATGACAAGCATTACGAGCCGGGCATTTATGTCGATGTCGTCTCGGGTGAGCCGCTGTTTGCGTCGTCCGCAAAGTTCAACTCGGGCTGTGGATGGCCCGCCTTCTCGAAGCCGATCGACAATGTGACCGAGCTTTCCGACACTACCCACGGGATGCGTCGGGTCGAAGTCCGGTCCAAGCATGGCGACAGCCATCTCGGCCATGTCTTCAACGATGGCCCTCGCGAGAAGGGCGGCCTGCGATACTGCATAAATTCGGCCAGCCTGCGTTTCGTGCCGAGGGCCGAGATGGAGGCTCAGGGCTATGGGCAATATCTGATTCAAGTGGAGGAAAAGTGATGACCGAACGTGCCGTTCTGGCGGGTGGTTGCTTCTGGGGCATGCAGGATCTGATCCGCAAGCTGCCCGGCGTGATTGACACCCGCGTGGGCTATACCGGCGGCGATGTGAAATTCGCCAGCTATCGGAATCACGGCACCCACGCCGAAGGAATCGAGGTGATCTTCGATCCGGCGAAGATGTCGTATCGCCAACTGTTGGAGTTCTTTTTCCAGATCCACGACCCGACCACGCTGAACCGGCAAGGCAACGACCGTGGCACCTCCTATCGCTCTGGCATCTACTACACGTCTGACGACCAGAAACGGCTGGCAGAGGATACGATCCTGGATGTCGAGGCTTCGGGTCTGTGGCCGGGCAAGGTGAAGACCGAGTTGAAACCCGTAGGCGATTTCTGGGAAGCCGAGCCAGAGCATCAGGATTATCTGGAACGTATCCCGCATGGCTACACGTGCCATTTCGTCCGCCCCGATTGGGTCCTGCCCAAGCGCGCCGCTGCAGAATAAGCCATGGGCGCCCGACAGCACCTGGCAATTATCGGGGACGGTGCAGTCGCCGCGGCCTTTCTGTCGGTCGCCCGACTGGTGCCGGGCGACCGGCTGACCTTGATCGGACCGAATGTCCACCGGTTCGGGGCCGGGCGGTTCTATGCGGACCACGATGCCCGCCATCCCTGGCGGCTGGCCTATCTGCTAGATCGTCCGAACGGCGAGATGACAGAGGGCTTTGCCGACTGGCTGGCGGCAGAATGGCCCGTATTGCTTCCCGAAATCGCAGTCGCGCAGCCGCTTCACGTCCGGCGTTGGTCTGAGGCGCTGTCTGAAGGGGCATTCGGCGACTTCGCCGCGCCCCGCGCGATTTATGGCCGCTATCTTGCCCGACGCAGCAGTGAGCGGTTGGCGAAGCTTGTCGAGGACGGGGTGCAGGTGCAGCTGATTACGGGGCTGGCCACCGATCTGTCACGGGCAGATGACCAGTTCCGGATCACACTTGCCAGTGGCGAGGTGATCAAGGCGGACCGGGTGGACGTGGCCACCGGCGGCCCGGCAAACCAGCGCTTTGGCGTGGATGCGGGGCCTACGGCGTTCACGACGCTTTACGACAATGAAGAGGCCATTGCGAGGGTCCTGAAGCCAGGGTGGGAGGTGACCTGCCTTGGCGCCTCGACAGAGGTGTTGGACGTGATGCACTTCCTTCGTGCTGCCTGGCCGACACAGGAACTGCGTCTGCGGGTTCTGCGCGATCGCGCGACACCCGCGCTTGATGGCGATCCGGAATACCGCCGTCTTCGCGCGGCAGGGCGGATCGTCGAAGAGGTAGGCCGACCGATCTGGGTCTATGCCGAATCTGCGGGAAACGTACGGCTGCGGATTACCGGGAAAGAGTGCCAGAGCCAGGAGAAAACGGTGCCGTTGGCGATCAATACCGCGGGGCCTGGAGATCAGCTTCTGGTGGATATTCTGATCAGCGGAATGATTGCGAAAGGCTGGCTGAAGCTGAATTCGGCACAAAATCGGATCGATGTCGGTGCGAGGTTTGCAACCGATATGGACGGGGTTCGCTACGCGTCGGACGCGGTAGCCATTCTGAATAGACGGCCGGAAGGTGTGGTGAGGCAACGCGTGGAAGAACTTGTGGGATCATTCGAAGGTGATCCCATTGAAACAGCCTGAGGCCCTTGGGGGCAGAAAGGAAACACAATGGCTTTCGGTGGATTGCACGACAAGGCCCGCGAACTGCGAGTGAACGAGTGGATCGACGCAGACGGCATGTCTATGGACAAACCTGTGCGCCTGGCCGACTTGGGGCAGGGTTACAAGGTAATCTTCTGCTTTCAGGACTGGTGCCCCGGCTGTCATTCGCGCGGGTTTCCGACCCTGAAATTTCTGCACGACGGACTGAAGGACAAGGGTTTCGGTTTTGCCGTCATCCAGACCGTGTTTGAGGGTGCCGAAGAAAACACATTCGACAAGCTGCGGCTGAACCAAGAACGCTATGGGCTGGCCATTCCCTTTGGTCAGGACCTGCCCCCTGAAGGCGAACGCTATCCGACCTTCATGGAGGATTACCGTTCCGGCGGTACGCCCTGGTTCACCATCATCGATCCGGCAGGGAACGTTGTCTATGCTGATTTCCGTCTGGACGCGCGCCGCTTCCTTGCCGCGCTCGGGGCGGATGACGCCGACCTGAGTTTTGCCTGAGACCCCTTCAAGTCAGATCATTCCGAGAAAGTTCCCATGCAACAACTACCCGTCATTGCCTTTGACAACAGTTATGCCCGCGATCTTGAGGGGTTCTATGTGCCATGGACCGGCTCTAGGGCCCCTGCGCCGGAAGTCTTGCGGCTGAACACGGCCCTTGCGGCCGAATTGGGGCTTGATGGCAAGCCCCTGACCTCTGGACCGGGAGCGGTCATGCTGACCGGGGGCGTGGCACCCGAAGCTGCCGTGCCCCTAGCCATGGCCTATGCCGGGCACCAGTTCGGCGGTTTCTCTCCGCAGTTGGGAGATGGCCGAGCGCTGCTTCTGGGCGAAGTGATCGACCGTAAGGGACAGCGGCGCGACATCCATTTGAAAGGATCGGGGCGCACGCCCTTTTCGCGTGGCGGCGATGGCAAGGCGGTGCTGGGGCCGGTGCTGCGCGAATATTTGTTCGGCGAAGCGATGCATGCGTTGGGGATACCAACGACGCGGGCGCTCGCCGCAACTCTAACGGGTGAAGCGGTGATGCGGCAAAAGGGGCCCGAACCGGGGGCAGTTCTGGCACGGGTTGCCTCCTCGCACCTGCGGGTGGGCACGTTTCAGTTCTTTGCCGCGCGGGGAGAGGTGGAAAAGGTCCGCCAGCTGGCAGATTATGCCATCAACCGCCATTTCCCCGAGATCGCTGCCCGCGACGACAAGTATCTGGAATTCTTTCGCAGGGTCCGCGAAGCTCAGGCGTCGCTGATCGCACAATGGGTGCATGTGGGCTTTGTTCACGGGGTCATGAATACCGACAACACGACCATTTCCGGCGAGACCATCGACTACGGCCCTTGCGCCTTCATCGATGCATATGATCCAAAGGCCGTGTTCAGTTCCATCGACGAACACGGACGCTATTCCTTTGGCAATCAGCCGCCGATCATGCAGTGGAACCTGTCACGCTTCGCCGAGACGTTGATCGACTTGGTCAACCCCGACGACAGCGAAGACGCCGTTCGCCAGTTGACGAACGAGATCAATGCGTTCCCAGCCCATTACCAGATGCTTTGGTTGAAGGGGATGCGGGCCAAGCTGGGCCTTTTTAAAGAACTGCCTGGCGATCTGGAACTGGCCAACGATCTTTTGTCAGCAGCTCAAGATCAAGGGGTGGATTACACAAGCCTGTTTCGGGCCATGGGTGCCTTTGTGCGCGGCAACGTCACGTCAGTGCGTGCCCTTTTTGCAGATCCTGCGGGCTTCGATGCTTGGGTGGATCGTTACCTGAGCAGGACGCGCGACGAGGCCATCCCCGAGACGGCCCGTGCCGACCTGATGGATCAGGTGAATCCGATATATATCCCGCGCAACCATCTGGTCGATGCGGCTTTATCGGCGGCGGTCGCGGGCGACATGGCCCCCTTCGACCGTCTGCTCGGGCTCGTGACAGCGCCTTTCAAGCAAGAGGCGGGAGCGGAGGACTATGCCCGCCCCGCGCCCAGTAGCTTCGGGACGTTCACCACCTATTGCGGCACCTGAGGTCGTGCCAGCGCGACCAGCGTGCGAAATCCGGAAGAAGGAAGAATGACGTTGAAGATTGAAGCAAAAGATGCCGTTTCCGCACTGAACGAGCTGTCAGAAATGGGGTTCACCCACGACTTCCGTATTCAGGGCGGAAAACTTGTGGACGTAAGCACCGGATTGCCGGTCGATCCGGCAGCCGTTGCCGTTGTAGCCAAGTTGCGGTTCGAAACCGATGCGGGATCGGGCGATGCGTCGAACATCTACGCGCTGGACGTGGACAACGGCACCGCGCGCGGGTTTCTGGTGGATGCGCTGGATTTTGAGGGCGAAGGCGCGCCGGGGGACTTGATCGACAAGCTGCGGGCTGGCGCGATTGCGTCGGTGGTCGAAGGATCAAATGCCGACGATCTGCGCTACGGCGTGCGCAAGGTTCGCAAAACCGAGTTCAATGCCGATCCGGCCCGTTATGTCCTGCGGGTGGGGTACCCCGATTTCCCGGCCTGTCCATTTGGCCAAGGGTTTACCATGCTTGGGTATGACACGACCGATGAGGAATATGTCTGGCTGGCCACCAAAGTGCTGAAGGATGACCGGTTGCAGCACGTCCCCTACAACGGCTCCGGGCGGGCGTGAAATAGCAGCGGACATCGGAACAGAAAACAAGGGGCAGGAACATCATGACGGAATTCGACAGCATCATCATCGGCTCGGGGCAGGCGGCGCCCTCTCTGGCAGCGGGCCTTGCTCGCCGGGGCGAAACCGTGGCCCTTGTCGAAGGCGACCGTCTTGGCGGAACTTGTGTGAACACCGGCTGCACGCCGACCAAGACCCTCCGCAAGTCGGCGCGCGTTGCCCATCTGGCGCGCCGCGCTGCGGATTTCGGCGTCACAACCGGCCCGGTCGAGATAGACTTTCCAGCCACCATGGCGCGGATGCGGGCGCGTTCGGACACCGCCCGCGAGGGCCTGACCAGTTGGCTTGAGCACACCGAAGGTGTGACTCTGGTCCGCGGCTGGGGCCGCTTGGACGGGCGTGAGAAGGATGGCCGCTTCCGTGTCATGGTGGGCGATCAAGTCTTGCTTGCGCGGCAGGTCTATCTGAACACCGGCACGAGGCCTTTCTTGCCACCGGTTCCGGGGATCGACACGATCATGCCGTTGGACAATGCCAGTCTTCTGGCGCTAACCGAGCGCCCGGATCATCTGATCGTGGTGGGCGGGTCCTATATTGGGCTGGAACTCGGCCAGATCTTCCGGCGTCTGGGGGCCAAGGTCACGATCCTGCACCGCGCTGACCGTCTGACGGAGCGCGAAGATGCCGATGTGTCGGTCATCATCGCCGATATCATGCGCGCCGAGGACATCGACCTGCGCCTGAATGCGTCAGTGGGCTCGGTTGGCGGGTCCATGCGCGGTGTTCTGGTAACGCTCGAGGATGAGACGGAGCTTTCCGGCAGCCATATCCTGTTCGCCACAGGCCGGGTGCCCAATACCGATGCGCTGAATCTCGCCTCGGTGGGTCTTGCCGCCGACAAGCGGGGTTATATCGCGACGGACGCACAGCTCAAAACAGACGTTCCGGGCATCTGGGCCTTGGGCGACATCAACCGGCGCGGGGCCTTTACCCACACGGCTTACCACGACCATGAAATTGTGCTGGCGCACCGAGATGGCCTGACGGACCTGCATCAATGGCAGGGCGCGGATGCCCGCGTCACAACCTATGCCATGTTCACTGATCCGCCGCTTGGTCGGGTCGGGCTGACCCGGGCCGAGGCGCAGGCGCTGGTGGCGAAGGGAAAGCGCATCCTGATTTCGGACATGCCGATGGAACGCGTGAGCCGAGCCAAAGAAGAGGGAGAGACGACCGGCCTGATCCGGTTGATCGTCGATGCCGAAAGCGAACGTTTCTTAGGCGCCACCGTCTTCGGTTTAGCGGGTGACGAGATCATCGCCACGCTGACGAACTACATGGCTACGAGCGCAAGTTACCGGATCATGCAGCAGGCCCTGCCGGTTCATCCGACCGTGGCGGAGTTCCTGCCGACGATCCTGGCCGGGCTGAAGCCGCTGGAGGCTGCAGATGGCTGACATCACGCTGTTCGGCGAAACGCGCTGCCCCAAGACCCGGTTCTACCAGGCAGCCCTTGAAGAGCGTGGGCTTGACTATGAGATGGCCGAAGTTGACAAGGACCCGGATGCTGCACGCAGGCTGACCGACCTTGCAGGCAGTGCGGATAAGTTTCCGACCTTCCAGATTGCCGGTCGCAAGGTGCGCAACCCAAAGCTGCCGGAACTGGACAAGGAACTGGCCCGCGCTGGGTTATATGATCCTGGCTTGGTCCATGATGAGGCCAGCCAACGGTTCATCCGTCACATGGCCCCGGTGGATGCCTTTGTCAGCTACCACTGGCAAGGTGACAGGATGGTGATGGCCCACATCGAGGTTGATCCGTCTCTGCGCGGCACGGGATTGGGCGCCCGTTTCGCGGCAGAGGTATTTGATGCGGTTGTGCATCGCCCACACGAAATCCGTTTGACCTGCTCTTTCTTGCGGCGGGTCGCTGCTACCCGGCCCGAATGGCGGTCGAAGTTTGGTTTAGGAGGATGAGTTATGGTTTCATTTGAAAATACCCGGTTTGACCCCGATTTGACGGGATTTCATGCTATTGCGCAGCAAATGGCACAGGCGGTTGGATACACCGCTGATTTGTCCATTGATTCCGGGTTGGCGCAGCTTTTGCGGCTACGGGTCGCACAGTTGAACCCGTGCTCCTATTGCCTGATTTTGCACAGCAAGGCCGCAAATGACCGTGGTATCGGCGTTGAAAAGATTGCGCATTTGCCATCATGGCGCGAAAGCACGATGTTTTCGGATGCCGAACGTTCAGCACTGGCCTATTGCGAGGCTTTGACGGCCTATGATCTAGCGGCTTTTCCGTCCAAGCATGCCGCGCTTGCGTCACACTTTGATGAGGTTGCGATTGCCGAAATCGCCGCCATCATCATCAACATGAACCTCTGGACCCGGTTGAAACTGGCGCAGGGTGCCATTCCGGTTCAGGTATAGACGATGATAGAAACCGCAGGTTTTGGCGGCGGCTGTCATTGGTGCACCGAGGCGGTGTTTCGATCGCTTGCAGGTGTTACAGACGTCCGCCAGGGGTTCATTTCGGCCGATGCCCCGCATGACAGCTATTCCGAGGCCGTTTCCGTGACATGGGACGCTGGCCGCATAAGTTTTGAAGACCTGATCCTGGCCCATCTGCTGACCCATGCCAGCACCTCAAATCACAAGATGCGGGGCAAATATCGTAGTGCGGTCTATGTTCACGAGGCCGAGAGCGGCATCAAGGCCGCGCAGATCATCGACCGCCTTGGGCAAGACTCTGACAGCGCGTTTGTGACTCAAGTCTTGCCATTCCGCATGTTCAAACCGTCAGACGCGCGGTTTCAGGACTACTATGAAAACAACCGCGGCGGCCCGTTTTGCGACACCTACATCGAACCAAAACTGGCGCTGTTGCGGCAAAGCTTTTCCAAACTTCAGTCCGGAGCCTTGAGCCATGTTTGAGACCTTGCTGATCATACTGGCGTTCGCCTTCTATTCCTTGTTCAGCAACGCGATCTCGAAAACCGTTCTGACTCTTCCGCTTTTGTTCACGGTGGTTGGTTTTGCGCTTTCAGGCCCGCTTGAGGCCAGCGTGTCACCAAAGGTGATACATGAAGGCAAAAAGTTGTTGGCAGAGGTGACGCTGATCCTTGTGCTGTTTGCTGATGCCAGTCATGTGCGGTTTCGCCAGCTTGCGATGGACTGGATGCTTCCGGCGCGCATGTTGGTGATCGGGATGCCGTTGACCATTGCGCTTGGCACTGTCGTTGTCACCTTGCTGAACCCCGGGGCGGGGTTGGCCATGGCGCTGCTGACGGCGGCGGTGCTGACCCCTACGGATGCAGCCCTTGGGCAGGCCGTAGTCGTCAACCCCAAGGTTCCGCCCCATATCGGCCAGACCATCAATGTCGAAAGCGGGTTGAACGATGGCCTTGCCCTGCCTTTTGTGTTGCTGGGCGCTTCGCTTGCGTCGATGGCCTCTGAACATCTGTCAGGTGCCGCCCTTGCCTGGGAGGCGGTGAGCGAAGTTGTTCTGGGCGTTGTTGCGGGGATAGTGGTCGGCTGGGTGGCTGCTGTCGCGATGAGCTGGGCGCAGGACCGACAGGTCATGCAGAAATCTGCCGGGGCAGTGCTGTTTCTTCTGGCTGCCTTTACCGCCTATGTGTTGGCGGACCTTGTGGGGGGGAACGGCTTTATCGCGGCTTTCATCGCCGGGATGGTTTTCGGCAACACGTATAAGCACGGTGCCCATTTCATTTCCGAGTTCATGGAAGGTGCTGGTCAGTTGTTGACGATGGCGGCCTTTCTGGCCTTTGGTGCCTTTCTTTTGCCCGTCGGGATCGCGCATGCCAGCGTTTCTAACGTGGCTTTGGCGGTGCTGTTCCTGACGGTTGTGCGCATGTTGCCAATCTTTATCTCGCTTACCGGCACAGGGCTTTCGTCGTCTGAAAAACTGTTCTTGGGCTGGTTTGGCCCGCGTGGGTTGGCGTCCTTGCTGTTTACGATGCTGATGATAGACAGCTTTGATTTCCCCAATGAGGCAGAGTTGATCGCATGCGTTTCCCTGACGGTCGGATTGTCAATCTTGTTGCATGGCTTGACGTCGACACCCCTGTCAAACTGGATCGCGAAGCAAAAATGAGGGTCCTGCGCAGGTTAACCAAACTGATCGCGATACTGGCCTTTTTCGCGACTGCCCTGATCCTCATTGCAGGGCTGGTTTTCCGTTTGCCCGATCTTGATGGGCGCAGCACGTCTTACGCGCTTGGCATCACTGCTGACACAACGCTGGGCGCAAAGATCAGCCCACTTGCGGACCAGAATTCGGGCCTGTCCGGAGTATATCCGCTGTTTCGTGGTGCAGAGGCTTATGCAGCGCGGGTGGTACTTGCGCGGTCGGCAGAGCAGTCCATAGATGCACGTTATTACATTTGGCAAAATGACAACACCGGACTACCGCTGCTGCAAGAACTGCGGCTTGCGGCCGAGCGGGGCGTCCGGGTGCGTCTTTTGGTGGACGATAACGGAACCTCTGATCTTGACGGCGAACTGGCGGCCCTCAATCAGCTAGAGAATTTCGAGGTAAGGGTCTTCAACCCTTTCAATCTGCGCGATCCACGACTTGCATCGTATTTCTTCGATTTCTTCCGTCTTAACCGCCGGATGCACAACAAATCCTTCACCGTGGACAGCGCCGTAACAATTATCGGTGGGCGCAATATCGGGGACATCTACTTTTCCTTTGACGCAGAAACCCAATATTCGGATTTCGATCTGATGTTGATGGGAGACGCCGCGCAGGACGTGGATGCGGACTTTGATCTTTACTGGAACAGCCTGTCAGCCTATCCTCATGAGCTTCTGGTTCAGCCCGACCCCGGGGCATTGTCGCTATTGCAATCAGATGCCGAGGCCATAGCCCTTGCGCCTGAATGGGGTCTGTATCTGGGGGCCATCCAAAGCAGCAAGCTGATCACCGATCTTGTTGCGTCATCGCTGCAGGTCGAATGGGTCGAAGTTGCTTTGGTAAGCGATGATCCCCCCAAGGGGCTTGGCAAGGTTGCGCCCGAAAAGCTGATGCTTTCAAAGCTGACCGCAATCATCGGCGATGCAGAGCATTCGATTGACTTGCTGTCGGCGTATTTCATTCCGGGCGATGCCGGCACCGATATCCTGACGGCCGCCGCTCAATCAGGTGTAAGGGTGCGCACCCTGACCAATTCGCTGGAAGCGACAGACGTCTTGCCCGTTCATGCCGGCTACACAAAATACCGCGCCCCCTTGCTGGATGCTGGCGTTGAGGTTTACGAAATGCGCAAAGCCCCCGGTCAGGCGAGCCGCGCCGAGTTGGGCTTTCTTGGCAGTTCGGCCGCCAGTCTGCACGCCAAGACCTTCGTGCTGGACGCTGATCGGGTCTTTGTCGGCTCGTTCAATTTTGACCCCCGCTCGGCTTTTCTCAACTGCGAAATGGGGTTCTTGGTGCACAGCAAGGCGCTGGCCACACACATGACCCAAAGATTTGACACGGGCCTTGAAACCGTCGCCTGGCAGGTTGTGAAAAGCGGCGATGGTCGCCTTGAATGGCACAGCCGCGAAGACGATGGCGCATCCGTTTCCTTGACGACCGAACCGGGCAGCAGCGCAACAAAGCGAATGGCGCTTTGGGTGATCGGGCTGCTTCCGGTCGAGTGGATGCTTTAGCCGGTCCAAAGAGTCACCAAAACCCCACCAAAAGGAGCCGTCACACATGACGCTGCATGTCGAAGTTTTCCGCCACCGTATCGACCCCAGTTTTCGGGGAGAATTTGATGACCTTTACGCCCGGATGGTGACCATCGTCAAAGGACTGAAGGGTTACATCAGCCACAAGGTCTTTACTGCCGAGGATGGCGAGAGAGTTCTGATTGGCTATTTCAGCGACTTCGAAGCTATCGAGGAATGGGACGCTCACCCTGAACACAAATACGCCAAAGAACGGGGCAAAGCGGATGTGTTCACTGAATATGATGTAATCGTCGCCAAGGTGGTAGAACACCATTCCAAGCCAGCAAAACCCGGCGCATGACCGCTTTTTTCCTACAACAGTCCGCGCCAGCGGAACAGAATCAGCAGCAGCGCAGAAAAAGCGACGCACCCAACTGCCAATATCAAAAATCCCCATGGGTTTCCGCTCATGGGGATCCCCGCCAAATTGACACCGAACAGCCCTGTCACAAAACCAAGCGGCAAAAAGATGGTCGCGGCAACGGCAAAGGCGTAAGAGCTTTTGTTCAGCTTGCGATCCTGTATTCGGGTGACCTGATCGTTCAGGATGTCGATCCTTTCGCGCAGGTTGAGCAGAGTTTCCAAGAACCGCAAAAGCCGGTTCAACGAATCCTCCAACCGCGAACGCGTCCGGTCATCAAGCAAGGGATGTTGCAGGGTCGACAGAGTTTCCAGAACCGGGCGCTGCGGCCCAAGATGGCGCAGAAAGCCACTGATCCGGGTTTCGGTATCCGCCATGTTTGGGCAGGCGAATTCTGTTTTGTGCTGCGCCACAAGGACGCCGATCCGGTCTGTGTCGTCTTCAAGCATTTCGACCTGCCCTTCGACTTCGTCGAGATGCTCTGCGATCAGATCGGCAAGAAATGCGGAAGGCGTGTCAGGGCCACCCCCCTGAACCAGACGACTAGCGATTTCGAGGATCGGGTCTACGTCCGCCTCGCGCGTGGTGATGACCTTGTCCTTGCCAAGCCAGATCCGCATCGAAACCATGTCTTCGGGCCGTGCCATGTCTTCGCCGCGCAGGTGCATGGCTTTGAGCAAGACCATGATGCCATCGGGAAGAACCCGGATGCGCGACCGGGTATCCTCCTCGACCAGCGCATCGACGATCAGATCATCAAGGGCCACCTTCTCCATCAGGTATTCGGGCGTCTCGCGGTGGCGGATGCACATGTGCAGCCATTCACCCTCACGTTGAAGGGGCAAAAGATGCAGAAAACCGGGCAAATCACGATCGGGTTGCATGCGACTTCAATGCCCTTTTCTGATGATCGGCTGGCCAAAAGCCGCAGCAAATGCCGAATGGGCACGCTCTGGACCGGAAAGTATGACGACTTGGCCGGCTTCGAACCTATCGGGTTTACCATGATCGATATGGCCGTCGATATTGCGCGTCCCTATCGGGATAAGCGCCGCCCCTGCTACCCAAGCCTTGGGGTTGGCGCCGGGCGCCTTGGCAAGCACATGTTCCCCCACGGTGACATCACCCGTCAGTCGGAACAGCACCAGATAGTCCATTTTGCCAGTCTGATGCTTCGCCAGCCAGCCCGACGCCACCTTGCAGATAAGGCGATCCGCCCATGCGGAAAGCAGCACATAGCGCAGGTAAAGCAAGGCAATTGCCACCGCCGCACCCTGCGACAGCAGCCCAGTTGTGGTGCCACTGACGCCGAACGCCCCAACAACCACGGTCGCGATCAAGGAACCAAAACCGATGCCTCCGGTAAACATCAGCACGATCAGAATTTTGCGACGCTCTGGGGTCTGCAGGATCAATTCCGACTCGCTGGTCGTAAAGTCGGTTCCCATAAGCGCAGAAATCGCTTGGAGCCGTGCAATATGACGGGGGATGCCGCTGTGCTCAAGGACCACCCCGGCGACCCTTACAATCGTGCTGGTGACGGTAAACAAGACAACTATGGACAATGCAGCACCCATGTTGGAACGCCTCTTTTGCTGTTGCGCTCGCCGTTGCGGGCATCGTGTTAACTCTTACCTAAAATCCTAAAGGAAACATCATGATCGACAAGTCCCACTTGCGCACCACAATGCTGGCGCTGACCGAAGCAGAACTGGCGCAGGCCCACAAGACCTATGAACGCTTCCTTGCTGCCGCGCGGCTGGATCGGTTTGAACCCGTCGAATACGACGAACAGGCGCAAGCCGAAACTGCCGCCGATCTGGCAGAAGCGTTTGATGATCGCGAGCATGAAGCGCAAGCCAAGATTGCCGCAATTGCAGGTTTGGATTTTGGTCCGAAGACCGAAGTTGGCCCCGGTGCCGCGGTGCGAATCGGCGACCGCTTTCTGGTCGTCGGTGTATCCACCGGCGAATTCACCTGCCAGGGCCAGAAGTTTGTCGGCATTTCCCAGGCCGCTCCGATCTACGAAGCCCTGGAAGGCAAGAAGGCCGGCGAGGTCTGCGAATTTCGCGGCCGCAAGATGAAGGTAGCGGAAGTTTACTGAGACACGAAACGGAGGGACTCGATATGACTGAAACCAGATTAGACTCGCGCCCGCGTGTTCCGCCAAACCAGGTGGTTACGCAGAAATTTCCGGTGATGACCGCAGGCACGCCTGCGACGGCAGGCATCGAGGAATGGACGCTGGTTCTGGACGGTGATGTTGAAAGCCCCGTAACGCTCGACTGGGCCGCGTTCAACTCGCTGCCACAACAAGACTTTACTGCGGACATTCACTGTGTCACCCGGTGGTCGAAACTCGACACGCGCTGGCGCGGCGTGTCACTGCAGGTGCTGGCCGATTTGGTTCGGCCAAAGACCGGCTCTGACTATGTTCAGGCGCGGGCTGACGGCAATTACACCGCCAATCTGCGCCTGCGCGATCTGGTATCAGACAAGGCCTTTGTCGCCACCGGATTTGACGGCAAGCCGCTAACCCTCGATCATGGTGGCCCGGCGCGTCTGGTGGTGCCCGACCTATACTTCTGGAAAAGTGCCAAGTGGCTGCGTGGCCTGCATTTCAGCCCCTTTGACTACAAAGGGTACTGGGAGAAACTTGGGTATCACAATTACGGCGATCCCTGGCTTGAACAGCGGTACCGCGGATGACGATTCAAGACCAATACGCCGAACTTGAACCGCAGATTCGGGCGTGCCGTCTGTGTGCCGAGGATTTTCTTGGCACCGCAACGCGGCACGCGGCACGCCCCATTGTCTGGTTTCGCCCCGGTGCGCGTATCCTGATCGTGGGTCAGGCTCCGGGGTTGCGTGTGCACGAATCCGGCATTCCCTTTGACGACCGCTCAGGGGATCGGCTGCGCGACTGGATGGGGGTAAGCCGCGACGAGTTCTACGATCAAGACCGGGTTGCAGTGGTGCCGATGGCTTTTTGCTTCCCCGGTTATGACAACAAGGGAAGCGATCTGCCGCCGCAACCGCGCTGTGCGGCGAACTGGCGGGAAAGGGCAGTGGCCCTTTTCCCCGAAGTCAGTTTGACAGTCGTCATTGGTGGCTATGCCCAAGGATGGCATCTGGGGCAAGAATGGCGCAAGGCGGGGGTCAATGCCACAGTGCAGAACTGGCAAGGCTTCGGGCCGGCCAGATTTCCACTTCCGCACCCGTCGTGGCGCAACAATGCCTTCCTGCGCCGCAATCCCTGGTTCGAGACCGATCTACTCCCGGCACTCAAAACCCGCGTCCAGTTGGCCCTGAAGGGCATCTGACGCCGAAATGATGAAATTCAACCGACAAACACAGGAGATACCGATATGGTAAAGGCAGTCTGGAACGGTAAGGTGATAGCGCAAAGCGACGACACCGTCGTTGTCGAGGGCAACCATTATTTCCCGCGCGACGCAGTAAGCTCGGAGTTTCTGGTGGAAAGTCAGAAGCAAACCGGCTGCCCCTGGAAGGGTACTGCGAACTACTTTTCCCTCAACGTTGACGGGCAGCAAAACCCGGACGCAGCGTGGTATTATCCCGAGCCAAAATCCGCGGCCAAAGAGATAAAGGGCCGCGTCGCCTTCTGGCGCGGCGTTCAGGTCGGCTGACGCTGAAGATATCGGGTTCGAAACTTGTGCATGGAGATTACAATGGAGATAGGGTTTGTCGGGCTTGGCCGCATGGGCGGCAACATGGTTCGCCGTTTGCAAAAAGGCGGCCATAAGTGCCACATTTACAGTGAAACGGCAGAAACGAGGGATGCGTTGGCATCAGAAACCGGTGCGACAGCGCATGCTGATCTGGCATCGCTTGTCGCCGTGCTTTCCCCGCCTCGGGCGATCTGGGTCATGGTGCCCGCTGGAGAAGCCACAAGTACGGTGCTGGGTCAGTTGCAGGCCCTTTGCTCGGCCGGCGATATCGTCATTGATGGGGGCAACAGCCACTACAAGTTAAGCGCCGCGCGCAGCAAGGTGCTGCGCGGCTCTGGTATCGATATGGTGGACTGCGGCACCAGCGGCGGGGTTTTCGGTCTTGAGCGTGGCTATTCCCTGATGCTGGGGGGGCGGGATGAGGCGGTAAAGCACCTGATCCCGGTGCTTGACACCCTGTCACCCGGCATTGCGGCGGCCGAACGGACCCCGATTCGCGCGAAAGGGCCTCAGGCACCCGGCGAAGCAGGTTGGCTACATTGCGGAAAGTCCGGTGCTGGTCACTATGTCAAGATGGTGCACAACGGTATTGAATACGGCATGATGCAAGCCTTCGCCGAGGGCTTTGCGATGTTCGCCTCGGCCGATGCTGAAACAGTCGCCGAAGACCTTCGCTATGACTTTGACCTGCCTGCCATTGCCGAAGTCTGGCGGCGCGGCAGCGTGGTCAGTTCGTGGCTACTCGACCTTGGGGCAGATGCCTTGGCCGAAAACCCAAGCCTTGACCGCTATTCTGACCAGGTCGCAGACAGCGGCGAAGGCCGCTGGACCATTGAAGCTGCGATCGATCAGCGCACGTCTGTACAGGTACTGGCGGCTGCATTGTTCGCTCGGTTCGATTCGCGTGATCAGGTCAAGGTCGGCAACCGCTTCCTTTCCGCGTTGCGTAACCGTTTCGGCGGCCATCCCAGCCTAAGCGCAAAAGGTTGATCGGGTCAAAAGGGGGCGCGGCGTTGGCGCTGCGGCCCCTTAGCCTTTGGTATTCAAACCCTTACCCGATTTCGTCGCGCGGATGGCCTAGTGGACCCCGTGGCCCCTCTGGTCCAAAAGAACCTGAAGTTGTTCCAGAAAAACCGAGTCTTTGGGTTTCAATATCAACTGGTAGTCAAGGCAAGACTCTGCAGCGGCAATGTTTCCTTCATTCAGAAAAACCCGTTTCAGGTTTTCAAACATACGCACCAGCATGTCATGCGGATGCGCATTCGCAAGCCAAGCCTCATCAAATTGGCCGAACTGTTCCCCCGTCGAAGCCCTCAGCGCTGTGACATCTTGTGTTGACAGTTTGTGATGCGAAAACGGATCAACAAGGCGCTCACTGCCGTCCGGCTCGATCACCCGGATAAGGAAATGGCCCGGGAACCCGACGCCATGAACCTTGATCCCCAACCTTTGCCCCACCGACATGTAGATTGCGGCAAGTGAAATCGGAATGCCAAGGCGGTTGTCTATGACGTGGTCAAAAAGACTGTTGCCGGAGGAAAAGTATTCCAAAGTATCGCCGCGATAACCAAGCGAGCGTCCCACGACGTCAATCAACAGCGCGCTGTTGGACGGGGTCTTTGAAGGGTCGCTCTGGTAACCTTCCAGATAACCGTTCACCTGCTGATCCAGCGCGGCAATCGACTTGCTGATATCCGTCTCCGGGTTGATCTCGGAGGCGAAAAGCAAGGCGCAACGCTCGATATCGATCTCGTCCCTGGCCTTGCCAACCTCTTCAATAAACTGCTGCTGAGCTATCAAGCTGGGTTCCTCCATTGAAACAGGTTCCCACGATTGCTCGGCCAACCACTTGTTTGCGGGTCGTATGGCGGCAAAAGGCACACCGATGGGCTCGTTAGCTAAGTGGTGTCGACACCGAGCATGTTCAAGAGTGTGCAGCCTTTCCAGCTTTGGCGCGGTCCTTCAGGTAACGCACGATATCCAAGGATTCCGGCATCCAGCGATCTGAACCCTTGCCATCCTGAATGCGCAAGACAGGCACGGTTGTCCGACCCCGGGCTGCCTGAAGATCGCTGCGATTCTGCGGGACGTCCCAGACGTGGCGCAGCTCAACTTCAGCCTGGGTTTCGCGGATCGCATGCAGGACGCGCTGACAAAAGGGGCATTCAGGGTAATAGTAAAGCGACAGCGTTGTCGCGCTTTCAGGTTCTGCCGGTGCATAGCGGGTCAGAAAATGTTCGGCAAAGTGTGCATGCCATGGGTGGTCTGCACCAAAGAGCGCCAGGCGTTCATCTTCTGCCGCCAAAAGACATGTGACAAGCTCTGCGCGAGTGAATTCACGGCCCAGAGCCTGCGACAGCGGGTTACGCAGAAAATCAGCGTACCAGATCGACCAATCATGATCTTCTTGCACTCCGGAATAGGCAAAGTGATGTGCGTCACCCGCCTTTTCAAAAATGGCAACCAAAATAGCTTTCAGTTTTTCCACAGGGCAGGCCTTTCGATTGGGATCGCGTTGTCCGGGAATATCGCACAAGAGATCCGCAACACAACACTTCCGTCGGGGCATTGATTCGGCCGCGAATGATCTTATCTTGAAGGCATGAAACACATATCTTTCCAAGAGCACCGCGAGCTTGGCAACGTCACGTGGCTTCGCGATTTTGACGCGGCACTGCGCGAGGCGACAACTTCGGGCAAGGCCATTGTACTTTTGTTTCAGGAAGTTCCAGGTTGTTCGACATGCGTGAATTTCGGCCATGACGTCCTAAGTCATCCTCTTCTTGTCGAGCTGATCGAGGAATGTTTCGTTCCTGTCGCGATCTTCAACAACCACTCCGGCGAAGACGCGCGCGTGCTGCGTGCATTCAACGAACCTGCCTGGAACAATCCGGTTGTCTATTTCCTTGACGCTGATGGCAAGCCGTTACTGCCGAAGCTTTCAAACCGCTATGATCCCGTCGGGCTATATGACCGTCTGAACAAGGCGCTGGACGTGCAGGGCAAACAGGAGCCCACCTATGCCCGGCTTTTGCGCGGTGACCTGATGATCGAAAACGGGCAAGCCGCGAGTGCGGTCTACGAAACACCCTGTTTTTGGTCTGGCGAAACCACGCTTGCCGGGCACGAAGGCGTTTTGTCGACCGAAGCGGGCTGGGTCGGCGGAGAAGAGGTTGTGAAGGTCCATTTTGATCCGGCGCTTGTCAGTCAAACTTCCCTCGACAGCTTTGCCCTCACCGAAGGGTTCCGTCGAAGCAACAGGCGAAACTTCCGGGTGGATGAGGCCCCGCAATACTATCTCAGCAAGACTTCTTATGCAGGGGTACCACTTAGCCCTGCCCAGCGAACCCGAATCAATTTGGCGATACCTTATCGCGAAGACCCTGCGGCTTACCTGAGCCCGCGACAATTCAAATTACTTCGGGCACTCAAACCAGAGACGATGGTTCGATCTGCCTATCGAGGCCAGTTCCGTGAAGAATGGGCGCATGCCATGGCCCGCGTGGCAGATTGTAACTGACGGGCGGCTGGAGACACCAGCGGGTCGGAACAGCATCTCTCGCCGAGGCGGTAGGTATTCCGCTTCGCACAGTTCCATGTTGCAAGTATGTGTACCTGATCTGCAACTCATCGCTATGCCTTTAGCCGTCGTGGCCGTGTTTGTTAGCCGCCATTGCGGGGATGAAGCGCGGGCGCGGCCGCATGACGCTTTCATAGACCGTCTGGCCAATGCCTAAGGCCTCTTCGATCCGCTTGCAGCTTATGTTCTAAGGGTCATGTTCGGTTCAGGCGGACATACGCGGCCTTCCTGCAGTCAAGTTCAAGAGTGGATGCTGCCAGTTCAGCGAGAAGCGACGTCAAATGCTGCCGCGACATGCCCATCTTGTCAGCCAGATGGGCGAGCGTGAACGCGGCTGTCCCGCGCTCAAGGCCGCTTTAGCCATCCTTCCAGGCGATACCGTCAAGGATGATCGTTGCGAGTTTGTGGCTTGCGGCCGAAAGGTCCGCTTCAGTGATGCGACGCAGAATGGCGCCGGTGGTCAGGGTCATGGGCATGTCGTCCTGCTTTGAGGACGCCAGACGATGGGGCGCAAAAATTCGCTCGGACAAAATGCTTTGCCGATTGAACGGGCGCTTCACTCGCGATAGATTTCTCATGCAACGGAGAAATCAGCGCGGCGTCGGACCTATGGTCAGGCGTCGTTTCTGTTTCTAGGGGCTGGATTTCCGGTGTGGTTAAGGGCGGAGATCGCTTCGGTTAGTAGTGCACCTCCTCATGGCCGTAGGTTCCCTCATAGTCCCGCCATTCGACAAAGACCGAGCGGTGCCAGTAACTGCCGCAGTTGGCGGGGACGCCGAAGTCTGAGGCGGCTGGAACAGCGGATATGTTGCTCCGCCGCCGGGTGTAGTCCCCCTGTTCGCCGTAGCTGCCCATGTAGACCGTCCCCCAACTGTTGCAGTCGCCGTCAGAACTGCGGCGCTGCTGGTAGGTGATTTCAAACACCCGGATTGAACGAACGAAGTCAAAGGCTGCATCTGAAATGTCGACATCGGCCTGAGCGTCGACAACGATCAGATCGGCCGAGCCCTGGGGGAGCGACAAGGCTTTCGGAGGCACATCACGCCGGAATGCGATATCGAAGAGACGTTCAATCGGCCGCGGCTCGCCGCGGAAACTCGCCCGCATCGGGCAGTTCCAGATCTGCAGCGGCGGCTCGATCGGCCACGGCGTGATGCGGCGGATGAACACCGCGCGGGCATGGGCGCATTCGGCAGATGCGGGCCAGCCCCCGGCAAGGCACAGAAGGATCGCGCAATCGACAGGGTAGGCAGCTGCCGGAGTGACGGTTACGGTTGAGAGACCGACACCCAGGAGAAGGGCAGGGAGGAGAGGTTTCACGGGAGGTCCTTCTGGGCTGGGGGGATGTTGAGAAAGGTTGAGTAGGCCTCGGTGGCCACGCGGGCTTCGGACAAGGCGCGACTGCGCTCGGCGTCAAGGCAGGCGATGTGGTTGCTCAGATCCGCGAAATACGCCTCGAACTCGGCCGCGATTTCTGCGCGGTACTCGGAGAGAACCGCCTCGGGCAGGTCGGTGATCGGCACTTCGGGCGCAAGACAGCGAATCACCTCTGGTTGTGCAAAGGCGGTCGAGCTCATCGATGCCACCACGCAGAGTCCGGGCAGCATCCGAGCCCGTTGGAACATTTGGTGCGCTTTGCGGAACCAAGAAGTAGCGCCTGGGAGAGGACAAGGTCTCAATATTTCTTGGGCTTTTTTCAACTTTGCGCGCTCACACTTCGGCTCCATTTTCGCGACTGGGGAAGGCTTTTCCCGCTGGCCCTGACCAGACATCCGAACAGTCATCCGTCGGCGCTCACAGCCCTCTTTTATCGTGTTTGTCATTTTTATATTGAATGCGCCATACTTTCTGTTAGGCATCGCCCCACAAAGAAATCTGCGATACAACGTTCCCAACAGATGATCCGAGGGGACCCTATGAATACCAAACGGCGCGCATTGCCTGTCTTGCTGGAGCGTGACTTCCGCAAGCTGGCCGCATCCGAAGGAGCGACTGTTGAGATCGAGTGTGTCAGTGCGCCGAACCCCGACGAGCGATTCTCGGGGGAATGGCTGTTCTACGTTGTCAGCCCCACCGGCGAGCGTTTCCTCTTGGTCACGGCGCTTGCGCGGGAACGCATCGTCAATTCGCCAATCGGCATGTTCGGTCTCGCTTTCGGCAAGCTCAACCTCGACCATCTCGATGTGCCTGCTGTCGCTGGCGCTGTCTGCACTGGCATGCGGAGCCGCCCGGGCGGAAGTGATCCGCTGGAATGAGCCGGAAGGGCAGGGCGGCGACGTTCAGTTCGCCGCACTTGATACGTCTGTTCTGCGTTACGACGGTGAGGGACAGCTGATTGTCCCGGTCCGTCCTGAATTAGCTGAAGAAGAGACCCGGGAAGAGGAGGGGGCGGAAATTGCCGCCGATGTTTCCTACAGCACCAAAGGCGTTGCAGCCCCAAGGGATGTGCTTCCGTCGATCCGGCTGATTGCGACCCGCTATCAAGACCATCCGGCCTTGGCGCGGCTGGACCTTACGCCTGCTGAGTGGTCCGCCTTCTTCCAGGCGATGATCAAGGTCGAGAGTAATTACACCCAAGGCGCTGTGAGCCAAGCCGGTGCCCTTGGCCTCGCGCAGCTGATGCCCGGCACAGCTGATTACCTCAACGTCGATCCTGCGGACCCCATCGAAAACCTCGACGGCGGCGCGCGCTATCTTCTCGAACAGATGGCCGCGTTCGGCAGCCTTGATCTGGCGCTGGCCGCCTACAATGCCGGACCGGAAGCGGTCCGCAAATACGGCGGCGTGCCGCCCTACGCCGAGACCCAATCCCACATCGTGAAGGTCATGGCGGCCTACGACCGCATCCTCGCTGACCTCAACATCTGAAGGACCCTCCAAACATGAAACCGACCGAACTGGCTCTTCTGGGCCTGACCCTTTGCACCCTTTTTCTGGCGCAATCTGAGCCCGCCTTGGCGCAGGTGGTCTTCACCAAGGCCGAGACCGTTGCCACCGGCGTGCTGGCTTCGTTCCGGGGCACCCTGGCGACCGCCTTCTTTGGCATCGCCTTTGTGGTGACTGGGTTCCTTGCGGCCTTCAATCGGATCTCCTGGGCCTGGGTGACTCTGGTCGTGGTCGGCGCCTTCCTCGTTTTCGCGGGTCCGGCCATCGTTGCCAATCTGCGCTCGTCCTTCAGCTGAGGCAGGGCAAAACCATGGAGAAAAGCGCGGTCATCCTCGGGCTCTCGCGGCAAGCCAAGTTTCTTGGCCTGCCCATGCCCTATGCCATGGCAGTGGGTGCGATGACCGTGCTGCCCTTCATCCTCTTCAAGCCAGTCTGGTGGTTCCTGACAGCCCCCTTCTGGTACGGGCTGGCGCGCGTGGCCACCAAGCTGAACCCGAATGGGCACCACGTCTTTGCCGTCATGATGCAGGTGACGCCGATGGCCATCTTTCGGAAAGGGCGGCGTCATGTTTCTTGAGCGGGAGGGATTGCGGGGCAGGGCGCGGGCGTTGATCCCGGCAGATCCGAAGATCTATGCGCATCTGCCTTACGTCATCGATCTAGATGACGAGGTGGTGCGCACACGAGACAACGGGCTGATGATCTCGCTGGAGGTGACCGGCATTGACGGGATCACATCCGGGTCTTCGGCGATCACCGCTTTGCGGGCGGGGTTCGCGCATCTGCTCGACACGCTGGATGAGCGCTTCAGCTTCTATCTGCATCGGATGATGCGCCCGTCTCAAACCCAGCTGAAACCGATCCACGGCCAAAGCTTTGCCGCCGATATCGACCGAGCCTGGGGTTCTGAGCTTCAGCGCCGCAATTTGCAGGAATCCATGCTGATCCTGACGGTCGTCCGGCGGCAGGTTGCGCCGTTGGCGGTGCCGCTCTTTGGCAAGGCAGCGGCAAAGGTTTGGGGCGAGGATACTGACCGGCGCTTGGAAGAACTGCGCGAAGTGGTCTCGATCCTCGAGACCGGGCTCGGCGTCAAATCCCACCGCCTCAAAATGAGCGATGGCAGCCTGATCGGCTTCTACGCCTCGCTGTTGACCGGAGAGCTTCGAACCAAATCACGCAGCCCGTTCGGGATTATCGCTGAGGATGCCAGCGATGCCGCCATCCAGTTTGGCAAAGGTCAGTTCACGGTGGAAGAGGGGGCAGATACACCTCGCGTCGGCGCCGTCCTCTATGTCAAATCCTACGCCACCTCGACTTGGCCGGGCATGCTGGATGCTTTGGGCGCGTCCCGCGACACCATCATCACCCATAGCTACACGCCGATCGAGCGCGGCAGCATCACCGAGCGCGTGAAACGTCGCGTCGCGCAAATGCGGGCCTCAGAGGACATCGCCGCCACTATCGAAGCCCAGCTCTTTGAGGCCGCCGACAAGTCTGAAAGCGGAGAGCTCGGCTTTGGTATCCACCAGTTCACCATCACGGTCTTTGCCGGGGATCAGGCTGCCCTCGACACCGAGGTCGCTCGCATCCGCGGTATCGCCCACCAGAACGGCATGCGGCTCGTCCGAGAGGTCACAGCGCTCGAGGCCGCCTTCTTCGCCATGCACCCCGGCAACATGGACTATCGCGCGCGGGACATGACGGTCTCCTCCCTGAATTTCGCCGATATGGCGGCGCTGCATGCGGCTGACACCGGGACGGAAGCTGCCCGACTGCCGTGGGAAACGCCGCTCACGCAGTTTCAGACGCTGCAAGGCTCGCTGCATAGGTTCAGCTTTCACGAACCGGGTGATCCAAAAGCCGAGCCGACCAACGGCCACACCCTTGTTCTCGGCAAGTCCGGCGGTGGCAAGACCACCACCGTCGCCTTCCTCGCGGCCCAAGCCCAAAGGGCAGGGGGTCGGACCATCATCTTCGACAAGGAAGCGGGCCTTAAAATGGCGGTCCGCGCCCTTGGCGGCCGCTACGCCGAAATCCGGGCTGGACGTCCAACAGGACTGAACCCGCTTGCCACGGAATCCGGCGAACGCGGCGAGGCCTGGTTCTTGGACTGGCTCGTGGCACTTTTGGAATCCCGCAGCGGGCCGATGACGCCGTTGCAATCCGAGGCCCTCAAGTCCGCCATCACCCAGAACGGCAAAGCCCGTGAAGGTTTGCGGAACTTCCGCGCTTTTCAGGAACTTTTTGGGGACGTCGGCGACGGCCTCGATCTGGCGCAGCGGATCAGCGAATGGGGCCCCGAAGGTCGCTATGGCTGGGTCTTTGGCGAAGCCGACGAGCCGGTAGTGGATTTCACCAGTCATGATGTGACGGCCGTCGACCTCACAGAAATCCTCGACCTTGGGACCGAGCGCACCGCGATCCTCGGCTATCTCTTCCGCCGCATCGAGATGCTGATCGAGGAAAAACGCCCGACGCTGATCCTGATCGATGAGGCCTGGAAGGTCCTCGACGACGAATATTTCGCAAAAAAGCTCGCCGAATGGCTAGTGACCGCGCGCAAGAAGAATGTCGTCGTCGTGATGATGACCCAGTTCCCCAGCCAGATCCGGGGTTCCAAAGCCCGCTCGATCCTTGAGGCACTGCCGAACCAGCTTCTCTTCCCGAACGGCGAAGCAGCAAGTGCCGACTATGACGGGTTCCGGCTGACCGATGGCGAGCTGGACTTCGTGCTGAGCCCGATCCCGGGTCAACGGATGGTGCTGTCGCGCACGCCGCGCAGTTCGACCGTGCTGAACGTCGATCTCAAAGCTCTGGGGCCACTTTTGACAGCGCTTGGCGGCGGTCAAGCTGGGCTCAACGCCTTTGGCACCAACTACGCAGCGCGGCTCAAATTCTGGAAGGAATGATTGTCCAATGAAATCAGAATATTACATAACCCTGATTATGCGAGTCCGATTTTGGGCTGTCATGATGGTTGCATCACTCGGCCTCGCCGCCTGCACCGGTGTGCCGATTGCCAAGACCAATTGCTGGGCCACCGCTGGGTCCACTGTGACCACTTCCACCAAGGGCGCAAGCCCGGATGCGGGGCTGGTCTCTCGCGGCAACACGTCGGGTCTTGATGTCATTCCCTGTCGCTAAAGTTCAATGGTCTGCCAGAGCTCTTGTTCTGGTGACTGCGGCGCTGCCGATGATGGCGGCGGCGCAAGGCGTGCCTGTGGCCGACGGCAAGTCGATCATTCAGCACGTCCTGGAAATCGCGCAGATGACCTATCTGACCGGCGGGCGCGAGCTCGAGGCCGACAAAAAGCGGCGCATCGACGAATTGCATCAGGACCAGCTTGAAGCGCTGGATGCCACGCTGGCGATGATGACCGGCCAGACACCGTGGATCGGAGATCTGGAGGTGATCCCCGGGGCTGAGGCCGAAGTCCTCTATGCCGTGGAGGACAACAACCCCTATGCCGACCGGCTTTTTGGCGATGCCAAGACCAGCATCGAAGAGATGATCGTCGCCACCGCGCAGAAATATGCAGGGCACCCGGGCCTTGCCCGCGCCGGGTTGAACCCGGTCGAGTTCCGTATCTGGTTCCAGAGCCTTGTGAAGCAGGAATCCGGGTTTTCCATCGGGGCGCGCAGCCCGGTTGGAGCCTTTGGCCTGACCCAGGTCATGCCGGATACAGCCAAGGGTCTCGGCATATACCCGGCTTACTATGATGATCCGATGCTGCAGCTTGATGGTGGCGCGCGGTATTTCCTGACCCAGCTCAACACCTTCGGCTCTGTGCCGCTGGCCTTGGCGGCCTACAACGCCGGTCCCGGCAATGTCACAAAGTATGGTGGCATCCCGCCCTTTGAAGAGACGCAGAATTACGTCGTTCGCATCACCGGGTTCTTCAACGCCTATGCGGGCAAGATCACCGGCGTCGATCAGGTCGGCACCTTCGATCCCCGCGATATGGCGATCGCCGAGGCCAGCAACACATCAGACGCAGGCCTCCACTATGGGATGGCCGCGTCGCTCGAGATTGAGGCATCGCTGAAGCGGCTGCGTTCCATCATCGAGCGCATCCCAACGACCAAATCGACCAAAGAGGCGCTGGACCTCAACAGCTATGCCCGGGCCGAAGCCGTGCGCATCGGGCTCATGGTCGAGCGGGTCATGGCGGCCCGCGTCAAGGTCGATCAGGCCCGCTACGTCCTCTGGCTGCAGGCCTATGCCATCGACGCAACATTCATCAAAGTGAAGGGTGGTTCCGAATGATCCGCAATCTTGTCCGGGGTATTGGCCCTCTTCTGATTTCCGCCGCTATGCTATCTCATGCCCTCGCGCAGGGCGTGCCAACAGTTGACCTCACCAGTATCGCCAAGATCGGCGAAGTGCTGACCGAGGCCAAGCTGCAGGTGAAGGAGATGATCGCGTCGAACCTGAAGCTTGATGAGCAGATCCTGAAGCAGATCGAACAGATCGCGACGCTGAAGGCCCAGCTTGACGCCTTGCGCAACGGGCTGACCCTGGAAGCCTTGGGCATTCCAGACCCGGACACCTTCTTTGACGACATCCTGCCCGATGTCGCTGATCTGACCGGCGGGCTGATCTCGGCGAAAGATGGCAAGTATTCCCTGATGACCACTTCCGGCAAGGTCGGCGACAAGCCCGCCGCGCAATATGTCTCGGAGTTCTTCGCTTCTGCCGGGCTTGATGTGGCCACCGTCGACACCCTTGCGAACAGTGAAGACGAGGGGGCCGCCCGGATTGGTACGCAGGCCAACACCGCCGCTTTCCTCTCGGCCGCCGCAGAAACCTCCTCAGTCAAGGCCTCGGAAAGCCTCGAGCGCGTCCACGAGCTTGTTCAGGAAATTCCGGACACTGAAGGGCTGAAAGAGGCCATCGACCTAAACACCCGGGTAACGGCGGAGCTGTCAATCGCGCTCGCCAATATCTGGAACATGGAATCCGCCCAACTGATGGGCATGGGCGAGGCCGGCGTCATGGATGCCGCCACCGCCGCCGAGGAACAGAAGTTCATCAAGGTCCTTGGAGTAGAATGAGCATGGTCAACGCTTTCAAAGTGCGAATGATGGGCGGTGCCCTTGGGCTAGTCGCGGTTTTCTCTGCCGCAGCTTGGGCCGAAATCCCTGTCCCGGCAGACCTTGCCGAAGAGGAAGCTTATCTCGACATTTTGCCGAAGGTCGACATACCGGAAAATGTGGAGCCGATTCCGGTAGCCGTGAACGAAGAATTCCGGAACTGTGAAGCCTCCTGGCCAGATGGCTACGCGTTGGCGCGGTCCGGTCCCGAAGCGCGGGCGCTGCGCGATATCTACAGCTTTGTGCGCGCCCGAAATGTCATTTCCACAAGGGACTGCGGCTGTTCTGGCAAAGTGGCAAACTGGGAAGGTGTCGAGGAGATCGCGGCAGCATTGCGCGAGCTGCATAATGTCGAGCGTCTTGGCTGGCAACAAACAGAATCGGTTTCCGAAGAAGCCAAGCAGCTGATCGCGATTGCCGAAACCATGTGTGGCGGCAGCTTCTGATGGACAGCGTCTCGGCCATCCTGACAACGCTGGATGCGGCAATCACCTCAGCCGGGCGCCAGTATTTTGAGGCGACAGCGGGTGCGGTGGGTCCAATCTACACGACCCTGCTTGCCCTCCTGCTGGTCATGGTCGGGATCAACGCGGCCTTGAATGTCTACCGGATTTCCATGCGCGACGCGGTTCAACTGTCGTTCAGGATCGTCATGGTCCTTATGTTCGGTCTGACCTGGTCCAACTTCACCCAGATCTATGACGCCGCCAGCAACGGGCTCAGTGCCCTAGCATTGGAATACTTCCGGCTCGGGGGTGGCGGTGTCGGTGCATCCGCCACTGCAGCTATGGATGACATGGCGAACATGATGGCCGGAAACGTGGATTCCGTGTCTTCGGCCATGTCCTCGATCATGCGCGGCTTTGTGGCCGCCGTCCTTTACGTCGTCCTCGGCGTGTTAATGGCAGTTTACGTGTTCATCGTCGGCTTCTCGAAGCTGATGATCGCTTTCCTTCTTGGGGTCGCTCCAATCGCCATCGGCGCCACGATCTTCGAGAAGACCAAGGGCATGTTTGAGGCCTGGCTCTCGGCAATGATTGGCTACCTAATGTATCCGGTAGCCTCGGCTGGAGTCATCGTTGCGGTTGTCACCGTGGCGCATGATGTGTTTCGGGAAACCGAGGACGTGACCGACCTCGGCTCGATCCTCGGCTTCTTCGTCATCGTCTTTGTCGGGATCTTTGCCTTGATGGCGATCCCGAATGCCGTGACCCACATCACCGGCCAGATCAGCCTCGCGAGCATTGCACCGCAGGCTCTGCGGGTTGCGGGCAAGCCGCTGGAAAAGGCGTCCGACTATTCGGCGCGCCGGATGAACGAGGTGCGATCGGGTTTCATGCACGGCAAGACTGAACACCACCATTTGCGAGATCAGGCACGGTCCGATGCTGAGCGCGGCCAAGCGGCAAGGGCGCGTTTGGGTCAATTCATCCGCGACAGTTGAAGCTGACGAACTGGCCCACGCCGCATAACTGCCGACCGCGCAAATTCCCATTTTCGGAGCAAGACAATGACAGGTTCACCCTATGAATTGAGAAGTTTTCTCGAGGCCGAGATGTTCTACGGCGTCAAAAAGCGCGAACGCATCGCCTATGCCGTGGCGGGCGGCGGGCTGGCCATCGGTCTCATGGGCATGATTGCTGTCGTCACAATGCTTCCCTTGAAGCAGACCGAGGCCTTCCTCGCTATCGTCGACAAGGACACAGGCGTCGCCGAACGCGTTGTCGCAGTCGAAAAGGCCGGGATCGAACAAGCTGAGGCCATCCGGCAAAGCCTGCTCTTCGCCTATGTCACCGACCGCGAAACCTATGACCAGCATGACAATGAGTCCCGCATTCTGCGCGCCTACACATGGTCCGAAGGCAATGCCCGCCAAGGGCTTGTGAGCCTCTGGACGGAAGGCAACGCCAACTATCCGCCCAAGCTCTATGGCCAGAATTCCAAGGTGGTCATCGACATCCTGTCGATCACCCCGGTGACGGACACTACCGCGCAAGTGCGCTTCACCAAGACCTGGGTTTCGGATGGCGAGGGCGTGCCCGACCGGATCGGCAAGTTCACCGCCACGGTCACCTATCGCTTTGAACCTTCAAAGCAGACCGCACTCGATCTCGTCTGGCAGAACCCGACCGGGTTTCTGGTGACGGACTACCGCATCACAGCTGAAACCTTGACCCCGCAGGAGGGCTGACATGATCCCCCGTTCTTCATTTCTTATGGCGGGTCTTTTTGCCAGCCTCACCGCCCTGCCCGCCTTGTCCGAAACCGCGCCGAAGCCCGGCAGCCATGATGCCCGCGTGACCTATGCGACCTATCAAGAAGGCCAAGTGTACCGGATCAATACGCGGCTCAGGAATGTGACCCTCGTTGAGCTTGGTGAGGGTGAAAAAATCCAGTCCATCGCCATCGGCGATCTCGAAAGCTTCAAGATCGACAAGCTCGAGCGCGCCAACCTCTTCATTATCAAGCCGGTCGTCGCTGGGGCCACGACCAACCTGACGGTCGAGACGCAGCGCAATATCTATTTTCTGCAGATAACTGAAGGCGGAAAGGGTAATCCGAACTATTCGGTGAAGTTCACCGTGCCGGGAAGCACGCGCGTAGCCACAACAGGCAGCGAGATCCCTGCCTCCTTGCCCATGACCTACAAGATCATGAAGAAGGGCCGCGCCCTGCCCGGCTTTGCGCCGGTGTCGATTTCGGATGACGGGCGAAAGACCACCTTCGTGATCCCACCCGGTGCGCCGATGCCGACGATTTTCCGGGCCGATGCCAAGGGGCAGGAATACTCGGTCAATTCCTCCGTGCGCGGCACCACCATCACGGTCAGCACCCGCTCTGAGCGTTGGGTGCTGCGCTATGGTGAAGAATACGTCTGCGTCACCGCTGAGCCGGGGGTGAGCCAATGAGTGACGACACCCAGGCTGAAAAACTCACCGCCCGCATGGAGCGTATGAAACCTTCTGAGGCGCCAAAGCGCCGCCGGGGCATAAATCCCTACGCCCTTTCCGCCGTGACAGCCGTGGCCGGTGTCGGCGTCGGGGCCTGGCTGGTCCTTGCCGCACCCGATGCCCCTGCCCCGGCACCCGCGATCGAGACCGCTTCGGTCAGCGATTTTCAGGGCGATGGCACGGGCACCGACGGTTTCAGCGTGTCACGGCCAAAGCCGCAAATCGTCCCGGCAGCGCCAGACACCTCAGAAGCGGAACGGTTGCAGTCAGAGATTGAGGCGTTGAACGCCCAGATCGCCAATCTGAAAGCCAATCCTGTGACCGTCACAGATGAGGCAGCACTGGCAGACTTGAAAGCACAGGTCGAAGCCCTTGATGCCGACGCAAAGGCCCGCGAAGCAGCCCTTTCGGATCTAGAGCGCGAGAACATCCGGCTGCAGACCGAGCTTGAGACCAAGATGCTGATCGATGGCGACTCTGAAGCCGAAGCCGCTCGTGCCCGGGAAGAAGAACTGGCTCGGCGCCGGCAAGAGGCCGAAATGCTCAATCAGGCCCAGATCCATTCCGACATGGTGGCCCTACGCTCCAGCATGGATATGGATGGTGAGGCTGGCACCGCGGCCCCTGCCCCGGGCGCGCCGGGGCAAGCGGCCACCGGCGATGATGCGTTTCGCAGGGCCGGGGCCAAGGCGGCCGAAGTCCGGCAGGCGGAGGTCATCGCCGATCCCGCCCATACTGTCATGCAAGGCACCTTGATCGAGGCAGCACTTGAGACCGCGATCAGCACGGATCTGGCCGGCAATGTCTCAGCCATCGTCAGTCATGATGTCTGGTCGTTTGATATGTCCCGCGTCTTGATCCCGCGCGGCTCGCGCCTGTTTGGACGGTATGATTCCGAGGTCGATGCCGGGCAGCGGCGTGTGCTGATCGCCTGGGACCGGCTGGTCACCACCGATGGACAGTCCGTCACCCTTGCCGCCTATGGCACCGATCGTATCGGGCGCTCGGGCCTGCCAGGCACAGTCCGAAACCACTTCCTCCAGCGGTTTGGCACCGCCGCTCTGATTTCCCTTATCGGTGCGGTTCCAACGCTGGCAGCCGACAAATACGCGGCCAATGAAGTGGCCTCCGACACCGCCGAAAATGTCGGCACCGATCTGGGCGAGGCGGTCAACACCGTGATGGCCGACTATCTCAGCATCCCGCCGACGATCAGCGTCAATCAGGGCGCGGTCGTGATGATCCGCGTCGATGCGGATCTGGCGTTTTACTGATGAGCTATCTCAACACCTATCTCGGGCAGCTTGATGTCGCCTTGTCGGACCCTGCCGTCATGGAATTGGCAATCAATGCCGACGGATCGATCTGGCTGGAGCGCGCGGGGCAAATCCATATGACCCCAAGCGGTCTTGCCGCCCTGCCCGCGCGGTCCGTGCGCGACTTGGCCTCCCAGATTGCCAATTCGACCTCGAACACCTTCACGGAATCCTCGCCTCTGGTCTCGGCAGCGGTGCGGTATCGCGATCTGATGCTGCGCTGTCAGGTGGTGGGCAGCCCCGCCGTTTCTGGCGGCACTGTGATTGGCATCCGGGTGTTTCGATCCCGGCAGGGGGATGTTCGGCGTGTTGCGAAATCTTTCAGTTTCTTGCGCGGCCAAGAAAATTCCCTGGAAGAGGAGCGCCGCGCGATGGTGGCAGAAATCCGCGCCGGGTCGGAAGGGGCGGATGTCGAGGTATTTCTGGGCAAACTCGTGTCCGAGCGGCTCAACGTCGTCGTCTCGGGTGGGACATCGACCGGCAAGACCGAGCTTGGCCGCAAGCTCTTGGAAATGGTCGCCCCCGATGAGCGCATCGTCACTATCGAGGATTCCCTCGAACTCTTGCCCGGCCAGCCCAATACCGTGAGCCTCATCGCGCAGCGTGACGAGGGTTCGCCTCGGTCTGCCGACAAGCTTTTGCAGGCCACGCTGCGCTTGCGACCAGACCGGATCATCCTCGGAGAGTTGCGCGGGGCGGAGGCCGCAACGTTTCTGGATGCGATCAACACCGGGCATTCGGGTTCGTTCACTACGCTGCACGCCCATTCGGCCCGCAAGGCCATGGACCGGCTGGCGCTTCTGGTGATGGCCCAAGGCA
>Ga0209571_1000523_pt1 | contig 38020 bp, 30 predicted proteins | sample EBPBio102011_DNA_FD_185866 | JGI IMG/M metagenome (GOLD analysis project Ga0209571, IMG submission 185866) | Wastewater treatment Type I Accumulibacter community from EBPR Bioreactor in Madison, WI, USA - Reactor 1_1/10/2011_ DNA (SPAdes)... | ecosystem: Engineered > Bioreactor > EBPR >... | reverse complement strand
CAGAACTCCTCTGACATCTGGCATCCAACATCCGGATCCGCGGGGTGGAGCAGCCCGGTAGCTCGTCAGGCTCATAACCTGAAGGTCGCAGGTTCAAATCCTGCCCCCGCAACCAAAATTCTCAAAGAAAAACAATACGATAGGCCGCCTCAGGGCGGCCTTCTCTTTATCCGAAATCCGTCCCAGCTACCATATAGCTACCATCCGACATAGCGTTTGGGCGTAGATGGCAGCACCGCGCTGAGGCTCTGAGGCTCCGCCGCCACGCTGGACGAAGGGGAATATGCTGCGCTGACACGGCTGGCAGTGGGCCTCATCCTGTCGATGGTGTGGATGGGATGATTTGGCGCGCCGTATTGGAGTTCTTTGCCCAGCAGGACGGTAAGGTAGAATAGGGTTTATCGCTCCGCCCGGCGTCGCAAGGCCGGGCTACGGGTATTAGATGTGAGCCGGACGTTACACGGATGACACAAACTGCCCGGCCATATTATCCCTGGCCTAGGGGAGGACAGGATCGAGAGTGTTCGTAATTCAAAATGAGGCCCGGCCCGGCGAGATACAAAACGCCCTCTACGATCTGATGCGGGATGGCGTTGCAGGCGTGCGGGTGTGCAGCGCGTACATAACAATGTCGGGCAGCGAAATCCTGTTCGACGGCATCCGCCGGTCAGCGCCGAATGGCGATGACGAGCGTGTACGCAAGACGGTCGTGACCTCCCTGGATTTCGGCCTAACCGACCCGGCGGCGCTCGCGTTCTGGACAAACATGCCGCACTGCCGCGTTCTCGTCGCCGGGGTGCCGTTACTTGAGCGGGGCAATCTCGTTCCCCATACGGCCTTTCACCCGAAGCTTTACGTGTTCGACAAGCCCGATGGAACTGTTGGCAGTCTGGTGGGCTCGGCCAATCTCACCAACCGGGGACTGACGATCAACAGTGAGGTTGCGTGGTGCGAACGGGATCATGGGCGCGGCGACGGGGTGAACGTGGCGTGGGACGCCGCCGTGCAAACGGCAGTCCCGCTTACACAGGACATCCTTGACCGATACCGCGCGCTGCACCGGAGGGCGGCGCGCGCACGTCCAACGGAAGAAACCGAGCCCGTGCCGGCGCCGGCCGTCGGGCCGCCCCGCCGCTACGCGCCCTTTGGCGACGCCGACATAGAACCCGGCGCTTACAGCCAGATGTGGGTGCAGTCGCGCGGGCTACAGGGCGGCGCGCGAACGCAGCTTGAACTGCCGCGGCGGTCTCACCGTTTCTTTGGAGCGGCGTACCAGGACTACGACTTCGACCGCGTCGATCACATTGCGGAACCTGTGCTGGTGTCCGGGCGCAGGACCTGGCGCGACCGCCCGCTGACCTGGCATGGCGACAACGCGATGGAGCGCATCAATCTGCCGTCGCTCGCGATGGGCGGCTTTGCGTACGAGAACTCGCTCATCCTGTTCCGGCGCGTAGCGCCAAACACATTCGAGCTGCGGGTCTATCCCTGGGACTCGGATTCAGCGCGGGCCTATGTCGAAGCGTCGCGGCGGGCGGGACTGGTGTTCCGAGTCGGCCGGAACAGCAACCGGATCGCAGGGTTCCTTCCCTGAGGCGTCCTGGCCGCCGTCTCAGCGTCACATGCCGCGCGTGAGGGCCAGCACCCTGCTGCAAAAGCCTTTCAATTCTTCGTCGGAGGTTTCTTCGGACGGGTTCCCAACGATGGCGGCGTGGCTGTCGCCACGGGAGTATTCATTGATGTCTTTCAGCTCTTCGAGAGCGCCCTTGTACGGATGATCGGCGGGCGCCGCTTCCAGGAGCCGAATGATCTCTTCGAGGCTGGCGGCTTCATGGAACAGGCCCGGATCGCCCTTGCGGTAGAAATTCTCGCATACTGTGCGAAGCCTCGTGCGGATATAGTTGGGCGCGTGGGGCTCGCCCTCAATGTACTCTTCGATTTCCATCCGCTCCGTAACGTGCCGTGGCTGCGTGGCGGCTTCGACGTCAAAGGGGGCGATCGTCGTGACGCCGGGCGCTCCCGTTTGCAGCGCGATCGATTTGATCGTGTTCTGGTCGATCTTTTCCCATAACAGACGAAGGAAATTCTTGTCATGGGACAGGATGATCGTCTGCGCGGCGCGCCCGCAGAGCTTCCTGATTTCGATGGCGGTGAACTGGCGGCGGAAATTGTCGAGACTGGTGAAAGGATCGTCAAGAACGACAATCGTGTCCTTGAGGTCGGCGTCGGCGTTGATCCGGGCGAGGAACAGGGCCAGCGCGAGAGTCGACTTGTCGCCGGCGCTGAGGGTGTTTCGGAAGCTCGGCTGGTCCAGGGCCTCGCCGGCGCTGCGGGGAGATACCGGCACATCGTTGATAAGGATCTGATAGCTGGCCGCGGGCTCCTTGCCGCGATAGTCCGGCTCCTTGTAGTCGATGCGGAATCCGGCATTGAGGCGCCCGAGATACGCGTTGATGGATTTGCCGAGTCCGGTGGTGATCGCCCGCCCGTGATCGTTGAGCTCCTTCCGCAGGACCGCCTTCTCCTTCGCTATTGCCTCCTTCCGCTTGGTGTGGCCGCCGAGTTTGGCCGCCACGTTGATGATGTCCTCATCATGCCGCCGCTTGGCGGCTTGCAGCGTCTTCAGTTCATTCTCAAGCTTGGGCAGATCGCCGGGATCGATCGACCCCTTGAGCGCCTTGACGCGGGATAGGTAAGCCTCAAGGACGGTATTGACGCTGGCGATGGTGCTGCGCGCCTCATCCCACGCGGAGAGCGCGTCATCTGCCGCCGTTCCCGCGAGTGCGGCCGTCAGGTCCGCCTGCTTGTCCTGGAAAACGGCGTCCACTCCCGCGGCAGCGGCTTCCATCGCCGCAATGGCCGCTGCGATGTCGGGAAGCGCGGGCGGATCAATTTTTGCGGCCTCGCGCCAATAGGCGAAATGGCCGGTGTTCTGCCGTACAAGGTTCTCTACGGTTCTTCGGAAGTCGCCGTTCACGTAGCGGCCGAACGTCTCGCGGGTTTTCCTCATACCGGCGGCAAGCGCCTTGTAAGCGTCGCCGAAAAATCCCTTGTAGGCATCGACCAGCGTGCGGTCGGTCAGCTTCTGACCGCAAAACGGACAGTCGTCACGATCGGCAAACACCAGTCCGGCTTCAAGCCATGCTTCGTGAGCGGTATCGCTCTTGTCGCCGGTGCCGTGGTGCGCCGCTACGTGCGCACGAACGGCAGCGAGGGCCTGTTCGGCGACGCCGTCGATGGTGCTGCCGAGCAGATCGCGAAACTTCTGCGCCTCCGTCGGCACGGGAAGGAGCTGCGGCTCGGCGGCGGCCTTCAGTTCCGCGGCGCGCCGGACCCTCTGGACCTCGGTTTCCTTCACAGCGATAGCTGCATCAACATCGTCCCGCTTCTCCAGGGCCAGAAAGGCGTCCCGCTTCATGCCCGGCGGGGCTGCCGTGCGGATCACAGCGTCGAGCTGGGATTCGAGCGTTCTGACGGCCGCGTTGATCTCGCGGTTTTCGTCGTCGAGCGCCACGATCCGGCGGACGCGGCGGACGCCTTCCTCGCCGACCACCAGCCCGTACTGGTTCTTGAGGTGATCAGCGGAGACGAGATCTCCCGAAAAGACGTTCTCGTTTATGAAAACGCTATCGTATATGGCAATCCGCGGCCTTGGCCCGGTCCAGGCGCTCCGCTCGAATACCGCCTGCTGCGTGCCGACGCGAAGCACCACCTTCTGGTCCGGACCGCCGGCCAGCGTCTTGCGGCCGATAATTATCGCGGGATTGTTCGTGGTCAGTGACCGCAGGATATCGGCCAGGGTGGATTTGCCCCACCCGTTTTCCCCGAAGACAAGCGTGCAGGGTCCGAAACCCGCATCGCCCGTCGGACTGGCTTTTTCAAAGCGTCCCACATTCTGGACGTATCTAAGTTCCTTGAGCGCGGCAACCGGAGAGGTCCCCGGAACCGGCGCGGGCGCAGGCGCGGCAGTCGTCTGTGCGGGTCCGGTCATGGCTCGTCATCCCCGCCGGGCGTTTTGGACCCGCCGCCTTCGGCAAGGGCCGTCGTGCCAAGCGCCGCGGCGCAAAGCGTTTCCATCTCGCGGGCCTGATCCGTCTCGCTCAACTTGCTGCGTAACCTGGTCCTGCGGCTTGTAAGGGCGCGGTTAGGATCGGCCAGGTAGGCGTCTCCCGCCACAAGTCCCCGCGCGATCGCGGCGGCCTCTCGCGCCAGTGCGGCGATCCGAAGATGATCGTTATTGGACGGATCAAACGGCGGCATCAGCCGGTAGGGCAGCGCATGAATATGGCGCTCGCCGAATGCGCCCTTCGGATTGAAGGGCATGATCGCCTCCGTCATCGCCTGACTGTTCAGCATGCCGACGCAAAACCAGGCTTCATCCTCATTCTGGATCACTTTCCAGTAGAGGGTCTGGTCGATGACAATATCCCCGGCATCGGAAACCGGCAGGCAGGCAGCGCAGATATGCTTGCCGCCCGCACCCGCCAGTATGAGATGACCGCCGGCGCCGAAGACTTGCTTGGTCAGCTTGCCGCGTTCATCGATCCGCACCTGAAGCGTCTTACCCTGCCCGACCGTCTTGAGCCTCGCGTTGATCGCCTGAAAGCGGCGGGCAGTTTCGGTGAATCCCATGCGGCGGATGTCGGTTTCGTCATGGACCTGCCAGGCATCGCTGCCGTCGCGTTCGGCGGGCAGGGCGACCGGGGCACAATGGTTGCCAAGCACAAAGGGCAGCAGGTTCTCTGATTGCGCGATGCGCCAGATGAATCGCGGCGCGACGTGACCGCGAAAACGCTCGCCTTTCAGCTCCTTGGCGGCCTTGACAGTGAAGCCCCACGGAGAGCCTTGCCGCGGCGTATCGACCCGGTATTCGGCCCCGCTCTGATTTACGACCTCGATGCAAACGGCGGCGCGGGGCATGAGATCGGCTCCCTGCTGCGGCATTTCCTTCATGCCGCCGGAGGCAACCGGCAGTCCTTCCTTCTCCAGGACCCATGCTGTCCTCTCCGCGCCAATGGCCCGGACTGAGAAATCCGCCTGAACAAGACCGCCCTGGCCGGCGAGGAAGCCTGTTATGGACGGCGCCTTGACAGCCGCGACGTTCTCCCGCTTGTGCCCGATGATGGCAGCGCCGGGATACTTGAAAGTGCCGGGCGCGACCTGCCAGATTTCGGCGATCTCAAGAGCGACCGGCCTCTTGCTGGCGAGAAACTTGCGCTGCCGCAACGGCTCGTGATGGTGGCCGTTGAAAATCGTGCCCGGCACAAGACAGGCAACGGAAGCACCCGGCTTAAGGTAGCGGTCAACTGCATGCAGCAGATGCGTCGTTCCGAGCTCGAGATGAAGGAACGACTGACCGGGCGGGCGGATGCCGTAAAGTTTGGCTCTCCCGGTGAGAACCTCCCGGTACGGATTGTCGGCAAGACCGCTCATGGCAAGCCAGGGCGGGTTTGAGACAAGACCGTTGAACTGCCCGCTCAGTAGCGCTGGCCGGTATGTGTTGCGCAGAATAAAGGCCCAAATGCCGTTGCGGTTGGACAGAGCCAGCTCGGCCATGCGGTTCACGAGTGCATGCACTGCGTCGGCGAGCGTGCTGTCGAGGTCTGCGGGCAAGGTCGCCCCGACAGCCGCCGCCGCCCCCGTCAGAAACGTCTTGGCGTCCTCGGCGGAGATCGAAGGCGCTTTCCCCTTTCTCTGCGCATCGAGCGCCTCGTCATAGGCCCAATCGACAATGCGGTCGAAGAGGTCGCGATAAGCGGGCTGAAGAATCGCGTGCGGCAGTTTGAGGGTCATTCCGTCCAGCGAGACGTCGATCGCCTCTTCTTCCCCCAGAAACGGCAGGGAGGCGGAAACCGGTGTGACCGCGAACAGCGAATCGGCATGGTAGACGGGAACGACTATGGGGTTTGCGGCTGCCTTGATCTCTGCGGCCAGAGTAACCACCCACGTCGTCTTTGACAGGGTGACGGCTAGCGGATCAATGTCAAACCCGGTCGCGACTTCATGCAGGTCCGCTATCGACGCCAGTCCGCACTTCGCCTTGGCCGCCTTCAGGATTTCCGCGAGGATCGAACCCGAGCCGCAGCACATATCGACGATCCGCGGGCTTTCCCCTGCCGGCACATTGCCGAGGCAGCGGTCCGCCAGCAGGCCAGCAAGCCACGCAGGCGTCCATTCCTGCCCCAGCAGCTTCCTCTGGCTGCGCCGGGCGAGCTGGGCCATGAGCCGGCCGAACAGGTCTTCTTCAGGGCGGTAGCTGAAATCGTAGGCGTAAAGGTCGCGCTGGATTTCCCTTGCAACCGGCACAAGCTTGTCGATGTGCTGCGGGTTGGTGAGCCAGCCGAAATAATCCGGCTCCACAATGTTGGCGAGTTGATAGCGGGCGCGGAAGTAGGATCCGTCGAGGATCGCCTTCAGTTCGGCGTCACCGCTGAACAGGGCCTGGTCAGATAGCACGTTGGCGCTCAACAGCCGGGCCAGGACGCACAGATAGACTTCGTCCGTGTAGGCTGCGGAGCGGAATCCGCCGGCGTCCCCTTCAAGGTAATCGACAAATTCCGACCACAAGTCGGTCGCCAGGGTAATCGACGTGTCGGTCGCACGGCCGTCGGAAACGAGCTTCAGCAAAGGTGTTGCGCTGCGCTGATACGGCCCGCTGTCGAGGCCCAGGTCGAGCGCCAGAAAGTCGGCCTTGAGCGGGCGCGATTGCTCGCGCGCGAGATGCCTTCGGACAAAGGCTATGAGACGTTCCGCCGACGGATCATCATCTGTGGAGAGTCGAAGCTCGTCCACAAGCGAGAGCGCAATGTCATCCGCTGTGCAGGCGCCCGGATCAACCATTGCGGCAAGCGCGATGTCGTACGCGTACCAATCCACCGTGTCGCTCAGAATGCCGCGCACCTGCGATGCCGGCACGCCGCTTCGGATGAGGCCGGCAGCATGGTCCTTGACCTGCGCGAACCCTTCATCGCGCTTTGCCGTAATGCGCAGGTCGGCTTCGTATTCGATGCTGGTGGAGCCGACGAGGTTGTCAATGAACCGGTCGGCTGTTTTGCCGCCGGCTTTGCCCACCTTTGTGTGCGCTTCGGTTCCGGTGCTGTAGTGATTGATCCAGCCTTCGTCGTCAGAAGAAGGGAAGATCAGGCGGAGCCGGGAGAGGAACTCGCTCCGCATTACAGCTTCGACCTTTGCTGCCTCGCGGTGCTCGCGGCACCGGCGGATGGCTTCCCTGGCTTGCGCGACATCGGCAGTCATCAGGCGGCCCTCTGCCGTGCGGCGGACAGGCTGCGCGCACGCTCAGTCATGGCCTCTGCCAGATGCAACGCTGACACGCTGGCTGGCGCTCCGTAGAGAACTGCGCCGAGAACAATGTCGTCGATCCGTGACTGGGCGTCGGCCGCGTCCCGCGTCAGTTGCCTGCCGGCCTGTTCGAGGTCGCTTTTGGCCGCAGCGGAGAGGACAGGCACGGGCACGTGGCGCAGATGCGTGGCTTCCAGCTTCAGCGCGCCGCCTCCGAGCGGCGTGCCGATAGCTTCCATAAAAGCCCGGCACCAAGTGCTGTTCAGAAGTGCCTTGAGAGCATGGCGCGGCCAGTCGCCGCCCGGCGCCCAGAATGTCGAGAAGTTCGCATCGATCAAAAGGGCCGGATAGCCATTGCACTCGACCCACGGCACGCCGTCATTGATCCGCGGCACAAAGGCAGCGGGGATATGGCGCGGCGTGAAATCCGGCAGCATGTACCAGAAGCGCGGCGTCACATGTCCGTTGCGGGAAATACGGACGTTGGTGGCGACGGCGGACAGTTTCGGAATGCGCTTTCCGCCGGCGGCGCCGTCCGGCGATGCGCCGGCGGCCGTGCGGACATAGGCCGCCAGCTCGTCCGGCATCACCTCCGGCGGCGTCTCGCCGCAGGCTGCATAGGCTGCGGCGGCCTCGGCAACCGCTCCTGAGTCTTCCGGCAGCACCCAGCCGCGCAAATCCAGAACGCGGCCGTCGGGAACGCTCCCGCCTTCAAGCGTGCGCAATTCTGCCTGGCGCCGCAGGACAGGACGAAGCGCGCCGGCCGGAACTGCGAAGCGGCGATGCTGAAAGAAAGGCGACGCTTCCACTATCATTATGCCGCGGTCCGATGAGCCACAGACGGTGACGTAAAAGAAGCGATTGCAGCCTGTCCGCAGACCCTGCCCCACCTGGATGCCGACTTCGGCGAGAGTGCAAAGTCCTCGCGGCGCAAATCCTGTCGGCAGCAGGTCGCGGAGCGCTTCGGGGATTATGGCGCGGGCGGGTGATTGTTCCACGGCGAACAGGGGAAGGTCGTCGGCAGCGCCCTCCAGACTGTGATACCAGCGCCGCCGCCTGACGCGCGGCGCAAGGGAGGCCCATTCCTCCTTCAGGCAGAACAGGCGGGCGCTGATCCCCGTCTTCAGCGCCGCGCGTTCGCCGCACACCCAGGCCGCGAACTGCGCTTCGGGGTGATTGCCGCCAAAGGCCGCCCCTAGAAGGGAATCGCCGTCGGCTGCTCCGGGCGCGACCTGCAGCCACACGGCCGACGGCCAGTCCGCCCGTTGTGCAAGCGAAAGCGCCGCGTCGCCAGGCTCCAGCCGCCGCGCGACAATCAGGTGCGTGCGCACAAGCGCATCGGAAAACCAGCCGGGCTGCGTGTCCTCGACGATAAATTCGGGTTGGAAGCAACGCAGCATCAGGTAGCGGATCACATCCGCATAATCCCGCGAACGCCATGTGGCGGGGACAACAAGAGCAAGGCGCCCGCCGGGACGCACAAGCGCAGCGGCCTGAATCCAGGCCGGAACGGAGAGGTCCGCGAGACCCGAATAGCCATCAATCAGAACGGACCAGATATCGGCTGATCGGTCAGCCGGCGATGAAGCGGCCATCGCGGCAAGACCGGCACGGACAGGGTCGCCGTTGCTGCCGTTGCCGGTGCGGGCCTGATAGCGAACGTAGGGCGGGTTGGTAATGACAAGATCATACAGGCGCCGCGGCAGAGCTGAAACGGAAGCGGGATCGAAGGCGTCACCGGCGATGATGCATCGGTCCGGACGCTGTTCGGCGTCGTCCGTGATCTGTGCGAGCCGGCTCCGGCACGCCGCCGCCGTCGCTGTATCGATCTCGATTCCGTCAAGCCGTTCCAGAGCGATGCCACGCTCGGCGGCTGCCTCCCAAGTTGCATCGAGTAAATCGCCGTGGCCGGCCATAGGATCGAGGACGGTTCCGGAGTGCGCGTCCAGGGCAAGGTGCGCAAGCAGCTTGCCAAGCGGCAGCCCGGTGAAGAACTGGCCAAGCTGTTTGCGCTGACCGGCCGGCAGCGCCTCCTCGTAGGCGCGGGCAGCGGTTCGTATGGCGCGCCGCGCCTCAGCCCTGCGCACCGGCAAATACCTCAGGAATAGGTTGCTCTGCATGCCATCGATAGAAAGAGTCGGCATCCAGCGGCACCTGTTGGTGAAGCGACAGATAGTGGGTCACAAGACGCGAGTAGAGCCGTTGTGCGGTCTGCTCAACGGGATCGAGCGCCAGCACCGAATCGCGGCGCAGTTGCTCGGCCACCTGCCAGACACCCTGTATGGTCTTTTCGGCAGTTGCGCCTCTCTTGCCCAGAAGAAGGACAGGATCGCCGCGCACGGCGCCGGCCGTCGTCACCTGCTTGAAGCTTCCCTGCGTCTTATCGAGAACGCCTGCGCACTCGACGCTGAGTCCCGCTTCCGTATAGGCGGTCTGCAAGGCGTTCCACACATCGGCTGATGCCGAGTGAAATACCAGAGTGGCCTTGCTCTTGTTCTTGAGGATGCGCCGAATCTCGGAAAGCGCCGTCGTCAGAAGCTCCTGGTATTCGGCAAGGCCCTTATCCTGATCGTTGCTGACGATCGCCTCATCGGTCCGGTCCGTGTAACGATCGAGCCATGCCTCATTGAGGAAGCTTATCTCGGCGTAGGGGATGTTGCCGCCGAAGGGCGGATCGGTGAACACATAGTCGATGCTCCGGTCGGGCAGATCGACGCCGCAGCTCGATTTCTGGTGGACCTCCACGCGGCCTTCACACCCGCGGATCACTGCAAAGGCTTTGGCGATCGTTGCCAGCTTCCTGCGCAAGCCGGCAATCAGGTTCTTCTCGACGGGAAGCCCGCTGACGTAGAGCACGCCCGGCTGCGCGCTCGTGACAACGAGGTCCTTCTGGCCCGACTTGGCGACAACGCGGGTCATGATCGTCGCGTGCGAAGCGTTGTAGCTGAGGAGCCAGAAACGCAGGGCGTCCCGCAAAGCGGGAGCATAGCGTTCCGTCCGTTCCCACAGCCGGCCGAATACGATCAGGTTGCGGGGTGTGTAGAACTGGTGAAGATGGGTCATGCCGTGGTGATAGCCGCGCCGGTAAAGATCGCCCCACGGTATCGCGACGCGGGGGACGCTATCCGGGACAGGTTCAGCGGCAACGCGCCTAAGAAGAGCGAGATCGTCATCCGTCACCGGGCGGGACCACGCCTTCTTGCCGCTTGCGCCATACATCCAGATCGGACGGCGCGCGCGACGTTCGATGCGCTTGCCGATCACGGCGTCGCGGATTTTTTCAATGACCCGCTCTACCTCGTCGAGCGGCGCCCGGTGGGCGCAGGAAGGACAGGTGAAAAGCGATGCGATTGTAGCGGGAGCGCGGGAAACGCAGGCATCCCAGAGACTGACTTCGTCGCCGCACGCCGGGCAGCGCAACTCATCCGACCAGATCAGATATCTTATGACGCCGTCGTTTCCGTGCGGATCGGATGCTGCGTACATCCAGCCCTCATCGCGTTCCGTTTCCCGGAGGATTTTTTCGGCAGCCTGCCGGAAGACCTTCGGATCGGGCGGATTGGTAAGTGTATGCGCGACGAAGGCCCCGAGCGCGCCCAGCTCGTAGAGAACGGCGTTCCGCGCGCCCCATTCCACATCCAGCCCCAGCCTCTTTGCCTCGTTGCGGAGCTGCGGCGTCGGATTCTCGCAAAGGAGCGCAGCAAGCCCGGTCGTGCCGCTTCCGGCAAAACCGTCGAACACGGTATCCCCCGGCTTCGTGTGAGCGGCAATGAACAGGGCGATCGCCTCGGGCGAAATCTTGGTTGGATACGGAAAGGCGCCATAGAGAGGCCCGCTGCGGCTGGCTGGCAACGCGCGTGCGTAAAGAGCTTCCAGTTCGCGGCCTGCCGCCGGCGGCTTCAAGCGAGTTCCGTTGCGCCCGGATTTATTCACGTTGTTCCCCTCTCGGTTATGGTGCGTTATCTCGAAGCCGCTCCGCCCTCGCCGCGCGGCCGCGCGGCGGCCAGGGCCGGAGCGATTTCTTTCTGGTGCTTGCGCAGGTATTCGTCGATCGCCCGCCGGACCACCCACGATACGGACACATCGTCCTTCTCGGCGAGCGCGTTGAGGGTGTCGTAGTCGCTGCCGGTCAGACTGACCGTCAGCCGCGGCCCGAACTTTCTGGATTTTCCCTTCATCTGGACACCGGATGCTTGTTCTGTTTCTGTTCACGGTATCCGATTCAGGCCCCAAATGCAACATAGTGATGCACGACGAGGCACATTGACTCATAGGTTATTGGCTGGTGGTGATCGTCGGCTAGCCGTCCCCACGCGAACGAAGAGCTGGCATCTTGCCGCATGTGCCTGTCACCGCAACGAGAAATAGCTACATGCCCCGATCAAAATCCCGCCTGCGCGTCCGGCGCGGGGGACCGTCATCGCGTGGCGGGTCCCGGTCCCGCCCCCTCTGTTCCTGCGCGGCGTGCCGTCATAGCCGTCTTCGCGGCGGCGATCATCCCGGCCCGAAGCCCGCATGGACTCCCTGTCGTGATCGCGCTTGCGGCGGCGGATTTTCGCCTCCCCTGCGGGCGCGGGCGCATCCGCCGCACTCTCATCGCGGCTATCGCCTTCATCGCCCCGCGCCGCCTCATTGAAACGGCGCAGCCGCTCGGTATCCCGCAGCTTCTTGCGTTCGGTTGCCGGCTGCGCCTCCGGATGCGGTGCCGGCGAAGGCGCATCGCGCTTGTCTTCGCTTCCACGCGCCGCCTCGTTGAAGGCGCGCAGGCGCTCGGTGTCGCGGCGTTTCCGGCGGGCGATCTCCGGCTCGGCGGCGGGGTGCGGCGCGTCCGAAGCCGCGCTGCTGGCGCTGTCGCCCCGGCCGGTATCTTTCTCGCGCGTTGCCTTCGCGAATTCATCGGCGAGCGCGATCTGGCGGCTCTTCTGCTGCGCCTTTTCGGCATCGGCCTCTTCCAGCTCACGCCGCACCGGCATCCTGTCGCTGGCCGCAAACGCAAAGAAGCCGCTCGAGACGAGCGGCTTCGATGTGAGGTCTGTAAAATTGGTGGCGGGGGCACGTAACCGCGCAAAGCTGAAGCACATAAATGCAGTAACTTAGATTCGCCAGTTGCGCGCACGGCGCTCGGACGGGCGTCTACCGGCAAGCGCTATATCTGTTCACGCCGATTTCGGCACCGAGCCTGACACGGAGATCCCCCTGGTCTCCGTTTCACGCTAGCAGACTATGGCGTCACGCGCGAGGAAGCTCGCATCTGCACGTCACTTAGGATGTCAAGACCGCGCGCGCCTCAAAGCGGTCCTCCGTGTTTCGGGCTCGGCCTGTCGCCGGCATCCAGGAGTAAGCGGCGATAGCCGCTCTCCGTCATCCATTTGGCCCGCTTCAGGTGCGCCTCCCAGCAGCGCCGTGCCCGGTCGGGCTCCGCCGCCGGATTGCGGTGCAGCACGATCCGAGCCACCTCTCGCCAGTCGGCACCATCGTCGTCTGCATCCAGCAGCCGGAGGTAGGTGACAAAGTGCTGCTCGTCGTAGGGGGTGACGCTGTCTGACCAAGGCACGTCGTCGGCAACGTCGGGATCAAGTTCGGTCATAGTCCGGCCTTCCTGAAGCCGTTCGTCTCCGCTGGGTGCAGACGGAGACACCACTGTGGAAGAATATCCCGATATGGGATAATCCGAAATCAGGATTAGTGGAAGAACCGGCCTCACCACTTAGCCGGTTTTCATGCCCAAATCGCTCCGCACGCCGCGGCAAGAACGACTGCAAGCATTATTAGCCGAAGTCCGGAAAGCCAGGAAGCTCACGCAATCCGATGTTGCCGAACGGCTCGATCGCCCGCAGTCCTTTGTCGCCAAGTATGAAGGCGGGGAGCGTAGGCTGGATGTCGTTGAATTCGTTGAGGTCGCCGAAGCGCTTGATACAGACCCCTGCGCATTGCTCTCGAAGCTTCTTCACGCCGACGAGCCTTTGCCGTCTGCGATCCAAGGTCGCCGACCAAGGCGCACCAGAGCCTAGGTAAATTCGTTGCCGGTCCAGACTTCGCGGGCCGGTCTAGGCGTGTCTGTCCGCCGCGCACTCACGCCATCAACATATCACTTCGGGTGCGCAAGAGGGATCGGTATCGTGACCGTCATGCAAATCAGGTCCGGTCTATACGGAAGCGCGACGGCGTGGTGCCCGTTAGCTTCCGGAAGTTGTCGGTGAAGTGGCTGTGGCTGGCGAAGCCAACGGAGATCGCGATCTCGGCGATCGACTGTTCGGCGCCGAGCAACAGTTCCTTTGCCCGGAGGATGCGCCGTTCGACCAAGTAGCGATGCGGCGATGTTTCGGTGGAGGCCTTGAAGGCCTCGCCGAAATGATGCGTGCTCAAGCCCGCCTGCGCGGCCAGGTCGCGCAGGCTGATGTCGTCGGCGAGGTGTGCTTCGATGTAGTCGACGACGCGCCGCAGGCGCAGCGCGCCGAGTCCGCCGATCACCGGCGGCGAGCGGCTGAGCCCATCGCCATAGGCACGGAAGACATGCACGGTGAGCGCCGACCCCAGCCCCTCCGCATAGAGCCGGCCACCGGCGCCGCGTTCGACCAGCTCCCGGCGCCACGCGGCAGCCATGCCCTCGATGACAGGATCCCGGATACCGATCTGCGTTCTCAGTTCCAGTTCCTTCCCATCGAAGGCCTCGCCGACGATCTGCTTGATGAACGCCTGTTCCATCGCGATGACGAGAATGCGCGGCGAGCTTGTCCAGCGCTGAAAGATCGGGCGATCCCCGGGGTTGATATGGAGATCGCCGGAGACGATCCGGCGGCGCTCCGTTTCACGCATTTCCGGCAGGCGCCACTCCATCTGGAACGGCGTGCCCTCGTGAATGGCGACCGTGAACTGCGTGGCGCCGATCTCCGTCCCAAGGTTCGGCTGCAATGTGCAGCGGCTGACCCCAACACCGTCATGGACCACCCGCTCGGCATAGGACAACCGAGCGGGAGGAGTTTCGGAGCCGAAGTCGAGCAATTCTATTTGGCTCTTGGGCTGCGAATCCGGCATCCCTCGAAGCCTCCATACAATGGTATTCAAGGTTGGCATCTGAGCATCGAGTAACTATATGTTCCCTCGATCGCCCAGAGCGCAGCCTTTCACAATAGAGAGATGAGTAGCGTAAGATTAGGACAAGGATAAGGCGAGAATTTCAGAGACAATGTCGATCAATATTTACATAAACTTTACCATATTTACTTGATTTCTGGTTCTGGCAAATTCCCGGGCGCATTGCACAGTAAACGGAGGAAAGCCCGATGTATCCCCGCACCAATCTATTCATTTGCGCTGCTGCGCTTTCGCTTCTGACTGCGTGCGATGATCCGCCGAAGGCGGATGACAGCAACTTCGAAAAGACGCTGCAGGGTTATTACGACTCGCATCCCGTCTGCGCCGCCATTCCGCTGACGTTCCCCGTCGATCTGCGCGGCGACGGAGACGCCGCCAGGAAACGGCAGTTGGAGCCTCTGGTCGCGGCCGGTCTGATCGCGGTCACCACGATCCAGAAGAACGACTCCGCGGCGTCGGGACAAGGACAGGCGACCGACTATCTCCATTACGCGCCGACCGCCGCCGGGGAGAAGGTCGTACGAAAGGGCGCGGACGGCTTTCTCGGCGGCACGGACATCTGCTTCGCGCGGCGGAAGGTGGTGAAAATAGAGTCCTTCACCGAGCCCGCCGACGTTGCCGGGGTGAAGGTCTCGCATGTCACTTATGACTATGAACTGAAAGACGTCGAGCCGTGGGCCACGGGACCCGATATCGCGGGCGCCTTCCCTCAGATCGCGACCTTGCTGGCCAAGCCCGGCAACCAGGCGACCGACGTTCTGGTTCAGACCGATAACGGCTGGAAGCACGAACGCGACGTACGCTGACGAAAAGCCTGTCGAAATCGAAGCCGAACTCGTGCTACACAGCCACGGGCTGCAACCAGCTCTTGCGCTGCGGCATTACGCCAGCCCCGTCGCCTGACGATTACCCCGATTTCTCGACAATCTCCGGTTGAACTCGGAAGCGGTGCGTCTGCCGCGCACCAATATCGACGGGTGTCGCTGGTGACTTCTTCCCGAGGCCCGTGCCGCATCTGAGCCACGAGCCATTCTCCCCAGCGACAGATCGTCGAACAGCTCCGCTCGGCGCATTGAATGCCACGAGCGACGCGACGGGAGGAGGCAGAGCCATGTCCAAGGAGAACTCTCAAGAACCCGGCGAGCCATCGCGCGCCGATTGGCGCGATCCCACGCACTATAAATCCTTGCTGACTCTCGATCGCGCCGGGTGGGCTTGGAAATGGCTCCGGCGGAACCCCGACTACATTGCCCGAACGGCCCAGCTTCTTACGCGTCCGAGGCTCGGACAGCCAGGCACGCGATTGCGCGTCATCACCACATCGGATGCCGAGGAGGCGAGCGACTGGGGTTTGCACTTTCGCGGAGGCGGCAATCCGCCCGGTAACCGATGCCTGCATCTTCTGGCGAGCCGACTGGGATGCCTCGGTGCTGGCCGCCGAGACGCTGCCGGTGCGGCACGGCGATGGCGATGCCTTCGACATCCGCCGTTTCGACAGCGTGGCGACCGTACTACGGTGCCTTGACGGTCACGAGCATCTGCTCCTCAGCGATGGGGTACATCACCTCCAGATGGAAGTGACCGCGGGCAGCCTGCTCGATGGCCCCGTTCGCTTCCGCTACGAGCTGTCCGGGTTCAAGCATATCGAGGCCAAGACGCTGACGCTGCGCCGCCTGATGCTGCTCCACCGCCTTGGACGCTTCCCGAGCGGGCTCTATCCCCCGGAACGCCGCGCCCGCCGCTGGGCGATGGCGCTTCGGGCCCATGACGCGGTGGGGGCCGGTGCCAGTCATCGCGAAATCGCCGCGGCGCTCTTCGGCGAGAAGGTCGTCAAGGAAGACTGGTGCGGCCGGTCAGACTATCTGCGCCTGCGGGTACAACGGCTCCTCCGAATGGCCGACAAGCTGGTCAACGGCGGCTACCGCGATCTCTTGCGATGAGCCGGAACGCGGAAGTAGCAGCGGCCTGGGACCGCTGTAGGAGTGAGAGGGCGGCCGGGGATTCCGTGACGGGTTGAGGAGGCGAGAGAGAGGCTCTCGCCGGCCCGTCGCGGAGATCCGCGATGTCACGTTCAACCGCTCGCGCTCGCTCCGGCCGGGACCGGACGAGCCTCTATCAGGAAATCACCGACAAGATCATCGCCGAACTGGAGGCAGGCCGCGTGCCCTGGGTCCAGCCTTGGGGCACGACTGCGGCGAACGCGTCGCTCGACATGCCGAAGAATGCCGCGAGCCAACGCCGCTATTCCGGGATCAATGTGCTGATCCTGTGGGGTTCGGTCGTAGAACGTGGCTTCTCCGGCCAACGCTGGCTTACCTTTCGCCAGGCGCTCGGGTTGGGCGGCCATGTCCGCAAGGGCGAGACCGGCACGACTGTCGTCTATGCCGACCGCTTCGTCCCCGACGAGGAACGCCGGCGGGCCGAACGCGACGGGGACGAGCCGGGGGCCATCCCCTTCCTGAAGCGCTTCACGGTGTTCAACACCGACCAATGCGAGGGCCTGCCAGAGGCACTCTCGACCACGCCGCCGTCCGTGGCGGAGGGCATGATCCTGCCGCACGCCGAGGCTCTGATCGCGGCCACGGGCGCGGACTTCCGCATTGGCGGTGACCGTGCCTTCTACAGCCCCTCGCACGATTTCGTCCAAGTCCCTCGGCCCGAGGCGTATTTCGAGCCGATCAACTGGCACCGCACGGCGCTCCATGAGCTCGGCCATTGGAGCGGTCATGCCTCGCGGCTCGGCCGTGACCTGTCGGGCGGGTTCGGTTCCGCGCCCTATGCCAAGGAAGAGCTCTGTGCCGAGATGACCAGCGCCTTCGTCTGCGCCACGCTCGGCATCGTGCCGACGGTGCGGCACGCCGACTACATCGGATCGTGGCTCGAGGTGCTGCGCGAGGATGACCGCGCCATTGTTCGCGCCGCGAGCGCCGCGTCGAAAGCCGCCGACTATCTGCTCGCCTTCCGGCCCCATCCCGACGAGCCCATCGATATGGCGGCCGATGAAGACGAGCGGGAGGCGGCGTGATGCGGTTCCGCCGCTGGCCACGCGTGTCGGCCTATGAGGACACGCCCCGCAAACGCGCCGCCCTGGCTCGCTCTCAGCAGACTCAGCGCGATAGGTTGCCGCTGCTCGCCCCACTTATCGCGGAACGGCAGCCGAGCGCCGACGCTGAGATGGCGCGCCGCGCCGCATGGTGGCCAGAGGCGCAGCAGCGCGATCGGGACCGCCGTGCACGCGATTGGCGACGCGCCCGTGCGCGGCTCGCTGGCTACGGGGACAATCTGCGCCCGCTGCTGATCCAGCTCTGGCGCGACGGCCCGTATCCGGCCGATCCCGTCTACCTGCTCGAAATGCTGCACAGCATCGACACGGGACGGATCGACCCGGAACGTCCGCCATGGATTCCCCGACAGCCTGATTCCTCAGGCAAGCTGGATCCGGCGGCGGCTCCAGAGGGAGAGGCGGGAAGGGGACTTTGTGACGGGTTTGGAGGCTGAGAGAGAGGCTCCCGGCCGGCCCGTCATGGAGAACCGACATGGCAACCGCCAATCCCAAGATCGTCCTGAGCCGGTCCCAGGACATTCCCTTCAACAAGCTGGTGCTGTCCCAGGCGAATGTGCGCCGGGTCAAGGCCGGCATCTCGGTCGAGGATCTGGCCGAGGACATCGTCCGGCGCACGCTCCTGCAGGGCCTGAGCGTACGGCCGGTGCGCGACGCCGAGGGCGTCGAGACCGGCATGTACGAGGTTCCGGCCGGCGGCCGGCGTTTCCGCGCGCTCGAACTGCTGGTGAAGCAGAAGCGCATGGCCAAGACCCAGCCCGTGCCCTGCGTCATACGCACCGACGGCCTCGCTGAAGAGGATAGCCTGGCGGAGAACGTCCAGCGCGTCGCCCTCCATCCGCTCGATCAGTTCCGGGCTTTCCAGACCCTGCGCGAGTCGGGCCTGGGCGAGGAGGAAATCGCGGCGCGCTTCTTCGTGAACCCCAGCGTCGTGAAGCAGCGCCTCAAGCTCGCCGCCGTCTCGCCCAAGCTCCTCGACCTCTACGCCGAGGACGAGATGACGCTCGAGCAGCTCATGGCCTTCACGGTCACCGCCGACCATGCGCGCCAGGAGCAGGTATGGGAGGGGCTGGGCCGCTCCCACAACAAGGAGCCCTATTTCATCCGCCGCCAGCTCACCGAGGGCGCCATCCGTGCTTCCGACAAGCGGGCGCGGTTCGTCGGCGTCGAAGCGTATGAGGCGGCCGGCGGCGCCGTCATGCGCGATCTCTTCCAGCAGGACGACGGCGGCTGGCTGCAGGATCCGGCGCTGCTCGACCGGCTCGTCGTCGAGAAGCTGGCGAGCGAAGCCGAGGCCCTTCGCGGCGAGGGCTGGAAATGGATCGAGGTCGCGGCGGAGTTTCCGTATGGCCATACCTCCGGGCTGCGCCGCCTGACAGGAGAGGCGGCGTCGGTCACCGACGAGGAGCAAGCGAGCCACGACGCGCTACGCGCCGAGTACGATAAGCTCGAAGAGACCTACTCGGAGGCCGAAGAACTCCCCGACGAGGTCGATCAGCGCCTCGGCGAGATCGAGACGGCATTGGAGGCGTTCGACGCTCGCCCGGCGATCTACGATCCGGCCGCGATCGCCCGCGCGGGCGCCTTCGTCAGCATCGATGGCGATGGCGATCTGTGCATCGAGCGTGGCTATATCCGTCCCGAGCACGAAGCGCCGGCCGAGCCGGACGCCGACGGCGAAGCGCCCGAAGGTTCCGAGGACGACGGCGATGTCCAGCGCACGGTGATCACCATCGGCGGCGACGGATCGTCGGCTGCCGTCGAGGCGGCCGAGGAAGAAGACGGCATCAAGCCGCTACCCGACCGTCTCGTCACTGAGCTCACCGCCCATCGCACCCTGGCGCTGCGCGACGCGCTGGCGAACGATCCCGACACCGCCTTCGTCGCGGTTCTCCACGCGCTCTGCCTCAACGCCTTCTATCGCTACGCGTCGGAGACCTGCCTGGAGATCACGGCGAAGAGCGCGAGCTTCGGGACCCAGGCGCCGGGGCTCAACGACAGCGCCTCTGCCAAGTCGATCGACGACCGGCACGCGCGATGGGCCGGACAGTTGCCGAAGGAAGTCGGCCACCTTTGGGATGCGCTGATGGCCTTCGACGGCGACAGCCGCTCGGCGTTGTTCGCGCACTGCGCGTCGCTCTCGGTCAACGCGGTGCACGAGCCGTGGAACCGCAACCCCAGCCGCATCGTCCATGCTGGCCAGCTCGCCCAGGCGGTCGGTCTCGACATGGTGGCGGCCGGTTGGACGCCGACCGTCGACAACTATCTCGGCCGGGTCACCAAGGCGCGCATCCTCGAAGCCGTGCGCGAGGCCAAGGGCGAAGCGTCGGCGCAGCTCATCGACCACCTCAAGAAGCCGGACATGGCGAAGGAGGCCGAAAGGCTGCTCGCGGGCACCGGCTGGCTGCCCGAGCCGTTTCGGATGCCGAGGGCCGAAGACCCGGCAACCGAGGCCGCGTCGGTCGGACCGGAGAGCCTGCCCGCTTTCCTCGACGAGGACGAGCGTGACGCTGCCGCCGGCGATTCGGCGGAGCCGCAGACCATCGCGACCGAGTAATCGATCTGCGGGGCGGCGATCAGCCGTACCGCATTCCCCCAACCCTTCGAGCCCGGCCTCCTGAACTTGTCGAAGGGGTGCCGGGCTCTTTCTTTTCTGGAGGCAACCATGACTGACTGGTACGCCCGCTGCGCTTACGATCCGCTCGCCAAGCGCCGCTTCCATACCGCCGCCCGCGCCCGCCTGCGCCGGCTTGCCGCCGCGCTCGACTTTGCGCCGGCGTCGTTCGACCTGCGCTCGAACCAGGGCGGGATCGCCGTCTCCGGCGAGATCACCCTGCATCATGACCATGTCTACGTGCAGGTCTGCCAGCCAGCGACCGGCGCCGACAGCGGTATTCTGATCCGCAACTGCAAGGGGCGACGGGACTATACCGGCGGACCCAACAATTTCGCGCCGCTACGACTCCTCGATGACATTCCGGCGCTCGCCGAGCGGGTCCGCGCGGCGATGCCGAGGGACGAGACGGGGTTCGAGCCGCGTGAGAGGCAGAGACGGACCGGGAGCGGGGCGAGCCGAATTGGGCCGAGAGAGAGCCCGCCGGACGTTCCGCAACCCGCATCAGGAGATCAATCATGACCGACGCCACATCGACCCCTACCGTCAATCCGGACTGGGAGGCCTGGCAGGCTCAAGCCCGAGAACGTGACCGGCTCGCCAAGGACGTCCTTCCCGCCAACAAGGCCGCTCTCTTCGATGTGCTCGCCGCCGCCGGCGTCGGCGTCGTCACCGTCCGCTTCGACGGCTATGGCGATTCCGGACAGATCGAGGACATCGAGGCCCATGCTGACGACACGGCCATCGCTCTTCCCCCCGACCAGATCGATATCGCCGAGCCGCTTTACGACGGCTCGGGGCTGGAGCGATCCACCCTGTCGGTCCGCGACGCGATCGAGAAGCTCGCCTACGCCTTCCTCGAGGAAACCCATGGTGGCTGGGAGAACAACGAAGGCGCCTATGGCGATTTCACCTTCGACGTCGAGAGCCGGACCATCACCCTCGAATACAACGAGCGGATTATGCAGTCCGAATATTCTGAACACGTATTCTGAGGAGGCGACGATGAGTCATTGCTATCACCACGCTCTTTCCTCGGCGAAGAAATGGGGCGGCACGGCGGACGACTATCTGCCGCTCCATCAATGGTTCGACGAGTCCAAGGCGATCACCGCCGACTTCCGGCACCGGGCGCTGCGCCATCACGCCGAAGGCATCTTCATGCTGGAGCGCTTCTTCGGCCCGACGATCACCATCTCCTCGGGCCGCGTCGTGCCGGTCCGGCTGATCGGGGAGCAGCATGTCCGCGAAGATCTCGGCTTCATCCCGAGCTTCGCCGATTGGGTCCGCTGGATACGGCCCAAACCCTGGATGGGCCGCGCCCAGCCGATCCACCGCGACGTCGATCCCTTCGCGGCGACCGCCGCCTGACGTCCATTCCCTCATCATCCCCGTCGAAGAGCCCGGCCATCGTGTCGGGCTCTTCGCATTTCAGGAGAACTCTCATGGCCGATTATCATTCACCGACCGTGGTGCAGCCGACGATTCCCGATCGCGACATGACCCCGCTCGAACGCCTGCTGCTCTCGCACATCCTCGATTGCGAGCCGGACGGCGACGGATTCTATTTCTACAGCGAGACCGGTCCGAGCGACGACATCGAGCTGCTGCTCGACGAACTCCGCACGGCGCTCTCGGCGTCTGACGGCGTTCCGAGCACCGCCTATGACTACGTCATCGAGCGGCTGGCCTTTGCCGGCGCGGACGATACCTATATCGAGATCGACCTCAGCGGAACGTCGTGGGAGTTCATCCTCCAGGACATCGTCCGCCGGTCGCAGACCCTCGATCACATCACCGTCGTCTCGGCGTTCACCTGCACCAAGATGCGCTCCGATGGTTTCGGAGGGATGGCGGTGCTGATCACCGCCGACGCCATCAAGGGCAAGTCCACCCACGACATCCTGGAAGGCTTTCTCGCTGAAGGCGGCGAAGACGATCTGATGCCTTCCGTCGCTCCCGGCGCAGGATCGCATGTGCTGCTGGCGCTCGATGAAGCGTTGGTAAGGCGAGAGGTCCGAGTGGTCATCGAAAGCGATCCCGCCTTCGCGGCCTTGGCGCCGGAGGCGGTAACGGACGCTGATATCCGCTCAGCCTGCATTGCGGTCGCCGAACATGCCGACCTGGCGGAGGAACAGGGCGCCGCCCGCTTCCGCGCCGCTCTCCGCGCCATTCGCGAGGCCGAGCGGCGATGCGCGCAGATCGACTGAATCGTCCACATCCGATCTCGTGCAGAGAGCCCGGCCATCGCGCCAGGCTTTCGCTGTTCAGGAGCCATCCCATGAGCATTCCTGACCACGCCCGCGCCAACTTCCAGACCTTGGCTCGCGCGCCGCGGCCGCCGACGACCTGGTGCTCGTCGAGTGCGTCGACGCCGCCACCGGCGAGCCGCGCTACGTCATCTGCGCGGTTGATCGCGACGACGGCGATTACGTGCTGACGCCCTTCGGCCATCTCGCACCGGGCAATCCCTATGAGGCCTACGTCCCGCCAGCCGGGTCATCCGGACCAGCCCAGGGGCTGCACCCGGTTGAGAGGAAGAGGGGGCCGGGAATGGGTTGAGCCGGCCGGGCTTCAGAGAGAGAGCGGCCCGTCGGTCTCGCCCCTCCCGCTCTCCTGGACATCCGCCCATGAACCCGACCACCGTATCCGCGGCCGTCTCCACGGCCGCGCCCCGTACCCGCGTCATCACCGAGCCGGACACGGCTACCGGCCTGATCCGCGCCGCCAATCTTCTCCTCCCGGATCTCGAACGCGGCCATTCCGTGGATTCGCGGCAGCTTCGCGCCGCCATGGAACAGGCATTCGGCGGCACCGACGCCGAAGGCGCCTGGGGTTGGAAACATGCCTACGACGCCTGCGAGGCCGCGCAGGTGCTCTTCCTGCGCAAGTTCGGCCCGGCCATCCGGGCGCGCGCCGCGACACCGGCCGCCCAACTCGCCATGCTCGGCAAGGTCGCCGCTCTTCTGCCGTCGCAGACGCGCCGTTCCGAGGAGAGCCAGGCGCTTCAGCAATTCTCGACACCGATCGCCCTCGGCTTCGCCGCCAGCATCGCCGCCGCGATCAACCCCATCGATCTCGTGCTGGAGCCTTCGGCCGGGACGGGCCTGCTGGCGATCTTCGCCGAGTTGGCTGGGACATCGCTCGTCCTCAACGAGCTGGGCGGGACCCGTGCCGGGCTGCTCGACTCTCTCTTCCCCGGCGCGGCCGTCACCCGCTACGACGCAGCCCACATCCACGATCATCTCGATGTCGGCATCAGGCCCAGCGTCGTGCTGATGAACCCGCCCTTCTCGGCCGCGGCGCATGTGGACGGCAAGGTCGCCGACGCCGCCCCGCGCCATGTTTCGTCGGCGCTGGTACGCCTCGCCGAAGGCGGTCGCCTGGTCGCCATTACCGGCGCCAACTTCTCCCCCGACAATCCCACCTGGCGCGACGGCTTCGTCCGGCTTCAGGAGCGGGGCCGGGTCGTGTTTTCCGCCGCCATCGACGGCCGCGTTTATGCTCGCCATGGCACCAGCGTCGATACCCGCCTGACCGTGATCGACCGCATCTCCACCGACGATCCGACGGCGTTTCCGGCCTCGCCGGGTGTGGCACCCGACGCCGCCACGCTGCTCGACTGGGTGATCCGCCACGTCCCGCCGCGCGCCGCGATGGCGCTGCCGCCGGCGAAACATGCCGCGACGCCCGCATGGCGTCCGACGTCTGCGCGCTCGATGACGCCGACGGCCGCGCTGCGGCAGGTGGGACCTGTCCGGGACGACGCGGCCGAGCTCGTCTACGAGCCTGGCGATTGGGCGCCGGTCGAGGATGGCCGGATCAGCGAGGCGCTCTATGAGAGCTACGCCCTCCAGTCGATCCGCATCGCCGACGCCAAACCACACCCCACGCGGCTGGTGCAATCCGCGGCCATGGCGTCGGTCGCGCCACCCAAGCCGAGCTATCGCCCGCATCTCCCGCCCGCCGTCGTCACGGACGGCCTGCTGTCGGACACCCAGCTCGAGAGCGTCATCTATGCCGGCGAGGCCCATGCCGGCTTCCTCGCCGGCTCGTGGACCGTCGACGAGACCTTCGACATCGTCGCGGCCGCACCGGACGATGCCGAGGCGGCCGTCCGCTTCCGTCGCGGCTGGATGCTCGGCGACGGCACCGGCGCCGGCAAGGGCCGCCAGGTCGCTGGCGTCCTGCTCGACAACTGGCTGCAAGACCGCCGCCGCGCGGTCTGGGTGTCGAAGTCGGACAAGCTGATCGAGGACGCCCAGCGCGACTGGTCGGCGCTCGGGCAGGAGCGACTGCTGATCACGCCGCTCGCCCGCTTCCGGCAGGGTACGCCGATCAGGCTGGAGCAGGGCATTCTCTTCACCACCTATGCGACGCTGCGCTCCGATGCGCGGGAAGCGAAAGCCTCCCGCGTTCAGCAGATCGTCGATTGGCTGGGCCGCGACTTCGATGGCGTCATCGTCTTCGACGAGAGCCACGCCATGCAGAACGCCGCCGGTGGCAAGGGTGAGCGGGGCGATCAGGCACCGTCGCAGCAGGGCCGTGCCGGACTTCGCCTGCAACATGCGCTGCCCAATGCCCGCATTCTCTATGTCTCGGCGACCGGCGCCACCACGGTCCACAATCTCGCTTATGCCCAGCGGCTCGGCCTCTGGGGCGGCGAGGACTTCCCCTTCGCCACGCGCGCCGAGTTCGTCCAGGCGATCGAGGCCGGCGGCGTCGCGGCGATGGAGGTCCTGGCCCGCGACCTGAAGGCGCTCGGCCTCTATGCGGCTCGCTCTCTTTCATATGAGGGCGTCGAATACGAGCTGGTCGAGCATTCGCTCAGCCCGGAGCAGATCCGCATCTACGATTCCTATGCCGGCGCCTTCCAGATCATCCACAACAATCTGACCGCGGCGCTGGAGGCCGCGAACATCACGGGCGAGGGCGGTACGTTGAACGCCCAGGCGAAGTCGGCCGCCCGCTCCGCTTTCGAAAGCTCGAAGCAGCGCTTCTTCAATCACCTCATCACCGCGATGAAGACGCCGACGCTGATCGCCGCCGTCGATCGCGACCTCGACGCGGGCCACGCCGCCGTCATCCAGATCGTCTCCACCGGAGAGGCCCTGATGGAACGGCGTCTCGCGGAGATTCCGACCGAGGAATGGGGCGACGTGCAGGTCGACATCACGCCGCGCGAATATGTCCTCGACTATCTGGCGCATTCTTTCCCGACGCAGCTCCACGAGCCTTTCACCGACAGCGAGGGCAATCTCTGTTCTCGCCCGGTGTTCCGCGACGGCCAGCCGGTCCAGTGCCGTGACGCCATCGAGCGTCGCGACCGTCTGATCGAGAAGCTCGCGGCACTTCCGCCGGTGCAGGGCGCCCTCGACCAGATCGTCCAGCACTTCGGCGCCGACATGGTCGCCGAGGTCACCGGCCGCTCGCGGCGCATCGTGCGTGTCAGAGGCAATGACGGGAGTGATCGTCTGCGCGTCGAGAGCCGCGCCGGCTCGGCCAACCTCGCCGAGACGCAAGCCTTCATGGACGACGAGAAGCGCATCCTCGTCTTTAGCGACGCGGGTGGCACGGGCCGCAGCTACCATGCCGATCTCGGCGCGAGGAACCGCCGCCTGCGCGTCCATTACCTGCTTGAAGCCGGCTGGAAGGCGGACACGGCGATTCAGGGCCTCGGACGCTCCAACCGCACCAACCAGGCGCAGCCGCCGCTGTTCCGGCCGATCGCCACCGATGTGAAGGCGGAGAAGCGCTTCCTCTCGACCATCGCGCGCCGCCTCGACACCCTCGGCGCCATCACCAGGGGCCAGCGCCAGACCGGCGGGCAGGGGCTGTTCCGCGCCGACGACAACCTCGAATCCGTCTATAGCCGCGCCGCCTTGCGCCAGCTTTACATCCTGCTCTATTCCGGCAAGGTCGAGGGCTGCTCCCTGCAGGTCTTCGAGGAGGCCACCGGCCTCACGCTGACCGACGGCGATGGCAGCCTGCGCGAGGAGCTGCCGCCGATCACCACGTTCCTCAACCGCCTGCTGGCGCTCACCATTGACCTTCAGAACGTCCTGTTCGGCGTGTTCGAGGAACTGCTGCGCGCGAAGATCGAGGGCGCCGTCGCGTCCGGCACTTACGATCTCGGCGTCGAGACGGTCACCGCCGAGTCGCTGCGCGTCACCGACCGCCGCACCATCTACGTCCATCCAGGCAGCGGCGCCGAGACGCGGGTCTTCACCGTGGCCCGCCGCGACCGCAACCGGCCGTTCAGTCTCGCCGAGGCGCTGGATCGCGCCGGCGATCCACGGGCAACGCTGCTGGTCAACCGCCAGTCAGGCCGCGCCGCCGTCCAGGTCCCCGCACCCAGCCTGATGCTCGATGACGGCGAGGTCGAGCGCCGCGTCCGCCTCCTGCGGCCGATGGAGCGCACCCCCATTCCCTTGGCCACCATGACGCAGACCCATTGGCGCGAAGCCGACCGCGACACCTTCATCGCCGCCTGGGATACCGAGATCGCCGGTCTGCCCGAGTTCACCGACAGCCGGATCCATATCGTCACCGGCCTGCTCCTGCCGATCTGGAAGCGGCTTCCCGACGAAGGCTGCCGCGTCTACCGCCTCCAGACCGACGAGGGTGAGCGGGTGATCGGCCGTCTCGTCTCGCCGACCTGGGTCGCCCAAGCGGTCGCGACGGGCGCACCGACGATCAGTCCTGCCGACGCCTGGACCGCCATGCTCGACGGCCGCACCGTGCTGGAGCTCGCCGACGGCCTCCAGCTGCGGCGTGCCAGGATCATGGGCGCGTTCCGGGTCGAACTCTCCGGCTTCACCGACGGCATGGTCGACCGGCTGAAGGCGATGGGGCTCGCCTCCGAGATCATCGCTTGGAAGCTGCGCCTGTTCGTGCCCACCGGCGCGACCGGCCCGGTGATCCTCGGCGCGCTGATGGAGCGCCATCCACTGGTCCGCATCGCCGACCGCGGCGCGGCGTGAGGGGAGGCGATCATGTCCGGTCAAGCCGCCGATCTGGCGCGGCGCCTCGCGCGCGATGCCGAGGCCGTCTGCCGCCACTATCTTCCCAATGGCCGCCGCCACGGCCGCTATTGGCTGGTGGGCGATGTTCGGAACACGTCCGGCCGCAGCCTCTATGTCCGTCTCACGGGGCCAGAGTCCGGTCCCGGCGCCGCCGGCAAATGGACCGACGCCGCCACCGGCGAGCATGGCGATCTCCTCGATCTGATCGCCCTCAACCGCGGGATCGACGCCTTCCGCGACGCGCTCGACGAGGCGCGCCGCTTTCTCAGCCTGCCGCGTTCGGAGCCTGCGCATCCGACCCGCGAACCGCCTGCGCCCGGCGGATCGCCTGCCGCCGCCCGCCGTCTGTTTCTCGCTGGCCGCGCCGTCGCCGGCACCCAGGCCGAAGCCTATCTGCGCGCGCGCGGCATCACCGCACGGCTCGACTGGCCCTCGCTGCGCTTCCATCCGGCGCTCTGGTATCGCCCGGACCGCGACGGGCCTCGCGAGTCCTGGCCGGGACTGCTCGCTGCCGTGACCGACGCGGACGGCCGGATCACCGGCGTCCATCGCACCTGGCTCGACCGCCAGCGTCCCGAGAAGGCCCCGCTTGCCGATCCGCGCCGCGCGCTCGGCTATCTCCTCGGCAACGGCGTGCGCTTCGGCCGCGCCAACGACGTGCTCGCCGCCGGTGAAGGCATCGAGACCATGCTCGCGCTCAAATCGGTGCTGCCCGATCTGCCGATGATCGCCGCGCTCTCGGCCAACCACCTCGCCGCCCTCGATCTCGCCCCGATGCTAGACCGGCTCTATGTCGCGCGTGATCGCGATGCGGCCGGCCGGATGGCGGCGGAACGGCTTCACGCACGTGGACGCGACGCCGGCATCGAGGTCCGCGATCTCATGCCGGCCAGGAGCGATTTCAACGTCGATCTGCGCCGGCTCGGCCCGGACGTCATGCTGGCCCGGCTGGCGGATCAGCTCGCCCCGGCCGACGTCCTGCGGTTCCTGCGCCGTCGCGATGCAACCTGATCGGAAGGCCGAGCGCGGCATCTCCCGCGGTTCGGCGTCGGGCCGGAAGGGGGCGGGGGGCGTGCGGCGGGACGCCTGGCCCGGTCAGGGGCGCGCGCCTGCGGCCTTCCCGAGCGGCGATCTGCCAGGGCCGGCCCCGGTCCGGCAATGGCGTCCGGCGACTATTTTCCGCCGCCGGGCGGCAGGCCGCCCGGCTTTGCATCGCGAAACAAAATAGCCGCCTCCCGCCATCCTCCGCTGGCGCTCCGGCCCCTTGCCGGCAGGCCGGCGGCGGGGTGCGGGCCCGGTTCCGTCCCCGGCGGGCGATCGCCGTGAAGGCCGCGATGGGCGCGGCCGGACCGGCAACAGGAGCCCGCTATGACGCACGATCCCATGCCCTTCCTCTCCCCCGACACCGAGTCCGGCGACGAGCCGCACGCAGCCTCGCCCACCGCGCATCTGCTCGACGAGCTGGTGCTCTATGGCCATCGTCCCGGCCGGGACGAGCCCGATCCGCGCCCGCTGCCCGAGGCCGATGTCGTTCGCGCCGAGCTCGGCGCGATCATCGACGGCTTCGCCGCGATGCTGACCGGCACGCGGCTCGAGGACGATCTCGACGACCTGCTCTGGTCCTTCGTCAACCTGTTCCACCGCAAGATCGGCCGCATCGAGCGCGATCTCGACGCCAACGAGCAGGCGCAGCGCCGCTCGCAGCTGGAGCAGAACGGCTCCGAGGTCCGCTCGGTCGAGCTGGAGCGCCTCATCGATCAGGGCGTCGGGCTGATCGAGCGCCGCAACGCCTTCGAATTCTGCCGCGACCATGCCGCCGAGCACTATGAGGCCGTCACCGGCTCGCTCTGGCGGCCCCGCTCCGGCTCGATGGTCAACCATCGCGCGCTCACCTCAGCGATGATCGACAGCCGCGAGTTCATCGCTGCCCAGCGCCGCACCGAGGCGCAGCTGCTCGTGCCCACGGGCAGCCGCATCGCCTTTACCGGCGGCTCCGACTTCAACGATCACCAGCGCATCTGGGCCGCGCTCGACAAGGTCCACGCCAAGCATCCCGACATGGTGCTGCTGCACGGCGGATCGCCCCGCGGCGCCGAGCGCATCGCCGCCTGCTGGGCCGACAACCGCAAGGTCGCGCAGGTCGCCTTCAAGCCCGACTGGAACCGCCATCGCAACGCCGCGCCCTTCAAGCGCAACGACGAGCTGCTCGATGTCCTGCCCATCGGCGTCATCGTCTTCCCCGGCTCGGGCATCTCCGCCAACCTCGCCGACAAGGCCCGCAAGATGGGCATCCCGGTGTGGCGGTTCAGCGAGGAGGGCGGCGCTTAGGCGCCGCTTTCTCTCAATTTCGCAAAGCACAACGCTGGAAATCCGGAGACTCGCAACCGCCGCGCAAGACGCTGACTATGGCCCGAAACGGTTGCCTTCGATCGTCTTCACGAAGCGCAGCATGTTCACGATACCATCGAAAATGAACCGGGCTTCGTTCGATTCCACCAGCGTGTTGTCGTGCGCCAAAGACTCATTATTGCGGATGCCGTTATAGAGTTCGAACGTCTCGACCGTCAATTTCATGATCTTGTCCGAGATCGGACGGATCTGCCCAGAGCGTCGCATAGGATTGAAATACCGACCCGCACGAGCGTTCAGCGTTTCGCCCGTCGAAGGTTGCTCGCCCCGTTGCCGCAGCAAGTGGGCAAACTTCTTCATGCAGTAGGTATGCAATCGGTCCAAGGCCACATGAGGTTTGTGCGCCTGAATGTCGCGTTCGATGCTCGCAACCAGTTCATCCAATGTTTCGTCATGCTCGAAGCGCTCAATAGCATCCGTTCTGGCCAACCCGCTGTCGCCCTCAAGCTGGTGGACAATATGAAAGAGTTTCTCTTGGGCATCTGCCAATGTTTCCTCGCGTTCGGACCGGGCTCGGACCGCCTCGCGATATTCCCATAGCTTGCGTAATGCGCGCGCGGAAAGCCCAGGATCTGAGATTTGCAAAAGGCGTCGAAGGCGCTTGCCCTTGGACCCGCCGTCCTGAGCATAGATCGGGTCGTCGATGTCGATATTCAGCTCTTCTGCGAAGAATCTTGCAAAAGTTCGATCCGAGAAATTCAGCACATAGCCGCTTTCCATTTCGAGCACCTTGTCGAGGAACAACATATCGATGGACTTGATTTTGCTCACGCCTTTGAGACTCGCTTCCATTGGTTACTTGTACCGATCCGCCTGTTCCTGACAGTGTGCGCGCACGCGGGCAATCCACGCGTCATACCAGACCCAGGTGTTCCTATAGTCGCCTGTGCGCCCGAAGCCCTTGGCCGGGTCTTTGGCCTCGAGTGCCCTCCAAAGATTGGTTTGGCTCTGCTGATTGAAACGCAAATATCCCTCTGCGTTCATCAATGCGACAACCTCTGTGGGGGTATATCGGCGCTTGTCTACTTCCTTAAGCAACACGCGGTTTATCTCGCGGGCCTCGTCAGAGTCGGGCTTGACGAACTCCACCGCAAGATCGGCGCTCGACGCGCGATTGCCGGTCTTGGGTACGAATGCCACCCGGTAGGCGAAGTGTGGATCGGCCTGTTCTTCTGCCGTCAAAGCGTCGTGGAACGCGTCCATCATGGTTTCGATGTGCGCTGGCAGTGTGCTCGCCTTCTTGAGCACCGCACGCTGATCCGAACTGAACGTGACGAACTGCAGTGCGATGGGTAGCCGCCTCTCAAGCCCGTATTGCGCGCCGAATAGCGTCTTGATGGCGTCATTAAAGTTGATGCAGCACGCTTGCAGCTTGGCGCTGACAGCATCGTCTATCCGGCTTGTCGAGCGGTGCTCGATCTCGTGCCGAAGCTCACTGAGGAAGTCGAGATTCTTTATCGCGCCAGGGGGGATCGGGCAGCGCGCGTGGCGGAGGCACTTTCCTAGCTCCCAATAGCAATCCTCGCCCTGCTTTGTTTTTTGCACAGTGCCGTCAGCCTTCACATATCGGTAGTCGATACCCTCACGGCGGAACCACGCATGCAGCAGGTAGGTCCACGCAATGATACTGGTGACGATGAACAGCTCCGTGCGGAACGTGAGGCCGGCGCTGTTGAAGAGGTGCACGGCGGCGATCATCGCTTCTCGCGCCTTGATAAGCAGTTCGTCGCCGCGAACGCTTAACCCTGTTTGTGGATCAATGTCGGGCCACGTGGCAAGAAAGTCATCCAACTGTTCGGTGGTGGAGGCTTTCACCACTTTGTGCTTCGTCTCGGTGCGGATCTCCCCAATAGCCCGATGATTCACTGACCGTGTCGGCCGGGTGAAATACGCCAATATGTCCTGATCGTTGTAGCCGCCACGTATCAGCATCGCCTTGATAAGAGCGATTTCCCACCTCTCCAATGTGTTCCCGCGTCTACGCTTTACCATGACGCTCCCAAGAAGTATTTGTCTTCAGGCTAAGGTCGTCCGCCTTTCGGCTTACATCTATAAGTCGACTGGATGCCAGAAGAAGGCCATGACCAGACCGGCCACTTCAATCAAGATGCGTCGCTGACTGCATTCTAACGATGCAGAGCGGCCGTCTCAATTAGGGATGGCGCCCGCGCGGGCGAGCCCGCGCGCCGGGCTCTCGTGAACCGAGCCGCCTAACGGCGTCTCGGCCCTCGTGGGCTTCGATCCCTGGCGCAGCGCTCACGGATGCCGGCTCCAAAAGGCATCAAGGAGGCCCGCGACGGTCTCCCATCGGAGTCGTTCCGATAGATCTTCGTGCAGACCTTCAGCATGCCCCGCCGCGCTGATCCGCACGGTTTCGTGGCGGTTATTCGGTATCGCTTCCGCCGCAGGCGGCGAGCGTGTATTGCGCCCGTCGTTGTGCCGATCTTGAGGCCAGCACCGGTAGGCCCCAGCCCGATCGTCGTCGCTTTCGCCGTGACATTCAGCCTATCTCTCGGCTCGACCACAACGCCGTGTCAGCTTGTCACCGCCCCCGCGCTGCTGGCGTGAATGTCCATATGACCGAGCGCGGCGGACACTGTCGAAGCGGGCCCGGAAGGCGCCGGCGAAGAGGGTCACGGGTGTCCGTTTCCGCGCGGTCGAGGCCGAGATGAAGGCGCGCGGGTGCTTCGGCCAGGGTCTCCTTGCCGGCTGTGGTTCGCAGACCGTCCCTGCATGTCTCTCAAAGCGCTAGAGCCCGCGTCGCCCCTCTCCAACCTGTCCGGCGAAAGAATTTCCCCGGCCCGCAAGCGGGCCTCCTCGCGGACGCTTCGCTCCAAATTCTCCCGCCTCCCAGGTCCTCCACTGCGTTCCGGCCGCTTCGCGGTGCTCGCGGTGATGAGGGGCGCCTTGCGGTCTCTGAGCGCCGAGCCATCGCAGGGCGGTCCTGCGATATCAGCAAAGGAGACCACATCATGGCCATCACCCTCGGCACCTTCACCAAGCTCGACGACGGCGTCTTCACAGGCACCCTCAAGACCCTCAACGTCACCGCCGCGCTCACCATCGTTCCCGTCGACAAGAAGTCCGAGAACGCGCCCGACTATCGGGTCTATGCCGGCCAGCGCTACGAGGTCGGCGCCGCCTGGAGCCAGGTCGCGAAGTCGAGCGGCGAGACCTACCTGAACCTCAAGATCGGCGCGCCCGAGTTCGGTCCGAACTGGGTCCGGGCCCGGCTGGTCAAGCTCGAAAACCCCAACGGGGACGGCGCAACCCACATCGCCTTGTGGGAACCGCGCGACCGATAACGCCCTCGAGCCCCGTCGCGGTTCGCCGCGGCGGGGCTTTCTTTCTGCATGTGGTTTCTCGCGCCCGATCGAATTCGCGGGGGGCGCCTTTTCGAGCGTCCCGGAACGCGCCCCATCGCGCCCATCCTCGCCTGGCGCGCGGCGATGTTCGCCGTCGCCGCCCGCACCGCAATCGAGGAGCGCCGAACATGGACGACGAAATCGCCCGCGCTGCCAACGCGAAGAAGGGCAGCCCGTTTCTGAACACCGACCAGGCCGCCCACTATGTCGGCCTGTCGCGCCGCACGCTCGAAAAGATGCGCACAGCCGGCGGCGGTCCGCGCTTTCGCAAGCATGGCCGCTACGTCCGCTACCACATCGACGACCTTGACGCATGGTCGGCGGAGCACGGCAAGACCTCGACGTCGGAGCCCGACCGTGAACGTCCCGCCCGGCCTGAGAATCGCGGGGCACGGCGATGATCGAACGGTTTCTCGGGCGCGCCCAACGGCGCCGGCGCGTGCGTAGGCGCCCGCGTGCAGTCCTCGCCCTCACCTTGTTTGGGCTCGGCCTGATCGGCCTCGCGACGCTCGCCCGACCGGCGCCGTGGCTGGTGTGGAACGCCAGCGCCAGCGCCCCCATCGGCCTCTATCGCGTGCTGCCGGGCAAGCCCATTCGCGGCGATCTCGTGCTCGTCCGCACACCGAGCTCCGTGCGGCAGCTCGCCGCCGAACGCGGCTATCTCCCGGCGACCGCCCCGCTGGTGAAGCGCGTCGCGGCGCTCGACGGCGACATCGTCTGCGCCGCCGGCGATGTGATTTCCGTCAACGGTCGCGTCGTCGCCGAACGGCTGGCGCGCGACCGGCTCGGCCGCCCGCTGCCCGCCTGGACCGGCTGCCAGACCCTCGGACCGGACGATGTTTTCCTGCTGATGGAAGACGTCACCGGCTCCTTCGATGGGCGGTATTTCGGGTCAGTGCGTCGTGCGGCGATCATCGGGAGGCTCGCGCCGCTATGGATCGAGTGACACTCCTGCTGCTCGGCGCATTGGTGTTTATCCCAGCCGCAACTTCCACACCCGCCTACGCCGAATTTGCCGCCGCGACCGATGCTACGCTCGATTGCTGGCAGGGTTTCATAGCCGAGGCGTCGCGCCGGTTCGGCGTGCCCGAGGCTTGGGTACGCGCGGTCATGCAGGCCGAGAGCGGCGGCCGGACGATGCTTGATGGCCGTCCGATCACCTCGCGCGCCGGGGCGATGGGACTGATGCAGGTGATGCCCGACACCTATGAGGAGATGCGGCGCGCGCATGGTCTCGGCCCCAATCCCCACGACCCGCGCGACAATATCCTGGCAGGCACGGCCTATCTACGCGCCATGTATGACCGATACGGCTATCCGGGCCTGTTCGCCGCCTATAATGCCGGGCCGGATCGTTATGACGAGCATCTGCACGATGGCCGGCCTCTGCCGGCCGAGACGCGCGCCTATCTCGCTACTATCGCGCAGGCTGATCCAACCCCGCCGTCGCTGCCTGCCGTGCCATCGGGAACGCGGCTGTTCTTCACGCTGCGAACCGCCGCCGATGCATCATCCAATGCAGACAAACCGTCAGCATCCACCGACCTGTTTGTCCCTCTGACCACCGTGCCGGCTGGCCAGCGATGAAGGCGATGGCGCTATCGGAGTCCTGCCGGAGAGAGGGGCCTCGTCTCGGTCTGCCTATCGTACCAGCCAGGACGAAGCGCCCGTCAAGGATGCGCGGTCCCCCCAAAATGCTGGCGCATTTTGGCTCCCCCACGCCCCGCTGCGCGGCGCCTTCGGCGTCCTTGACCGGCGCTTCGCCGGCCGATGCCAGGGTCTGTCCTCGATGAGGAGGACAGCAACCCAGGAGGTTCAGATGACCACGCTTCACATCCATCCGCATGCCGAATTCGACCGGTTCCCGCAGCTTCTCGACAGCTTGGCGCAGGAGTTCGGTCGCGACGGAATCCTGTCCATCGCCGAGCGTTTCATCGAAGCGGAATGCGCCGATTTCCACTGGGACGGGCGGCTCGCGGAGATGAATCTCGGCGCCTATGAGAGCTTCGACGACGAGGATGAAGCGTTCGAGCTTGTGTCGATCGTCGGCTATTTCCACAGCCGCTACTACGTCGCGACCTGCGTCGTGGATGCCGAACGTCACGTCCGTTGGATGCTCCGGCTACGTCATTTCGAGAGCTTCGAGAGCGCCGAAAAGGCGTTTCTGGCGGGCGGTGGATGACCCCACCAGCTATTTCGGGAGCGGCGTCGTGACGGCGTCGCTCCCTTCATTTCAGACGACGAATCCACCTGGTGCATGGGCATCGTCTTGAGCCGAGGCCGGGCACGAGCGCGTAGGTGAGCGCAGGACGGACGGAGAGCAGATCGGAAGTCGCGTAAGGCAAGATTAAAGGGGTGCCTCGCATGAGCCACTATGTCCTTGTCTGCACATCGTTATTTAGAGAGACCGTGATCGCGGGCTTCGAGACTCCCTCGCGTAAGTCATTGATTCCCCGCATGGCGATGGAGACGCCTTGCGGCCCGCGCGCGGGCGCTGCTTCCTCCTGTTGTTGGACACTTCGGATCGTCCGTGAGGCATGGTCATGACGCGGGACGACGAGTTCGAGCCGAAGCTCGGGAAGATCCGCTCGCGGGGCAGCAAACGCGGGCGCAAATACCTTCACCGCGTGCTGCAGGCGACGATGCTCGCCGGCGGGCGCATGGGGAGAGGATCGTCAGCACGCAAAGCAAAGTTCCACGGCAGCCAGATCGGTCGCGGCGCCAGCATCGGCCGCATGCTCGCCGCACGCGATCGCTATGCGGCGTTCCGCAGCCGGCGTGTCGTCGTCAAGTCCCGCATCGTCAAGCTCGCCGGCAATGGCATCAAGGGCGCGCGTGCGCATCTGCGCTACATCCAGCGCGACGGCGTGACCCGCGATGGCCACCCTGGCGGGCTCTATTCAGCTGAGCAGGATCGCGTCGACGGCAAGGCGTTTATCGAGCGCTCGACAGGCGACCGCCACCAGTTCCGCTTCATCGTCGCGCCCGAGGACGGCGCGGAGTACGACGACCTGAGGCCGTTCGTGCGCCGCCTGATGACGCAGATGGAGGAGGATCTCGGCACAAAGCTCGAATGGGTCGCGGTCGATCACTACAACACCGGCCATCCGCACAGCCACATCATCCTCCGCGGCAAGGACGACCGGGGCCGGGACCTGGTCATTGCCCGCGAGTACATCACCAAGGGGCTGCGCGAGCGCGCCGCCGAACTGGTCACGCTGGACCTCGGGCCGCGCTCCGATCTGGAGATCGAGAACCGCCTGCGCAACGAAGTCCAACAGGAACGGCTCACCAGCATCGACCGGCGCCTGCTGCGCGACCGGGATGGGGAGGGGCTGGTCTGGTCGACGGACAACGACGCCTTCCAGCAGACCGTGCGGGCCGGCCGCCTGCAGAAGCTGAAACATCTGGGACTGGCCGAGGAAGTGCGGCCGGGCGAGTGGCGCTTGGCGGGCGAGCTCGAGGAGACGCTCAAGCGCATGGGCGAGTGCGGCGACATCATCAGGACGATGCAGCGCGAGATAACAGCGAAAGGTCTGGCGCGTGCCGCCGCCGATTACGTGATCTTCGACCTGACTGCGAAGGACAGCCGCCCGATCACAGGCCGAGTGGTCGCACGAGGCCTGTCCGACGAGATCAGCGACCGCCATTACCTGATCGTCGACGCTCTCGACGGCCGCACCCACTATGTCGACATCGGCAAGGGGGAGGCGACCGAGCCCACACCCGAAGGCGCCATCGTGCGCATCGATCCGAAACGCCCCGAGCCCCGGCAGGTTGATCGCACGGTGTCCGAAATCGCGGCTGCCAATGGCGGGCGGTATGACGTCGATATCCACCTTCGTCACGACCCGTCCGCGAGCGCCAGTTTTGCCGAAACCCATGTGCGCCGGCTGGAGGCGATCCGCCGCGTCACCGGCGGCGTCGAGCGCGAGCCCGATGGAACCTGGATGATCGCCCCCGACCATCTGGAGCGGGCGGCGGCGTTCGAACGACATCAGGCGCAGGCCACGCCGGTCGTGGTGCAAACGCTGTCGTCACTGCCGCTGGAGCGACAGGTCGGCGCCGAGGGTGCTACCTGGCTCGACCGCGAGCTTGTCGCGGAGACTCCGGAACCCGTGCGTGACGAGGGCTTCGGGCGGGAAGTGCGTGCGGCGCAGGCGCGGCGGCGGCAATGGCTGGTCGCGCAGGAACTCGCCCGCGAGGACCAGGACCGGATCGTCTATCGCGCCAATCTGCTCGGCATCCTGCGCAGGCGCGAGCTTGCGCGCGTCGCCGGTCAGCTGTCGGCCGAGCTGGGGCTGAGCTATGTCGAGACCAAGTCGGGGGAGAGGGTCGAAGGCGTCTGTCGCCGGCACGTCAATCTCACCAGCGGCCGCTTCGCCGTGATCGAGAAAGCCCGCGAGTTCACGCTGGTGCCGTGGCGGCCCGTGTTGGAGCGCCATCTGGGCAAGCAGGTCTCTGGCGTGGTACGCGGAGACAGCATCTCCTGGACCATCGGGCGGCAGCGCAGCGGGCCGTCAGTGTCGTAGCCGCCCGGCTTTGGCCTTGCTCAGGCCGGACGCGGACCCCAGAGAATGATCGCCGCGCCGACCAAACAAACGCCAGCGCCTAAGACGTCCCATCGGTCCGGCATTCTGCTTTCTACGACCCAGAGCCATAGGATCGATGCCGCGATGTAAACGCCACCATAGGCGGCGTAGACTCTACCAGCGAAAGCGCTGTCGACCCGCGTCGGTGCTGTCGCGGCGGTGGTTGGAAATCGGAGGTGGCGTAATCTCCGGCTTGGACCAACAAGCTGATTCGGCGTTTGCGCGCCGATGGAGATCACGCCATGACGACAGATAGCACATCGAAAGCCGGGCCGGCGAAGGCGCCGGCGCTTTTTCTTGGGGATGAGTGGTTCGACCCGCTGGAGGCGGAGATTCGCAGCCGGATCCGCAGCTTCATCGAGGAGCTGCTGGAGGCGGAGCTGGCGACGGCGCTGTCGCGCGGGCGCTACGAGCGGGGCGCGGAGCGGTCGGCCACTGTGGGGCACCGTCACGGCCACCGCGAACGCGGGCTGATGGGGACGTTCGGCGCGCTGCGGGTGAGCGTGCCGCGCGCCCGGCTGGCCCAGCCGGCGGGCGGGACGGCGGAGTGGAAGAGCGCG